>Ga0070734_10004908_pt1 | contig 12233 bp, 11 predicted proteins | sample Coa_R1_8_FD_66444 | JGI IMG/M metagenome (GOLD analysis project Ga0070734, IMG submission 66444) | Surface soil microbial communities from Centralia Pennsylvania, which are recovering from an underground coalmine fire - Coalmine... | ecosystem: Environmental > Terrestrial > Soil > Unclassified ...
GACGACCTGCGTGGACTGGGCGATCCTCCATCGTCGGCTGTGGTGTACGTGTCCGGCTCACTGGGCGGGTTGGAAGCCGCTCCTCTGCCGGCAGCATGGCGTGCCCGCGCCCGGGTCGTCTTTCCGGTGGATCCGCCGGAGCATCGGGGCGTCCGCCTGGACTATCCGCTCGGGTGGTTCGCATTTCGACGCATCCCTGTGGTCGCCGAGCGTGTCCAGATCGATACCTACGTCGCTTGCGGCGTTCTGGCCGATGCCATCAACCATCTGGCGGACAGCTTCGTGCGTGATTACCTCATCGAACACGTTCAGCACGTCCTGGAGAAAAGGGTGGTCACGGGCTACTACCCTCGGCTCGCGCTGAGCGCCGGGCAGCGCTTCGCCTCAAAGGGGGGATACCTTGTCCATTTCGTCGGGCCCTCCGGCATCCTTGTGCAGGACGAGGGCGGCTGGCTCGTCCCCTGAAGGGACCGATCGGCATGTTCAGTCCCTCAGGTCCAGACGGCGGCCGTGTCTCGCCACACGCAGAATTGTCCTAGACGATTTTCAGACAGTCCTGACAGCTTTTCCCCGACGGCTTCATTTACCATTGCGTCGGCGTCAATAATCGCACAGCAACCGGCCCGCATACCTGCAACGCGACCCGGGCAAGCTGTGACCCTTGGGGACCGGACATGGTGGACAGCATCATCGACGATTCGGTGGCTGCGACAGGCTGGTCGGCCCGGGTAGCCGCGGAGTCGCGCCGAGTGGAAATCCGCGCGCTGCTCCACGAATTCAACCGGGCCATCGTGCGCCGCGGCGATGCGCGGCACGCACGCCTGATCCTTCAGCGGACCATTGAGGCGCTGGAAGGCCGCATGGCCATCGAGCACAAGGGGCAGCCTCTCCCGCGCATCCTGCGCGACTTGAAGGCCGTCCGTGAACTGTGGGGCCGCAGGCAGACCGAGACCGTCACTCCCGAATTCGCCCACGCCATGGACTCACTGCTCATGTACGAAGTGCGGGAAGAATCCCACCTTGGGGACGAGTACCGGCGGGAAATGTCGGTGAGCTGAGAAAAAGCGCCACCGTCCTGCATCCACTGAGAAAAATCGCCGCTTTATTTGCGGCGCAATCCGAGCGGCGATTCAGTGCATTCTGTCACGGTGCGCCCGTATACTGGTTCTGGTTTCGGATGTGATTGGATGGGCTGGCAGCTTCAGCAGCACGGTGATGGACGGGCGCGGGGGCAGGCGCGTCCGCGGTTGGACGGAAAGCAACTCCCTGTGCAGTACCGCGGAGGGGGCGCTCGCGCTCCCTCCCTTTTTTTCCATCTGCGCAGTGCAGGCTGCGCACGGCGGCCAGGTTCCCTTGGCACGCGCCGGGGCGGCGTGCCGGCGACTCAGGGCGCGGTGGCCCCGGCTTCAGCCTTGTCACGAAGCGGCAAACGGACATTGATCTCCGTGCCGCCGTCCGGGGTCGAGCGCGTGGCGAAAGTGCCGCCCAGAAGCGTGGCCCGCTCCCGCATCCCTACGGTCTGCACCCCGGCGTCCGGTGAATGGAGGTCGCCAGGCGGGACAGCCTTACCGTCGTCGTGGATGCACAGGTCCAGGTGATCGTGGTGGCACTGCAGGATGATGGCGATATGTTCGCTGTCTCCCTCGCGGAGCGAGCTCTGCACCGCCTCTTGCACGATGCGGAACACCGCCGTTGCGATCTCGGTCGGCGCTGTGTTGGAGCGGGCATCGGCGCTCAGGCTGATGGAGCAGTCGGAACAGCTTTCCTGCTGTTCCGCGTAGGCTCGCAGGGCCGGGACCAGCCCGCGGCTGTCGAGCAGCGTGGGTCGCAGCTCCAGAGCGAGCCATCGGATGCGGTCGTAAATGCTGCGGACTTCTTCTATGGAGTCGCGCAGCCGTGCCGTCGCTTCGGGCATTTCCGCCAGCGCGGTGTGACTCTTCATCATTCGCAAGTTGAGCAGAAGCGCGGCCATCTGCTGGCCCAGCTCGTCGTGCAGCTCGCGCGCCAGCGTCCGCCGCGTATCCTCCTGCGTCCGCAGAAGCTGCCGCGATGCGGCGGCCAGTTCCCTGTTCGCCGCAGACAACGTAGCCGTTCGTTGCTGCACGCTCGATTCCAGGCGTTCGTGGTCCTCCCACAGCCTCTGCTCGATGGGTGCGCGGCGGCGGCTTTCATGCCGGACCAGCAGCCACGTCCAGGTCTGCAGGAGCGCGAGGAGCGCTGCGGCGGCGACGGCACCTGCCACCGCCTCGCGCTGCTCGTGCTGCGCATCCCTGGCGAATTTCTCCATCAACCACTGCTCGTGCTCCTCCAGGGCGGCGATGGCGGCCTCCGCCACTCCCGGATCCGCGCCATCCGTCAGTGCGACGCTGAGCCGATTGAAGTCGGTGGCGTACAGCGGGCTGTCGCGGGCGGTCGGACGCAGGTCCGTCATGAGATCCCGGATCTTCCGATCGAGCATCAGCCTTTCGCTGTCCCGCGGCAGCCGCGCCGTCGCTTCCCGCAGTTCGGTGAGATCGTCCAGGAAGCGTTCGGCATGCTCTGCGTCGGCAGACACGTCCATCCATTCGCGGACTTCATTGGCGACGAACACACAGGCGGCGACAAGCATGACCATCGGAATCGCTACAGTGGCCCACGGCGCGACGCGGAGGGCGACACTGCCCTTTCGTCCATCGGGAACGGCAGCGGCTACCCTGCGCTTCAGACCATCCAGGGCGCCGGGAAGACGGAAAGAATCAGAATTCACGACGCGGAACTGGACTGCTGAATGGCATAGCGCACCAGTTCGGACTGGTTGCGCAGATTGAGCTTCCGCAGGATGCTGGTCTTGTGGGCGCTGACGGTTTTGATGCTCAGGTCCAGTTCGCGCGAGATGTCCGTGACCGTCTTGCCCTCCGCCAGCATGCCGTAGATCGCGAACTCTCGGGGCGACAGACGCGAGTGCAGCGGCGTGGACTCATTCTGCTGCGTCAACCGGAGCGCCAGGCTCTGCGCGATCTTCGGGCTGAGAAACGGTGAGCCGCCGGCGACTCCCCGCACTGCAGCAATCAGCTCCTCCGGCGTCGAATCCTTGGTCACATAACCGTGCGTGCCCGCTTTTAGGGCGCGGGAAACGAATTCGGTCTCGGTGTGCATGGTCAGTACCATGATGCGAGCCCGCGGCTGGGCCAGCCGCACGTGCGAGATGATGTCGAAGCCGTCCCGGCCGGGCATCGTGATGTCGATGATGATGAGATCCATCGGATGCGCGTCGATCTGTTCGACGGCTTCTTTGTAGTTGCCGGCCTCGCCGACGACATTGAAATCCTTCTGGCGGGCGAGAAGGCCGCGGATACCTTTCCGTACCAGCACGTGGTCGTCGGCAATGATGATGCTGATCACGGTCAGCCTCCCATATATCAGCCCGACGTCAGTTTAGCGCGGATCCCCCACGCCGGGCTGATGCTTTAACGAGACGGACAGCACGTCCGTACGGGGAAGCTCGAAGGTGGGCGTCGTCACAGTTGCCTGACCGTCGGTGGTCGTACCCGCCATAACTCCTGGATCCCTCAGCTTCCGGCGGAAACCGCGGTCGTCGTTTGCAGAAGGATCGGCAGCTTCGCCTTCACTTCGGTCCCCTCTCCGGGACGTGACGAAATGGTCAGCGTACCGCCTGCCAGGGTCGCCCGCTCGCGCATGCCCAGCAGTCCCAAGCCGCAACCACCGCTGGCCGGCACGGCGGCCGGATCGAACCCTTTGCCGTTGTCCTTGATGGTCAGCTCGAACTGCCGTTCGAGCCGGCGCACGGTGATAACGATTTCCGCCGGGTTGCCATGCTTGAGGGCGTTGTTGACCGCTTCCTGAACGATGCGGAACGACGCCGTGGCGATCTCCGCCGTCATCGGCTGTGGCAGCGCATCGGCGCGCACCAGAATGCGGCAGCCGGCGCGGGTCTCCTGGTGGCGCGCGTACCATTCGATGGTAGGGACGAGGCCCATGCGATCGAGCAGCGAGGGCCGCAGTTCCAGGGCGAGATCATGGATCTGCTCGTAAGTGGTCTCGACGATTTCAGTGCAGTCTCGTATCCGCGATGCCGTGTCATTGTCGCCTTCTTTAGCGATGTGCCCTTCCATCACGCGCAGGTTCAGCAGGAGGGCCGCCAGCTGCTGGCCGATCTGGTCGTGCAGTTCGAGCGCCAGCGAGCGGCGCTCCTGTTCCTGCACCTGAAGAAGGCGGCTGGACAGGGCGGCGAGCTCGCGGTTGGTCTGGGCGAGGGTGGCGGTCCGCTCGGCCACCCGGACTTCCAGCTTCTGGTTCGTTTCGCGCAGACCCGTCTCGACGCGCACGCGCTGGCGCCTGTCGTGCCGGATCACCAGCCATATCCACAGCTGCAGCAGCACGCCGAAAAAGGCCGTCAGGGTGAGACCGATGCGCAGCTCGTCATTCTCATGAGCGAGGTCCTGCTCGCGGCGCTCGCCGATCCAGCGCTGGCTCATCTCGATCTCTTCCAGCGCGGCCAGCGCGGGCCTCAGGGTGTCGGCTTCCTGGGCGATCAGATCGTTCAGGGCGGCGTCGTCGCGAACCAGGAATGCGATCCGCCGGTAATCCAGCATGACGAGGCACGCCTCGATCGCCTCGCCCAGGCGGGTCAGCTCCGAGCGCATGAGCGGGCTGTCGTCGTCCCTCGGGTGCAGCCGGCCGATGCGGGTGCGAACCTGTTCGATGGCTTCATCGGAGTCGACCTGATCGGCCGGCGACTCGGCGTGGCTGACGCGAAAGCTCTGCACGGCATCGAGCAGCGCGATGCGCAGGCCGCTCACTTCGGTGATTCCCGCACGGGACCGCGCCAGGCCTTCGGCGCTCGTTCGCACCTCATGCAAGCCATTGGCGGAGAACCATGCGGAGACGAACAGCAGCACAGCCGGAATGGCGATGCTGGCCCAGGGCCGCCACGACCGGCGGTGCGGGGGCGGCAGTTTGGCGGTGCTCAACGGGCGAGGGTCCGGATCCAACTTCAGAGCCTTCTTCGGTGGAAGGCGAAGGATTTCAGGGCACGGCCACCCGGTGCTGTATTGCATAGCGGACCAGGTCCGACTGGCTGCGCAGGTTCATCTTGCGCAGGACGCGCATTTTATGGGCACTGACCGTCTTCACGCTGAGCGCCAGCTCCTGCGCGATCGCGGTGACCGTTCTGCCTTCGACCAGCATGCCGAAGATAGCGAATTCGCGCCGCGACAGCCGGGTATGCAGCGGGGCGTCGTCCTCGCGGGTGAGCCGCAGAGCGAGACTTTCGGCAATGCGCGGACTGAGGAAAGAAGACCCGGATGCGATGCGACGGATGGCCGTGGTCAGCTGCTCGGGTGTGGAGTCCTTGGTGACATAGCCGTGGGTGCCGGCTTTGAGGGCGCGCGAGGCGTACTCGTCTTCGGTATGGGCGGTGAGCACCAGGATGCGTGCCTGCGGCTGGACGGAGCGGACGTAGGCGATGAGGTCGAGCCCGTCGCGGCCCGGCATGGAAATGTCGAGCATCACCACGTCGGTCCGGTGCACGTGGAGCTGCTCCACGGCTTCGCCGAAATTCCCCGCCTCCGCCACCAGCTGAAAATCCGGCTGAGTTGCCAGCAATGCACGGATTCCTTTGCGGACGAGCACGTGATCGTCGGCAATCAATATGGTGATCAAGTCGCCCTCCGAGCGAAACCGCCTGTGAATCGGACTGTGTATGTGTTCTGAGATTGCGCCGTGAGCATGGCGCCGTCACTGCATGAAATACCTCATTTGCCGGAATGCCATCCCCGCGATGTGTGCAAATTGCACGGTGCGCTGTTGATTTTTCATCGCTGCAACAATGTCGCCGGCGCCTGACGTTGGAGGGCGGGCTTTCCGCGGTTTTCCGTGCGAGCCGGGTCACTGGAGGTGGGCGCCGGATCGGCGGCCGTCTCGTGCCGGTGCCCGCATTCTGCGCAAGGCCGCCCGCCGATGCGAGGGCCTACGCCGCACTTTCGATGCTGCGCACACTGCGCTCTCCAGACTTTTGCGCCGATGACGCGGGCCGGGCGGGCGCGGCGGCGATTCAGTCCGCGGGGTCGGACAGTTGCGGCCTTGCCACAACCGGGAGGGTGGCTTTCACTTCCGTCCCGGCACCCGGGCGCGAACGGATCGACACGTTCCCTGCGGCGAGCCGCGCCCGCTCGCGCATGCCGAGCAGGCCGAGCCCGCAGCCCTCTTTGCATGTCTCGCCCATGAGATCGAAGCCGTTTCCGTCATCGCGTACGGAGATCTCAAACTTGTCCGCCAGCCGGCGCACGACGATGTCGATGCTGGTTGCACCGGCATGTTTCAACGCATTGGTCACCGCTTCCTGAACGATGCGAAACGCGGCCGTTTCGATCTCGCTTGACATCCGCGGCGGCGGCCGCGTGGCCGATACGCTGATCGCGCATTCGCTCCGCTGCTGCTGGTGGCGTGCGTACCATTCCACCGTCGGCACGAGTCCGAGCTGATCGAGCAGGGATGGGCGCAGTTCCAGCGAGAGGTCGTGGATCTGGTCGTACGTGGTCTGGACGATCTCGGTGCAGTCGTGCACCCGGCTCGCGGCCTCCGCGCAGTTCACCTCTGCGTAGTCGCTTTCCATCACTCTTAAATTGAGAAGAAGCGCAGCGAGCTGCTGCCCCACCTGATCGTGCAGCTCCAGGGCGACCGCATGCCGTTCCTGCTCCTGCACGTGCAGGAAGCGGCTGGACAGGGCGCTCAGCTGACGGTTCACGACCGCCAGGTCGAGCGTCCGCTCGGCCACATTCGACTTCAGCTCCTCGTTCGCCTGGCGCAACTCCTCTTCGGTGCGAACCCGCTCTCGACGGTCGGCGCGAAAGACGATCCAGAGCCATCCCTGCAGGACGGCGGCGAGAAATCCGCTCAGCAGGAGTGAACGGCGCAGCTCGTCGCTCTCGTGGTCCTGCAGGTGTTTTCGCCGCTCCGACAGCCAGCGCAGATCGGCTTCCACTTCGTCGAGGGCCACCAGCGCCGGCCGCAACGCCTCGCGCTCATGCCCGACGAGCTCGGCGAGCGCGTCGTCATCATGAAGGAGGAATGCGATCCGGCGCATGTCGATCAGATCCAGGCAGGCGGCGACCGCCTCGCGGAGCCGGCCGACATCCGGAGCGATCAACGGCTTGTCGACGTCGTAGAAATCGAGGTTGTCCAGTGACTCTCGCGCCAGCTGCGCCGCCTCGATGGGATCGTGGGCGGAGCTCGCAGCGCCGGACGGGGGTGGCCGAAAGCTTTGATTGGCGTTCGACAGCGCGGATCGCAGCTGCTCGATCTGGTCCAGCCCTGCGCGCGACTGCGCCAGCGCATCGGCGGCAACCCGGCTGTCGTGCACCTCGTGGGCCACGAAGCCCGCGCTGGCCAGAACAAGCAGCAAGGGCACAGCGATGCTGCTCCACAGCCACAGCCGCCGGCTTCTGCCCCTGCCCTGCAGCTCGGAGATTTTGTCCGCGGCCGCTGTCCGGGCAGCGCCTTCCCGCGATGGATCGTCCCGCGAAGCGCTGCCCCGCGGCGTCTTGTCGTCAGGCATGGAGAGTGGAGAACACGCCTGCAAGCCAGGCGCCCGGTCAGAGCGCCGTCACGTTGTGCTGGATGGCGTAGCGGACGAGATCGGACTGGCTGCGCAGATTCATCTTTTTCAGCATGCGGGTCTTGTGCGCGCTCACCGTTTTGACGCTGAGCGCCAGTTCCTCGGCGATTCTCGTCACCGTCTGCCCGTCCACCAGCATGCCGAAGATGGCGAACTCGCGCCGCGACAGGCGGGTATGCGCCGGCGCGTCGTCGTTGCGTGTCAAGCGCAGCGCCAGGCTCTCGGCGATCCGCGGGCTGAGGAAGGAGGAGCCCGCGGCGACACGGCGGATGGCGGTCACCAGCTGGTCCGGCGTGGAGTCCTTGGTGACGTAGCCGTGGGTACCGGCTTTCAGGGCGCGCGATGCATACTCGTCTTCCGTGTGCGCGGTCAGCACCAGGATGCGGGCCTGCGGCTGTACGGCCCGCACGTACGAGATCAGTTGCAGGCCGTCGCGGCCCGGCATGCTGATGTCCAGCATGACGACGTCCAGGCGATGCGCGTGCAGCTGCTCGACGGCTTCCGCGTAGCAGCCAGCCTCGGCGAGAAGCTGGAAGTCCACTTGAGTGGCGAGCAGCGCCCGTATCCCTTTGCGAACGAGCACGTGGTCGTCCGCAATCATGATGTTGATCAACTCGCCCCCCGCGAATCGGATTGTCACCAAAGTGCGCCGCGCATCCGGCGCCGGCACCGCGTTGAATACGCTATTTCACCGGGGAGGGTCCGTGCCGTCTGTGCATAATGCACGCCGACATGACGATTTTTCATCGATGCAACATGTCATGGAAACGCAGCCGGCAATCCTTGGCACGGGAGGACCTCGGCCCGCCGTCCCCGGCCAGCCGTCCCGCCGCTCCGGGCCGGTCGTCCTGCCGTCCCCGTCCCGCCGTCCCGCCGGCCGGTGCGAACCCGGTCCAGTGACAAGGGCGGGACCGCCGCTGCAATGACGTTCCGGCGGTGCCCCGTCCCGGCCGGAACCACGGCATTTCCGCCGCTGCTTTACGATGCGCGTCGGGTCATCGCCGCCGGCCCTCGGCTGGGCCCGCGGCGAAGCTGAACGAGATCGAAGAGGAGATTGCGATGACGCCTTCCGCGACACCTGGCGCCCTTGACGCCGCATCCCGCCACGCCGAGCTGGTGGCCCGTGCCGCTGCGCTCGCGCCGATCCTGCGCGACCGCGTTCCGGAGGCGGAAAGGCTCCGCCGGCTGCCGCCGGAGAATGTCGCCGCCTTGCGCCAGTCCGGCCTGCTGAAGGTGCTGCAGCCGCGGCGCTACGGCGGATTCCAGATGCCGCTGCGCACCCACGTCGACGTCGTCGCTCAGCTCGCGCGGGGCTGCGCTTCCACCGCCTGGTGTGTCGGCGTCGTGCACGCTCACAGCTGGCTGCTCGGGCACTTTCCGCAAAAGTCGCTGGAGGACGTGTACGGGGCGAACCCGGACGCGTTCGTGTCCGCCGTCATCGCTCCGCGCGGGACGGCCCGAATCGTCGACGGCGGCTACGTCCTGAACGGGGTGTGGCCGTTCGGCTCCGGCTGCCAGGCGTCGGACTGGCTGCTGCTCGGCGCCGTCCTGCGCGACGCGAGCGGCGAGGCGGTCGATGAGGGCGACCTGCTCGTGCCGACGGCGGAAGTCACCATCAAGGACGACTGGAATGTCGTCGGCCTGCGCGGGACCGGCAGCTGCACGCTGCTGGCCAAGGATCTTTTCGTGCCGCAGCACCGCTTCGTCTCCCTGCCCGGAGTCATCGAAGGGCGCAGTCCCGGCCTGGAGCTTCACGACGGCTCGCTGTACCGGGCGGCGGCCGTGCCGGTGCTCGCCCTCGCCATCACTCCGTCCGCCCTGGGGATGGCGGAAGCCGCCCTGGAAGCCTTCAAGACCCGGCTGCCCGGGCGCGAAGTGGCCTACACCCAGCGGGAAGTCCAGATTCAGATGCCGGTGACCCACATGCAGGTGGCCGAAGCGGCGACCCGGATCGACACCGCACGCATCGTCCTTCACCACTGCGCCGACGCCATCCAGCAGGCGGCGGAGAAGGGCGGTCCGATGGAATTCACCCAGCGGGCGCGCGTGCGGATGGACTGCGCCTGGGCGGTGCGGCTGTGCATGGACGCCGTGGAAGTCCTCTACCTCGCGTCGGGGGGCTCGGGCATATCGGAGGGCAACCCGATCCAGCGCTGCTGGCGCGATCTTCACGCGGTGAACATGCACGGACTGCTCAATCTGCAGACCAACCAGGAGATGTACGGGCGCGTGCTGCTGGGACTGGAACCGAACACGCCGCTGATCTGAAGCCGCTATTGACACGCGTTTGGCATCTGCGCAGCGACATCGACATACAGCTGAGATCGATGCGCAGTTGAGATCGATGCGCAGTTGGCATCGACCCGCAGTTGACATCGACACGCAGTTGACATCGACACGCAGTTGACATCGGCAGTTGACATCGACACGCCGTTAATCGAGGGAGAGACCACATGAGCGCCGCAGAAGAACAAGGAAACCAAGGCCGCACGCCGGGCGAGGGCGTCGCACCGGACCGCACCGCCACCGGTGCAGCGCCGGGGAGGGAGAGCGAGACGACGGATCGCCGCACCGTCCTGCGCACCATGGCCGCCGCCGGCCTGGCCGCCGCGGCGCCGGCGCTGCTCACCCGCAACGCACGGGCCGCCGGACGCACGATCAAGATCGGCTTTGTCAGCCCGGAGACCGGGCCCATCGCGGCGTTCGGCGAGGCGGACGATTTCGTCCTCGCCGGCGTGCGCAAGGCGATCGGCAAAGGGCTGATGATCAACGGCACGGAATATCCGGTGACCATCATCAAGAAGGACAGCCAGTCGAACCCGAACCGGGCGGCGCAGGTCACCTCCGAGCTGATCAATTCCGACAAGGTGGACCTCGTGCTCGGCTCGTCCACGTCCGACACCACCATTCCGGTGGCCGACCAGTGCGAGCTGAACGGCGTGCCGTGCATCACCACCGACACGCCCTGGCAGGCCTGGTTCTTCGGGCGCAAGGGCGATCCGAAGAAGGGCTTCGAGTGGACGAGCCATTTCTTCTGGGGTGTCGAGGCGATCACCGCCGTGTTCACCAATCTGTGGCTGTCCATCGACAGCAACAAGACGGTGGGTGCGCTGTGGTCCAACGATCCCGACGGCATCGCGCTGAGCGATGCGCAGCACGGCTTCCCGGCGGCCATCAAGCAGCGCGGCCTGAAGTATGTCGATCTCGGCCTCTACCCGACGATGAGCGACGACTTCTCTTCTCAGATCAACGCTCTGAAGGAGGCCAAAGCGGACATCGTGACGGGCGTCTTCGTGCCGCCCGCGTTTGCGACCTTCTGGACGCAGTGCGCCCAGCAGAGCTTCCACCCGAAGATGGCCACGCCGGCGAAGGCGCTGCTGTTTCCCTCTGCCGTGCAGGCGCTCGGCGACCGCGGCGCCGGCCTGTCCACCGAGGTGTGGTGGTCGCCCCATCATCCGTTCAAGTCGGGGCTCACCGGCGAGTCGGCGCAGCAGTTCTGCGACGCCTACACCAGGGCGACGGGGCGTCAATGGACGCAGCCCATCGGCTTCAAGCACGCCGTGCTGGAGGTGGCGCTCGACGTGCTGAAGCGCACGAGGAAGATCGACGACCCGGCCGCCATCCGCGACGCCATTGCCGAGACGAATTACAACTCCATCGTCGGCCCGGTGAATTTCAAGACGGGGCCGGTGAAAAGCGTCGCCACCACGCCGCTGGTGGGAGGCCAGTGGAAGCGCGGCAAGAAGACCAAGTACGAGCTGGAGATCGTGGACAACCAGACGGCGCCATTCATTCCGGTGGACAGCAAGTTCACGCCGATCGCGTACTGATGCTCCTGCAGCTGGACGCGGTGTCGAAGCGCTACGGCGCCGTCACCGCGGCGGACAATCTCAGCCTCCGGGTAGGCGAGGGCGAGGCGCTCGGGGTGATCGGCCCGAACGGCGCCGGCAAGACGACCATGTTCAACCTGATCATCGGCGACGCGGCGCCGGATGCCGGGCGCATCGTGTTCGACGGCCGCGATGTGACCCGGCTGGCGCCGCATCTGCGCTGCCGCCTGGGCATCGGCCGTTCGCACCAGATTCCCCACCCGTTCGCCAAGATGACGGTGTTCGAGAACGTCCTCGTCGCCGCCATCTTCGGCGGCGCGCAGAGAGAGCGCGAGGCGTCGACCCACTGCGCCGCCATTCTGGCCATGACGGGCCTGGAGGAGCGCGCCAACCGGCTCGCCGGCTCGCTCACTCTCCTGCAGCGCAAGCGGCTGGAGCTGGCGCGCGCGCTGGCGACGCGGCCGCGGCTGCTGCTGCTCGATGAAATCGGCGGGGGCCTGACGGAACGAGAATGCCTGCAGCTCGTCGACACCCTGAAAACCATCCGCGGCACCGGTGTAGCCATCGTGTGGATCGAGCACATCGTGCATGCCCTGGTGAGCGCGGTGGACCGGGTGATGGTGATGGATTTCGGGCGCTGCATCGCCGAGGGTCCGCCGCGCGAGGTGATGGCCGATGCCCGCGTGAAAGAGGTGTACATGGGGATCCCGGCAGCGTGACCTCAGCCATGGCCGCACCCGGCAGTGTGACTCAGCCATGGCCGCACCCGGCAGCGTGACTCAGCCATG
>Ga0070734_10004909_pt1 | contig 12232 bp, 16 predicted proteins | sample Coa_R1_8_FD_66444 | JGI IMG/M metagenome (GOLD analysis project Ga0070734, IMG submission 66444) | Surface soil microbial communities from Centralia Pennsylvania, which are recovering from an underground coalmine fire - Coalmine... | ecosystem: Environmental > Terrestrial > Soil > Unclassified ...
TAATTTTTAGCGGCATGGAAAATTTCATCCGCCACTGATCCGTTGAGCATAATAACCCCATTAGGAAGTATGATTTGCCACTCGGGAATTCGATTAATTAATTGAAGCCCGAATAGGCTCAAGAGAGGATTAGCTCCATGAAGCAACAGAATCTTCAAAGCTTCAGAATTTCTGGTTGCCATTGCTATGTCTAACGGAGTTTGTCCGAAGCCATCCGTTTGATTAACTAGCGAAGCAAACGAAGGTAGCTTAGATTCATAGCGGCAAATATGACTTAAAACCTCATTGGAGTTACTACGTATAGACCGATGCAGTAAAAACTGGCTGTGTACTAATTTATGCCAATTTGGATGATAAGCAGATAGAAGGATTCCGCAATTTCCCTTAGCCATATTTAGTGCCGTTTCATTATTATTGTTTTTTTGACGTGGGTTTGCGCCTAGGGAAATTAGTTTAATAACCGCTTTTGGATGGTCTTTATATGCAGCCCATGTGAGGGCTGGGCGTCCATTAAAACCATCGCACGAGTTGATATCTGCGCCGTGCGTTATGAGAAATTCTATCAAATCATCATCACCCACCTTGGCTGCTAAAATTATAGGAAAATCAAAAATAGCCCTTAAATTTGGGTCTGCTTTTTTCTTAACAAGTTCTTTTATTTTCTCGCGCCATTCGAGGATATTATTCATGTCATCATTACGTTGTTCGTTTTTTTGAAAATCATTTTTTTCGATATCGGTTAAAAGCGATTTTAACTCTTCAGTTTTCTGAGCATCAAAAGAAAATGCATACGCTGAATAAGATAGGGCAAAGAATACCGACCCTAAAAGCTGTAGCGTGGATTTCATAGCGCAGTCCAGTGCTAGGAATTGATTGCGAAGCGAGAACAGGTCATAAGGTTATTTTTATTTATTCAAAATAAATAAAGTTACGTGGTCAAATACGACGCTGCCACATAAAAAAATCAATAACGTTTGCGTGACATAGAATTAGTGACGGCTTATAAAACATAAAAGACGGCAATTTTCGACTAAATTTGCCGTGCTCCATAAACGAACGTTTAGGTGACATATGTTGATAGGCTATATGAGAGTTTCAAAATCGGACGGTTCGCAAAATTTAGATTTGCAGCGCGATGCGTTGTTATCGGCTGGAGTCGATTCAAGCCATCTATACGAAGACTTTGCTTCGGGCAAACATGATGACCGCCCCGGTCTCGTAGCTGCGTCTAAGGCGTTGCGCACAGGGGACGTGTTGGTGATTTACAAACTCGATCGTCTTGGTCGTAACCTGAAACATCTAGTTAACACGGTGCATGAGCTCACAGAACGCGGTGTGGGCCTAAAAGTTATGTCAGGGCAGGGGGCTGCACTCGATGCGACAACCCCATCTGGAAAGCTCGTGTTTGGGATTTTTGCGGCCTTGGCAGAATTTGAGCGAGAGCTAATATCTGAACGCACAAAGGCTGGACTGATTTCGGCGCGTGCTCGTGGCAGAAAGGGGGGAGCACCATTTAAGATGACTTCATCAAAGCTACGCCTAGCACAGGCGGCAATGGGAAAGCCAGAAACCAGCGTCCAATCATTGTGTAAAGAGTTAGGTATTAGCCGACAAACGCTCTATCGCCATATTGGACCAGACGGTAGCTTGCGCGAAGATGGGATGCGGCTACTTTGTTAGGTTTCAAGATTATGCCAGTTCCTACGCTATTCAATTAACACCGATAATTCCTTTTGTTGCGGCGGTGATAGTTTTTATTTTATTCTGGCGAAATGGGGGAGTACTGCAAATGCCTAGAGTCATTCCGTTAATTATCGCGCTCTTTATAATGTCTTGTGGGAATAGGCAGCCACCTTGCAGAAACGAATTGATAGCGGTCAAGAGTTTGATCACAGCAGTCTCTGATCGATCCCAGATATCGAATATGGAGAAACTCATAGGGGAAATTAATCCCAATATATTGCTGGCCGATCTTAAAACTGACCAAAAAAAATCTGCCGTAGCCGCAATCAAAGGGATTAATTATGATGTGTATCCCCGCGTAACAAACATTTTCATTGGTATGTCTCAATTTGGTGACATTAGAAATAAACCGGCGCTTCAGTTTTCACAGTCACAATGCGAAAATATTACGCGTTCATTCCATTCACAGCCGGAAGAGGCCACCCAAGACGGTGCTGAAAACGGTCAGCTTAAAGATTCGTTGGTCGAAGCACTTGAGCACGAAACCATCTTAAGTAAGGCATTTAAGTGGCAGCTTGTTGCCGACATTTTTAGGCAAGCTCTGCTCGCCGATTTTATTTTGTTTATTGATTGCAGTGATTCTGCTGACCGGCAAGTACTTTACACCAAACTTCAAGAACTAAAGCGTTCTCCCGGCTCACCCTTGGGCTCTTGGGCGGCAGTACCAGATCCGTCAAATGCATCGCAAGGAAATCAACATTTTTCAGTCGCCCCTTTGTCGGAGACCGTGCTTCAAAACTGCTGGGATGGTACTCCTAGCTACAAAGTGGTGACATTATCTAGAGATGATCAACGCGTCTACGTTGGAGTCCGAGGAGGCCACGGCTCTATTTTTAGCGATGTAGAGGGAGAACCGGTGAGAGATGTATCGGGCATACCCGTTAATGTCGGTGTCGGTTCGCAGGAAATGTACTTCGTATTTAATCGCTCAGAATGCCAAGAATCCAACGGAGAGTTCAATTGCAAGACTCCAAGCCTTGACGAGGACTTTGGATACGCCTTTATCGCACGCAGCATCAGCTCCATTTCGCTCTACAAGACTCTTATATTCGGGGTGTGGGTCCATAAACTTGAGCTGACAATATCGCCGTCAGCAGTGAAGGTCACGATGCAAGGGGACTTTGACAATGCGGATGTACATACAACCATCGACTTTGGTTTGCGCCATTGCAGCCTAGATGGTCATTATGGCAATACTTCTTTCGGCACTGTATCGTTTCCCGACGAATTAGAAGAGTATTTAGAGGGTCGATTATAAGGGATAATCCCAACGTTGATGCAATGAGCCTCAAGTAGCGATTTCGATAGATTCTTTTGCGATAGTTTCTTTTTTACCGGTAGGGAGGGTAGATTTATGAGGTTTTTTCTGTGCATTTCAATTTTGACGTCTGTGTCAACTATTTCAGCAATTCACCTTGATCAGCCACAAGCCTGTGATGAGATCGAACAGGTATTACCCGGTGTTTTTGTTTTAGAAAGCCATGAAAAAGACGTTATCGTAAAAAAACAAACTGTGGAAATTACCATCGATAAGAATGTGGCGGTCAAAGGGTGCGACACTCCCAATTGCTTTTCTTCGCGAGTTTTCTTTGATGTACCAGTTAATTTGGATAGTAGCGAATTTTCACAAGCGACACTAATGTATAACCAATACCGACCTTCCTTTTGTGGCATTACCTTTGAAAAAAAGGATGATGATGGTTTCGTTGGCTTGGGACTTAGAATTCAAAGAATAGGCTCGAGTCTTATCTTGAGTAGTAAATCTGAGGACAAATTTTGGCTTTTGCGCAAAAGTTCATAAGGGAATTCCCGCATATTTGGACCCATCCGGCATTGTAATATGTTAAATCCGCAATCTTTAATAGTTTTCAATAGACCACAAAACTAATTACATTTTTGGTTAATATTGACTAAGTATTAAGGAGGAAAAAATGAGAAGAGTTTGTTTGTTATACGTCCTTTCCCTTTGTTTAACAGCCAATGCCTCGGTCGATCTTGGTCGCATACTTGATATGGGCACGTGGTCTAGGGCTCAGCTTGAAGAGTTCCTCAACTCAGAGAATTACGAAACCACAATCGCCACGTTAAGGGGCCGGCTTGCGGCATCCGTTGAAAATAGTGCGAATCAATGGAACCTTGACAGAAATGATTCAAAACAATTAGCCAGTGCCTTTATTGCTTATGTGCTGGTGTATGTTTACCCGATTAGCAAGACGCTGCCGCCCGAAGTAGCTGAGTCATTTGGCAATGCTTCCGATGGATCTTGGGATCCTGTCGGTGCGATTATTAGGGAAGAAATAGGCCGTCCATTTAAAAGAGCTTTTAAAGACTCATCAGCACCTGCTCTGCGGGCGGCGATGGACACCTTAGGCATTGATGAAGATGATCCTTCTGCCATGAAACTTTATACGAGCTTGTGGTTGGCTTATTCTATCCAATTAATGGCGTCAGATTATTTTAATCAAGCATATAATCGTGCAATGGTCGAGTTCAGCACTGTCGATTTAGCAACGACTTCTCATGACATTATTGAAAGAATCTCGCTTGCCACTTGGCGAGACGAGAATGTAAATCATGCACCTGAAATAATGCTTCTTAGAAAGTTAATGATAGGGGAATGGGTACGCAATGAGGCGGCGTTACCTTCAAAGCCTCTGTTGCTTCCAATTTTGACAAATGCAACGACTGAGGTTCGGCTTTGTCCTGATAGAAAAAATGTCGTTTCCCGCAATATTATTGGCCATTGGATCAAGGATATTGAACTCAGCAAAAAACTTAATGATAAAAAAGAAGAAAATGCTGACGAATTAATATTTCAAGAAGATACTTCCAGTGAAATTCGTTCAGGATTGAGCGACCTTAACGCTGAAGTAGACTGCGTTTTTACAACCGGTACATTAGTTATAAAATTTCTTGATACAACGATTGATGCGATATTTGCCACATCGCAAAAAAATGGAAATCCAATGGTATTTTTTAAAATACTAAATTTGGGTGGCATAGGACAAGGTATTGTCATGTTGGCCAATGGTATAGGCGCTCAGAATGATATACTGTTCTTAACCAATCAGGATCGAGAAATCAGCATGACGGCCTATAGAAGACATTCACTTAGCCCATAAGACAGCCCAGGTTAGCCTTTCAACTGTAAGGGCGGGCCTTCCTTGGCCAACAAATTGGATAAACCATACTTAATAAAGGTATCGTAAAACCTAAGATAGCCACTGCAATAGGGCTATGCCAGTTCAAAAAGCGGACTTGAGTAACTATGAAACGATTAGTTCTATATCTGATGCTGGCGAGCCTACCCCTCAAGGCGATGCAAGAAGATAAAAATATGGCAGTTTATCTTCAAGGAGGCGTATCGCCGCTACCTTTGCTGCCGTTACTTTCCTTGAATGCTCAGACGCGCTTCGAATATGCATTGTCGCCGGCATGGAGCTTGATTTTTCCTCTAGAATATCGATTTTCACTTTTGTTAAAAACTCACACATACGATACGATGACGGCTGGATTTGGGCCACGATTTTACTTTTCGCAACTATTTTGGGCACAAAATCTGTTGAGCGGGTTCTACGCTGAGGTTTTCGCTGGCATAGGATATGTACATGAGCAGAGTGATATCCAATACGGTGGCTATTACAAAGAAAATATATCCAAAAATCATGGGGCGGTATTTTCATTGGCAGGAGGTTTGGGCTATTCCCATGCCTTAGCCGTGGGACTTTGCCTTGGGCTTAGCGCAAATATGGCTGCGCGAAAATTCACCAACCCTATTCGAGAACAAAGTATCCTCCCAATCTCTCCAGAAGTGCTTGCGCATGTAGGTTGGAAATTTTAACAATCCGTTTGTAATCTATGTTTGAGCACAAGAGCAAAAACCGTTGCGGCTCGAAACAGTTTCAGTCATGGACATGTTTATCCACACGGAGCACATTGAAGTCATGGCACTCTTCAAGCGTAGGAGAATTCAATGAAATTTTTTTGGGCTATTCTATTTCTTTCAGTCTTCCCGCTCTCACCATCAGTAGCCGGACCAGGCAACTCTAAGCATCGGCGCAATGATGAAAAAAACATAATAAAGCCAAAGATCATTATGCAGTTTGAAGAAAATCGCAATTCCAGGTGGTATTGGGAAATTGCGGAATTGGCAAGCATCGATATTGGCTTAAGAAGCTATATAAGGCTCTGTACGACCAATGAGAACGAGTATTTCCTTCGGCCCCCCGGCGCTGCAACAAAAGAACAAATCGAAAATGTAATAAAAAAAATTGAAGAGGCAGCAGAAAATAATAACGTGCGAATTATAATTCAACACTCGGGATCAACATACAAGCTCAATAAAGTTATTGTCGAAAATAATGGCCCCCTGGATATTCTGAAAGCCATGTAAGAGCCCAACTGATCCAAAAGCCGAAGCCTCCCCTTAAAAATAGCGCTCTATGTTACGAGTCAATCTTCCATGATTCGGGTCTGATGATCCCCAAAGTACTCGACCTAAAAAATTGGGAAAGTTACATTTTATCTTTTATGTTGGGGCTAACGGCAGCATATTTGGGCTTATCTTTTATTTTAGGGCCAATGGCAGTATTCTTGGGCCGTTTTTTGATTTGGGTAATCATAAAACATGCGAGTTCATTGTTATCTAAATCAAATTTCTTATATGTAAACCCCAGTAACTTTTCTTTATGAAAAATAAATTTATATGCCTTTTGCACTTTTTCTATTCGATGACCAGGGGCCATACAGCAACCATTGTCAATAAAAATGGTATCTTGTTCGTCTATTTGAAAACTTACGACAACATCTATTCCTTCAATTGCTATATTATTATTAAATGCTTCTTTAAGATCTGCAAATGCAAATTCAAACCTATTTTCGCCTTTTTTCCAATCAATATTTTGAAACGCTTCGGCCGAGGTATCAATATTAAAGAGTTGTCCTGTATTGGTAATACCACCAATGATAAATGCTACCGGCGATTTACTTTCGGCATTGTTCTCATTGTCTTTATTTAAGCGAAGATACAGCTCGCCGTCATAAAAGCCATTGAGATCTTCCAGAAGATGTGCTGTTAAACCCGCGAATGAAACCAAAAACCAGAAAAGTATGAAAATAGGGGTGATTATGAGCTTCATGTTGCAGGCTCCCAAAAGGTCTTTAATGACAATCGGCAGGGTAAGACAACAAATGATGGGCTTAGGATGCTCCAGTTCTAAATTTTAGATTTTGGGTGCAAGGACTTTTGAACCCAAATTCGGGAATTCCTGGGCGTGAATAAGACGTCTGCTTTGCCCGTAACTAAGTCCGATAATCGCGATTATGTAAACTCGAAGCGGTGCTTGCGTATTGCTACGGTGGCTAACGAGCGCTTCACCTAAAGAGCCGCTTAAATGACACCCAGCGCCTCATCAGCATCGGCCCATATTAAACAACAGCTGTCCGTACTTGTCCAAGTTGCCCACTCTTCCTAGCAAAGCATTCAACACATCTTTGTCACTTAAGTGATTTTTGGCGATCACGTCATCGATTATTTTCCACCTTGCTGGAAACTTGAATCCATTTTTGTCTTGCTCAAGTTCGTTCTTATTCCAGCCTTGGCGCGCTATTTCAGCAAGAATCGCCTTTAGTTGATGGTTATAGGTCAATAATGTACGCAACGCATTTAGGCCCATTGGCTCTTTCATGTCTTCAACATGTTGGGCGTCAAAGTTGAAGGCAGCCTTACTAAGCGCTTGCTCCGCCTTTAAGTCAGCGAATAGTTTAGTATTAAAATTCTTTATGACGTCCGAGTACTTGTCTCTCAACAAAGTGCGTCCGAGGGCTGTAACGTCGCGGTGTTTGTCCTTAAGATCAAGATCACTATAGAAAGAGGTCCCAAGAGCTTTAGGATCTTGGGACAAACCGAAGTCAATAAAGACCGGCTGTTGTTTTCTTTGCATCAAATTGATTGGCGATATATCCCGGTGAATTACACCGACATCGTGTATCTTTTTTAAGCCTTCCAAGGCGGGGATTATTTTTGCATCGCTGTAAGTGAACGGGTCCAATCTTTCCATTACAACGCATAGCTTGCCGCTTTGGTCGTTAAAGTACGCAACCACATGCGGAACGGAATTGACGCCATGCTCTCCAAGAAATTTAAGCGTCCCAAGTTCTTGATTGCCGATGTCTTGATCGTCCTTTGAAAAGATCTTGGCAATGTACGCGGTTCCATTAACGTTGGCTTCAATGAACCATTATATAGGCAACCTCAATAGCAAGAATCATTTGGGCATCAATGACCTCATCTTACCAGCAAATGGCAAAATCTGGATGAGGCAGGAAAAAGAGTCTGCGCTGCGTTTCTTGCCAACAACGTGTCAAACCAAATATAACCCTGATCAAATGTCTCAGGATCCGGTTTACGAGATTCTTGCTGCAGGAACATATTTGAAAGAATTCTTCATACTCACCCCCCATTTTATGATCGTCCCCTTTTGATCGGCGGTCTTTATAATATCGGCCGCTCCCTGTTTCGTGGTAACGCCTGTTCGACGATTGCTGCGGGTCGCTACTGCTTACTCAGGACTGCCCACTTTTACTCCGTAGATGAACCCAGCTTGATAAAACCTATCTAAGCGCTAATATCGCCGCTGAAATAATGTACAAGTATGAAGTGAAAAACATGACCGCTGACCAACCGAACTGGCAACCACGGGGCTTTTTTGCTCCAATTTTCAAGTTTTGATGGAAGAGCATTTTCAGAAAAAGCCGTTTGTATTACTTATAAGCCTGGCGCGCGCCGTTTTTCATGGAAAACGAGGAGAACTTCATCAACGATATCGAGAAGGTCAAGAAGATCAGCTAGGATCTTTAGGGCTGGTTTTGAACATCATTGCGCTGTGGAACACCATTTATATGGACGCAGCAGTAAGTAAACTACAAAGTGAAGGCTTTCCGATAAATGATGAAGACACAGTTCGTCTCTCAGCCTTTAGTTATGGCCATTAAGAGGCCCTGAGAATCCTTAAGTCGGTTGGCTGTTCCATTGCTCCCGAAACCCCATGATTGACCCCGTTGTCCCAACTGAAGTACTGTCTATTTGGACCACAAATTTATTCACGTGGTTATGCGCTAAAAACCATGTTTTTTCAGGGAGGTTCAATTGGGACAAAAGCAGGTGGCAATTTATTGCCGGGTTTCAACCAACGACCAAAGCTGTGAACGGCAAGAAAGAGATCTACTCAATTATGCCAACAAGGCAGGTTTTACAGTTCATTCAATTTTTAAAGAAACTGCGTCAGGCATTAAAGACGACCGTGCGCAAAGAAAAAAAGTTATGGCTTTGGCACAAAGAAGAGTAATTGACGGTATTTTGGTTACCGAACTTACGCGGTGGGGCAGAAGCACTATAGACCTCATGCAAACCATCCAGGATTTACAGACGTGGAATGTCTCGGTGATAGCTCAAACCGGTTTCCAATTCGATATCAGCACAGCCCAAGGAAAACTGTTGGCATCTTTAATGGTATCCTTAGCTGAGTTTGAAAGAGATTTGCTGCGTGAACGCGTGCGCTCTGGTCTTGCTTTAGCGAAAGCGCGGGGTAAGCAACTGGGTCGACAGCAAGGACAGCGACCCAAATCAGATAAACTGGCACCAAAGGTATTGGAGATGGTTAAAGCCGGCCGTAGTTATCGACATATCGCCCACGAGCTAAGCCTAAGCAAAAACACGGTTATGGGGATTGTCCAGAGAGAAAAGACGGTTTGATGGCTACTTCCAGTAATAATCCTTGCAATATAGGGCATCAAATGATAATCTTACCAGTAAGACTGGAGGCATGCTATGAACCAAATCGCAACCACAAGATTATCATCCAAAGGGCAGGTGGTAATTCCTGAGAGTATTAGAGAAAGCCTGCATATGGAGACCGGCACGCAATTTGTAGTGATAGGGTTAGACGACACTATTGTATTAAAGAGCATTACACCGCCGCCAGTAAGCAAGTTTAAGAGCTTGCTCGCCAAGGCCGAAAAGGCCGCCAAATCAGCCGGGTTAAAAAAGACTGATGTCGATACTGCCATATCTCAAGTAAGAAAGGCCAAAAAGCCCAAAAAATGAAAGCCATTTTAGATACCAATATTGTTATGTCAGGCATTTTCTGGGCAGGGCATGCCCGAGATATTTTACTACTGCTTGAAGAAGATCGATAGAAAAATTAAAAAGCAAATTAAAGCGTGAAGATCGCGGTTTGATAGACGAAATCCTGGACATGATCATAATGCGTTCAGGTTTTTCCCAGGCGATACTTGGTGCTGGGCCCATTTGCCGCGACCCAAATGACCAGATGTTCCTTGATTTGGCTGTCCCGGCCGAAGCCAAATACATTGTTTCTAGCGATAAGGACTTACTAACAGTTAGAGTTTACCCTGGCGGCTCTGTGATCAAACCAAAGCCGTTTTTAGATTTGTTTTAATAGCAGCAAATGTCTCAATATCTTTGAAACCTAATGAGAATTATCTTTTGGGACATCAATCGGGGCATGTTCTTAGCTAGCCTCCATAAACTATACTTTGTGGGCCACCGTTGGGCAAAACTGAACAGACTAACGAATTGTCTTCACTAGTTAACCACACGGAAGTGGAAATACTTCATTAGGGGGAATTATGCGATCATCCATTATACCAGCCTTTTTCTTATTAAGCTTGCTATCGCATGCAGATCGTTTTTCAGGTCCTTCGCATACTCCGGTTCATTCGTATGCCTATGATTACACTTGTGTTATGCTGTATCCTGGCGGAGCTATGAGAGAAGATGATGGTGTTGTTATTAATTTTCCCACCGAAGTAAAACCCCTAGATGTTGGCTTTGTTAACGATGGCGATCTAGGAAGTTTGGATTGTTCTATGCAAATCAGAAATGACGCACTGGCTTTCGATTGCCAATTTATGCCCAGATACACTTTGAAGATAAATATACAGTCCAACCTATCGGGAGAAATGGTTGTGACGGGGCCAAGTAAAAATGAAAAATACGATCTTTTGTGTCGAGATAATCGACGCTAGCGATTATGGGCAAGCTAGGTTTTTGCTCTTAGGCCCATAATCAGTGATATGTTAACTTATTCCGAAAATGAAGGTTGTCTTCTGCTAATTACATACGTGGGCATTAGAGCCTCTATGATTTATTTCCAGTATTTGGGGAGGGAGCAGAGAAAATATTGAAATGCCACCGAACGGGTACCTGTTCGTCAAATTTTTCCAAAAACTCTTTAGTAGCCACATATTCTAAGAAGGCGGATTTCTGTTCTTCTGATATGTCTTGTATCCCCTTTAGACCAAAAAGCTTTCCTAAATCTTCGACTTTTGCTTCAATCTTTTTTCGCAATATTTCCGTGATACGACGAGGCCATTCATCGGTGGTATGCCATTCAACACCATCGTCAGTGAGACCGACCCATTGGTCACCGTCTTGAATAAGCCATTGTCCTCGCTGAGCAATATCATTGTCCGGGACATCTGTGGGATGCAGGCGGGCTATTTTAGCTCTTGCTGTTAGGGCAATTTCTTTTTCAGAAAGAAGCCCATATAAAAGATTAAAGTATCTCATATCGGTCACATTGTTTTGAATCATTGCTGCTATTTGTACAAATAGCTGATCGTGAAGTGGGACACATTTATGCTTTTGCTGAATATCCCATAAAATTGAATAGACAGGTTTAGCAAACCCTATAGATATTCTATGCTTTTGGTCGTCGACAGGGCCAAAGCCAATCCCTGCGTCCATCACCGCCTTGATGGAACTATTCTTTTTGAATTGGACTGCCCAATCATCGAGAGTTGCTTTAAGCAGTGAAGCGCCTTTTTCTTGTCGCGACCGTATGCGCGAGCTACGCCTAATATCTTCTTCGATATTCGATTCCTGAATGTCACCATCACTTGCCAAATCTTTCTCAAGCCTAAATTCTTTGCGAATGGTTTTAATCTGATCTTCTATTCTGTCTTTTTCCAGAACAGGAAGCCGTTTTGCATTTACTGAAATCGTAAAAAAAAGGCTCAAGCATAGCACGAATAATATAGAATATTTTTCTTTCATATCTATAACCAATTTTTAAGTTTTACCATCTTGCCGTGTCACAAGACCCGACAGTTGTATAGGCCCCGTGCTTTATGCCGTGTTACGGCAGGGGTTCGTCCTCAGTGCGCGCAAAATCAGGTCTTAAAAATGGGGGCATGGCAAGATCTTGGAACCGGATACATTTTGCCCGGTATTTTGGGAAATCTAACCCCCTAAGATCCAGATTTTCTGGTTTAGCCCATTAATTTTTGTTCCCAATATGAAAGATATTAAAGCGCGCATCAACCGTTCCGGAACTGATAATAGGGAACTATGGTAACATGAGGCGCCAGGTCATGGCGGTCAATATTAATTTCGGCAAGCAATAAGTCTTAGAACGGGTCGAAAATTCTTAACTCTTGTCTTTCTAAATAAACTTCCAGGCTCAGT
>Ga0070734_10004911_pt1 | contig 12229 bp, 10 predicted proteins | sample Coa_R1_8_FD_66444 | JGI IMG/M metagenome (GOLD analysis project Ga0070734, IMG submission 66444) | Surface soil microbial communities from Centralia Pennsylvania, which are recovering from an underground coalmine fire - Coalmine... | ecosystem: Environmental > Terrestrial > Soil > Unclassified ...
CCGCCGACCAACGTTCCGCAAGGATGCGGATTCCTCACCAAGCTGCCGACGGAACCCTTCTTCCCGGAACGCTTCGCCGCCGACGAAAAGCTCATGATCGAGACGGCAGAAGCCTTCTCCCGAAACGAGGTCCTTCCCTTGCTCGAGCGCCTCGACAAGCAGGAAGACGGGCTCATGCTTAGTTTGCTCAAGAAGGCTGGGGAACTCGGGTTTTGCGGACCCGACACGCCGGAAGCCTATGGTGGCCTGGGGCTCAGCAAGAACCTCGCGGCGCGAATGCTCGAGTTCCTCAGCCTGAACGGATCGTTCTCGGTAACCATTGGAATTCACTCGGGAATCAGCCAGGCCGGACTCGTGCTGTTCGGAAACGACGAGCAAAAGCACCGTTACCTGCCGCGCCTCGCGTCGGGGGAGAACATTGGCGCCTACGCCCTCAGCGAACCGGATGCCGGCACCGATGCGCTTTCGCTGAGCGCGCGGGCCGTGCGCCATGGCGATACCTATCGGCTCACCGGCACCAAGATGTGGATTTCGAACGCGAAGTGGGCCGACCTCTTCCTCGTAATGGCCAAGGTCGACGGCGAGCGGCTCAGCGCCTTCCTCGTCGAGCGCGACTACCCGGGAGTCACGATTGGCCGGGAGGAGCACAAGATGGGTCTGAAGGGCTCGTCCACGGCACGCGTCGTCTTGGAGGACGCGGAAGTGCCGGCGAGCAACCTGCTTCATCAGGAGGGCCTCGGGCACCAGGTCGCCCTGAACGCCCTCAACCTCGGTCGCTTCAAGCTCGCCCCGATGTCGCTGGGCCCGGCGCGCGACGCGATCGGGTTGGCGTCGAAGTATGTTCAGGAGCGCAAGCAATTCGGCCAGCCGATCGCTCGATTTGGCCTGATTCAGCGCAAGTTCGCCCTTATGGCGTCGCTCTTCTTCGCGGCAGAGTCGATGACCTACCGAACCGGGGCGCTGATCGACGAGGCGTTCGCGGCATTCGGCGGCTCGATCGACGGGAACCGGCGCGCCGCCGAGGAGTTCGCGGTGGAGGCGAGCATCGGCAAGGTCTTTGTTACCGAGGCGGAGTCGCTGATCGTCGATGAGGCACTTCAATGCTACGGCGGCTACGGATTCACCGAGGAGTTCCCCATCGCCCGTCACTTTCGCGACGCCCGAGTCAGCCGCATTTACGAGGGAACCAATGAGATCAACCGAATCTTTTCGGCCGGCCGGATCCTGCGCCGCTACAAGGAGCGAGGGCTGGGGACCGACCTCCTTAAGGACTCGTTCACAGCCGAGTTGGCAGCGACGCTCCTAGAGCTTGCGCCGGAGGATCAAACCGGGCAGGCCGCATTGGCCGACCTCGTGATGCTCACGTATGCCGAGCAATCGGCCCGATTGAGGATGCAAAAGCTCGGCGGTATCTCGGAAGAGTTGTACCGGTGCTTCGCCGCCTGGGCGAATGTCAGAGCGGCCGAAGCCTTCCAGATTGCAACCGGCGAAGCGCTTTCGCTGCCCGCCGCGCCCCGGCCAGACATTGCCGCTATCAACGACGCCGTGCACAGTGCGGCGGGACCTGCCTGTCCTTGAGCAATATTTCAAGGGTCGCCCTTAAAGGTTTCCTAAAGAAAGGCGTTTTCGAGGATAATCAGCCATTCGTTTGGCAGCGTCGCTGACGAGTGTGGGGGCGCCTGCCACAGCACGGCGCTTCCCTCCCGTTATTACCGCGCCCTCGCGGGCAACTCAAGACAACAGGAGCTCTATTTGACACCCAAGGAAGCCGTTCAATTCGTCGCCGACAACGACGCCCAAGTCATTGATATTCGATTCACCGATCTGCTCGGGACGTGGCAACACTTCTCGACAAACGCGAGCGATTTCTCCGTCCATACATTCGAGGACGGGCTCGCTTTCGATGGTTCGAGTATTCGCGGCTTCCAGTCCATCAACGAGTCGGACATGCTCCTGATTCCGGATCCGGACACGATTTTCATGGATCCGTACACGGAGGCGCCGACCGCGGTCATCGTCTGCGATATCGAGGACCCGATCACCCGCCAGCGTTACAGCCGCGATCCGCGGTTTGTTGCCGAGAAGGCCGAGGGGTACCTCAAGTCCACGGGAATTGCCGACACCGCGTTCTTCGGCCCGGAGGCAGAGTTCTTCGTCTTTGACTCGCTCATTTTCGACAGCTCCGCCAAAGGCTCGCACTACGCGATCGACTCGGAAGAAGCCTTCTGGAATTCCGGCTCGCTCGACACCCCCGGCTTCACGATCAAGCCGAAGGGCGGTTACTTCCCCTGCGCCCCGGTCGACAAGCTCCAGGACTTACGCACGGAGATGGTCCTGCAGATGGCGGCCATCGGCATCCACGTGGAGATGCACCACCACGAGGTGGCGAGCGCCGGCCAGTGCGAGATCGACATGCGGTTCGACACCCTGAAGGCGATGGCGGACAAGGTGATGAAGTACAAATACGTGGTCCGCAACACGGCCTATCAGCGGGGCCAGATCGCCACGTTCATGCCCAAGCCCATCTTTGGCGACAACGGAAGCGGCATGCACATCCACCAGTCGCTCTGGAAGAACGGCGACACCTGCATGTACGACGAGAAGGGTTACGGCGGCCTCAGCGACACCGCGCGCTGGTACGTTGGCGGGCTGCTCAAGCACGCGGCAACGCTCCTCGCGTTCTGCGCCCCAACCACCAACTCGTATCGACGGCTCGTGCCGGGCTACGAGGCGCCGATCAACCTGATGTATTCCCAGCGGAATCGCTCAGCCTGCGTTCGCATTCCCGTCGCCTCCAAGTCGCCCAAGGCGAAGCGGATCGAGTTCCGCGCACCGGACCCGCAGGCCAATCCGTATCTGGCCTTCAGCGCGTGCCTCATGGCGGGCATCGACGGAATCCAGAACCGGATCGAGCCGCCGAAGCCGCTGGACAAAGACCTCTACGAGCTGCCGGCCGTCGAGCGGGCGGGCATCGCGCAAACACCAGGTTCCCTGCGGGCGACACTCAACGCCCTCGTGAACGACCACGACTTCCTGCTCAAGGGAGACGTGTTTACGAAGGACCTGATCGACAGCTACGTGGAGTACAAGCTGCTGAACGAGTGCGACGCGGTCGACCTGCGGCCGCACCCGTATGAGTTCTATCTCTACGCGGACGCGTAAGACGCCACGAAGCCCTGGGACGCACAGCGTCCCGGGGCTTCTGTCTTTGTGTTACTCCTGGATCGGTTTGGGCGGCTGCGGCACGACGATTCCCGAGGAATCGAGGTAACCGGTGCCCCAATCAACAGGCCAGTTCGCTCCGTTGTAGCCTGCGATGTCCCGGAAGTGCTTCGCATCGCCATCCATGTCGCCCTCGGCGCCGGTGCCGTAGCTGACGCCGGGCTTCGTGCCGCCGGAGGCATAGGCGGTTCCACCGTAGCTGTAGGGGTCAATTCCGTCGACAGGAACGTAGTCGTTCGTCATCGTCGCATTAGCGTAGGCGTCAAGCCCCTTGAAGCGCGGTTGGCCGTTGCTGCAGCCGGAAACCGCGAAAGCGCCGAATGCGAGCGCCAACGCCGGGAGTAGGGTGCGTCCGTTCATCCTCGGTGGAAAAGTGTACTTCACAGCTAGAAGCTCACGTCGACCAGCTCTTCTCGGCCGGTCTCGCTGCTCTTGTAGATAGCGTCGAATATCGCATTGAGGGTGAGGCCGTTCTCGCCCGGAACGGGAGAAGGCTTCTTGTTGTGGATGGCATCCACGAAGGCCTGGACTTCCGCGGTGTGGGCCGACTTCACCTCGGGAATGTTCACGGGTGTCACGTTGAACACCTGCCGGTTCTGCTCGGTGAAGATTTGGATCGGGTTGTCGCCCCAGACTTTGACTGTCGCACCGGCCTTCGTCCCGAAGAGCTGAGTGGTGAACGGATCTCCATCCAAGTTGCCCATGAAGGAACTCTCCAGGGAGACGACGGCGCCGTTATCGAACTTGATGAGACCAACCGCGAAGTCTTCGACGGTGAACTTGTTCCGGTCGTAGTCACCCCAGTAGTTAAAGAGGCTGGGGTCCTTGCCGAGGATGTCCCACGTCTTTCCGGAGGCCGAAACAGGCTTTGGGTAGCCCATCATGAAAAGGGTGAAGTCAAGGATGTGGACGCCGATGTCGATGAGCGGTCCGCCGCCCTGCTTGTCCTTCTCGATGAACACGCCCCAACCGGGCACGCCGCGGCGGCGGAGGGCCTGGGCGCGAGCGAAGTAGACGTGGCCCAGGTTGCCGCCCTCGATATAGGTCTTCATGAAGCGGCCAGGGCCGCTAAAGCGCGACTGGAGGGCGACCTGAAGGATCTTGCCGCTCTTCTTGGCGGCGGCGCACATTTGCCTGGCCTCGTTCGCGTTCATCGCGAGGGGTTTTTCGCAGAGCACGTGCTTGCCCGCCGAGAGGGCGTCGATCGTCGGCTGCATGTGGTACTTGTTCGGCGTCGTCACCGAGACCGCGTCGATTTCCTTGTCGGCAAGCAGTTCACGGTAGTCGCTATAGACTTTTGGCTTGGCGAACCACTCGGTCGTCTTCTCCGCGGCCTGCTTGGCGGTATCCGGGTTGACGTCGCAAACGGCCACCACCTCGCACTGGTCGGGAATGCTTCCGTAGCCGGGGAGGTGACAACTTTGGGCGATTCCGCCGCTTCCGATAATTCCGATCTTGAGCTTGCTCGACATCTGCTTTCAGTCGGCTATCTTACCGGGCCAAGGGGGCACTTGACCGGACCAAGGGGAGCATGGGGGTCTTGGGCGGTGTGTCTACTGGTAAGGTTTGGGGCAAGGATCCTCGCATGATCTGGTTGGTTCTCGCACTGACGAACCCGCGGCAGACGGAGAGCCGACACAACGATCCCGTCCCGATTCAATTCTCTCGGCTCCTAAAGCCCGGATGGCAGCTTGTCAGTCGGGCGATTTCGTACGGCGACGTTCTCGGGGGTGACCGCCTCTACCTGCGTCGAACTGATGCGCCTGATCGGTTGATGCCGGTCAAATCCATGGGCGACCTTCGAGGACGCGTGCACCTCGTGTCGAACGAAGACGCACTGACGTTCGTTCGCATGCGAACCTACGCTGAGTTTGGAACCAAGTTCATCCCCCTTACCGACTGGATGGAGATCTCTCACGGACCGGGCCCCCAAGAGGGTTGGTTCGGGGGGATAACGGACGCACGGTGGCGACGCGCGAAGCTCCACGAGCCACGGGTACAGAGGTTGTCTCGCGGGTGGGTTGTGAGGCGAGACGTCGTAGACTTCACGCGACTCGACGCTCTCCCGTCCGAGGTTAGCGAGACAGTTCGTGCGGACGGCCGCTACTCCTTGACATCAAAGCGGCGATTCCACCGGCGAGCGCTTCGCGGTGTCTTCTGGCATTCTGAAATAGTTGCAGAGTGAGGGTGTGTGCCACGACCCGCGATCCGGCATCGGGCCACAATATCCCCTGTTTATGCCGACCTACGTTTACGAGTGCCGCACATGCGGCAAAGTCTTCGAAGTCGACCAACGGATCACCGAGGATGCACTGACCGACTGCGACTGCGGCGCGAAAGGCGCGTTGCGGCGTCTGATCCAGCCGGTCGCGGTCGCGTTCAAGGGCGCGGGCTTTCACATCAACGACTACGCGCCGAAGAGCGGCGGCAGCGAGCAGAGCGAAGCGGATGTGAAGCCGGCGGAGCCAAAGCCGGCGGAGTCAAAGCCGGCCGAACCGGTGGCGGCTCCGACCCCTTCGACGGGGGACTCGGAGAAATCGTAGTGTTTGGCTCCGAGACCACTGGCTGAAGCCAGAGCCACACGGTGCCGGGGTTTTTGCTCCGGGACCACTGGCTGAAGCCAGTGCCACAGGGTTACTTCTTCGGAAGGGCGGCCAGATACGTGTCGAGCTCGGCCAGATCCGTCGGCACCTTGATCTTCCCGGACTTGATGTCCGTGGCAACGGCGTCGACCTTCTTGAGGTTATCGGGGCCGATCTTGTCCTTTGTGTAGGTCATCGGGCTGAGGCTCACCCCGCCGCTGGCCAGATCGTAAACCTTGGTTCCCGGCGTGAACTTGTCCGACTTCACGTCCGAGATGGTGCTGAACACGGACTCGTCGACGTGCTTGATCACGCTGGTCAAGACGTGCCCCGGCGCCATAGCGTCCTGGTCGCTATCGACGCCGATCGCGTACTTGTCCTGCTCTTGGGCCGCCTTGATCACGCCGAGCCCGGCGCGGCCGGCGGCATGGTACACGATGTCGGCGCCGGTTCCAAACAGCTCGAGGGCTTCCGCCTTGCCTTTGAGCTGATCATCCCAACTGCCGGTGTACTTGGGCGGGAGAACTTCGATCGCCGGGTCGGCGGTCTTGGCGCCGGCGACGTAGCCGGCATAGAACTTCTTGATCAGCGGAATCTCCATTCCGCCGACGAAGCCAAGCTTCTTGGCCTTCGTGACGAGCGCGGCCAGGTAACCGGCGAGGAAGCTCCCTTGCTCCTCGTTGAACTTCAAGCATCTCACGTTCGGCGCGTCGACGGTGCCGTCGACGATGGCGAACTTGGTGTTCGGATACTTCGGCGCGAGCGCCTTGAGCGCCTTGTCCTGGGCGAAGCCCACGGCCACGACCAGGCCGGAGCCCGCGCTTGCCATCGCCTCGATATTCGTTGCGTAATCCTTCTCGCTTTGGCTCGCGACGGTCTTCGGCGTTATCCCCAGCTCCTTTTCGGCGCGGTCAAGACCGGCCTTGGCGCTGTCGTTGAACGACTTGTCGCCGACGCCGCCGGAATCGAATACGACCCCAACCGTCATTCCCTTTCCCGACCCGGACGCGCCGGACCCGGTGGAGGACGCCGTGCCAGAGTTCGTCTGGGAGCAACCAACGAGGGCGGCGACGGCAAGGAGTAGGACCAGGGAGCTTCTCATCATCTTCGTTTCCTTATACTGCGCGGGAGCCAGGGCCGAACCAGGTAAACTGGCGCATTATAACGCAGCCGCACTTTTTGCGGTCCGCGTTCCTCCTCCCTTATGATCACGGTACACCTTACCAAGCTTGAAACGGCCCTGGATCAGGTTCGAAAGACTTATCCTAAATTGAAGCCGGCCGACGCCGGATTGATCGCGTCGGCTCTCACCCTGACCGGCCGCCACGCACTCGCAGTTTACGACGGCGAGTACCACAAGTGGCCGGACGATTACGACAAACTCACCACCGCCATGGTGACTCAGCTCGAAATGGTCAACAGCGGCATCGAGACGACGCCCAAGAAGACCGCGAAGACCGTCGTCGAGGAAGAACCGGTCGTGGTGACGGTCGGGTTGGCCCCGAACATCGGCGCCGGCGAAGCGATCCTCGATACCCGGAACGACTTAAAGACCCTCCTCTCCGACATCCTCAAGGACGGGGTCGAATTTGCCTACGCCCCCAGCGATATCGGCTGGCAGTGGGCCCTCGACCGAGCCAATTGGTCCACGATCAGCGACCAAGAATTGAGCCGCCGTATCAAGATCAAGGCGACCTTTGCCGAAGGCGCGGTCGGGATCGAGATGGGCGCAACGGGCGCCAAGAAGCGCGCCAGCCGGGCGAAGGTGGCGGAGCCGGTCGAACCGGTGGAAGCACCAGAACCCGCCGAAGTTCCCGAACTTGCCGAACAATCCTCATGAAGCTTAATTACACACTTCTCCTCTCCGCAGCTCTTCTGGCGGCGGGTTGCTCCAAGCCGCCTGCGAACGGAAACGTTGCGTCGAACTCGGACGGCAAGTCCGCAACGACGACCTCGACCACCGGGGCCACGACAGGCTCCGGGGATGCGACCGCGACGACGAGCACGACCGGGACCGCGACTCCGCCGTCGACTTCGGCGGGGGGCGACAAGGCAACCCCACCACCGGCCGGTACTCCATCGTCGGGATCCGGTGCGCCGGCCCCCGGCGCCAAGGGCGTCACCTCCAAGCCCGGATCTGCCGTAAGCCCACCACCGGCGGCCGGCGCGCAGCCGGGCGGCCCCCCCACGCAGCCCGGAATGGCGGGCGCGCAGACCAAGATGACGCCCGAGCAACAGAAAGAGATGCAGGCGAAGATCGAGGCTGCCAAGAAGAAGATGGCCGAGAACGGCGCCAAGGCCGACAAGGCGGAGAAGTCCGCTCTAGACGGTGTTAACGGCGTCTACAAGGCGGTTGTCGACGAGTCGAAGATCCCAGCTCAGGTCAAAGCTCAGCCCGGTTACGCCGATCAGCTTGCTAAGGCCAAAGCGAACCCACCGTCGCTCACGATTGGGAAGGACGGCACGATAACGATCAAAGGCCTCGGCCCGACCGACGTCAGCGGATTCACGACGAAGATCGACGGCAAACCGGCGGTCGTGGTGACCAATCCCCACCCGCAGCCCGGCATGCCCTCGAAGCAATTCGTGCCGGTCACCATTTCGAACGGCGGAAGCACGATCGTTCTCGGACCCGGCGGCCCGACGTTTAAGCGCGGCTAGGGCGCGTTCAGCTTCTCGTTAAGGTAGCGAGCAATCTTCCCGAACACTTCGGGGCGGCTCGCTTCCTTGCCGATTCCGTGGTCGTCGCGGGGGAACACGAAGATGTCGAAGTACTTCCCCGCTTCGATCAGCTTTTCGGCCAGCAGCGCGGTGTTCTGAAACAGCACGTTGTCGTCGACGATGCCGTGAATCAGCAGCAAGTTGTCCTTCAGCCCACTCGCGTAGGTGATGGGAGACGTCTTCGCGAAGATCTCCTTGTCGTCCTTTACGAGGCCCAGCCGCCTTCGGGTGTACCACTCGTTGTAAGTTCCCCAATCGGTTACCGATGCCACGGCGACCCCGCTGTGAAAGACACCGGGCTTAGTCAGCAACGTCATGCACGTGAGGTAGCCGCCGTAGCTCCAACCCCAGATTCCGACGCGGTCAGAGCGAACGAAGCTCAGGGTTGCGAGGTAGTTCTTAGCCGCGACCGCCTCGTCCGCGTCGATTAGGCCCATCTTTCGGTAGTAGGCGGAGTCGAAATCGCCCCCGTAACCCCAACTCGCCGCGAAATCAACCGCCAACACGCTCATGTTGAGGTTCATCGCGAGGTAGTTCTCGACGTACCCGCCCCACGCGTTCTTGGCGCTGTCGGCATAGATGTTCGAGACGACGGCCGGCCGCTTCACATTGGGGTCCATGCCCGGCTTCGTGAAGAGCAGGCCGTGGAGGGTTTGCCCCTCAGGGCCGGGGAATGTCACCTCCTTGACGTCCGCCCAGACGATCCGTTTGAAGTCGGGGAGTTGGCTCTCGGTAAGGCGCCTGATCTCCGGTTCCACGAGGTAGAGCTCGGGGTTGATCTTGCGGTCGGAGGCGAGAGTTGCCATTCGCTTTCCGTCGTCGCTTATCAGGGGGGGTGCGGCATCGTCGAAGTTCTTGGGCGAGCTGTAACCACCGGGAAGCACGGCGTGCACGGTTCGCTTCCCGTCGGGTTCGACCACCGTGATCTCGGTGGCGAGGGGGCTTGTCCCGGCGGTGACAAGCACGAGTCGATCGCTATCCTTTGGGCGCACCATCGCGCCCACGTCGTACGACTCCGCAAAGACCGGCTTGACGTTTTTGCCGTCGGGGTCCATCGAGACCACCGAGCGGTAGGTGAGCTTCCCGTCAACGATATCGGTGCCGAGAAGAATGTGCTTGCCGTCCCGGCTCCAGGTCACCGGCCGCCAGTCGTTGATGTAGTTCTTCGGCGCCGTTTCGGTGTACACATCGGCCCGCTTGGCGTCGGGCGACCGTACCAGCGTGAGCGAAAACTTTTTGAAGTCGTCATGGATCCATCCGACCGCGAAGCGCGCGCTATCGGGGCTCCAAGCGAAGTCTTTGGGCCACAGGTAGCGCGGCAGGCCATCGACGAACTTGATGAGGCCGCCGTCTGCGGAGACAAGACCGATCTGGACGTTAACGTCGAGGTCGCCGTTCCAATTGCGCGAGATGTTCACGACCTCGCCGCGATCTTTGCTGAAGTCCATCATCACGCCGTGGCCGACTTTGCTGCTGTCAGACCAGAAGACCGCAAGGCTCTTGGAGTCCGGCGACCAATCGAACATCTCCACCGCGGTTTGGGGCTTGCTAACAAAGGTGAGCTGCTTGATCTCCCCGCTCTTCCGGTCGAGCCGGAACACGTTGGCGCCTTGGATGTAAGCGATCCACTTCCCGTCTGGCGAAAAGTCCGCGGAGCGCGCTCCCGAGTTGCCGTCGAAGATCGGATGGAGTTCCGATCCGTCCGGCCGAACGAGCCAAACCCGTCCCTTGTATGCGAAGAGGATCTGGTCGGACTCGGGCGACCACTTGAACCCGCTGATGCCGGCGTCGTAGAGCACGGCTTCCTTCTTCTCAAGGTCGGTTCGGCTATCGTCCTGGCGCGGGAGGTCGAGGATCTTCGAAGCGTCGACGATTTGGCGCTTCTGAGCGCTCGGCAAGTCAATCACCCAGACGTCGAGCTTGCGCCCGCCGGTCTGATTCCAGCCGAAGACGATCTTGCTCCCGTTCGGCGCCATCGCGGCGCCACTCGGCGAACGGCCGTTCAGGACCGGATACGACTGGAGCCGCTCGATGGAGAACGGGTCGGACGGGAGAGCTGGGCCCTGAGCCGCCACCGATCCGGCAAAGCCGAGCAGCATGGCGGCCAAGACCGGGAAACCGGGTCGGCGCATTCCTGGCTTTTACCAGGTTCCGCACGCGCTCACCTTGGCTGGGTACCTTCTTGCCCTGATGAGCACACCCTTTCGAGTCGGAGTAGCCGGCCTCACCCACGGTCATGTTTGGGGCTTGATCGATACGTTTGAGAAGCACCCCGATGTCGAGCTTGTCGCGGTGGCCGAGGCTGACCCGATCCGTGAGAAGGCTGCCCCCGACTTTCACACGGCCTACGCCGACTGGCGCGAAATGCTGAACAAGGAGCGCCTCGACGGGCTCATCGTCACCAGCGACAACAAGGCCTCGAGTGAAATCGCAGTAGCCGCGCTGAAGGCAGGCGTGCCCTGCCTGGTCGAGAAGGCGATGGCGCGCAACGCAGAGGATGCCGACAAGATGCTTGCGGCGGCTCGAGCTTCGGGCAAGAGCCTGATGATCAACTGGCCGATGGCGTGGAACCCGTGGCTGCACGAGCTCAAACGGCGGATCGACGCCGGCGAGATTGGGCACGTTTTTCACACCAAGTTCCGCAACGGCCACAGCGGGCCGAAGGAGATCGGCTGCGGTCCGGAGTTCTATGGCTGGCTGTACGACGAGGAGTTAAACGGGGGCGGGGCAATCGCCGACTTCTGCAGCTACGGCGCCGTACTGTGCCGGTGGTTCTACGGCATGCCGGAGTCGGTGTTCGCGATCCGCGGCAACTTCACGAAGGATTACCCAGTGCCCGACGACCACGCGGTTTGCCTCCTTCGGTATCCAAAGGGGAGTGCCCTCATCGAGGGAACTTGGGCGACGAAGGGATTCGACCCGAGCGGCAATCCCGTCGTACACGGTTCCGAAGGGACCCTGAGCGTGTTTGGCGGGAAGGTTCACTTGAATGCGGGCCGGGAGGAGACGGTGGCCGAGTCGGCGTCGATTTCACCCTCCGACCCGGCGACGTACTTCATCGAGTGCGTGGGCGGATCGCGGAAACCGGAGGGGATTCTCGATCCCGTGATCGCTGCGGATGCCTGCCGAATCATCGATGCCGCCAAAGCCAGCAACGAAGACGGCTGCGAAGCTAGGTTCTAGGTTCTGGGTTTTGGGTTCTTGGGTTTACTAGGGGAATGGGAATCACCGCCGATTCGCTCCCGAGCCTCGATGATGCCGTCAACCTCTCTCCGACGCAGGTTGAGGAGTTCAAGCGCCGCGGATGGCTCCTCGTCCGCGATCTCTGCCACGCAGACGAGATTCGCCTTTACGGCGAGCTGATCAAGGACGTCACCATCACCCACAACAACGAGACGCGCCCGATTGAGGAGCGCGACACGTACGGGCGGGCGTTCCTGCAGACGATGAACCTCTGGAAGATGGACGACCGCGTGAAGGCTTACACCCTCAGTAAGCGGTTCGCCGGGGTCGCCGCCCAACTTCTCGGGGTCGAACGGGTGCGGCTCTATCACGATCAGTCGCTATTCAAGGAGCCTGGAGGCGGCCACACGCCGTGGCACCAAGACGGCTGGTATTGGCCGGTGCGGCAGGATCGAAGCGTGACGATGTGGATGCCGCTCGTCGACGCGTCCGCGGACATGGGAACGATGAGCTTCGCCGAC
>Ga0070734_10004912_pt1 | contig 12228 bp, 11 predicted proteins | sample Coa_R1_8_FD_66444 | JGI IMG/M metagenome (GOLD analysis project Ga0070734, IMG submission 66444) | Surface soil microbial communities from Centralia Pennsylvania, which are recovering from an underground coalmine fire - Coalmine... | ecosystem: Environmental > Terrestrial > Soil > Unclassified ...
CCGGTTCCAGAATCGCGCGCGAACGGGTCTCAAAACCCTGGAGATCGCGCGTCAGGACATGCAGCGCCGATATCGCGGTATTCAGGTTCAATGTCTCTATGTCGTGAGTGACCTTCTTGATCGCTTTGTGCAATGCGCGCAGCTCGTCGGGGCGCGGGCTCTCGTCGGTGACGCGGGCGCGGTCGTCGTTGTCGAAGAAGAGTCGCCAGACCCGCTTCAACCAGCTCCACTGACCCTCAAGACCATTGGTCTGCCAGGGAGTGTCGCCATCCTGGACTCCCATGAAGCAGATGTAGACGCGCATCGCGTCGGCGCCGAACTGATCGATCACCTCGTCGGGGTTGACGACGTTGCCCTTGCGCTTGGACATCTTTTCGACCTTGGCGGTCAACTCGACGTCGCTTCCCTGCTTGAAGTAATGCCCGTCGCGCTCTTCCACCTCTTTATGAGGTATGACCCTCTTGCTGGAATCATAATAGGTGTAAGCGAGGACCATTCCCTGGTGCCTGAGCTTGTGAAACGGCTCCTCGTCGCGAACGACTCCCAGGTCGCGCAGGAACTTTTGCCACATGCGCGCATACAGCAGGTGGCCGACCGAGTGCTCGCGGCCGCCAACATATAAGTCGACAGGCATCCAATAATCGGTCTTTTCGCGCGCGGCCAGCTGCGCGCTATTGTGTGGATCGCAGTAGCGCAAGAAGTACCAGGACGAGCCGGCCGAGCCGGGCATGGTATCGGTCTCGCGCTCCAATAGTTTCCCGGTAACAGGGTCTTGCACCTCTACCCAACTGCGCAGAGCGGCCAATGGCGATTGACCATTACCGAGTGGCTTGTAGTTGTCGGTCGCGGGCAGGACGAGCGGCAGCTCCTCGTCGGTGAGCGCGCGGACGACGTTGCCCGCTTTGTCCTTCAGAATGGGAATCGGCTCTCCCCAATAGCGCTGTCTGGCAAAGATCCAATCCCTCAGTCGATAAGTGATCTCTCCCTTGCCGAAACCGCTCTTCTCCAACCATGCAATGACCGCGCGCTTCGCTTCACCCTCTCTGGTAGGAGTTCCATCGAACGATCCGGAGTTGACCATCACGCCTTCGCCGATGTGCGCAGCTTGAGAGACGTCGCCTCCACTGATCACTTCGACAATCGGCAGGCTCATCGCGCGCGCAAACTCATAATCGCGCTCATCGTGACCCGGAACCGACATGATCGCGCCGGTGCCGTAGCTGGCGACTACGTAGTTGCCAATCCAGATCGGTATCTCTTTCTGCGTGGCTGGATTGAGCGCCTTCCACCCGGTATCGATACCGCTCTTTACCTGAGTCTGTCTTTCGACGTCGCTTTGCGCGAGCGCCGCCTGCGCCCATTTCTTGACGCTTTCACCCATTTTCTCGACGAGAACGTGCTCCGGCGCCAATACCAGGAACGTCGCGCCGAACAAGGTATCAGGCCGCGTCGTGAAGACTTCGATGCTCTCATGATTACCGACTACCGGGAACTGGATCCGCGCGCCTTCCGAGCGCCCGATCCAATCCGATTGCAAGAGCTTGGTCCCTTCGGGCCAATCAATCTCACTCAAACCATTCAACAGTCTCTCTGCGAACGCGGTAATCCGGAGCATCCATTGCTTCATCTTGGTACGGACGACGGGATGCCCGCCGCGCTCCGATTTACCGTCGATGACTTCGTCGTTGGCGAGCACGGTGCCGAGCGCGGGGCACCAATTGACCAGCGTCTCTGCCTGGTAGGCGAGACCCTTCTCATATAGTTTGGTGAAGACCCACTGAGTCCACTTGTAGTAATCGGGTTCGCAGGTGGAGATTTCGCGCGACCAATCGTAAGAGAAGCCCAATCGCTTCAGTTGGCGGCGGAAGTTGTCGATCGCCTCCGCCGTCGAGCGCTGCGGTGGGATCCCCTCTTCGATCGCGCGCTGCTCGGCGGGGAGCCCGAAGGCGTCGTAGCCCATCGGGTGCAATACGTTGAAGCCGCGGGCGCGCTGGTAGCGCGAGACGACGTCCGATGCGGTGTAGCCGGCGGGGTGGCCGACGTGGAGGCCGCGCCCGCTCGGATAGGGGAACATGTCCAGCGCGTAGAACTTGCGGCGCGACGGATCCTCGACGGCGACGAAGGTGCGCTGCTCGTCCCACCACTTCTGCCAGCGGGGCTCGATCTCGGAGGCGCGGTAGGGCATGGCGCGAACCTTATCAATCGACGGGTTCGCGCGCTATAGCGTTTCTCGACGGAGAATCGGCGAAATCAGCGGGCGCGCGGAGGCGCGGCGACGTCGCGCTCGAGGCGGAGGAGGGCGTCGCGCGCCACCTCGCCGCCCTCCTTGCGCAAGGCGAGCAGGATGGCGACGCGGTGCAATCGCAATTCGGCGAGGTCGGCGTGCGCGGTGGCGTCGCGCGCCAGTTCGCGTTGCGCGCGGCGGATCCCCGACGACACCCAGGCCACGACGGCGGCGGCGACGGCGAGGACCGCCATTCCCGATAAAACGAGCAGCGCGCGCGATCCGCCCGCGGCGCCGAACAGCGCGCCCAGGCCGGCGACCACCGCGAGCGCGGCGCCGCCGATCGCCGCCAGCGTCGCCACGCCGAGGCCGACGCGGTCCGCCCACTGCCCGCGGGCGAGCGCGCGCAAGGCGAGGCCGCGCCAGAAGTCCGCCTCGCGATCGAGCCGCAACGCCAGCGCGGCGACCGCGTCCTCCGCGGCCAGCGACGGCAGATCGGCTCCTTCCAGCAATCCTTCCAGCTGCGTGCCCTGCGGGGCGTCGAACGCGGCGGACGCCTTCTTGACCCCTTCCGACAAGCGCGACGCCACCTCCGCCGTCGCCGTCGCCACTTGCGACGCGCCCTCCTTCATCGCCGCGCGCAGCCGCTCGGTCGACGGGCGCGGCTCGCCGTGCGCCGGCGCCGCCGCAGCAGCCTCGCTCGCTTCGCTCGACGGCAACTGCGTCCAACCGGAAGCCTGCTCGGCCCGTTCGGTCTCGCTCGCCATGACTACACGATACCACTGGTGCTAGCCTTCGCGCGTGCGGGCGACCGACGGGATCTGGATCGAGTGCGCCGCGCGGCTCGGCCTCCCCGTCGAGCGCGGCGGCGACGCTTACGTCCACTTCGACGGGCGCGCGCTGCGCATCGCCGGCGACGCCGATCTCGACGAGGACGACTCGCTCGCGCAGCTCATCCTCCACGAGATCTGCCATTGGCTGGTCGAGGGGCCGGGCGCGCGCCACGCCGCCGATTGGGGCCTCGACAACACCACCGACGGCGATCGCGAGCGCGAGCTGGCCGCCGTGCGTTTGCAGGCGCACCTCGCCGGCGCGCACGGGCTGCGTGGCGCGCTCTTTCCGACGACGATCGTGCGCGCGTTCTACCAATCGCTCGGGGCGGACGCGCTCGGTCACGCGGGCGCGTCTCCGTCGACGGCGCTGGCGCGCGCGGCCGCCGAGCGCGCGGCGAAGAAGCCGTTCGCCCCCGCGCTCGACGAGGCGCTGGCGGCGACCGCGCGCGCGCTCGGCGTCGCCCTGCACCGACGGAGCGGCCACGCCCTCGCCGCCGACGGGCGCGCCTGCGGCGATTGCGCGTGGCGGACGGAGTCGGGCTTCTGCCGCCAGGCGTCGAGCCGCTTCGCCGTCGCCACCGACGAGCCGGCGTGCGTCCGCCACGAGCCCGCGCTCGATTGCGGAGACTGCGCCGCCTGCTGCCGCGGCGCCTTCGACTCGGTCACCGTCTCGCCGCGCGACCTCGTCCGCCGCGCGCGCCCCGACCTGGTCGTCGAGCGCGGCAGCTACCGCGAGCTCGCGCGCGCCGGCGACCGCTGCGCCGCCCTGTACGGCAGCGGCCCGTACAACTGCTCCATCTATGAAGAGCGCCCGCGCACCTGCCGCGACTTCGAGATAGGCGGCCGCCACTGCCTGACCGCGCGAAAACGCCTGGGATTGACGATTTGACGCGTTTTACCGGGAGTGCGCCGCTCGCGCCGGCGCGCTGCTCGCCTGGCTGAGCAGGTCGCGCACCGTGGCGGCGAGGGCGTCCGCTTCGATCGGCTTGTACAGGATGGCGTCGGCGCCGAGCGACGCCTCGTACGGCAGGTCGCGCCAGCCGGTGAGCAGCACCAGCGGCACGCCGGACATCAGCGAGCGCAGGTGGCGGACCGCGCCGCGCGACGGGGCGTCGGGGATCGAGAAGTCGGTGAGGATGGCGTCCGGGCGGACGTGGCGGAGGAAGGCGGCGGCGTGCTCCATGTCCGGGACGCCGTGGACACGGTAGCCGTGCAGCGCGAGGCCGTCGATGATCGTCTCGCGCAAGAGTTCGTCATCCTCGATCAACAGGATGGAGACGATCGCTTTCCGCTTTTCCATCGCTGCGGTCGCAAAGCACGCCGGATGCCGTCGGCGCTGGTCGAAAAACCCCGCTTCTCGACGGGCGCGAGGTGAAGCCGCGGTAGCGCGCCGTCACCGATCGCTACCACACGGTAGCGGGCCAATCTGCTAAACTGCCAACATGCCGCGCACGACCGATCGCCCGCGCTCGACGGTGCCGACCGCCGGTCCGCCCAAGCGTGTCCTGCCCAAGTCGCCGGCCGGGCGCCGCATGATCTGGAACCCGCCGCCGCCTCCGACCAGCGTCCCCAAGCGCCCGCGCAGTTGAGCACGGCTCAACCGCTCGGGCAAAGCGAGCTGGACAGTGTCAAGTCGCCGCGCGCTTGAGTGGATGGCGCGGCCGCATTACGATGGAGCGAGCCCATGTCCCGTCGCGCGCTCGCCCGACTCTCGCGCACCGCCCGCGCCGTCCTCATCGTCGACGACGACGAGTTCCTCGCCCGCGCGCTCGCCAGGGACTTCCACGACGCAGGCTGGTCGGTCGCCGTCGCCGCCGATTGCGACGCCGCGCTCGCCGCCGCCGACGCGCGCCCGCCCGACCTCGCGGTGGTCGATCTCTGCATGCCCGGCCGCTCCGGCCTCGAGCTGCTCGACGAGCTGGCGGCGCGCCACCCTTCGACCCGCACCGTCGTCGTCACCGGCTACTACTCGGTCGACGCCGCGGTCGACGCCATGCGCCTCGGCGCGCTGGACTACCTGACCAAGCCGGTGCGCCGCGACGACGTCCTCGCCGCCTTCCACCGCGACGTCGAGCGCGCCGCCCCGTCGAGCGGCCCGACGCTGGCGGAAGCGCAACGGCGGCACATCGAGCGCGTCCTCGCCGACTGCGGCGGCAACGTCTCGCAAGCGGCGCGCATGCTCGGCCTCGCCCGCCGCTCGCTGCAACGCAAGCTGCGCCGCAGCTAGAACGTTCCCGCGATCGAGGCGGTAACGCTCCACGCCCCGTCGGCGCCGACCGAGACGCTCGCCTGCATGCCGATCGCGCCGCACAATTGCGCGACCAATTGCGCCTGGAAGCCGCCGCGCTCGGCGCCCGCCTCGATCTTGAAACCCTTCGGCCCCTCGACGCTGCCGTAGATGGAGAGCGGCGCGGTCGCGAAGTGGTGCCAGTCTTCGTCCTGGCCGCGCAGGCTCATCTTGTCGACGCGCAGCCCGACGTACCAGCCGGGCGCCACCAGCTGCCGCACCGCGACCGAGCCGCCGAGCTGCCGCGCGAGGCCCGCCTCCGACGAGTCGAAGCCGACGCGCACCGTGACGTCGGTGGTCTTGCCGACGTAGCGATACGCGCCTTCGACGTAGACCTTGCCGTCCGGCGTCACCCAGAAGTCGGACAGCGTCAGGCCCTCGTAGATCGGCGTCGGGCGGCGCCAGTCGGCGTCCTGCGCCAGTTGATCGAAGCGCGGATCTCGACGGGGGAGCGCGGCGGTCATCAGGTTGTCGACGTTCTTCCACACCTGCTGGAAGTCGCGGTAGCCGACCTGCTCGGTGGCGCCGGCGGCGTTCCAGTTTTCGATGGTGAGCGTCTGCGTGCGATCGTCGTAGCCGGAGACCACCGCGAAGTGGCCGCCGCCGCCTTCCCAACCGACCTGCACGAGAACCGGCATTCCCGCCGCCACCAGCGTGCGCAATTTGTCGAGGTCGCCGGAGCCGCCGACGACGGTGAGCCCGCGACGGCGAAGCTCCTCGGCGAGCTGGCCGCTGGTGCCGTTGAAGCCGCTCACCTGCGTGTCGACGGAGGCGAGCGGGACGGGGACGCCTTCCGCCTTCAAGATGGTCGCCGCCGCCGTCGGGCCGCACGAATCGGTGCGCTGCGAGAAACCCTGGATGTCCAGCTGGCGCGACGCGGGGAGCGCGCCGCCGTATTGATCGAGCGTCTGCCCGACCAGCGGGAACGTCGCGTCGGCGAGGTAGGAGACGGCGTTGTCGATGAGCAGGCCGAGATCCTTTTCGAACGGGCGGCGGATCGCTTCCGGCAGGTAGTCGACGATCTTGTACGCGCCGTCGACGAGCGGTTTGGCGAGCGGCCCGAGCAGCGCCGCCGGGAGCAGCGCGAGCGCCCCTTCCGCCTGCAGCTGCTGCTGGAGATCGCCCCCCGCGCTCGACGGAACCGTAATGGCGCCGTACAGCGGGCCGAACACCTCGCGCCGCTTCGCCTCGGCGTCGTCCGGCGCGGCCGGCGCGATCGTCTGCGGCGTCGCGATGTCCTGCAAGACGTCGACGGGAAACAGGTCCGGCTTGAGCGGATCGGCCATCCGCGAACTGTACCACCGGCTCCTGCCTTATACTGAATATAATATATTGAAGCTACTGCGGCGGCTGGGCGAAGCGGGTGTCGGCGAACGGCTGGGCGGTGCGGCGGAGGCGGACCTCGTCGTCCGACCAGGCGGGGGCGCCGCGCTCGGCGAACATGGCGAGGCCGATGACGCCGACGTGGCGGTCGTCGCCGGTGCGCGCGGCGTACGATTCGCCGACCGAGCCGAAGCGGAAGGCGGCCACTTCCTCGTGGCTGCGGCGGAAGCCGTCGATGGTGAGGGTGGCGTATTCGTCGACGAGATAGCCGCGCTTTTCGGTCGAGGCGCGCTTGCCGTCGATGACGTCGAGGCCATCGACCGAGGCGACGATCTCGTAGCGGCGCGCGGTCAGGTTGCGGACGACCAGCGTGTAGCGGCGGCCCGCTTCGCCGACCACGTAGACGCGGCCGCCGACGGAGAACGCCTCGTACGGCGTGCCCGCCTCGTCGACGACCTGGACGAGGAGGCCGCCGCGCATCGGCACCGCGAAGTCCGGCTCGGCGGCGCGCGCGTCGGGAGCGGCGGTGGCGGCGGCGCCGGCGCGGTCGTTGTAATAGACGGTGGCGACGGCGAACGGCGCGTCGTCGCGGCTGAAGGGGACTTCGCGGACGAGCGAGGCGCGCGTCTCGCCCCACACCGTCGCCAGGCCGGGGCGCTCGGCCGGTTGTTGTTGCGGTTGCTCGACGGGCCGCTCGGCGCGCTCGACGGGCGGTGGCGCGATCGGGTAGCCGCTTCCCGTCGGTGCCGGCGGCGGCGTGGACGCCGTCGTCGTCGGGCGTGACCAATCGGACGAAGGCGACGGCGCGGCCGATTCCTCGTCGGCGGCGACGGTGCGCGACTGCTGGCCGCCGCCCGTCGTCGACGGATAGTTCGCCGACGGGTAGTTCGGCGACGGATACGATGGGTGGTCGAGGCAGCCGGCGACGGGCACGAGGAGCGCGATCGCGAGCGAGCGGCAGTAGGCGGTCGTCATGTCTCCCTCCGTTTCCCGAGGGAACGCCCGCCGCGCGCGCCGCTTACATCGCGCGCGTCACTCGCAGCCCGACGCCGCCGCGCGCGCCTTGTCGCAATCCTCGCGCGCGCGACGGCAGCTCTCGCGCGCCGCCTCCTCGCCGAGCGCGTCGGCGATGCGGCAGATGCGGCTGGACGCCTCGCAGATCTCGTCGCTCGCCTCGCCGACGCGCTTGCAGCGACGGGAGCGATGCCGCGGCCCGCGCGCCTGCTCTTCCGCCATCGGCGCCGACGCGGTCGCCCGCGGCGGCGGCGTGGTGTAGACGCTGTCAGGCGGGCGCTCCTCGCGCGGCTCCGCCGTCTTCGCCTGCCCGCCGATCACAACCGTCTCGTCCTGCGTCGTCCTCGGCGCGGCGGACGCGGGAGGCGGTGCGGCGGGAGACGGCGCGCCGGCCGGCGCCGACGGTTTCTCGACGGAGCCGGTGGTGCTCTCCGTCCGCTCCTCGTCGGCGCGCGCGGGCGGCGTCGTCGTCGACGGCGCGATCCCGATCTCGCGCTGGAGGCGCGCGATCCGCGCTTCCAATTCGCCGATCTCGTCGCGCCGCTCGACCGGCGTCGACGGCAGCGGCCGCGCCATCTCGGAGGCGCACCCGGCGGCGAGCAGCGCGACGGCGAGCGCGGCCCTCATGGCGCCTCCTTGAGCAGCGCCGATTGGACGCGCTTGTTGATCTCGATCGATCGCGCGTACGCGGCGAGCGCGTCGCGCCGAGCCGCCTTCGCTCCCTCGGGGTCGCGCGCCGCGATCCGCTGCGCCTTCTCCTCGGCCAGCTCGCCGGCGACCGTCTCCAGGTGCGCGCGGTAGAAGGAGTCGCGCGTCGCCTCGCGGCGGCCGCGCTCGAGGTCGCCGAGCGCGCGCGCCTCGTCGGTGGCGTCGAGGCGGGCGAGCCGCGCCCAGGCGTCCAGCCGCGCCTCTTCGCCCTCCGGCGCGCCGTCGGGGAACTTCACCTTCAACACCTGCTCGACGTCTTCGCGCGCGGCGGCGGCGTCGCCGTCGGCGAGGTGGGTGTCGGCGCGGTGCTGCCAGGCGCGCGCCTCCTCCAGCGCCAGGAGCAGCCGCTCGTCGACCGGGCGCGCCTCGTTCCGCTGGCACCCGACCGAGCAGGCGATTGCTGCAATGCAAAAGATCCTATTCATTCTTTCCCCGCGCGCGCCGCAGACGGATCTCGCGCAGCGCCACCATCCGGTCGTTGGTCACGAGATCGAGCCGCTTGGCGGCCGTCTGCTCGTCGGGAAACGGCCCCGGAACGAGCAGCCCCGCCGAGCGCGACGACAGCTCGCGCGGAAGCGGCGGCCGCGGCGCCACCGCCCGCGCGACGACGACCACGATCGCCGCCGCCGCGATCGCGCTCACCGCCGTCGCGAAAAAGCGGCGCCGCGCGCGCCGGCGCAGCGACCACAGGACCGCCTCGCGCGCCATCCTGCGCGCCGCCACCTCGCCGAGCGGAGACGCGCGCCCGGCTGATGCGCGCACCATCTCGACCGCCGCGCGATCGGCGACGTCGGCGCGATCCGCTTTCCCGTCGAGAAACTCGGCCAGCGCCGCCGCTTCCCGCTCTTCTTCCGGCGTCGCCGGTTTTTCGTCGTCCATCAGCGCTCTCCATACGCCTTGCGGAACGCCCGCACGGCGCGAAACAGGATGACGTCGAAGTTGCCGACCTGGACGCCGAGCGCATCGGCGCACTCCTGCCGCCCGAGGTCGTCGATCAAGCGGAGGCGGATCGCCCGAGCATACCGCGGCGGCAGCTCCGCCATCGCCGATTCGATCCGCGCCATCGCCCGGCGCCGCTCCTCCTCGGCGATGAGCGCGTCGTCGGCGCGCGCGGCGGGCGGCTCCGCTTCCGCCTCGGCGCGCAACGCGTCGACGAGCCGCTGCGCGCGGCCGCGCCGTCGGTGGTGGTCGACCAGCTTGTTGAGCGCGATCTGCCGCAGCCACCAGTACAGGCTGCGCCCCTGCCAGCGGAAGGTGGCGATCTTGTCGACGGCGGCGGCGAGGGCGTCCTTGAGCAGCTCCTCGGCGAGGGCGCGGTCGCCGGCGCGCGCGACGAGCAGCGCGAACAGCGGCTCGGCGTGGCGCGCGAAGAGCGGCTCCAGCGCCGACGGATCGCCCGCCTGCGCGCGCTCGACGGAGTCCCGCTCCCTGGCAAGCTCGCCCGCATCCTCCTCGGGAAACGCCTCCGCCTGCCCCGCCTTACGCTTTGGATTGCTCGGTTCGATGGTGTTGGATACGCGCGGCGCGCGCGTTCGCTCCAGCATCGCGCCGCGCGCGCGCGGGATCAACGATCAGTTGGGCGGATCAGTTGCAGGCGTCGTTGCCGCCGCAGGTGTGGTTGTTACTGTTCGGGCAGAGCGAGCCCGGGCAGCAGGGTTGGCCGTTTCCGCCGCATACCGCGCACTGCATGTTCATCAGGCTGCACGCGAAGGGGGCGCCGCAGTAGCCGCCGTTTTGGCCCGGGCAGCAGGGTTGGCCGATTCCGCCGCATCCGACGCACATGCCGCCGTTGCGGACCGCGAAGGGGCCGGTGCAGCCGACGCCGGCGTCGCAGCGGTTTTCGCCGATGCGGCCGCAGTTGCCGCCCGCGCAGCCGCCGTTGTTGCAATTGCCCTGGCCGCCGCCGCACGCGTTGCCGTTGCCGACGCAGCCGCCGCGGCCGCCGTTGAGCGTGTGGTCGCAGCAGCCGCCGTTGGCGCAGACGTTGCCGTCGCAGCACGGTTGCCCGGCGGCGCCGCAGGCGGCGCAGTTGCCGTTTGCGCAGACGGCGCCCGCCGCGGTGCAGAAGTCGGCGGCGCCGCCGTTCATCGGCGCGCCGCGGCAGCACTGTTGGCCGACGCCGCCGCAGTTGCCGCAGCCGCCGGCGTTGTTCATGTTGCAGGTGCCGCCGGTGGCGCACATGGCGCCGGACGCGATGCAGATTTGTGCATCGCAGCAACCGTTGCCGCCGCAGGCGTCGTTGCCGCAGCACGGCTGCATGGCGCCGCCGCAGGCGACGAAGGCGCCGTTCGAGCACACCTGCATCGCGTTGTTGGGGTTGGCCTCGCCGCTGTCGACGCACACGCCGTTGTTTGCTGCAGTGCAGCAAGCGCCGCCGCCGCACGCCATGTTGGCGCAGCAGCCCTGCCCGCGCCCGCCGCACGGGGTGCAGGCGTTGTTTCCGGTGCACAGCGCGTTCGCCGAGCAGTCGGCGCCGACCGCCACGCACTGGCCCATTTGTGCATTGCAGCAACCGGCGCCGCAGGTGTTGCCGGCGCAGCACGGCTGGCCCATCCCGCCGCAGGCGGCGCAGCCCTGCCCGGTGCACACCATCCCCTGCCCGCACGGGTCGCCCGGCTGCGCGCACAGCTTCATGTTGTTTATTGCAACGCAGCAACCGCCGGTGCAGACGTCGTTCGGGCAGCACATCTGACCGGCGCCGCCGCAGTTGGCGCAGGCGCCGGACGGCAGGCACTGGCTGCCGTTTGCGCACTGGCTGCCGACGGCGATGCAGAACTGGGTGTTGTCGTCGCAGCAGCCGGCGCCGCAGGTGTTGCCGGCGCAGCACGGCTGACCGACCGCGCCGCACGAGGCGCACACGTGTTGTGCATTGCACACCGTCATTGCTGCAGTGCACACGTTGTTGCCGCAGCACGGCTGCCCGGCGGCGCCGCACGCCGCGCACACGTTGTTGAGGCAGATGGCGTTGGGCGCGGTGCAGCCGATCCCGCCGCCGCAGCACGCGCCGCCGAGGCCGCCGCAGTTGCCGCACGCGCCGTTCATGCAGGCGCCGAGGCCGTTCGGGCACATGTTGCCGGCGCCGACGCAGTTGCCGGCGACGCAGCAGCCGCCCATCGCGCAGGCGTTGCCGTCGCAGCAGGGTTGGCCGGGGCCGCCGCACGTCGCGCACACGCCGGGGTTGTTGCCGGCGCAGACGGTGCCCGCCATCGCGCAGACGCGGCCGGGGCAGCAGGTCTCGCCGACCGCGCCGCACACCACGCACACGCCGCCGCGGCAGGAGGCGCCCATCATCGCGCAGGTGTTGCCGCCGCAGCAGGGTTGACCGGCGGCGCCGCACGCCGCGCACACGCCGTTGTCGCACACCGTCGACGGCGCGGTGCAGCCGTTGCCGACGCAGCAGGGTTGACCGGCGGCGCCGCAGTTGCCGCACGAGCCGTTCATGCAGGCGCCGAGGTTGCCGCCGCACATCGCGCCCGCCGCGACGCACGCGTTTCCGACGCAGCAGCCGCCGCCCCCGCACGCGCCGAACGCGCAGCAGGGGAAGCCGGGCGCGCCGCAGCCGCCGTCGGGGACGGCGGTCAGGTCCGGCCCGCCGCCCGCTTGATCGACGGCGCCCTTGTCGCCGCCGCCGCCGTCGACCACCACGGCGAGATCGGCGCCGTTTGCGCCGTCGCCGTTTTGATTGTCGGTCCCGCACGCCGCGAATAATCCGCAAAGCCATAGAATTTGCGCGTGCCGCATCGTCGCCTCCGTCGAGAAGATGATTCAACGCGCGGCAAATTCCATCCCTTTGCCGCGATATCTCGTGAATATGGAACTAGCCCTGCTGGCACGTTCCG
>Ga0070734_10004914_pt1 | contig 12221 bp, 8 predicted proteins | sample Coa_R1_8_FD_66444 | JGI IMG/M metagenome (GOLD analysis project Ga0070734, IMG submission 66444) | Surface soil microbial communities from Centralia Pennsylvania, which are recovering from an underground coalmine fire - Coalmine... | ecosystem: Environmental > Terrestrial > Soil > Unclassified ...
GCCCGGAATGTTGCCGCGCCGGCCGCCCTGGCGGCCTTGACCGGGCGCGCCGCCCTGATCGGGAGGTCCCTGCCCGAGTCCTTGCTGGGTCGGTTCCTGGAATGCGAAGGCCGCGAATGCGAAAGAAGCGAGAAGATGAATCATAGGCCTCCGGTCAGAATACACAACCGTCCAATCGGCGCCGGTTGCACTTTCTGAGGTTTCGCACAGAGTCATCCGCACCGAATTCGGGTTCGAAGACGTAGTATCCGAGGCATGGAACCGAACACCGCTTTCGCCACGTTTGGTGCGGGCTGCTTCTGGGGAGTCGAAGAGGCGTTTCGCACCCTTCCCGGTGTTGTCCGCACGTCGGTCGGCTATCTTGGTGGGACGCTGGAAAACCCGACCTACAAAGACGTCTGCACCGACCGAACCGGCCACGCGGAAGTCGTCGAAATCGAGTTCGATCCCGAGAAGGTCGGCTACGGGAGCCTCCTAGATATGTTCTGGTCGATTCACGACCCGACCCAGAAGAATCGGCAGGGACCCGACTTTGGATCGCAGTATCGCTCGGCGGTGTTCTTCCACACGCCCGAGCAAGAGGCGATCGCCACTGCCTCTCGCGCGGCTGCCCAAGCGCGGTTCTCCCGCCCGATCGTCACCGAAATCACTCCGGCTTCGACGTTCTATCCGGCGGAGGAGTACCACCAGCAGTATCTTTTGAAGCGCGGCCTGCCTTCCTGTCACCTCTAAGCTGCCCGCGAGTATGCTCGCGGGGATGTCCGCCCGGCAGTTCCATAACCGTCTCCGTACCCCCCTCCCCAAAGTCGGAATCAGGCCCGCGATCGATGGCCGGTACGGCGGAGTTCGGGAGTCCTTAGAGGGCGTCACCCTGGCGATGGCGCGCGCCACCGCCAAACTGATATCCGAGTCCGTGAGGCATAGCTGCGGATTGCCTGTGGAGTGCGTCGTGCCTGAGCACTGTATCGGCGGCTTTGCCGAGACCGCGGACGTCGAGGCTCAGTTCGCGCGAAGTGGTGTGGGCGTGAGCATCACCGTCACCCCCTGCTGGTGCTACGGCAGCGAGACGATGGACATGGATCCCTTGCGGCCGAAGGCCATTTGGGGGTTCAACGGCACCGATCGCCCGGGCGCCGTGTATCTTGCCGCCGCGCTCGCCGGCCACTCCCAGAAGGGTCTTCCCTGCTTCGGGATTTACGGGCGCGACGTACAGGATTTGGGCGACGAGGCCATCCCCGCCGACGTCAGAGAGCGAATCCTGCGCTTCGCAAAGGGCGCGGTGGCGGTCGCCACGATGCGGAATACCGCCTACCTCGCGATGGGCGGAGTGAGCATGGGCATCGCCGGCTCCATCGTCGATCAAGCCTTCTTTCAGGAGTATCTCGGAATGCGGGTCGAGTCGGTCGACATGTCCGAGTTCCTGGGCCGGATCGACAAGAAGCTCTACGATCAAGCGGAGTACGAACGGGCGCTCAACTGGGTCCGTGCCAACTGCAAGGAGGGCCAGGAGATCAACGCGTCACCCCGATCGCGCGCCCAAAAAGACGCCGATTGGGAGATGTGCGTGAAGATGGCGATCATCGCCCGCGACCTCATGATCGGCAACCCGCGACTGGCCGAGCTTGGATTCGTCGAACAGTCTCGGGGGCGCAACGCGATCGCCGGAGGCTTCCAAGGGCAACGGCAGTGGACCGACTACTACCCGAACGGGGACTTTCTCGAAGCGATCCTCACGAGCTCATTCGACTGGAATGGTGTACGCCAGCCATTCATCGTCGCGACCGAAAACGACTGCTTGAATGGCGCCTCAATGCTCATCGGGCACCTGCTCACCGGGACCGCGCAGCTTTTCAGCGACGTTCGGACGTATTGGAGCCCGGATGCGGTGAAGCGCGTGACGGGCAAGCCTTTGCCCAAGGGAGCCGAGGGCGGATTCCTGCACCTCATCAACTCGGGCCCGAGCGCGCTCGACTGGACCGGGGAGGCGGGAGGCGTCAAGCCGCACTGGGATATTTCCGATGGCGACGCAGCCGCGTGCCTCAAAGCGACGGAGTGGTGCGCCAGCGATCTCGGCTACTTCCCGGGCGGCGGATGGAGCACGGACTATACGACGCGTGGCGGGCTGCCCTGCACGATGTTCCGAATCAATTTGGTTGCCGGCCTCGGCCCCGTCATGCAGATTGCCGAAGGCGAGACCCTCGCCTTGCCCCCCGAGGTGCACGACGTGCTCGATAAGCGAACAAGTCCAACGTGGCCGACAACTTGGTTCGTGCCCCGAACAACCGGTCACGGCCCTTTCCGGGACGTATACACGGTGATGGCCCACTGGGGCGCCAACCACGGCGCGATTGCGCCCGGAAATGTCGGCGCCGATCTGATTTCGCTCGCATCGATGTTGCGGATCCCGGTCGAAATGCACAACCTCGACGAGTCCGATCTCTTCAGGCCGTCAGCTTGGCATCGGTTTGGGGGACTCGATCCGCAGGGCGCCGACTACCGAGCGTGCGCCACCTACGGACCGCTGTACCGCTAGGGCGCCGCGCTTAGGCCGCTTCCGGGGCAGTGCGAGTTACGAGGTTGGACTTTAGCGCCTCGAACTCAGCCTCCAGCCGCTCGGAAAGCGACTCCGTCGCCGAATCCTGGCGCTGGGCGGCCTTCTCTAGCCCCTCGGCGGCCGCACACATTCGCTCCGCGCCTATCGCCGCGCTGGCGCCCTTCAGACTGTGGGCGATGCCTTCGACCGTCGAGAAGTCGCCCGACCGAAGCGCATCGCGCAGCCGGTTGAGCGAGACTTGGCCGTGATCCAGGAAGTTCGCGAACAGCTCGATCTCGAAGTCGAGATCGCCGCAGCTCGACTCGGCAAGCCTCGCCTCGTTGATCAGCTCGAGCCCATCGGCAGGAGAGGCCGCCGGCTCGGGTTGCGCCGGCCGGATCGCATCGCTCCACTTCTGAAGTGCGCGTCGCAGCGTTTCGAGATCGAACGGCTTGGAGATGTAGTCGTCCATGCCTGCTTGCTCGAGGCGTTCGCGATCGCCGGCCATGGCATGAGCCGTCATCGCGATGATCACTTGATGGCGCTCGGTCCCCGACTCGCTCGCTCGAATCGCTTCGGTCGCCTCCACGCCATCCATCAGCGGCATCTGAACATCCATGAACACGACGTCGAACGATTGCGTGGTGAGAGCTTCCACGGCAGCACGCCCATTGTCGACGACCGTTACACGGCAGCCGAGCTTCTCGAGCGCGCGAACCCCGACCTTCTGGTTAACGAGATTGTCCTCGGCCAAGAGGACCGTCAGCCGCTCCATGCCGGTGCGATCAGGCGGGAGAACTTGCCGGTGCATACGCGAGCCTTCCGTCGCCGCGAGGCCATTCCGGACCGCATTGAGCAGCAGGCTCTGCCGGACCGGCTTAAAGAGGTGTGAGACGATGCCGGCTCGTTCCGCTTCGCCGTCGAGAATCGTTTCCGTCGATGAGGAAAGGATGACGGTCTTGAGCTCCTGGTGCGGGAGCTCTTCCGTAACGCGGAGCGCCAAATCGAGGCCCGACATCCCGGGCATTTGCATGTCGCTTACGATCAAGTCGAACGGCCTTTGCCCGCTTGTGCGCAGGAGGTTCAGCGCCTCCTCGGCATCGGCGGCCTGTTCGATCGTGCAGCCCCACGACTGAATCTGCTCGCGGAGAATGAGCCGGTTGCAGGCATTGTCCTCGACGATGAGGATGTGCTTCCCGTCGAGCTCCTTCCGGACCGCGACCTGGGCGTCGGCGCGGCCGCCGGGCACCTTGGCCAGCTCGAACTCGAGCCAGAACGTGCTCCCCTCGCCGACCGTGCTCGTGACCCCGATTTCGCCGCCCATCAGCTCCGTAAGTTGGCGACAAATGGTGAGCCCCAGACCGGTGCCGCCGTATCGGCGGCTGGTCGAGTTGTCCGCCTGATTGAAGCTCTCGAAGATGTGGGGAAGGTCGGCGGCGGCGATGCCAATGCCAGTGTCCACGACCGAAACCCGGAAGCGGACCGACTGCTTGGCCTCCTCGAGGATCGTGGTTCGGATTTCAATCTGGCCCTGCTCCGTGAACTTGACGGCGTTGGCGACGAGATTGGTCATGATCTGTCGCCAACGGGTGGGATCGCCGAGCAAAGTGGCGTCGAGGATCGGCGGAATCGAGCACATGAACTCGATGTTCTTCTCACGAGCCCGAGCGGCAAGGAGGTCGCAAACCTCCTCGAGAACCTCGCGCAGGCTAAACGGGACCTCTTCGATCGCCATCTTCCCCGCCTCCATCTTGCTGAAATCCAGGATGTCGTTGATGACGGTCAAAAGCGCATCCGCCGAGTTCCGGATGGTGTGAGTGAACTCGCGCTGCTCCTCGTTCATCTTGGTTCCGGCGAGCAGGCTCGACATGCCGATGATGCCGTTCATCGGGGTCCGAATCTCGTGGCTCATGTTCGCCAAGAACTGAGACTTGATCTTCGTCGACTCGATCGCCTCGTCGCGAGCGTGTTCAAGCTCGGCGGCCTGCGTGCGAAGCACGTCGGCGGTGGCTTCCAACTCGGCCTGCCGTTCGGCAATGTGCTGGGTGTCCCGCACGGACTGCCGAATCATGTAGATCAGGAAGATGTCGCAGAAAATGACCCAGCCAGCATGCTCGACCCAGCGCCACTGGCTGCCGGCGGCGGAGCCGTAGACCGACGTGGGCGCCAAGAAGCCTCGCACGATGTGGTCGGCGGCCACGATGACGGTGCCGGTGATCAGGACGCGGCAGTCGCGGTAGAAGGCCAGAAAGGCGAGGGAGCCGAAGACGTGGAAGTGAGTCTCGATTCGACCGCCGGATAGGTGGATGAGCAACGCGCCGTCCAGCATCTGGCCGATGGCCACGACATGCCGGGTGAGGACACGGCCCGGCGCCAACACGCACATTGCCAAGGGAAGAGAGATGATCGCCCCGCCCAAGAAGACCGCCGCGAGCACGTGCGGATGAATCGAGGCGCTCGGTCCGGCATAGGTTGTCGGAGAGATAAGACATGCGGCCACGATTCCGCCTATCCACTGCAGCAAAAGTACAAAGCAGAAGGTTCGGTCGGCACGGCAATGAATCTCGTTCATCTGCCGCTTCACGATCTCTTTGGCTCGAACGGAAGCGCCGGGTGGGCACGAAATCGCGCTCATCTTCGCACCTCCGGAGAGCTGAGGGCACAGCCGAACACCGGCGTACTCCGTGTTTTGACCTTCTTGCGGTTGACGATATCGATAATCGCGGCTTCGCCGTCGTTGTCGCCCTCGTGGGCACGAGCTGCCGTGATGCCGCCAGAGAAGACGAGGTTCCCCTGCGGATCGTACAACAGGGCTTGACCGGAAGTCTTGGCGCCGAAGGACGCCGTCTTCGTGCCGTCAGGGTCAGTCTCGACGGCGATTCCGTGCGCGTCGCCGAGTCGCCGCTTCAAAGAAGCGCCTTTGTCCGGATTCAAGCCGGCAAGATCGATGACCGCGGTTACATCGAGACGGCCATCGACGTGCTCGACCAGCCGATGAAGTTCGGCTACGCTTGCGACCGAACACTCGCAAAGCGGGTGGAAGAACACGTACAGGTGGAAACGACGGCCGGCCGAGGTGCTTTCGCCGCTGGCCGAGGATCCCGGAGTAGCCGCGAACAGCTCCAGCCTCGCCGTGCCTAGGGCAACCAGCGAAATCCAGGAGCAAACTAGCAGGATCCACAACCTGCTCTTGCCCCCGTTTAGGTGTGATGGGCGGCTCACATGGGATTTATTGGCCGACTACATCACAAATAGCACATGGTTATTGCGAAAAACCTATTCAAATGCAAAGCCTGTTATTTCAACCAGCATTTCTTGTCGATTGGCGCGGGCGAGGCAGGGTGCCATCGGAGTTCAAGAGCAGAAAGGCGGTCAAGGCACTGCAGGTCGAAGATTGGATCAAGCCGTCCGGATACGTGTTTTCCAACGTATCGTTCTGGGTGTGCCAGATATAGGTGTATGAGACCGGCTTATCGGCCTTGCCCCAGCTGATCGCCGGCACGCCGCCCCCGATGAACGATCCGTGGTCGCTTCCGCCAGTGGGCAGGCGGTCGCCATAGTTGATGTTGATCGGCATCGCTGGGAATGCGGCATTGACCACCCCGGGTAGCGGCTGCAACAACGTCTCGGCGCCCTTGAGCATCGTGAAGCCGGTCTCGGCGTTGGTTCCCTCGTCGTCGTTCAGCACGCCGACGATCTTGCTGAGCTCGTCCTTGTGGGCCTTCACGTAGCCGGCCGAGCCGAGCAACCCCTCCTCCTCGCCCGAGTAGAGGATCACGCGCAGGGTGCGACGATGGGGCACGCGGGTCGCCTTGATGATGCGGGCTGCCTCCAGCGCGATCATCGATCCGGTGCCGTTGTCGGCCGCGCCCTCGCTGCCGGGGCTGTTCCACGAGTCGAAATGGCCGCCGATGACGACGACTTCATCCGCTTTGTCGGTCCCGGGGATCTCGCCGACCACGTTATAGACCGGCTGCGGCTTGCCCGTGAACCGGTTATCTACGTTGAACTCGAGGGTCACCGGCTTCCCCTGCCCCAGGTAGCCGGTAACGGCGTCGAAGTCCTTTCCCCGGAGGCTGATCAACACCTTGTCTGGCAGGTGCTTGGGATCGATGCCCGCATATCGGCCGTGGCTCCAAACGAGGTCCCGACCGGTGCTGTACACGCGGCCGGCGATCCCTGCGGCATCGAGCGCCTTGTCGATGTCGGTCGGCGCGCCGGGGCGCGGGCCGCCCATCGACACCTTGTTCGGCATGAGAATCCACGCCGATCTGAGCTTCTCGCCCATCGCCTTGACTTCTTCAACGCTCTTCGGCTGGATAACGGCCGGTCCCTTCACGGGCCCTTTGGTTCCCGCTGTCCAGTTGTTGGTCGAAAAGACGATGGGAGTATCTACCGGGGAGACGATCCGAGCCTTCGAGTTCGGCCCTCGCCAAAAACCGACCGGCACTTCGCCCCACTGTTCGAGGTGAACGTTGCTGAAACCGTAGTTCTTCATCACTCGCATCGCCCACTCGTCGGCCGCCATGAGCTGTGGCGAACCCGTCACCCGCGGTCCAATGTGCTTGGTCAGGTAGCGGAGCTGGTTGTAGAGGTTGTTGTGATGTTTGCCCTCTTCAACGATCTTGGACGTATCCACCGGGCTGAAGTCGGCGGACGCAACGAGCGAAGCGGCAAGCAGGAACGGCACGAGACCTCGGCGCATGGTGCTAACTATGATCGAAGCAGTGCGTTCGATGCGCCTCCCGGCTTCGTCTCTTCTGTTACCGAATCCGACCCATCCGGGAGACAAGCGCCTTGGACATTCCTCAATCCGACTACCGACCGCCCGGCCAGCATTACCGTCCACCAACCACCGCCGACATCCAATTCAATCAGCGAACCCTGCCTGCAGTTTTGGTTGCGTTCGTCGGCTACGGCGCCCTCGTTGAGTTCACCCCCTACGAAATCGGGGTAGGAATCTGGGCCCTTCTCGCGCTTGCGGCGATTCCCGCGGTCTGCGGGCTCGTCATCCACTCGATCGGCGACGCGATCTCCACCTCACGCCGAGCTAGACGCGCCTTCTTGCTCGTTCTCGTGTGCTTCGTTGTCTATGGGCTGTGGAACATGTCCGTAATCCACGACAAGATTCAGGCGCCGAGCTCGGGCGCCGGCGCGATGCCGGCGATGCTGCTTGCCGCTGCAGGCTACGGACTCGTCGCCGCGTTGGTCGCTGGACTCGTCGCGAGCCTTCCCATTCATCACCATGAGGAGCACGGATATTGAGCCAGGTAGTCGAAGAACGCCCCGACGGGTCGATCGCTTTCTCGCTTGACGGCGATCTCCAGTTCGACAGCCGTGACGAGGCGATCTACCACGAAAACCTCGTCCTTCCTGCCTTGACGCTCGCCCGGCGTCGAGGACTCGAAAACCTTCGGGTGCTCATTTGTGGCGGAGGAGACGGGCTCGCGCTTCGAGAGGTCCTGCGCTTTCCCGGCGTGGCGCGAGTTGATCTGGTGGACCTGAGCGCTGAGGTCATCGAGCTCGGGCGAACTCGGTTTGCCGAGTTGAACTCACATGCCTTCGAAGACCCCCGAGTGACCGTCAGCGTCGATGACGCTTGGAGCTTTCTGGCAACCTGCGCGAGCTACGACGTCATCGTCGCGGACTTCTCCGTTCCCCGGAAGTCGGACGAAGCCAGAATCTTCACCGCGGAGTGGTATTCGATGGCGAAGTCGGCTCTGGCGCCAAGGGGCGTGCTCGCGGCGAACGCCGTCTCGCCGCAATCGACGCCGGCTGCGTTTTGGTGCCAAGTTCGATCGCTTCGTGCGGCAGGATTACGAACGCTCCCCTACCGCTCTTGCATCCCAAGCTTCAGAGAGCGCGGTTACGGCGCCTGGGGCGTCATCCTCGCGTCGATCGAGCCCCTCTCGAAAACCTATCTCCGTAGGCTCGAGTGCCCGGTAACCACGGTCCAGGCGGAACTCGGCCGCCTCTGGCGCGGCGCCCGTTTCTCTCGGGCCGAGCGAATGCTCGCCTACTTGGTTCCAGTTCATCGCCTCGAACAGCCGTGCCTTGTCCAACTGCTTTTGAACGGACAGATCGATCCCGGACCGATCGACCCGTGGTCGAACGCGCCGGCCCCGCTTCGCGGTTTGCTCGAGGCGCTGCCCGTCAGCCATCCGTACCACACCCGCCTCATGGTGAAGACGCTTGCCGAGTGCATCGTCGGGGATCTATCCCACCTGCGGCTCAGGAGCCTTCTCGACGAGCTCATTCGGCGCGCCGCGCGCCTACCCCAGTCGATCGCCGCAGAACTTCAAGCCTTGCGAAGCTCGGTGGGTGAATGGCTCAGTTGGCAAAACTGGAACGCGAAGGTTCTCGCCGCCCTCATTTTGGTTCTCACCCTTGCGAACACCCTGGCGCCGGACCACGCCTTCGCGAAGGGCGCCGCGTCGTTCGGCCACGCGTCGATGGGGCGTTCGGGCTCCTTCGGTCGTTCGGGCAGCTTCGGCCATGCCTCGCCGGTCAACGCGGTTTCCATCCATTCCAGCGGCTTTCGAACTGGATCGTTCGGTCACTCGATCAACGGCCAGCACTACGTGGTTGACATGGAAGGCGACTTCCACCCGACCCACGTCTTCTTCTACAACCACTACGGCGGATACGGCTACGGCTACGGCTACGGTGGCTACAACTACGGATACGGGTATGGAAACGGCTATCCGGCGGGCCGTTCACAACCCCAGCAGCAGGCGCCGGTCGCTCACACGCCGGTATTCGCGGCGGACGACGACATGCTCGTCATGGACAACGGCGACGTCATCGTCACTCTGACGCCGACGTCCTACCTCCTCGTGTCGGACGGCCACATGGAATTGATGGGCGCCTCGAAAACTCCGCTCATCACCCTCGCGCTCGATCAACAGTTCGCCGCCGCCATCCAACAGGAACTCGACGGTCGCATACAGAACGCACGGAACGATCTCAAGCTCCGCCGAGATTGGTTGTCATGGGTCAACTGGACGGCGGCCATTCTTCCCTCAACGCGTGACGACCGGGTCGAGGTTTCGAACCTCGAAGCCTTGATCGAAACGCTCAACAAGGCCAAGAAGGGAATCGGCAATCCGGTCGAGCAGGCGTTTCAGAAACCGGATAACACGACACTGCTCTTCCAAAGTTGCTTCGTCTTCGACTCAGCAGTGCAGTTCCGTATGGCGGACGGCAAGCTCCTGAGCTGGGATGGCTCTAAGCTTTCGGACGCTTCCGGAAAGGTGGTTACCAACACTCCTCCTGAGCTCAAGACGACCTTCAACGCGATCCTCGACAAGCTTTCGACCGATCTGCGGGCCGACCAGCGGGCAAACGATTCGGATCGAACGCAAATCGCCTCCGACGAGCGATCGCTTCAGAGCGACAAGGCCACGTACTCGAATCTCGCGATGAGCTACGGCTACGATTACACCGTCGACTACGGAACCGAGGAGATCCCAGCTTCGCAAGCCATCGCGCTGACGGACAGGGACATTACTCAAAATGCGCTCGACAAGTCCGACAACGAGCGAGAAGCGGCGCAGCTCAAGGACGACGTTCGACGCGTCGACACTGCCCGCACTTGGTTCCGATGATCGAGCTTCGCGAACTTGATTCGTCCTGGGACGCGGAATGGGACAGGTTCGTGGGGGACCATCCGCATTCCGGGTTCATGCAGAGCTCGGCGTGGATGCGCTTCAAATTGGATGAGGGGTATGAAGCTCGGCGCCTCGGCCTGTTTGAAAGCGACCGGCTCATGGGCGGGGCCGTCCTCTTTCGGTATCCGGCGGATCGGATGGGCGGCCTGATTTCCTGCCCGGAGGGCCCCGTTTTGTCGTGGCAAGACGAAGAAACGACCCGGAGCGCGCTCCGGCTCGTTCAAGCGGAGGCCAAGCGCTATGGCGAGCCGGTTGGGGCGGTCGCCTTTCGGATCGAACCACGAATTCCACGCGGCACCCCTCGCGTCCTTCGAAATTGGCGGGGCGCCCCCGTGGACGTGATCCCGATCGACACGCTCCTCATCGACGTCGACCGGCCCGAGAACGACCTGCTCGCGGATATGCACCCGAAGGCCCGCTACAACATCGGGCTCGCCGAGCGGCGGGGGGTTAGCGTCAGGGTCTCCCGAGAGTTCAACGACGTCGCGACGCTGTACGGGCTATTGGAGTCGACCGCGCGGCGACAACGCTTCTTCTGCGAGCCGTACGGCTACTTCCTGAATCTGGCCGCGTCCCTGTTCCCGGCCGACATGGCCGAAGTTCTCATCGCCGAGATCGAGGATCGCCCCGCGGCGGCCATGCTGCTCGTCCATTGCGGACGTCGCTCGACGTTCATGTACGGCGGTTCGGATCCCGGAGTGAAGCGGCACATGCCGAACCACGCCCTCCAGTGGGCGGCGATACAGCGCTCAGCGGAGCGCGGAGCTGCAGAATATGACTTGTTCGGCTGCGATCCGCATGGCTCGCCGGACCACCCGTACCACGGGTTCTCCCGCTTCAAGCGTCAGCTCGGGGGGAGGATCGCGGCCTTTGCGGGGGCGTACGATCTCATGTTCTACGATCAGTTGGCCGAGCGAATGGTCAGCGAATTGGCGGCGGTTGGTTAAGCTCTGCAGGTGACCGATCCCAATCTTGAGCTCCACGGAATCGACGCGCCTCTCGAGGCGGAGATCGTGCTTCGCGCGGGGCCGTTCGAGGCGATCTTCGAGCCAACCCGCGCCTATTTGCGCAGGGTGCGCATCCACGGCGTCGAATCGGTCAGGGTCGTGTATCTTCATGCGCGAGCGCCGGACTGGAGCACGGTCGTGCCCGCGGTCTCGAACCTAGAGAGCTCGATCGGTCAAGATCGCTTCGAGCTGACCTGGACCGGCCTTCACCGCAAGGGCGAAATTAACTTCGAGTGGAAAGGCACGCTCACGGGTACGGCGGAGGGGATCACCTATCGATGCGAGGGAGTAGCGCTCTCGGAGTTCAAGACCAATCGAACCGGGATGTGCGCACTGATCCCGCGAGAGTTTCAGGGACTACCCGCCACGATTCGCCACCCGGACGAGACCGAGTCGGCGATTACGATGCCGACGACGGTTTCGCCAACCGAACCGGTCCGCCTGGCCCGGAGCATTGAGCTTGGCGGCGTGAAGTTGACGTTCGAAGGGGACGTCTATGGGGCGGAGGACCAGCGGAACTGGAGTGATGCGAGCTTCAAGGCCTACTCCATGCGCGGCCGGGGCGGAGCCGCCTACACCCTGATGAAAGGGGAGAAGCTGACGCATTCTCTCAGGATCGAGGCTTCCAAAACCGAGGCGCCGGGCCCCGCCGCCGTTTCCAAAGCCGGCTCTCCCTTGCTCGGAGCCCGACTCGACAACGATCACGACGATATCGGAAACCTGCCGGTCGATTTCTTCCGCGTCGAACTTCCTGCCGGCGAGGATGAGGCGCGGCACCTGCTCGATCACGCGCGCGGATCCGGGCGCCCGCTTCAGATCGTCGCGCCTCACGGCGGGAAGGCGCCGGACACCCGGGACCACGAGACGCTGATCCTCATGAATGCGAAGGAGCGCCCGAGCAGCTCGACGTCGGCTTGGTTGGGGGCCGGCGCATTCTCCGAGTTCAACATGGGCCGGCACGAAGCGAAGGGATTCGATGGGCTCGAGGTAACCGTCACTCCCCAGGTTCAC
>Ga0070734_10004915_pt1 | contig 12220 bp, 6 predicted proteins | sample Coa_R1_8_FD_66444 | JGI IMG/M metagenome (GOLD analysis project Ga0070734, IMG submission 66444) | Surface soil microbial communities from Centralia Pennsylvania, which are recovering from an underground coalmine fire - Coalmine... | ecosystem: Environmental > Terrestrial > Soil > Unclassified ...
AAATTTTCGGCGCGAAAGGAAAGTCGTCCATCCGAGGCGGCTATTCGATGTTCTACAACCATTTCGGCGCTGGCACCGTGAACTCCTATGATTCGGCCGGAGCTTACGGTTTATCCAGCCAAGTGTCGAACGTGCCCGGCACAGTCAGCGTGTCTAGCGCGCCGCGCTTCAGCGGCTTGACCTCGATTCCAGCGGGTTTGCTTCCGCCCGCTCCGGCCGGGGGATTCCCGGCCACGCCTCCGAGCGATGCGTTCGCCATCAGTTGGGGACTCGACAGCAAAATGCAGACGCCGTATTCGCACGCGATCAACGTCTCGGTTTCGCGTGAGTTTTCGAACGATCTGGTTTTGGATGTCGCCTACGTCGGAAACTTCGCGCGCCGTTTGCCTGAGCAGGAAGACGTCGCGATGCCGCTGAATCTTGTCGATTCCAAGAGCGGCGTCAGTTACTTCACCGCCGCTACGATGCTTTCGAAGATGGCGCATGCCGGCGTTCCTGTTTCGTCCGTACAGCCGATCCCATATTTCCAGGATCTTTTTGGACCGCTCGCCGGGGGCGGACTTTCCGCGACGCAGGTTGTCTATCAGCAGTTCTTGGAAAACGTTGGGAACGAAACTTACGCGTTGTTCAATCTGGATTTGCCCGATAGTCAAACAGGTGCGGGCTTAAACGTTCCCGGCCACAGCTATCCTTCCTATCGCTTCTATCACGATCAGTATTCCGCGCTGTATTCGTGGCGAACGATCGGTAAGTCCGATTACAACGCGCTGCAGGTCACGCTGCACAAGCGCTTCAGCCACGGCCTGCAAGGTGACTTCAACTACACCTGGTCGAAATCGTTCGACTGGACGTCGCAGGCGGAGCGCATTCCAACTTCGGGGGGCAACAACGGCGCGCAGATCATCAACACCTGGAATCCGTCGCAGCTTCGCGGCTTATCCGATTTCGACGCCACGCATCAGATCAACGCGAACTGGATTTATGAACTGCCGTTCGGCCGGGGCCGGCGGTTTGGCTCGACTGCGAACAAATTCGTGAACGCTGTGGTCGGCGGCTGGCAGTTGAATGGACTGTTCCGCTGGACCAGCGGTTTGCCCTATACGATTGACGAAGGCTCCATCTGGCCGACTAACTGGGATATTGAAGGCTGGGCCATCTTCCAAGGTCCATTGAGCAGCGCCGATTTGAAGCGCGGCAGCGGGCCCAACGCGTTTGCGAATCCGCAAACGGTGTTCAATGCGTTCCGCGTGGATTATCCGGGCGAATCCGGCACGCGTAATCCGTTGCGCGGCGACGGCTACTTCGGCATCGACGCCGGATTGTCCAAGGTTTTCCAACCTGTCGAACGCGTGAAGCTACGCTTTCGCTGGGACGTGTTCAACGTGACCAACAGCGTGCGCTTCGACGTGAACTCGATCGGCAATCGTTTGGATTCGCCAAACAATTTTGGCGTGTACACGCAAACGCTGACGAATCCGCGCGTGATGCAGTTGGCGCTGCGCGTGGAATTCTAGTCAAGCATGGTGGCGCATGCACTGGTGCGTGCCGCGTCGCCACGCCAGTAGTTTCTTTCTACTATTTACGAGCGTAAGGCCGATCCGTAAACTAGCAAAAGCTAGTCTCAGGGAGGCTGTATCTATTCATGCGAAATTTCGCCTTGCTATCGGTGTGTCTATGCGCGTTATTGCGGGCGCAAACGCCCATCGGAACACTGGAAGGGCAGGTTACTGACCCCGCTGGAGCGTTGGTTGCGAGTGCTGAAGTCAGCGTGCATAACGCGCAAACTGGCCTTACGCGCACTGTCCATTCGTCGCGGCTTGGGACTTACCATTTTTCCGACCTCCCGGTCGGTTCTTATCTGCTCGAAGTGCACGCCACAGGATTTGCGGCGTACTCGGCGACCTCCATCCGAATCGATATTGGACAAGTTGTGACGTGGCCGGTGCAACTATCGATCGCGAGCGAACACAACGTGGTAAATGTTTCGGGCGAAGCGGTAACGGTGGACACCAGTCCGACGCTCGGCAATGTGGTTTCGGAACGCGAAGCCGTCGACCTACCTTTAAACGGACGCGATCTCACGCAGCTTGGACTTTTGCAGCCGGGCGTCGCGCCGATGACCGCCGGCCTTTCGGAAGCGGGCGGCATCGCGCGCAGCGGCCAAGCGTATGCCGTGAACGGCCAGCGTCCCGAATCCAACAATTATCTTCTGGATGGCGCGAGCAACGTGGATAGCGTGAACGGCGGCTATGCGCTGCGCACGCCGGTGGACGCGGTGAGCGAATTCCGCATTTTGTCATTGAACGCGCCGGCTGAATACGGTGATACCAGCGGCGCGACCACCTCGGTGGTCACAAAATCCGGAACCAACGCGTTTCACGGCGATGTTTACGACTTCCTGCGCAACGACGCGATGGATGCGCGCAACTTTTTCGCTGCGCAAACTGAGCCGCTGCATCGCAATCAATACGGCGCCACGCTCGGCGGACCCATCCGCAAGGACAAAGATTTCTTCTTCGTCTATTACGAAGGCCAGCGGGACACCGAGGGCAAAACTCAAGCCGCGATCGTGCCCACCGCCGCCGAACGCACCGGCGATTTCTCCGGACTCGTGGATCCGTCCACCGGACAGCCCGCGCCGCTGATCAATGAATTCACCGGACAGCCGTTTCCGGGGAACAAGATTCCAGGATTCCTGCAGAATCCGATTTCGCTGAAAGCCGCGCAGTTGTATCCGCTGCCGAATATCGGCACCAACGTTTTCGAATCCACGCAAATCGGAAGCACGGATTACGATCAGGGCGGCGCCCGGTTGGATCATTATTTCGGTGTGAACGATCAGCTCTTTGTGCGCTACTCCACTTCGTCGCTGCATCAGTTCGATCCGCTGCCCATCGCGGGCGCGGGCGTTCCCGGATTTCCGGTGGTCGACGACATCCGCACGCACGCTGCCACTGCGACGTGGGTCCATCTGATTTCGCCGCAGATCGTGCAAACGGTGCGAGGGTCATTTTTCCGCAACATCTTCTTGGCCGGACAAGCCACCAATCATTCCCCGGGCAGCGATCTCGGCTTCCAATATCAGCCGACTCTCGCGTTGAACCAGGGCGTTCCGTATCTCATCGTCAGTGGCTACGCATCGCTCGGAAATCCGATCACCGGTCCGCAGGACACCTATCAGAACGATTTCCAGGGGAACTATTCTCTGGCGATGACGCGCGGCCGGCATAATCTAAAATTCGGCTTCGACATCACGCGTGAGCAGATCAACGTTTTGTTCGGTATTGCCACCAACGGCTTTTTCGTGTTCGCGCCGTTCCCGGCGAGCGATTCGTTCGCCAGCTTCCTGCTCGGACAATCTGTGCAGTTCTTCCAGGGCGGCGGCCAGTTCGATCGCGGCCTTCGCAAGTGGAACACGGCAGGCTACGCGCAGGACGAATTCCGCATCACGCCTCGCCTGACCTTGAATCTTGGATTGCGCTACGAAGTGAACACGCCGTTCACCGAGATTCGAAATCGGCTGAATGCCTTTGAGCCGGGCCGGCAATCTCAGGTTTATCCGAATGCGCCTCGGGGACTGCTGTTCCCCGGCGATCCTGGAGTTCCCAAGGGAATCGCGCCGGTGGATTATCACGAGTTCATGCCGCGTGTCGGGCTGGCTTGGGATCCTTTCGGAGACAGTAAGACCACGATTCGCGCCGGATACGGAATTTTCTATGACGGATTTACCAACGGCACCGGCGGTCCGCTGCAAGCGGCCGTCAGCGCGCTGCCTTGGACCGAAGCTTACCAATTGCCGGGCCCGGGGTTCAATATCGCGAATCCCTACGGCACGAACGCTCCGCCGTTCTCGTCGCTGAATTTCGTGGCGCCCGCTACAGTGCTCACCGTCCAATCCGGGATGAAGCCGCCGTATTCGCAGAACTGGAACTTCTCCATCGAGCGCGCCATCGCGAAAGACTATTTGCTGGACGTTCGTTATGTGGGAAATAAGGGCACGCATCTGCCGCGATTCATCGAAGCGAATCCGGTTGTCTTTGGCCCAGGCGTGAATCCGAACAACAACAGCCAGCATCGCCTGTATTCGACGTGCAACGCGCAGGGACTTTGCGATTATGGCTCGGTGGGATTACTCGCCGACGATTCCAGCTCCACGTACCATGCGCTGGAAGTCGCATTCTCGCGGCGGTTTTCCAACGGGTTGAGTTTCCTCGCGTCTTACTGGTTCTCGAAGAGCCTCGATTATATTTCTACGCTGAACGTCGCCGGATCGGCGCCGACGCTGGTTGCAGGCGAAAACGACCTTGCGCAAAATCCCAACGATCTGCGCGCCGAACACGGCCCGTCGCTATTCGATTCGCGCAGCCGCTTCGTGTTCAGCGGAACATGGGCGCTGCCGAAGTGGCGCAGCGCATCGCGCGGCGCTGGACTGGTTGTGAATGGCTGGCAGCTCAACACCATCGTCAATCTGTCGACGGGCACGCCGTTCACCGTGTACGACAGCGCGAATGTTTCGCTACAAGGCAGCGCGCCGGAAATCACCGGATTCTATTCGAGCAAACCGAATCTGATTTCCGATCCGAACGACAATCAGCCGCACACGGCGAATCAGTGGATTACACGCGCTCCGTTCCAGCAGTTGAATCCGCAGACGCAGGCGGGCCAGTTCGGCAATGAAGGGCGCAACGTGGTCCGCGGACCAGGCATCGAGAACGTGGATCTCTCCCTGTTCAAGAACTTCAACATGGATGAGCATCGGCGAGTGCAGTTCCGAGCCGAGTGCTTCAATCTGCTGAATCACGCGAATTTCGGATTACCGGAGAACGATTTGGAATCGCCGGCTTTCGGGCAGATTCTGCAGGCTGGTCCGCCGAGGTTGCTGCAGTTGGCATTGAAGCTAGTGTTTTGAACCGCGGCGAGGGAGCGTAACTCCCTTGCGGTCGCGGTTCGGTTAGAACTTACTTCAACGTATAGGTGAAGCCCAGGTTGATCTGGAACGAATTCTTCTTGAAGCCCGGCGGTGGATCGTTCAGGAACGCGTCGATCACGCCGGTAGAAACGCTCAACCGCTTGTAGACCGGCATCGCGAGCAGGCCGGTGAACGAAGCCGAGTAGTTGCTGGTGTTGTTCCAGGCCGGAGTAATAGAGAGAATTTCGTCGGCGATCAAGCCGCGCTTGAATTTCCGGTGATAGTGTTCGGCGAATGTGGAACCCACCAGATCCTGATCCGGCGCCGAGCTGAAATTCTGACGGATGTAACTCATGCTTGCTTTGAGATCCAGCGTTTGATTGGGATCTTGTACCACGGTCCAGCCGAGGCCGCCGCCATAAATCTGCTGCAGGTCCAAACCTTGCGAGAAGTTGTGATCGAACGCGCCCTGTCCGAAGACGAAAACTTTCTGGCTGAAATATTCGTCGCGTTCCGCGTCGCCGTGGAAGATGGACGTCTTTACCGTGGGCGTGCCCGGCTGCGATAGTTCGCCATACGCGGCGGACATATTGAAGATAGTGCGGTTGCGCGGCGCGATCCAGCTTTCGCCGGGCTCGGCGCGGACCAGGCTCAACGCGCCATTGAACGTTTCGTTGTCCTGCGTGGCGTTCACGTAAGAACCGCCCAGCGTGATAGCGCCGTTCCAGCCGTGGAAGAATCCGGGCGCATGATGCACGGCTTTATCAAACGCCGGCTGATCCACGATGACGTTGGCGTCGGCCACCGGAATTGTCTGCGTGGCCACTTCAATTTTCTGATTCTCCATGTTGATCGTACCTTGCGGAACCACCGACGGGTCCGTGTGCCGGCCGATCTCGACCCCTTTGCGAATCACCGCGACTTTGGACGCAGTGTGGAGCTCCTTCACCTTGCTCCAATCCACGCTGATGTCGCCGAGAACGTCGCTCTTGAACTTCACTGACGATCCGCTGGAACTGACGAAATGCCCAACCAGCTTGTCGCCATTTACGAAGACAATGGTGTCGGGCCCCGGCGCCGGTGCTTGGGCCACCAGTGGAGCGGCGCATCCGATGAGAACAAGCGAAAACCAAACATGGCGAAGCATGTTTTCAAGGTAGCAGGCTTTGCTTGACCTAGATCACTTACCATCGATCGAAAACGCGAGCAGAACATTGCCCGGAATGGCGTTGAAATATCCGTAGCCCGAATTCACGAACACCATGCCGCCGGCCACCGCGGGACCGGCCGCGTCCAGCGATCCGCCTTTGGCCTTCACGCCGTTCACGGTTTCGAAATCGCGCAGCGTATCGTAGTCCCACAAGATGCTTCCGTCTTTCGAGGAATATGCGCGCAGGTGGCCGTCGAGTGCGCCGGAAAACACGATGCCGGGCATGGCCGTCACCGCAGCCGATTGCGCCGGACTGCAGCCCTTCGTCTTACAGCCCTTTCCCGGTGAGGGAGTGTCCCAGACCTTCTCGCCGGTGGCAATCTTCAATGCAAATAGTCCTCCGCCCACTAGCGGACTTGGTCCAAACCCTTCGTTCGCGGCGACCCGCGATGGATCGGTGACTTGCAATCCGAAATCGGAAAGCGCGGCGTAGACCGTTTCGCCATCCGCAGCCGGGCCCCACTGAATGCCGCCCAGCGGTCCGCCTTTGCCGATGCGCGTTTGCCACAGGATTTCGCCCTGCTGATCCGGATCGAGCGCGTGCACCACCCCGGATTTCTGCCCCGCGATGAGCGCGCGTTTGCCCGTGGGGAGGGTTCGCAGGATAGGCGAATCGCCAAAATCAAAATCGGGTCCAGGCTTTTCCGGACAGTTCAGCTGCGACGGCATGATACAGCTCGTGTTCCAGACATCTTTCTCAGTGAGCTGGCGCGACCAAAGAATCTTTCCGGACGCCAGGTCCAGGGCGAGGATCGCGTCGGTGGTGCGCACGGCGGGTTCGGTGTATCCGTCGCCGGTGCCTACGTAGAGAACCCCCTTGGCCGCGTCAATAGTGGGCGCGGACCACACGCCTCCGCCGGATGGTCCCCAGATCGTCCGGCCGAGCTTGCTCTTTTTGTCCGTGGGACGCGGTGCTTCGGCGATCGTGTAGGTCTTCCAGATTTGACGGCCGGTTTTTGCATCGAGCGCTACGACGCTTCCGCGAAATTTGCAGCAATCGGCGCCGGGATCGGCGGCAGTCCACTCGTCGTGCGAGGAGACGGGAACGTACAGCTTGCCGTCGTGAAGCTTGGGCGATCCGGTGATGCGCGCGCCAGCGTAGTCATCGACGCGCGTCTTCCACAATTGTGCTCCGGTGTCCGCGTCCAGCGCGTAGACGTTTGCTTGCTGATCTCCGAAGTAAGCCAGCGGGCCGGGGCCGATTGTCACTGCTGTACGAACGCCGGCCCCCGCGTCAAACGCCCAATGCGTGCATCCGGTGGAAGGGTCGAGAGCATATACCTTGCCGCCCGCGCTGCCGACGTAAAGTTTGCCGCGAACCACGGAGGGCTGCGAAAACGCCACGAAATCACCCGGGAATCCGAAGGCCCATTTGAGCTTGAGTTTCGAAAGCTGGTCCGGCGCCAGTCCGGATGCTTCGGCGGATTGGAAGCGGCTGTTTTCGAGATCCGTGCTCCAACCGTTCCATTCGCCTGCAATGGACTTGGCCGTGAAGTTCGCGCCACACATCCCTTGAGTAGTTACCTCGGACTCGAATTTCTTTCCGGTGACGAACTCGGCGACGGCGTGGCGTTCGGCGAGACTTAGATCCGTGCCCTGGAAGCGCATGGCTCCGCTGACCAGCGCGCGATTCGCGGCGTCGGTGGAGATTTTCTTAAGCGCATCGCGCGTCGGAATCTGCGGGATTCCAGCGTCGTGACAACTGGCGCAGTGGGCCTGGTAGATGGCAGCGCCGTCGGGCGCGGCGGCCTTGAGGAAGCAGGGAAGAGCAAGAAGCGCGACGGAGAGCTTAGGGCTTCGCATTGAATCATAATAGTCCCTTATGCATTTCGCGGCTTGGTGAACTATTTTTCGCCACTGCGCGTCTACCAACGAGGTCGTCCCATAAAGAGCATGGAACTTACGAACGTTTCTCTAAAAGTTAACGGTGATGAAAAGACGGTCGCCATCGAGCCGCGTGTCTCGCTGCTCGATTGCTTACGCGACCATTTACATCTCACCGGAACCAAGAAAGGCTGTAACCAAGGCGCGTGCGGGGCTTGCACCATTCTGGTGGATGGCGAAAGAATCAACTCCTGCCTCGCGCTCGCGGTGCAGTTCGACGGGCGCGAGATTGTAACAATCGAAGGCTTGGCCCAGGGCGATCACTTGCATCCGATGCAGCAAGCGTTCATCGAGCATGACGGATTCCAGTGCGGATATTGCACTCCCGGGCAGATTTGCTCCGCCGTCGCCATGATCTCCGAGTTAGAAGAAGGCATGCCGAGCGCTGTAACAACGAACGGGACGACAGAACTGAGCGACTCGGAGTTGCGAGAACGCATGAGCGGAAATCTGTGCCGCTGCGGCGCCTACGTTGGCATCCGCGAGGCCATCCACCAAGCCTACGGAGCATTGGCCAAATGAACAACTTCACTTACCAACGCGCAACCGATGCAAATTCGGCGCTGCGTCTCTTCGCGCCGAACGCGAAATTCCTCGCGGGCGGGACGAATCTTGTGGACCTGATGCGGGAAGGTGTGGAAACGCCGCAAACCCTGGTCGACATTACGCGCGCGCCGCTCGCAGAAATCCAAGAACTGCCGGATGGCGGACTTCGGATCGGCGCCCTGGTCCGCAACAGCCATCTCGCCGCGCATCCGTTGGTGCGCGAGCGCTATCCGCTGCTTTCGTATGCCATCTTGAACGGAGCATCGGCGCAGCTTCGCAACATGGCGACCACCGGAGGCAACATCATGCAGCGCACGCGCTGCTACTACTTCTACGACACGGCATCGCACTGCAACAAACGCACACCCGGCAGCGGCTGCGATGCCATGCAAGGCTTCAACCGGATCCACGCCATTCTCGGCGCTTCGCCTCACTGCATCGCGACGCATCCATCCGACATGTGCGTGGCACTGGCCGCGCTGGATGCGACGGTCAACATCGCCAGCGGATCGGGCGAGCGCACGCTGGCATTTAGCGACGTGCATCGCCTGCCCGGAGATACTCCGGACCTGGATACCAACATCCACGCGGGAGAGCTGATCACATCGGTGGACTTACCTGCGGCTTCGTCGGAATTGCCGTCCCTATATCGCAAAGTGCGGGACCGGGCTAGTTATGCATTCGCACTAGTATCCGTCGCTGCAGCACTGAGGCTGGAGGGCGGTAAAATCTCCGATGTTCGCATAGCGCTGGGAGGCGTTGCGCACAAACCCTGGCGCGCGGCGATCGCCGAGGGGAAGTTGCGCGGCGCTTCTCCAACGTTCGACAACTTCAGCGCGGCAGCAAACGCCGAACTTGAATCGGCAGTTCCAAGAAGTGGCAACGCCTTCAAGATCGAACTGGCCAAACGAACCATCGTCGATGTGTTGTCGGAACTCGCCGGCCCGGGAGACGTGAAATGAGCATCTTGCGAAAAGTCGTCGAGACCGTTGCGCATGTCATGCCCGATCGCGAACGCGATGAGTTGATGCGGCAGCACAAGTTTCTCGGAATGCCCTTCTCGCGGCTGAATGGCCAGGAAAAGGTAACCGGCACCGCGCTGTTTTCGGCGGAATATCCGATCGCCGGCCTGGCGCATGCCGCGCTTGCCTACAGCACCATCCCCAAAGGAACCATCACCAGCATCGATACCAGCGAAGCGGAGCGCGTCCCCGGCGTGCTCAAAGTGCTGACGCATCGGAATGCCCCTGAGATGAAAGTTCCGCGGCATTTTTCCATCGAGGGGCCTCCATCGGCCGGAACCTCACTGGTCAAAATCCTTAATACGGACAAGATCACTTGGAATGGCCAGCCGATCGCGCTTGTGGTGGCCGACACACTGGATCGCGCGGAACATGCGGCGTCATTGATCCGTGCCACGTACGCGCCTGGGCGTGCGATGACGTCTTTCGAGGAATCCATTCCGCACGCCACCAAGCCGAAGGACGTTTTGGGCGACGCCCCGGAAGTTACCAAAGGCGATCCGGACAAAGTGTTCCAGGCGGCTTCGCATCGCGTGGATCTCACGTTCACGACGCCTCCTTACAATCACAACGCGATTGAGCCGCACGCCGCGATCGCGATTTGGGAAGACGACCAGCATCTCACGCTTTACGACACCAGCCAATTCACGGCCGGAACCGCGTACGGAATCGCCGAGGCTTTCAGTCTGAAGCCTGACGATGTGCGCGTTGTTTCGCCTTTCGTCGGCGGCGGGTTCGGTGGTAAGGGCGGAATCTGGCCGTACAGCCAGCTTGCGGCTCTCGCCGCGCGGGAAGTGAAACGGCCGGTTCGACTGGCATTGACGCGCGCTGGGATTTTCCGGATTGTGGGCGGCCGCACTCCGTCGCAGCAGCGAGTCGCGGTGGCGGCGGACGATGCTGGAAAATTCACGGCCTTCATCCATGAAGGCGTCACTGCGCAATCCACCGAGAACCATTTTCCGGAACAGCTCAGCTTTCCGCCGCGCCATTTGTATGCGATGGGTTCTTATCGGATCGGACAGGTGGTGAGCGAACTGAATCGCGTGGCCAATACGTTTATGCGGGCGCCGGGCGAATCCATCGGAACGTTTGCGGTGGAAAGCGCTATTGACGCGCTTTCGTATGAACTGCGCATCGATCCGGTGGATCTTCGTTTGCGCAACGAACCCGAGCGCGATCCGGTGAGCAACAACGAATTCTCCAGCCGTTACCTGCGCGAGGCATATTTGATGGGCGCGGAGAAGTTCGGATGGTCGAAACGGCCTGCCGCGGTCGCGGCGCAGCGCGACGGCGAGTGGATGATAGGACAAGGCGTCGCCACCGGGACGTATCCTGTCTATCGTATGATTACGGCCGCACGCGTTCGCATCAACGCCGATGGCACGGCACTGGTGCAGACCTCTTGCCAGGAGATGGGCATGGGCACGGAAACGGTGCAGACGCAGCACGCGGCTGAGCGCCTGGCGCTGCCCATGGAGAAAGTAACGTTCGACTATGGCGACAGCACACTCCCCATGGCGGGAGTGGCTGGCGGTTCTTCGCAGACCATCAGTGTCGCGCTGGCTGTGCACGAGGCTTCCGATCAGGTAATCAAAGAGCTTCTCTCGCTGGCCCAGAAGAATTCCGATTCTCCGCTGGCGGGAGCCAAATTCCAGGATGTTCACGCGGCGAACGAGGGCGTCTTCCGCCGTGATCGCCCGGAAGCCGGGGAAACGTACGCAGCGATCCTAAAGCGCTCCGGCAAGGAGTTCGTGGAAGCAGAATTGAAAACCGGCGCTCCGTTGGAAATCATGAAGTATTCGATGCATTCCTACGCCGCGCAGTATTGCGAGGTACGCGTGCATCGGCGGACAGGCGAGGTACGTCTCAACCGGTGGGTGGGCTCGTTCGATACGGGCCGCATCTTGAATCCGAAAACGGCGGTTTCACAATTCCGCGGCGGCATCGTGATGGGGATCGGAATGGCGCTGACCGAGGAGACGCTGTTCGACGATCGTACGGGTCGGATCATGAATGCAACACTCGCCGAATATCACGTGCCGGTGCAGGCGGACGTTCCGCCGATCGACATCATTTATACGGACGTCGCCGATCCGCATACGCCGTTGGGCGCGCACGGGATCGGAGAGATCGGAATCACGGGTTGTGCGGCCGCGATTGCGAATGCCGTTTATCACGCGACTGGCAAGCGGATCAAATCGCTGCCGATTACGCTCGACAAGCTGCTTTAACGCGGCGGTTCTTCGGTTCATTGGTTGGCTGGTTCTTGCGCCGCCAACCGGCAGAAGTTTTCCGGCCCGGTTCCGTCAGGCTTCCAGGCATCAGACTGATAAACTAGAATCCAATGACCGAACAAGATCGCATGGCCCGTCCTCTGTCCGAGGTCGATCCGGAAGTTTATGCGCAGGTTCAGCATGAGGTCGAACGCCAGAATGGACGGCTGGAGCTGATCGCGAGCGAGAATTTTACTTCCGAAGCTGTGCTGCAGGCGACCGGCAGCGTGTTCACGAACAAGTACGCTGAGGGCTATCCGGGCAAGCGTTATTACGGCGGGTGCGAGTTCACCGATGTAGTCGAAAATCTGGCGCGCGATCGCGCGAAGAAGTTATTTGGCGCCGAGCATGCCAATGTGCAACCGCATTCCGGATC
>Ga0070734_10004917_pt1 | contig 12216 bp, 10 predicted proteins | sample Coa_R1_8_FD_66444 | JGI IMG/M metagenome (GOLD analysis project Ga0070734, IMG submission 66444) | Surface soil microbial communities from Centralia Pennsylvania, which are recovering from an underground coalmine fire - Coalmine... | ecosystem: Environmental > Terrestrial > Soil > Unclassified ...
CGCGCCGTCGGACAGAGCGCGGTCCGGATTGGGATGCACTTCGATGATGAGCCCCGATGCCCCGGCTGCCACCGCCGCAAGGGCCATGGGGTGGACTTTGTCGCGTTTGCCGGTGCCGTGGCTCGGGTCCACGATGATCGGCAGATGGCTCAGTTTTTGCGCTGCGGGCACGACACTCAGATCGAGCGTGTTGCGCGTGTGATCGGCGAAAGTTCTGACTCCCCGCTCGCACAAGATCACCTGATAGTTCCCCTCGGACAGAATATACTCGGCCGCCATCAGGAACTCTTCGAGCGTCGACGCCATGCCGCGCTTCAGAAGAACCGGCTTGCGCGCTCGTCCGGCCCGGCGCAGCAGCGAGAAATTCTGCATGTTGCGCGCGCCGATCTGGATGCAGTCCGTATATTTCTCGACCAGATCGAAGGTCTCAGTATCGACGGCCTCGGTGACGATCTTGAGGCCCGTTTCCTCGCGCGCCTCGGCCAGATATTTGAGTCCTTCTTCCGCCAGGCCTTGAAACGAATAGGGCGAGGTCCGCGGTTTGTACGCACCTCCGCGCAACAGCTTCGCCCCGGCACTCTTCACTGCTCTCGCGCTCGCTAAGATCTGCTCACGGCTTTCCACCGAACAGGGTCCGGCGCAAAATACCAGCTCGGCGCCGCCCACCTCGACGCCCGCGATATTCACCACCGTGTTGTCGGGCTTTACCTCCCGGCTCACCAGCTTGTAGGGTTTCGATACGGGGATAGCCTCGGCGACGCCCTCCAGCGTCTCGAACTCTTCCGCCGGGACGGCACCATGATTGCCGGTGATGCCGATCGCGGTTCGCTCCGCGCCCGGCAAGACATGCGGCCGGAAGCCGAGGCTCTTGATCTTCTCGCATACCGCCTCGATATTCTGGGCCGTGGCCTGCGCCCGCATCACGACTAACACAATGGATGGAGTCCTTTCGCCACCAGTGTATCGCGTTGCACCACGCAGCCAGCCGAAGCGATGATGGAAGCCATGTATCCCGCCAATGGCCTCGGACCCTTGTAATGCGCCACCGCCTGGAGCACTATTTCCGCTTTCGCGAACTCGGCTCCAACTGGCGAACCGAGATTCTCGCCGGCTGCACCACGTTCGTCACCATGGCCTACATCATCTTCGTGAATCCGGCCATCCTGCACGAGACCGGTATGCCGCTCACCGCCGTGGTGGCAGCCACGTGCCTGTGCGCTTCGTTCGGCAGCATCCTGATGGGCGCGCTGGCACGTTATCCCATCGCGCTGGCGCCAGGTATGGGGCTGAACGCGTACTTCACCTACACGGTCTGCAAGGGCATGGGCGTGCCGTGGGAGACGGCTCTGGGCGCTGTATTTCTCTCAGGCATCGCGTTTCTGATCCTCACCGCGATCGGCGTCCGCCAGATGATCGTCTCCGCGATTCCCTTCGAGCTGTACGCTGCGGTCGCGGTCGGGATTGGCCTCTTCATCGCGTTCATTGGCCTGCATAATGCGGGCATTATCGTCGCGAGTCCGGCGACACTCGTGACCATGGGCAATCTTCGCGATCCCAATACGGCGCTGGCCGTCGCAGGACTGCTGATGATCGCGGCGCTACTCGCCTGGCAGGTCCGCGGCGCAATCCTGATCGGGATTCTTGCTACTACCGTGCTTGGCGCCATCTTCGGACGGGTTCATTGGCAGCCCCAAAGTTACTCGTTCCACGACCTCACCTCCACCGCCCTCCATCTCAATATTCGCGGCGCCATGGGCGTCGGCCTGGTAGAAATCGTTTTTGTTTTCCTATTCGTCGATCTGTTCGATAACGTCGGTACCCTGGTCGCCGTGGGAAAGCAGGCGCGCCTCTTCGACGCCTCGAACGAAATTCCGGGCATCAACCGTATCCTCTTTTCCGATGCAATGGCGACTGTCGTCGGATCCCTGGCCGGAACATCCACCGTCACCAGCTACATTGAAAGCGCTGCCGGAGTCGCTGCCGGCGGACGATCCGGTGTCACGGCGATCACCACCGGAGTCCTGTTCCTCGCAGCCCTCTTTGTTGCTCCGGTGGTTGGCGCGATCCCGAGCGCGGCCACCGCTCCCGCGTTGATCGTGGTCGGATCTCTGATGATCGCGCACGCGTCGGAAATTCCCTGGACCGATCCCACTCTGGCCATCCCCGCTTTCCTCACCATCGTGACCATCCCGCTGACTTTCAGCATCGCCAACGGCCTCGCCTTCGGCTTCACGTCCTACGTGATTCTCAAGATCGCCCGCGGCGAATTCGCACGTGTCAACTGGCTCATGTACGCGCTCGCGATCCTTTTCATCGCGCGATTCATTTATCTCGGATCGGGCTGACGCTATCCTGAAAGAATGAAGGCCGTCGCCGTTTTCCCGACGAAACGCGAGATTCGCGTGATCGATCATCCCGAGCCTCACATCGAATCTCCCGTACAAGCGAAGATGCGCGTCCTCGAAGTGGGCGTCTGTGGCACAGACCGCGAGTTGGCCAGCTTCCGCTACGGCATGCCGCCCGATGACTCCGAGTATCTGGTCATCGGCCATGAATCGCTCAGCGAAGTAGTCGATGTGGCCCCGAACGTGTCGAAAGTGAAGAAGGGCGATCTGGTGGTGATGTCGGTGCGCCGCCCTTGCACGCATCCGGACTGCGTCGCCTGTCGCACCGGGCGCCAGGATTTCTGCTACACCGGTGATTACACCGAGCGCGGCATCAAACAGCGGCACGGATACATGACCGAGTTTGTGGTCGAAGAAGAGCAGTATCTGAACGTCGTTCCGCAAGCCTTGCGGGACGTGGCGGTGCTCGTCGAGCCGCTCACCATCGCCGAGAAATCGCTGGAGCAGTTGGGGAGCGTTCAGCAGCGGCTGCCTTGGGCAGGTACGGCGAAGATCGCGCTGGGCGAGATGCCGAGCCACGGTTACCGTGCCGTCGTTCTCGGCGCAGGACCGGTCGGGCTGCTCGGCGCTATGGCCCTGCGCATTTCCGGGTTCGAAGTCACGGTCTATTCCCGCTCTCCCGAGCATTCCGAAAAAAACGCCGTCGTCGACGCGATCGGTGGGCAATATATGGCCGCCGAGACCCACACGGTGGACGACCTGGCGAAAGCAGCCGGACCGATCGACGTGGTTTACGAAGCAGTGGGCGCTTCCGCGGTCGCCTTCGACGTGATCCAGCGCCTGGGGCCGAATGGCATCTTCATCTTTACCGGCGTGCCCGATCGAGGCGGAAACAACCCTGTCGCAACCGATCAAATCATGCGCGACATGGTTTTGAACAATCAGGCCATCGTCGGCAGCGTCAACGCGCCGCCGCATGCCTTTGAATCGGCTATCGCGCATCTCACTGCTTTTATGCAAAAATGGCCGGATGCCGTGCGTTCCCTCATCACCGCGCGCTATCCGATCGAGCGCGCGGCGGAGCCTCTGTCCGGCCGCGGTGGCGGCGTGAAGAACGTGATTCAGGTGGCTTCGTGACGGAGTGGATCGATGTTTCTATGCCGCTCGAAAACGGCATGGTCCACTGGCCGGGCGACAAGTGCTTCGAGCGGCTGGATACGATGCGACTGGCGGCGGGAGACATTTGCAACCTGTCCGAATTGCGGACCAGCGCGCACATCGGCACGCACATGGACGCCCCCAGGCACTTTATCGAGGGAGGCGAATCCATCGAGACCATCCCGATCAGCGCCGTGATCGGCCCGGCGCGCGTCATCGAAATTCAGGATCCCGATCTGATCCGCATCGCCGAGCTGGAGCCGCACCGTCTTTCGGCCGGCGAGCGCATTCTCTTCAAAACCCGAAACTCCACACACGCCTTGAAGACGAACGAGTTTCAGGAACACTACGTCCACATACCTCCCGACACCGCCGAATTTCTTGCGGAACGCCGCATTCAGACCGTCGGCGTCGACTATCTCTCAGTGGGTGGATTCACGAACGACACTGCCGATACGCACCGCGCTCTTCTGGGCGCACGCATCTGGATCATTGAAGGGTTGAACCTTGCTCAAGTGTCACCGGGGGCCTACGAACTGGTGTGCCTGCCGCTCCGCATCGTCGGCTGCGACGGATCGCCGGCTCGCGCCGTTTTGCGGCCGCTATCTTGATTCCACGCTCATCCGCATGCCGTGCTTGGTGCGCAGCGTGATGAGCGGCAGCGGTTCCACGCGGTGCCCGGGGATGAGCCGCAGTTTCCACTTCTGAGCGATGGTAGCGAGCGCCAGCACCCCTTCCATCCACGCGAAACGCTCGCCGATACAGACCCTTGAGCCTCCCCCGAACGGAAAATAGGAAAATTTCGGCCGCGAGTCTCGCGCGTCCGGGGTCCAGCGCTCCGGATCGAACTTTTCCGGATCAGGGAACCAGCGCGCATCGCGATGCATCACGTAGGGGCTCAGGATGCAGATGGACCGAGGTCCGATCTTCGTGCCGCCGATCTCGACTGCGGTCTTGGACATTCGCCCAATGGCCCAGGCCGGAGGATACAAACGGAGTGACTCGGCGAATATCTTTTCGGTGTACGGCAAGTTGGGAAGATCGTGGAACTGCGGCACCCGGCCGGCGAGCACAGCATCGATCTCGGCGTGTAGCCGCTCCTCGCAGTCCTGATTTTGCGACAGCAGATACCACGTCCATGTGAGCGCTACTGCCGTGGTTTCGTGCCCGGCGATGAACAGCGTGAGCGCTTCGTCGCGAACCTGTTGGTCCGTCATCCCCTTTCCGTCGCCTTCCTCGTCCTGCGCGAGCAGCAGCGTGGAGAGCAAATCGCCGCGGTCCTCCCCGCTCGCCCGCCGTTCATGAATCAGCCCGTAGATGATCTTGTCCAGCCGCTCGCGCGCCTTCTCGAAGCGCCGCACCTGCGGGAGCGGGAGCTTCTCCAGATATTCGGAAAAGGGCAGCACCAGCAAATCGAACATCTTCATAACGGTGGTCATCGCCTCGCCCACCTCGGAAGCCTGGGACGTGACATCGGTGCTGAACAACGTCTTGCCGACCACGGTCAGCGTGAAATGCATCATTTCCTGCGCGACATCGATGGTCTCCCCCGCGTTCCAACGTCCGCGGAATTTAGTGGCGATCGCGCTCATGTCGGCGGCATAGGCCGCCAGCCGCTCACGGTGAAAGGCGGGCTGCACCAGGCGGCGCTGCCGCAGATGATACTGGCCCTCGCTCGTTAACAACCCGTCGCCCAGCAGAACGCGTGATCGCTGAAGCGCGCGGCTCTTGGTGAAGCTGCCTTGATGTGTAATCAGGACCTCGCGCACCAGATCCGGGTGATTCAGGAAATAGACCGGCGTGCGCGCCAGCTTGAATTGCGGCATGTCGCCGTACTCGCGCGCCATCTTCATCAGAAACGGAAGCGGCCGCGATCGAAACACCGCCAGGTGGCCGATCAGGGGAAAGTTCTTGGGGCCTTTCGGCTGGATCACTGGTGCCGGCACGCGCTCCCTCCAGCCTATCAGGCAAACCGCCCAGTGCCGATAGAATAGAGGTTGCCAACCTTCCATCGACCGGTTTCTATTCTGATCCTTTCCTGCTCACTGGCAGCGGCTCTGGCAGGAGCGGTTCGCTATCTTCGCTGGCAAAAGGCTCAGCCGGTGATCGCGCAACTCGCCGCCGCCGGCGAAAAGCTCCCGCCGTTCGCCAATGCCAATGACTGGGACAGCTGGCTCTACACGCGCGACATGCAGATCCGCACCCAGGCCGAGCGCGGCGTGGAAGATTCGATCAGCGGTTTTATCCTGTTCGGGACCTCCTTCACCACGCTGCCGCGCATCGCGCGCGCCAAGGACGCCACCAACGCCGCCGGTGGCCTGACACCTGCTACGAAAGCTCGCATCGACGCGTTCATCAAAGCTCTCGACGAACGCGATGACATCCGCTTTCGCACCATACTCGATTTCTTACGCCGCCAGCGGGTGGTGGCCGAAGAGCTGCCAGCCTTTCTCGGAGGCATCATCCGGCGCTCGGCCCTGGAGCACAGCGCCGACGAGCACCTGCACGCATCCGCCACCAGCGAGCTCCTCACCGTCGATTTCGCCATTGAGGAAGCGCTGAAGGCGCTCAAAGCCAAGGGAGCGCTGCCCTCAAAGGTCCGCCGCATCGCCATCATCGGCGCGGGACTCGATTTCGCCGGCACGGCGCAAAATTACGATTTTTATCAGCCGCAGACCATCACTCCTTTTGCGGTGCTCGAAACCGCACTCCGGCTGAATTTGGCTCAGCCCGGCGAGGCGCAAGTAACAGTATTCGAGCTGAGTTCGTTCGCTCTGGCCAATTTACGCTCGACAACGGCGAAGGCACGCGCGGGCGGCGCGCCGGTTCTGCAGCTTCCGCAGCACACTGCCGACGGTTGGAACGCGGCCGCAGTCGCCTACTGGAAGCATTTCGGCGAGCTGATCGGAACGGGCACCACGGCGCTCGTAATTCCCACAGAGCTCCACGAGCTGGAAACCAGGGCGGTGACCATCAAGCCGCAGGTCGCAGCGCGCATCTCCTCAGAAGACATGGACGTCGTGACGCAAAGCGCCGAAACGGCACAAACGCCGCCGTCCGATCTGGTGATCGCGCTGAACGCGATCTCAAACTTCGACGGCATCGAACAAACGCTCGCGCTTCAAAACATCGCGGAGATGATGGCGCCCGGCGCCGTCTTCCTGGCCGACGCCGGTGTGCCTGCCGTCATTCCGCAGGAACTCGAAAACCTGGGCGCGCAGCACATCCGGTTTTCTGACCGCGGTACGGCGCACGATGTCGCGGCGTTCCGCCGCAGATAGTCAGCGGCGCTCGAGCGTAACCAGGGCCTGCGCCTCCACCGAGCGGCCCTCGCCAACGGGCCCGACTTTCTCGGCAGTTTTGAACTTCACCGATACTTGATCAATCGCCACCCCGAGCGCCGCTGCCAGGCTTTCGCGGATAGCCGTTCGAAAATCTTTCAGCTTGGGCTTTTCAAGAATCACGGTAGAATCGACGTTCACGATCTCGTAGCCCTTGGCCTTCGCCAGCCCGAGCGCGTGCCGCAGGAAGACCAAGCTGTCTGCGCCCTTCCACTTCGGATCGCTGTCCGGGAAATGCATCCCGATGTCGCCAAGTGAGAGCGCGCCCAGTAACGCGTCTGTAATGGCGTGCGAAAGCACATCGGCATCGGAATGCCCCTCGAAACCGAATTCGCAGGGGACGGTCACGCCGCCGAGAATCAGCGGACGGCCCGCGGCGATCCGATGGACGTCCCAGCCCTGCCCGACGCGGAAATCGCTCAAGAGGGAATCCGGCTGGCCGCGAGTTCCTCGGCTAGAAACAGGCGCGCGAGATCCATGTCGGAAGGTTTGGTGATTTTGATATTGCGGTCGCTGCCGGGAATGACCGTGACTTCCACCTGATCCAGGCGCTCGACCAGACTGGATTCGTCCGTTCCCGCAAAATTATCCTCCCGGGCCCTCTCGAAGGCCTGCTTCAGGAGGTGATAGCGGAAGACCTGCGGCGTCTGTGCCAGGATCAGCCGCTCGCGCGGGATGGTCTGCCGGATCTTGTTGCGGTGCACCATCTTCACCGTGTCAACCGGGACGATGCCGACAATCGCGGCCCCGGTTTCGGCGGCCTCGGCAAAAACCTTTTCGAGCACCGCATGCTCGATAAACGGCCTCACCGCGTCGTGGACCGCCACCAGCTCGGTCGTTTCGGGCAACGACGCCAGCGCGTTTTCGACCGACTTTTGACGGGTCTCCCCGCCTTCCACGAGCCGGACTTTCTTCGTGAATTTCTCTGCGGCCAAAAGCTCGCGCACCCAGCTCATCTCCTCGGCCCGCAACGCCACCACGATCTCTGCCACCGCCGGCGACGAGACGAACTTCCGGATGGTGTGAAGGAGGATGGGAGAACCTTCCAGGAGCATGAACTGTTTGCGGCTGGTGCCCGCCTTTTCCGGCGCCGCTTTGCCCATCCGGGTTCCCAGTCCGGCAGCAGGAAGAATAACGGAAATTTTCATGAACGAAGCCTGCTAGCCGGCTGCTCCCACCCCTGGGCCGCGTGCTTCCGCGGCTTGCGAGCCGGAGGACGGCTGTTCGCGGGATTGCGGACCGTGCGGACGTTCCGAAGACTTGTCGTGAACGCCATGAACACGGTCGTCAAACCTGCCGAAGATCATTTTACCGGCTGTGGTCTGCAGGACGCTAGTCACCGCAATGTCGATGGTGCGCGAGATCATCTTCTTGGCGTTGTCCACCACTACCATCGTGCCGTCGTCCAGGTAGGCGACCCCCTGGTTGTATTCCTTGCCTTCCTTCAGAATGAACACGCGCATCGTCTCGCCCGGCAGCACAATGGGCTTGAGCGCGTTGGCCAGTTCGTTGATATTCAGTACCTCGACGCCGTGCAATTGCGCGACTTTGTTGAGGTTGAAATCATTGGTGACGATTTTGCAACTGTAAACCTTGGCCAGCTCAATCAACTTCATGTCCACTTCGCGAACGTCCGGGAAATCATCTTCGACGATCTGCACGTTGATCTGCGTCATTTTCTGGACCTTTTGCAGGACGTCCAAGCCCCGGCGCCCGCGGTTGCGCTTCAGGGAATCTGAGGAATCGGCCACCAGCTGCAGCTCGCGCAGGACGAATTGCGGGATCACGAGTGCACCGTCCAGGAAGCCGGTCTCGACAATGTCGGCGATGCGGCCATCGATGATCACGCTGGTATCCAGGATCTTGAAGGACTGGCTGGCGGTCTGCTCGCCGCCGAAAAGCCCGCCCAACGCTCCCAGGTTGAGCATGTCGCCTTTGCTTGCGCCCACCACCAGCCCCACGTAAGCCATCCAGAGCAGGAGAAGAAGCTCCAGGAAGGAAATGGTTGTGGATCCGGCGGGAAAGGCATGGCCCAGGATCAGCGAAATCAGATAAGCCCCGGTGATGCCGAGGAGGGATCCAAACGCCGCGCCGAACAGGCGCTTCAGCGTCGTCTTGCGGACTTGGACTTCAAACAGTACAATGCCGACGCCTAAGCCCACGCCGAGGGCGATCGAGAAAGGTTCAGTTAGATTAAACGGGCGGAGATACCATCCAGCCGCCCCAAGCAGCAGGACGAATAAAACGCGTAGTGTGAAGAGGCCGATCACGAAACCACCCCCAAACGAGCGGATTCTCAAACGAAAAATGCCCTGTATGTTACAAGGGTGCCATCGAGTATACCACTGAAAATTAAACCAATGCAGAAATATTGCGCAGCCTGGTTAGGAGGAAGATTCGAAAAAAACGGCGGCGCGCCAGCGGCCGATGCCGCTGGGGGAGGGGGGATAACTAAAGGGCCTTGGCGAGTTCTTCCGCGAAAGCGCTGTGCGGACCCTGCGGCGCGCCCTGACTGGGGCGCTTATGCTTTTTTCCGCCACGCTCACGGCGGGGTCCAGCAGCGGTTCTATTCATCGCGCCGCCGGCGGTCGGTCCCTGCCCTTTGGATTTTGGGGGTTGAGCCTGATTCGCGCGAAGCAGGCGATCTTCGAGAGGCGCGCGATCGAACCGACGGATAATCGAATTCATCTCTTCAGAATTCGGGGTGTCGATGAAAGCGAATCCCTTGGACTCTTGCGTTTCGGGGTTGCGGATGACTTTGACATCATCGAAGACCAGATTTTCGGCGTTGAGCCAGGACTTAATATCGTCCTTGGTTACCCACACCGGTAAGTTGCCCAAGAATACAGTAAAGCTCATTCGTGAGTTTCGTTAGCTCCGTTTTAGGGGATTAGACAGAAAGGCTCGGAGGATGCGGTCCATGCAAGCTAATCCATCGTATCACAGGACTTGCACCGCGGTAAACGGAAAAGTTTTTGTAAATCTCTGCTCGGGAAGGAGAAGAAGCCGGGCTGGTGCGGTGAACAGGAAGGTCGGCAGGTTTGAGAGGGCCGAGTGGAGCAGATCCGGCTCCACTCGGGTTCCGAGGTAGGGTCTCAGGTCGGCTAGTTGCGGGCGAATTTCCGGCGAGTCCAGGCCACGGAAACAATCCCCAGTCCGAGCCACCAGAATGAGGTTGGCTCTGGAGTGGCCACTGCCGGGACGATGCTGAATCCTTTCCCGTTGTCGGTGGTTCCATTGGTGATCGTGGTGTTGAGCTCAGTCGCCTGGTAGGCGAATTGGCCGAGCGCCATCGCGCTGGTGGCGAAGTCCATTGTGAACCCGCTGAAGTTTGTCAGTGTCCCCGGGGCGACCACGGGGCCGCTGTACGTGTACGTCACGTTCCAGAGGCTCGAATTGTCGGTAGGCGAAATTCCGCTTGGCGTGGTGCCCACCAGTTGCTCGGAACCCGTCCAGCCGACCGGTGCGCCCACCAGAACAGGGGCCGTACTCGACACGTCGTAGAGCGTGAAGAAGGTGCCCGGCGTCGCGGCGGAACTTGTGTCGGCCGGATTCAACTGCTCATCGCCCGACAACGCCACGCTGTAATTCCACAGAAATGGGTCTGTAGGGTTGCCGGACGCCGTGATACTACCCAGCGTCGGTATAAGGCTCGCGTGTGCCAGCGAGCCAAAGGTCAAAAAGGCGACCGATAACAGAACGGCTTTTCTCATTTGGATGTTTTCCTCCTGGTCACGCGTCCTTCGCGCAACTACAAATGAGCTTACGGAAACCAGGGACCTGAAAATAGGTGCGAAAAAGGTGACGAGTACTATGGCCGGAGCACTGTAACGTATTGAAACGTAGCATGTTAGCAAGAGTGACAAGGGCGGCGTCGAACTCGACGCGGGCATGCCTTCGGAGGCGAAAAAAGCTGGTGGCCACACCCGCCCGCTTGGTAGAATATGGGTTGCGAGTCCTGCTGCTTCCGGGGCAAATCTGCCCAACATTTTCAAGGAGTTAAGATTTGGCGAATCCTGAAGATCCGAACGTGCCCCAGACCCCGTCCGGCGGGGGATCGCAGATGCCTTTGGGCGGCGACGGAAAGCAGAATCTGATCCCCATCAACATCGAAGACGAGATGCGGCGGTCGTATCTCGATTACGCCATGAGCGTGATCATCGGCCGCGCGCTGCCGGATGTTCGCGACGGGCTGAAGCCGGTGCATCGACGCATTCTGTTCGCCATGTCTGAAATGGGTCTGGTGTTCAACCGCGCCTACCGCAAGTGCGCCGGTATCGTGGGTGAAGTGCTGGGCAACTACCATCCCCACGGCGATGCGCCGGTTTATGACGCACTGGTCCGCATGGCGCAGGATTTCTCGTTGCGCTATCCGCTGATCGACGGGCAGGGGAATTTCGGATCGGTGGACGGCGACCCGCCGGCCGCCTACCGATACACCGAAGCCCGGCTTTCGCGCATCGATACCGCGCTGCTCGAGGACCTTGACAAGGAAACGGTCGATTTCCGCCCGAATTTTGACGAGCGCCGGGTGGAACCCGAGGTCCTGCCCACCCGCGTTCCGAACCTGCTGATCAACGGATCGTCCGGCATCGCGGTCGGCATGGCGACCAACATCCCGCCGCACAACCTGACCGAGATCATCAACGCCACCGTCCAACTGGTTCAGAAACCGGATACGCACATCAGCGAGATCGTGAACATGGTGCAAGGGCCGGACTTTCCGACCGGCGGGTTCATTCTCGGCCGCCAGGGGATTCTGGACTACTTCACCAAGGGTCGCGGCACGCTCAAACTGCGCGCCAAGGCCGCCACCGAAAAGATCGGCAAGGATCGCGAGGCCATCATCGTCACCGAAATCCCGTATCAGGTGAACAAGGCCCGGCTCATTGAGGCCGCCGCCGGCCTGGTGAACGACAAGCGCATCGAGGGAATTTCCGAAATCCGCGACGAGAGCGATCGGGACGGCATGCGCATCGTGTTCGAGCTGAAGCGCGGCGAGCAGGCCGAGATCATCCTGAACAACCTGTACAAGCACACACAGCTTCAGGTGAATTTCGGCGTCATTATGCTGTCCATTGTCAACGGACAGCCGCGCGAACTGGGCCTGATGGATGTGCTGAAGCGCTTCATCGATCACCGCATCGATGTGGTGCGCCGGCGCACGGATTACCTGCTGCGCAAGGCGCGCGAGCGCGAGCACATTTTGCTCGGCTTCCAGCGGGCGCTGGCGAATCTCGACGCCGTGATCGCGCTGATCCGCGGGTCCAAGACGCCGAAAGAAGCGCGCGATCAATTGATGGAGTTCATCACGCCGGCCGAAGCGAAGGAATACGCGAAGCTGGTGGACGCCGATCCGCGCGGGCCGCGTT
>Ga0070734_10004919_pt1 | contig 12209 bp, 8 predicted proteins | sample Coa_R1_8_FD_66444 | JGI IMG/M metagenome (GOLD analysis project Ga0070734, IMG submission 66444) | Surface soil microbial communities from Centralia Pennsylvania, which are recovering from an underground coalmine fire - Coalmine... | ecosystem: Environmental > Terrestrial > Soil > Unclassified ...
CGGCATCAACTTACCCGGGAATTGTCGCGCCATGAACTGGCGGACTTGCTCGCCTTCCTTGGCAGCCTTTAGTTGTCTTCCAATCTTGACGGCCGCTGGATAGGGATCTAAATTCAAGTCTGGCCGTATCTCCTTACCCCTGGCCGTTTCCGGGAGACCTCTCATGCTGCCCTCTGTCCATCCCCGTTCCGGTCGACAAGCCGGTTTCACCCTGATTGAGCTGCTCGTGGTCATCGCCATCATCGCCGTGCTGATTGGCCTGTTGCTTCCGGCGATTCAGAAAGTGCGCGAGGCCGCCTACCGCATGAAATGTTCCAACAACCTCAAGCAGCTCGGCCTGGCCCTGCACAATTACCACGATGCGAACCAGTGTTTTCCGCCCGGCCGGCTCAAGACCGCGCCGGCAGCGGGCCAAACCGCCGTCGACTACCACGGCTGGATCGCCTACATCCTACCCTACATCGAACAGGGCAACCTTGCCCGTGGCTACCGGCTGGACTTGCCCTACAAGGATCCGGCCAATGTGCCGATCGGCGGGCTGCACCTCGACGTACTGACCTGTCCTTCAGCTCCTCCGGGTCGCGATTTCGACAGTGGTGCGATGACCGACTATTCCGCGACCAATATCTTCGTCACCGGCGGTGTCGTGGACAATTATTCGGATTACCGCACCCAGTCCGCTTACCAAAACTCGGGCGTTTTGAAGGTCGTCGAACCGGCCACGCTGGCCGGCACTACACGGGGAAATCGGATGACCGACATTACCGATGGGACTTCCAACACCATGATGGTGGCGGAATGCGCCGGCCGTGAACAACACTGGTTGAGCGGCGGGATCGATCTCACCGTCTTTACCACGGGCAACTGGACGGGCCGGTGGATCAATCCCAACAATCATCTGGAAGTTCGTGGCTTCGACCAGACCACCAACATGCAGGGTTGGGCGCCAGCCAACCCGAACCCGCCCTGTGCCATCAACTGCACGAATGCCCGCGAGATTTACAGCTTTCACTCCGGCGGCGCCAACACGGTGTTCGCGGATGGCTCCGTGCATTTCCTGAAATCCACCACGGATCTGCGGACGCTGCGGGCTCTCATTACGATCCGTGCCGGGGAAGTCGTCACCGCGGATTTCTAATACATGGTCCGGTTGGTTGTGTCCGTTTAGCGCCTGGGTATAAGAGGTTCGGCGATCACGAGAATCTCACGAATGCGTGCCACGTTTTACGCTGGTCTTTTCGTTGCACTGGGTTGGGTGTTGCCCGATTCGTGGTTGTCCTGTGCCAGCGGAGCCGAGCATTTCCCTTGGCCACGCTACGCCCAACGGCCGGAGGCGTGGTTTGCGAGCGCCGAAGCCAAAGAGATCGCGGCCAACGTACTTTCCCACCAGTCGCCGCTGGGCAGCTGGCCAAAAAACCTGGATACCGGAGCCAAGCCGTACCAGGGGAATCCCAAGGACCTGCACGGCACGTTCGATAACGACGCCACGATCGGGGAACTCCGCTTTCTGGCCCGGATGGTTCAAGCCACCGCTGCCCAAGTGTACGTCCAGGCGTTCAACCGGGGATTGGCCCACATCCTTCAGGCTCAGTATCCCACCGGCGGCTGGCCACAATTCTACCCCCCGGATAACAAGTACCATCGCTACATCACCTTCAACGACCACTGCATGGTAAATATCTTGGAATTTCTGCGCGATGTGGCGGTGTCGGCGGGTTTTCGCTTCGTGTCGCAGTCTCATCGCAAGGAGGCTCGGCAAGCCTTCGACCGCGGCATCGCCTGCATCCTGAAGTGCCAAATTCGGGTAAAAGGAGAGCTGACTGCCTGGTGTCAGCAGCACGATGAAAAAACGCTGGAGCCGCGCGGCGGCCGAACGTTTGAGCCGGTCGCCATCACCGGCGGAGAGAGTGCGCGGGTTGTCCGTTTGCTCATGAGCCTGGAGAAGCCGAGCCCCGAGGTCATCCAGGCGATCGAAGCAGCTTGCCGATGGTACGAACGTTCGAAGATCCGTGGCATCCGCGCGGTGAAGCGGAATGGCGACCTGGTAGTCGTCCCGGACCCAAAGGCCCCGCCGCTCTGGGCCCGGTATTATGAGATCGAGACGAATCGGCCCATCTTTTGTGGCCGGGACGGCATCGTGCACTATGACGTTGCCGAAATTGAGCCGGAGCGGCGCAATGGTTACGCCTGGCTGGGCTCCTGGGCGGAGACACTGCTGGCCAAGGACTACCCCGCCTGGAAAGCGCGGCAGCGAGATGCTGCGGGACGGTAGCGAAGGAAAGCGCAGCTGGGAACGATCAGATTGAACATCGTTTGCCTCATGTCTGGACGTGAACAGGGCATCCAAACTCCTTATCCACCAGCGCTTCCGCACTACCATCCACGTGAAAATAATCCCCGCCTTTCTTGCGGTAATCATCGGTGCCCCAGTCGATCGCTTTTTCCCGGTTGGCCAACCGCGGGATGTGCTTCGCACAATGAATGTAGGCCTCTTCCACATGAACGACGACCCACAGGCTGAGGGGCGGCCCGGCGGCCGACTCAATCTCTTGCCGCAGGTCCGCGGGCACGTTCGCGCGGCGCAGTAAGTCTTCATTCGATACGACTGCCGCCGTGCCGTTCACGTGCAGGCCAATGGTGTGGCGGAAAAAATCGATCAGGAGCAGACCGATGTGCGGATTCTCCACGAGGTTGCCGAGGCTGGCATAGACTCCGTTGCCCCGGTACTCGGGGTAAGCCAGCGTTCGCTTGTCGAGAACGTGGATAAACCCCTTGACGCCTGCACGAAAGGTGCAGTCGCAGGTACCCTGGGCGTCCGCGGTGGCGATGAATGCCATCTCCTGCCCGGTAATAAATTTCTGCATCCAGGGATTGAGGTAGCTGCGCACTTGGCTCCGATAAAAGGCTCGGGCCCGCGCGGTCGAGCCAAACTTTTCCTGCAGCAGATGCTCGCCCCTCGACCCCGGCCATTGGCTGGTTTCCACAAGGCTCTCCTCTTCTTTGATGAACTGTTCCTCTCTGGATCCTTCCTGGGAAGGAGGTATGCTCTGTCCGTTCCCTCCGCCAGAGAACGGAAGGAATTCCCTACCCCTGGAGCATAGCATTCCCCGTGTACGGTAGCGGCCGCGGGAACGCCAGCAGGGCGGCCCGTGCCGGACAGGCTTCGGGGTCAGGCGAAGAACAGCCTCATCAACCTATACCACGCCACGCGGAAGATTATTCCCAAGCAGTTGGCCTCGGTCAGGCACCAGAGCTGCAAGTGGGTGGCCCGGATTGAGTTTCCAAGTCCCGGCCACGGGGAAGAAGTATCTCGATGGAGAGGCGGTCCCGCAGAACTCCGTACCGGGTCCGCCATACTTTGTACGGGGGACCCGGTACTCCCGGATGGCGTGTGGAGCGTCTCATGCCACGGTCAGCACTACATCGTTCCCCGTGCCGCCTTGGTAGCTGATTGTGAACGTGAACGAGCCGATGGTGATGGTCGAGCCCTCCGTCAGCGCCTTGCCCTGGTCGTCAGTGAAGGTTCCCTTGATCGCGTCGCTGCCGTCGTTCTGAATGAGCACGATCTGCTCGCCCGACGACAGGGCAGCAAAAGCCGTGTCGATCTGCAGGTGGGCGTTGTTCAAGTTTAGCTGGCCCGTGACACTCACCTGCTCCCACGCCGCGTCCATGATGGACACCTTAAAGCTTGACGAGGCGCCCAAGCTTACGGTGCCCGTGCGCAGACCCGAGCTAAGACCGGGCACGGCGAAGCCGCCCTCGAGCTGCCCGCCATTCCGCACCGTTACGTTCCCCGTTGTCCCCTCGCCGGTCAGCCCGGCGCCGGAGTCGACGATTACGCTGCCGATGCTGCCATCGACGGTCAGGACGCCGGATTGCACCTCGGTCCCGCCGGTGTAGGTGTTCACCGCATTGAGCGTCAGGCTACTGCTGCTGCCGATCATGCTGATCAGGCTGCCGCCGCTGAGGACGCCGTCCAGCGTGAGCTGGCTACCCGAGGCTGCGGCGATGCTGACTTTGCCGGCCAAGGTGATCGGTCCCGCCCAGCTGTTGGACGTGAGCCCGGCCTCGGAGCCGGACAGGGACACCAGTGCCCCCTTGCCGTTGATGCCTCTGCCACCGAGGGTGAGCGGTTCGTCCCCGACCTGGATGCCTCCGGGCAGTTCCAAGGTTGCGCCGCTGACCACGGTGGTCCCCGACGAGGAGGTCACGGCCGTGTCCGTGGCCACGATCAGCGTGCCCTGATTCACCTTCGTGGCCCCGGTGTAGGAGTCGCTGCCGGCCAGGACCAGGGTGCCCGCGCCGATCTTGGTGAAGCCACTGGACCCGCCGATCACCCCGTCCAGCGTGAGGCTCGTATTGGAGGACACGTTCAGCGTGGCCGAGTTCGCCAAGCTCACGGTGCCCGTCCAGGTGTTGTTGCCACGCTGGTTCCAGAGCACCCCGGGGGTGGAAGACGAGCCGCCTTCAAACGTCAGCGAGCCGGCTGTGAAACTCATGGCCGTACCGCTTCCGGACAACTCCAGCGTCGCGCCGGCAGCCACCACGACGGCCGACCCGCTCGCACCGAGGGCCTGGGCGTTGCTGGCCGCCAGGGTGCCCTGGTCCACGTCGAGCTGCCCGGTGAAGTTTGCGTTGGCGCTGCCGAGCGACAGGGTCCCCTTGCCAAGTTTGACCAGCGTGCCGCTGCCTTCCAGGCTGCCGGTGAACTGGTTCGATGCGTCGCCCCCGATGGTCAGGACCGCCGGCGTGCTACTCGACTCGAGACTGATCGCCCCCGTGCCAGTCATGGATGCGACCGTCTGCGAGACTTCCGGCTGCAACGTCAGCTGGCCGTCGCTGTTGATGGTGACGGCGCTGGTACTGGCAATTTGGCTATTCGCCTCGATCACCACCTGGGCACTGCCAGCGGCGCCCGTGCCATCGCCGATTTTCAGCGCTGCAGGCACTTGCACTTGGCTGGCCGAAGCGCCCAGGTATAAGGTGCCGTCCTTCACTTGCGTGGTGCCTGAATAGTTGTTGGCGGAAGAAGAGCTGCCGCCGTCGAGGTAGAGCGCGCCGCTGCCGTCCTTGATTAGGCCCGACGACAGCAATTGCGTAATCTGGCTATGGAGGGCGAGCGGTTCGCTGCCGGAGACCGAGATGGTCGTGTCACCCTCCAGATAAATGGTACTCATCGCGAACTGAATCGGATCGGAACCGGCGGCCTCGCTGGTCACGCTCGTGAAATCGTCCCCCTGTCCGTCGATAAGGAAGGCGTTGCCGCCACTCTCGGTCCCCTGGAATTGAAGCCCGAACGAGTGGTTCGTGAAGGTTTGAAGGTCATCGGTACTGTAATTGTACTTGGAGATGCTGTAATCGAAGACGAGCGTATCACCAGGCTGGGGCGTCCCGCCCCGCCAGTTGAGCGGATCACTCCAACTGTTGCCGTCGGTGCCAATCCAGTAGTCGGTCGTGGACGGCGTGAGCCGGGTTTCTAAGGGTTCCAGGGAAAGTCGAGGGCGCCGGGAAACGCGGGACTTCGGACGATTGCGGAACGAAAACATGAGAGGATCTCCTTGGACAGGGACCGGTCCACAAGGCCCCGGGAAGTTGGGAAAAGCGATTACGGCCCACCGCAGGCCGGCGAGGAGGACAGCGGGCGGCTTGGGAATGCTGCGGTCCTGCCCTTCTCGCCTCACTACACCAAGCGATCAGGGCGGACAGTCGCAGGGCCACCGGCCGAGTTTCAGCCTGGAGCCAGGCGCAAGACGTAAGCCGAAGGCAGAAGCAGTTCGCCAGGCGTTGGGGTTGTTACTGCAATAAGGCGGACAGGGCCGTGAGGCAGCCGCCCCGGGCGGCTGCCTCACGGCCCTATTACAACGGTCTCCGTTCCCTTTTCGCCCGTGCGGTAGGCCGCTTGCGGAAGCGAAAAAGGAACGGACACCATTTTCGTCATACGGCGATGATGATGCCGATGACAGAGAGGACAATCCCGCACCCCTGCTCGATCTGGTTGACGAGAGGATTCCAATCCGCGTTGATATTGGCCGTGAAAAAAGCCGTGCTTCCCTCGAAGTCCGCCCAATTGTTGGCCAAGCCATCATTGGTGCCGGTAACGTCCCAGTTGTCATCGCGCGAGCCGCTCTCGAACGTGCCGGCCATGTGCCCCGAGTGCACGAAAAAGAGAGCATTTCCGGAGGGAGCCACAAGCCCAACTACCAGGTTGTCGTTGTAGCTGAGCGCGCCGGAGTCATGGAGATGCCCCGTGAAGTGGTACGTCCCATCCGCGTATACCGTCAGCTCCGCCCAGCCGTCGACGGGGACGCCATTATCAAAGCCGAAGTTCCCCGAGTCGAACGTCATCTGCGTCGCCGCCTGCACCGCGTAGGCCCCGGCAGGAGTCCACACAATCTTCCCGTTCTCGAAGTAGTTGTACCGGCTAACAAAGGGGATGCCCTGCTCGTCACTAGTGGGCATGCCGAGGTAGCTGCTGGGTCCACCCATACCCTGGTACAAGGCATTGATCGCGCCGTGGACCTCGTGGGCGCCGACCGTTGCCGACCAATAGATCGAGCCGCCGTTCTGGAAGTTGGTGAAACGAGCTCCCGGTGCACCCGGATACGTGGCCTCGTCGCTGGTGGGCAGACCGTAGCCAGTGGGGCCGCCCAGGGTGTTGACGTAATAAGCTCCGATGCCGCCGTAGACGACATGAGCCCCAACGTCCGGCGACCAGTAGATGGTTCCACCCTGGAAGGTACTCATGCGGGCGCCGGGCACGCCGGGCACGTCCATCTCATCACTGGTGGGCTCCCCCAGAATACTCTGGACGACGGTGCCGTACGCATCCGTTTCGTTGGCCGTGGCCAGGTACTCACCCCAGATGGCGCCCTGAACCTCGACGGCCTGGTTGGTACTGGCATCCCAAACGATTTCTCCGTGCTGGAAGGTGTTGTAGTAGCCCACAATGTGAGGCAAATGGAATCTGCTGAAGGACCCAAAAATCGGCGTGGCGTCCGAAGTGGGGTAGCCCAAAACGCTCTCTTCATAGCCCATGCTGGCGTACTTGAAGATCGTATGGAGATCGAGCGCGCTGGCGGGAGTGTTCGGAGACCAGAAGATGAAGCCGCCATCGAACCGGTTGTAGCGACCATCGCCTTTCCCGGTCGTGGTCTCGTCGGTCTGAGGATAGCCCAGGTAGCTCATTTCCGCACCGAGATTGGCGTAGTCCCCCAGGATCGCGCCATGGACCTCGTGCGCGCCATCTGCCGGTGACCACAAGATCATGCCGCCCTGGAAATGCTCGTAACGGCCGATGCCGTCCGGGGCAACCGTCTCGGGGCCGGTGTTCCATCCCAAGAATCCGCTCGGCCCTCCCAATGACCACCACTTGTCGCTAATTGGCGACAAAACCATCCGCTCTTCGAGATTTTCCAACTCGAGCCGCCGCGGCTGGGCGGGCTTTCGGATCGAGGGACGGCCCGCTCCCGTGAAGGTTTGAGTACTGCGGCGGCTACGGAGTTTGTTGAAGAACGTAAACATTGGATTCTCCTTTGCTGGATACCAGCGTTCGTTGCCATCCGGGACTTCCCCTGGTCGTCCCATGCTTGGGCCACCCCGTGAGTGGCCGCTTCTAAAGAACTCATTGCGCTGGCCGGGCAGAGAGAACAAGAAAATCAGAAATTCTTTCCCCGCCGTCCTGGAGCTATCCTTGCCTGGCCGCAAGTTCTTTGCGAGCCTGAGCTTGGCCCCACGGTACCCTTGTGCCGATCACCTGCGGTTCGTTTTTGTGGGATCGATCAAAACGGAACCATCGGAGGGCTGGTCTTCATCGACGTTTCGACCTAGAGTTGAGCATCTCCCCAACCTCCATCGCCCAAGCAACACCGAAAGGTTTGGGCGAGGGCGGCGTCCTTAACGGAGAGTCGATTTCAAGACGTTGAATGGTGAGGCAATAGGTGTCGAGACGATCGCGCGGGTTGCTGCCTGAGACAGGGATCAGCGACCTCGAAATGCGGGCCGCGCCGCGTTACCAGATCTTGCAGCGGTGTTTCGTGCATCCCGCCAAGGCATCGGCACGGGAAGCGTGGCAGTGTATTGCCTACAACATTTCCGCGGCCGGCATTGGCATGGCCTTGGCGGTCCAATTGCAGGAAAGAACGGTATTAAGCATCCGGGCGTTGGGCTTACCACGAGCCTGTCCGCTTCAAGCACGGATCGTGCGAACGCAGCCGATAGAGTTCCTCTGGTTTACGGGCTGCGAATTCCTCAACCGACTGTCGGATGCTGATCTGACTGTCTGGTGCAGCGGACCGCTCGATTGGCTTGAGAATCACCCGTCATAACTTGTCACAAAGTGTCCTGGGCTGTGCAGGCAGCGCGGATAGCAGCGCTCAGGCGGCCGTCCGCGTGTGCTCCCGCTCTTGCCCGACCCGGCCGGCGGGCGCGGGGGCGGGGCGGCGGACAGCGCCCAGGATGGCCCAGATGGCCAGCACCAACCCAACGGTGCTCCCGCCGGCCACGAACAGGGCGCTGCGACCGAACAGGTCCATGACCGCCCCGGCGGCCGCAGGCCCGGTTAAGCTGCCCAGGCAGTTGATCGCTAGGAACCAGGCGTTGGCTCGGGCCTGGCCAGCGGGCGGGACCCGTTCGCCGAGCCGGGCCAGCCCCAGCGGGTAGAAGGCGCCGGAGCAGGCGCCGACCGCGAACAGCCACAGCGCCAGCCAGCCGACTCCGCCAGGCAACAGCATGCAGGCGATGCCGAGCAGGGCGGTGACGTTACAGCCCGCCAGGACGGCAGTGCCGCCCAGCTGGTCGGCCAGCCAGCCGACCGGCACCTGGGCGAGGATAACGCCGACCATGAGGCCGCTCATGAGCCAGCTCATGGCCTCCTGCGACAGGCCGACGGAGAGCAGATAGATGGGCAGCAGGCCGACCATACCCCCCTCAAGAAAGCCTTGGCTCCAGGCGCTGCCAAAGCTGAGGAAGTTGCCGACGAAATCGAGGGGTGTCCGACGGGGGCCCTCGGCCGCGGCCGCCGGGAAGCGGGGCCGCCAGACGAGGATCACGACCCCGCCTATCAGTGCGGCCGCCCCGCCCGAGAGGAAGGCGGCGCGGGGGGCGGTGGCGTAGGTCTGGAGGCCCGCCAGCGTCCCGAGGGCCATGCCCAGCGCGACGCAGAAGGCGTAGCAGCCGAAGGTTTGCCCTCGCCGTCCGGCGGGCGACTGTAGGTTGACGAAGGTTTCCAGCGGGATGAGGCTCGCTGCCCCGGCCGCGCCGTTGAGGACGCGCCAGGCGAACCAGCCGGCCAGGGACCCGCCCCAGGGGAAAGCGGAGGCAGTCAGGGCGGAGGCGGCCATACCGAAAAGCAGGCAGCCGCTGCCCCAGCGGCGCAGCAGCCGCGGCACCACCCCCGCCGTCAAGGCGATGCCCAAATAATACACGCTGGTGTTGAGGCCGATGAGGGAGTCGCTGCAGCCGGCGGCTTGCATCCACAGCGGGGCCAGAGAGGCGCTCACGCCAAAGCTGAAGGCCCAGAAAAGGCTGGCCAGGCACAGCGGTACGGTCCAGCCCGGGGGAAGTGACATGGGTTTCCTTGCCCATTGCGGCCACAGTTACAGATGGCGCAGAACTCGCACGGGAAGGGGCAGCCGTGCGATCGCTGTCTGTCCAGCCCGCCGTCGTTTGGCGATCAGAGCGGAATGTACTCTGGATACTTGTTTCCCGGCAAGAGCAAAGCACAACGGCTGACGCCCTGCTGGGCTTCGGTTCTCGCGTTTGCCTGGGCATCGGCGCGGTCTTCAAAGATCCCTTTTCTCCATCGGGCCGGGCCATCGCTCCAGGAGGCGGCGCTACAGCTCCTCGGATGTGAGCGGGACAGTGGGCCTGTTGGGGCGTCTGGCTGTCGGTGCCGCCGCAGAATTCAGGGATGTCCCTCATCGCGGGACGGGCCTTGCCGTCCCTCAAGCCTGGAGGACGAGGCCGTTGGGGCCACTCTCACCGACTGCCACGATAATGCCGGTGTTCGTGGCCGCCACCCCATTGAGGACACTCGCTGCCCCCGACCCGTTCGGGCTGGGAACGTTGCTCCAGCTCGTGCCATCCCAGTGTTCCGTAAGAGTATGGGTCCCGGTGGAATCGGTGTAAAAGCCAACCGCCCAGATGTCCGTGGCGGAAACGGCAGCGATCCCGCTCAGGAAATTCGAGGTAACCGAAGGTGCGATGTTCGGACTGGTGACGATGGTCCAGCTGGTCCCGTCCCAATGCTCGATCACGGTCACTTCGCCGCTTAGTCCTGTGCGGGGCTGGGCGGCGCCCACTGCCCACACGTTGTTGGAGGCGAGGGCCACGACCGAGCGGAGGGCGCCCTGGAAGAACGGTTGCGGAGTGGCCACGATGCTCCAGGCCTGGCCGTTCCAGTGCAGGGCTTCGCCGCTGGCATACTTGCCGCCCGCGCCCACGGCCCAGATGTCCGTGGCAGAGATTGCAGAGATGGAGGCGATGGAAGATTGACGCTGCGGGGTCGGAGCCGCGACGATGCTCCAGGCCGTCCCATCATAGTGCTCGATCAGGTTTGCGCTCCCGTTGCTGCCGCCGGCCCAAATATTATTGGCGGCCAGGGCAGCCACCGTATTCAACTGGCCTCCCACCGGCGGGGTCGGGCTGGAGACCAAGCTCCATTTGCGGCCGTCCCAGTGCTCAACCAGGGTGGAGCGAGTGCTGCTGCTGACGTTCGAGCAAGTGCCGACGGCCCAGACATTGTTGCTGGCCACGGCCGTCACGCCATAGAGTTGGCCGTAATCCCCGGTGGCAGGGCGGCCATGGGGACGGCGTTCCACGTCGTGCCGTTGAAATGCTCGGCCAGCGGCTGGGGCAGGCCGCTGCCCGGTGGGGCGAATGATCCGACGGCCCACATGTCGCTGGAGCTGATCACAGCAGTTGCGTTGAGTGCCGAGCTGTTGATGGTCGGGCTCGGCACGACGTGCAGACCCTGCGTCGTCGACGGCGCGAATCTAGCTTCCAGAATATCGAGTTGAGGATGGTAGTGGAACCGTGCACGGTCGCGGGGCTCGGGGCTGGGCTTACGGCCACATTGCTTGCGAAAGGAGAAGATCAATGAAAACATGATGCGGCGCCTGAAGGTCAGGACGATTGGGGGACACCCTACGCGCCGGCAGGTGCGTGGTCAGCGCACACCTCCCACACTCCATACTGCCCGCAAAACGTTTGGCAAAGGGACTGGCCCGTGGAATTTGATCTGGTCTCGCCCTCCATCCCAACACGATGGGTGCCATCGACGGAAGGTCCGCCGGCTCTTGCGGTGCCGGGATACCTGGGACCTCCTAGGAGTTAGGCCTGGTGGAAGGAATTCTTCGAAAACGGCCGCGTGCCCTCGAGCACACCGGCCGAAGCGGCAAGGCTGATGTAGACGCCAAAGACCGTCAGATCGCCACGCGGGATCAGAAACCGGAAGCGGCCCGAGAAAGAAGGAAAGCCGCCGACACTGGAGAAGACTTCCGCGCTTCGATCAGGGTTTTGGGCCGCAGTGTTCGACGCCGACAGGTACGTTAACTCACGTTCGGCTCGAGGTTTAACTCAAGGGTGAGTGAGGGGATTCGAACCCCCGACTTCCAGATCCACAGTCTGGCGCTCTAACCGGCTGAGCTACACCCACCAAGTGTTCTAATAGCAAGGACTTGCCTGTTATTTCTAATCCCTTGGAAAACCCTCGCTACGCCTGTTCCGATCCGTGCAAGCTGGATGAAATGGCCGGTCCATCTGCACCGCACCGGCCGTGAACACAGTGACCTTTGCCAAGGAGATATCACTTTGTCCGATTGCCATTCTACCCCTTTCGACGTTCCGTGCAAGTCTGCCAAGCCAAGTAAGCCCGATCCGACCTATCCTGACTTCCCGCTCTACGCCCATACGGCATGCGTATGGGCCAAGAAGATCGGGGGCCGAGGTCACTATTTCGGGAAATGGGATGACCCCCACGCAGCCCTCAAGAAGTACCTGGAACACAAGGACGACCTCCATGCCGGACGGACGCCCCGTCCGGACCCACAAGCCCTGAAGGTCAAGGATATCGCCAATGCTTTTCTGAACGCCAAGCGGGAGGCCCAGGAAGCAGGGGAGCTATCGAGCCGAACCTGGCTTGATTGTCGCTTCATCATGGACATGCTCGTTGAAGGACTCGGCAAGCATCGCAGCGTTACCGACCTAGCCCC
>Ga0070734_10004920_pt1 | contig 12207 bp, 9 predicted proteins | sample Coa_R1_8_FD_66444 | JGI IMG/M metagenome (GOLD analysis project Ga0070734, IMG submission 66444) | Surface soil microbial communities from Centralia Pennsylvania, which are recovering from an underground coalmine fire - Coalmine... | ecosystem: Environmental > Terrestrial > Soil > Unclassified ...
GAGCGTCATTCTGGCCCACCGTCTCCAACTGACCGGTGATGCCGACACCAAGGCCCGTTATGCGCGTCTGGTCGCCTCGGAGGGCCGCACCTGGCTGCCCTTTCTCGCCGGCCAGAAAGCCGTCGCCTCCGCCCACTAATCGTTTAAGCGACTAACTTGCAGGAGCCGTGCGATGAGCGCACAGACCATCGTCCCGCGAAAACTCTATACCGCTGAAGACCTGGAACAACTCGCTGCTCAGGGCTATCGCTATGAACTCATTCGAGGAGAACTGATCGAGATGCCGCCAGCCGGTTTTCCCCATGGGATTTATACAGATCGCCTTACCGGTTATCTACGTGTCTATATGGATGAGCACGACCTGGGGGAGGGGACGGCAGCGGAGACGGGCTTCAAGACAGAATATAACCCCGATACGGTAATCGCTCCCGACTGGGCGTTTGTCGCGAAAGAGCGACTTCCGGAAGGCTGGGAGAGCATGGGGTATCTTCCGATTGCACCGGATATGGTGCTCGAAACACGCTCCCCTGGAGATACCAAGCGCGAAGTTTCGGAGAAAGTGAGCGAATGGTTGAATGCCGGGGTTCGTTTTGTTTGGGAAATGGATGTGGCGGCACGAACAATAACCGTGCACAGGCGTGACCAAGAACCCCAGATGCTTGGCCCCAAGGACGCCCTTACCTGCGAAGAGGTGCTGCCCGGTTTTACGTATCCGTTGAGCAAACTCTTCCGATAGAATCGCTCACGGCCCGCTCTGCCCCGCCGGAAGTGCTTCTGGCGGGGCATTTTGCGTGTTGTCGGTGTCTCCTGCTTTTCAGTGAGAAAAAAGTTCGGAATCCTCTTGACGACAAATGTAGCCTGTGTTATACTTAACTTGGGCTACATTTGTAACCAGGAGGAGATCCTTGAGGAAGGCGTCGCTGGGAGAACAGGAATTGGAACTGCTGCGCTATGTCACGGAGCATGCGCCCGTCACCGTGGCGGAGGTGACAGAGGACTATGGGAAGCAGGTCGGTCTAGCGCGTACGACCATCAAGACCATGATGGAGCGCCTGCATAAGAAGGGCTACCTGGCGCGGGAGGCGCACGAGGGCGCATTCCGCTATGCCGCTGCCATGCCGAAGGCAGACCTGCTGCAGGGGCTTGTCAGCCACTTTGTAGAGAAGACGTTGGCTGGCTCCCTCTCGCCCTTCGTCGCGTATCTGGCAAAGGGCAAAGACGTTTCGGATCAAGAGTTTGCTGAGTTGGAGCAGTTGGTCGCGGAACTCGGCGCGAAACGGAAGGAACACAAGCAATGAGTGGGGCATGGGTGGGCGCGATGAACGCCCTTTCTGCCGTATGGGCAGACAACATGGTACGTGCGTGCTGGCAAGGGGGCCTCTTCCTCTTGCTGGTCTGGGGAGTATGCAGGCTCTTCCCGCGCCTGCCTGCTGCCTTTCGGGGTGGCCTCTGGTGGCTGGCGTGTCTGAAGCTGTTGCTAGGGCTGGTGTGGGTCGTACCGGTGACCTGGGCGGTTCTGCCCGCCCCATCCATCGAAGAGGCGCGGACGCCTGCATCGGAAGCCTTATCCACACCTTCGGCTCCCACGGAGCAGCACGCAAGGATACAGCGAGCAATGGCGGAAGCGTCGGCGGCTCCGGCAGCCACTGCGCCTTCACGTCTCCGTCCGGCAGATCCAATCCCTACGACGACGCTCACGGTGGCTCCGCCGAGTGCTACTCTGGCCTCCCTGCTGCTGGGATTGTGGCTGATGGGCGTTGCATTGCGGCTCTGCCTGCTGGCGTGGCATGGTCGTAGCGCCCGGCGCCTGGTTCGGGAGGCGCGCCCATGCCGACAGCCGGAAGTCCTGGAAGCGGCAGAACAGGTTGCGCGCCTGATGGAATTGCGCCGCCTGCCGCGACTGCTCTGCTCGGATGCCGTTGCCGGCCCGCTGCTGGTTGGTATCCCCTCGCCGGTGATCCTGTTGCCGGAACACGCCCTCCCGGACCTCTCTGCTGACGAACTGCGGATGGCGCTGGCCCATGAGTTTGCCCATGTGCAGCGCGGGGACCTCTGGCTGGGCGTCGTGCCCACGCTGGCGTCGGCGCTGTTCTGCTTTCACCCCCTGGTCTGGCTCGCCTCGCGCGAATTCGAACTCTGCCGCGAAGAGGCGTGCGATGCACAGACGCTGCTGCGCACACAGCAGCCTGCGGAGGAGTATGGTCGCCTGATCTTACGGTTCCTCGCCCGGAACCGACAGGCGGAGGCAGGAGTGGCGCTGGGGGCGACCCATCATGCGTTCCGAAGGAGGCTCTCGATGCTAAAACATGTCTCAAGCCAGGCAGCGCGTCCGATGCGTGTGGCCCTGGCGCTGCTGGCTGTCCTGGCGCTGGTGGGGCTGGTGCCCTGGCGGGTGATCGCCACGCCCCAGGAAGAGAAAGACCCGCTCGCCAACGATGCGCGCCTGGAGCGGAGGGTGACGGTCAACGCCGAGGGGATCCCCGTTAGCGATCTGGTTCCGCTTCTTGCCAAAAAGACGGGCCTGCCCCTTGAAGTCTGGAGCGGCGCTGCCGACGACAAAGTGATCGTCTATAGCGCGGCGCGTCCGCTCAAGGAGGTGATGGCGGATCTGGCCCTCCTATTCAACGACCGCTGGATCCATGGCAAGACCAATACCGGGCGGGAGTACTATGCACTGACCCGCACGGAGACGGCGAGGCGCTACGAGGAGGGGCTGATTGACGCGGACTATGCCCGTGTCGTCATCCAACTGGAGGAGCAGGTAAAGGCGCTGGAGGAGACACCGGATCAGCTAGCCAAGCGACCGAAAGACGATCCCATTCGACAGCGGCTGGAGGACCATGTCACGCGATTGGCGACGCAGCTCTATGCCGGATTGAGCGTCCAACAGCGCGGACAGCTCTTTGAACTCACGACGCTGCACGTTCCCTTCGCTATGCTCCCTCCCGACCTGCAGGCGGCGGTCCGGGATCAGTATGCGGCAAACCTGGCCCAATTACAACGTCAGAAGGAGGAGCATCCCGAACAGGTCGGCACGATCGGCCAGCCGGACGACATCGCCAAGCAGGGGCTGGAGTTTTCGGTGGCGCACTATTTCGGCGAGACCTACATCGATGCACATCCGGTGGGCCTCATCGCACAGATCAAGGTGCAGGAGCAGTGGGAACTGCCGGCGCATGGCGATCCCTATACCAAGCAGCCGGTCCCGAAGGATGCGGCATTGCCCGCTGCGGACGCGGTCGGAGCGGGTGGAGTGGGGAAGAGTTGGCCGGAACGCCTGAAAAGTCTTGCGGAGCACTCCGGCATGACAGTAATGGCGGACTTCTATCGCTCGAAGACCGTTACGCAGCCCTATGAGGGTGCAGAGGCGAACGCGAACGCTCCGGCATCCACGCGTGCACTGGACGCCTTCTGTTACTCACCGGGTTATCTCTGGTGGGCTCACAACAAGACGCTGCTGTTCCGTAAGCGCGACTGGTATACCCAGAAGCAGTATGAGGTTCCGGAACCCTGGCTGCGCACTCTGTGCAAGAACCTCCGGACGCAGAAGAACGTACCCACGTACTCCGATGTGTTCCACCTGTTGGACCTGACGAACCGCCAGATCGTTGGGCTGAGCAGCCTCAAATATCGGGACGAAGCCCCCGGCCAGATCACCGCAGGGGAGTGGGACGAACACGATATTATGGGCCTCAAAGAGTGGCTGGAACTGGCGAAGACCTCTTATGCGAACCCGGAGCGGACGCTGCAGACGTTTCAACTGGTGGATAAGGACGGCCCGGAGTTAGCCGTGCTGCCGGTCGCAGCACTGAATAATACACAACGCTCTCTGCTCACATCCTTTGTGGTAAAACAGACCACGGCTCCCCACATCAACCCGAGCGACCAGATCTACCTGCGCCTTCACTGTACCGGTTACCCCCTTCCGGACAAACCAGGGTTCCACGACGGCTTTTCGGATGTGGACATGACCATGCAGACGGAACAGAAGCGCTCGCTGAAAGCGGGGGAGATATTCCAGGGCTACTTTATGCGGATCAGCCTGCCCACTGAGATACCGGACGACCGCAGCGCCAAGACCCGCGTTGAAATCAAATAGACCGGAAAAGTGGAGTCATTGTAGGTGAGAGGAAGTACCCAATGATCCGTGGCTCATTTTGCGGCATGATCGCTCTGGTGTTAGCAAGCGGTGTGTTTTCGATCAGATTACATGCGGGGACGCGAGGAGACGATCCCAACAGACAAGTCACGATAGGAGCGAATGGGCAGGTCAGCAAACCGCGCAGCCAAGTCACGCATCGTGAGGTCACTCTTGCTGCCGACCCGAAGCATCCGGAGCGCCTGCTCGCCGCATCCCTGACCAGCCCATTACCGAAAGATCCGGACTATTACGAGGTTGTGACTTATCTCTCTCTGGATGACGGTAAGACCTGGATGCTCACCCAGGAGCATAAACGGGTGCGGGAGGGAGAGGCGTACAGTGACCCCTCCGTCGTCTATGGAGCCGATGGCGCGGCGTATCTTGTAGACTTCGGAAAGGACTTTCACAAATCGGAGGGGGCGCATCTGGATCTCTCTCGCTCTCAGGACGGCGGCAAAACCTGGGCGCCGGCGTTTGTCATGGAGGAAAACTCGGATCGCCCGTTTCTGGCCGTGGATCGCTCCACCGGAAAGTACCAGGGGAGGATCTACTGTATCCGGAACGTTCAGGCCGCTCTCCTGAACTCCTTCTCGAGTGATAACGGTAAAACCTTCCAGAAGCGGCGTTGGAATCTGCCGGGGGGAACCTTTGGAATGGGCAACCCTGCAATCGATTCCCAGGGAACCCTGATCGTTCCATACCCAACCCATGCCGCCCCGCATCAGGTGATGGTCGGCCGATCCGTTGACGGAGGAGAGACGCTGCTGCCGACGGTTTGGGTCGGTACTTGCCGGGGGTGCGAATATTCCGGTCTGCCGTCACTGGCCGTTGACACAGAGAGCCAGGCATACAAGAACTGTCTGTACCTGGTCTGGGCGGATGACACCGGCAATGGAATACATGTCCTGTTTGCCCGTTCTCTGGATCAGGGCGCTACCTGGTCCAGGCCCACCCTGCTGAGCGAACAACCGGAAGGTCCTACTAGGGCTTATGATGCGTATCTGCCGACCATAGCCACCAATAAATCCGGTGTCGTTGGTGTTTGCTGGTATGACACACGTCATGTTCCCGCTGATAAGCAGGGCTGGCAAATCCGCTTTCGTGCCTCCCGGGATGGCGGCGCTACCTGGCTGCCCAGCGTGCGCGTCTCGGAGGTGGATTGTGCTTTTGGTAAAGCGGAAAAGCCGGAGAGCGTATTTGCGGGCGACACTGCAGGGCTGTGCGCCGATGGGAATGGCGTCTTTCATGCCCTGTGGGTCGATAATCGTACAGGTGTCCTGCAGGTATGGACCGCGCCCATTACGGTTCAGAATCCTGTGTCAAAGTGACCGAGAAAAATACCTCTCCGGGAAACCATCGCAGCCCGGATCATGAGGTGCCTCAGGAAGGAGATCATATCATGACCAACAACCAGCGTTTTGCCGCCGAACTCGTCATCCTGGGTTTGATTGGAGTCGTCCTGTGGGCGAGGGCCGAGCCTCGCCACGACGAGCAGATCGCAATCCCCAAAATCATTCAAGCCCAGGAGTTCCGGCTGGTGGATGAGAAAGGCAAGGTCTATGCGCGACTGGCCAGAAACCCGGCGCCTTTTGATCGGCATGGGGGAGAACATGGAGCGAACGCCAAGCGAACCCTCTTCATGCTCAATGGAGATAAACCGAATTCAGGGTCTATGGTTCTGGTTGTAGATTCTAACGAGGAGCCCTGGATCGATATGCAACGCCTGCACATGAAGGAGGGGCTGGTAGATTCGTCACAACACGCGGTATTGTCCTCTAACGAAGACGGCACACCGACGCTCGAACTTAGCAGTGAAGCGGGCAAACAGACAATCATCAAGCCCTAGAAAGAGCCATAAAGGCAATACTGCCCCACCAGAAATAGCTCTGGTGGGCAGTGTTTAGATGCTCGCGAAAGTACCTTCCGTCACCTGACCAGGTCGGGGAGTTACTCTTTCGCCTTGTGGGGGATGATCTTCAGGCCCAACTCCTTCAACTGCGCCTCGTCCACTGTGGAGGGGGCATCCATGAGCGGATCGTACCCGAGGCCCATCTTTGGGAACGCCATCACCTCACGGATGTTGGGCTCGTCGAAGAGGAACATCAGAAGGCGGTCGATGCCGGGGGCGATGCCGCCATGCGGGGGCGCACCATAGGAGAACGCCTCCAGGATATGCCCGAACCGCTCCTGCTGCTTCTCCTTGGAGATGCCCAGTAGGTCGAAGACCCTGGCTTGAACGTCCGGCTTATGGATGCGGATGCTGCCCGACGCCCACTCCGTGCCGTTGCAGACGATGTCGTAGCACTGCGCCCGGATCTTGCTCGGATCGGTGTCGAAGTAGTGCAGGTCGCTCTCATAGGGCGAGGTGAAGGGGTGGTGCATGGCGTCCCAGCGCTGATCGTCCTCATTCCACTCCACCAGCGGGAAGTCGGTGACCCAGCAGAAGTAGAGCTTCTTTGGGTCGCGCAGGCCGAGCCGCCTCCCGATCTCCACGCGGAGGCGGGAGAGGACATTGGCGACGACGGCAGGGCTGGGATCCGCGATGATGGCGATCAGGTCGCCCGCCTCGGCCTCACAGGCGGCGAGCAGACTCTGTATCTGCTCCTCGCTGAGGAACTTGGCGATGGCGGACTTGACGCCCGCCGGGCTCGGCTCCGTCACGGAGACGGTCGCCAGCCCCTTCGCCCCGAACTCCTTGCAGAAAGCGCCCAGGTCGTCAACCTCCTTGCGGGATAGGCTCGCCCCGCCCGGATAGCGCACCGCCTTCACCTGTCCGCCGCCCTCCAGTGCGCTCTGGAAGACCCCAAAGGTACTGCCCTGAACAACCTCACCCAGATCCACCAACTCCAGGCCGAACCGGATGTCGGGCTTATCATTGCCGTAACGGCGCAACGACTCATCATATGTAAAGCGGGGGAACGGCTTGATGATCTCCTTATCGCTCAACGTCTCGATGAGCTCGATAGTCATCTCCTCGATGAGGGAGAGGACATCCTCCTGCTCCACAAACGACATCTCCACATCGAGTTGGGTGAACTCCGGCTGGCGGTCGGCGCGTTGCGCCTCGTCCCGGAAGCAGCGGGCGATCTGGAAGTAGCGCTCGCAGCCTGCGACCATGAGAAGCTGCTTGTACTGTTGCGGCGATTGGGGCAGGGCGTAGAAGTGGCCCGGATCCAGGCGGTAGGGGACCAGATAGTCGCGCGCCCCTTCGGGCGTGGACTTAGTGAAGATGGGCGTCTCGATCTCCAGGAAGCCGCGCGCGTCCATAAAGTCACGAATGAGCTTCACGGCCTTGTGCCGCATCTCGATCCGCTCGTACATACTGGGGCGACGCAGGTCGAGATAGCGGTGCTTGAGGCGGAGGGCTTCGTCCACCTGGGGCATGTTCGCCTCATCCGCGATCTGGAAGGGCAGCGTCTTCGCGGCATTCAGGACTTCGATCTCCTGAGCCGCGATCTCGATCTCGCCTGTCTTTAAGTTGGGGTTCTCCGTCCCAGGTCGCCGCCGCCGGACCTTACCGCGCACCGCCAGCACAAACTCACTCTTGATGCTGTTGGCCAGGGCGACCAGTTCCGGCGTCGCATCCTTCGCATCCACCACGACCTGCACCAGTCCGGTGCGGTCTCGCAGGTCTATGAACACCAGGTCCCCAAAATCCCGCTGCCGATGCGCCCACCCGTTGAGTATCACTTCCTGGTCCACGTCGTTCGCGGTGAGCGCCCCACAGTGGACAGACCGTTTCCAGTTGTTCAAACCCGCAACCTCCTCGAAATATTCCGCTGCGAAAAATGACATTGTGGCTCGCCGTTGAGTTGCACAGGGACTACTATTGTGGCGCAGATTGACCCGCAAAGTCTATGCCGATCTATGGGTTTGATGAAACTTGGGGGGATTCTATACGTCCTTAAGAATAGAAGTACCCGGAGAGGGAGGTGAAATCATGAGCAAGATGCCGACCGACCGCAACCGCTTCCATGAGGATCTATTGCGCCGTGTGGGGATCTCCATGCCGGATCCGGCCAAGCCCAAACATGAGCATTCCGACAGAGACGACCACGACGCGCTCGACCCGCTACGATCCGTGTTGCCGCCTTCGTATCTTCCCGGCCCAACCAAACCGCGCACGCCGAAAAAGGGCCGCTAAAGAATAGTCGCAAAAAGGCACAAAAGACGCAAAAGGGATAATCCTCTTTTTTGCGTCTTTTGCGCTTCTTTGCGGCTAAAATGTGGTTCGCTTTGCGGCGGTTATTGTTTCCGGTTGAGGATCTTGGTCCCGCCTGTACCCATCTCGGCGGAGGAATCCTGCGAGCCCTGGGGGACGAAGGTGAGAAGGGTCTTCTCCGGGTTGGTGAACCACTTCTCTTTGATCTTCCAGAAGCGTCCCGCGCTGCCGTTCCCGGTGGTGAAGGTAAGGTTCATCATGTCGCCTGAATTATCCCACTTGATGTCTGCCGATTTCTGACCGTCCACGCTGAATGTCCCGCTCCCATCTTTGTTGAAGGTATAGAGATAGGTGACCTTCTTTGTGGTGTTGTCCTGTTGCGTCTCGTCCTCCTCCGTGGTCCAACTTCCCAGGAAAGTCTGCTCGTTGGCCGGGGGATTGGATTCCGACGGATTATTGGACATCCCACCGTTATTGGACATAGAGCCGTTATTCGGTGGGTTGTTGCCAGGCGGGAGGTTTTGAGCCGGCGGATTGTTGGGCTGGTTCGTGAAGGGTTGATTGGGTGAAGGGGGATTCTGAATAGGCTGAACCGGTGCGTTCACCCCGAGCAGCCGTCGCAGCCAATCCGGGCCGTTTAAGGCGTTTTTCGTTGCGGTGTTGCCCAGATAGAGGCCGCCGCCGAACACAAGCAGCGACCAGATCCAGAACATGATAAAACGGCCCCGCCGAATACTGGTAGGCGTCGGGCCGGAAGAGGGCGAACCGGGTGTAGGCATAATACTCTCCTATCAGGCCAAATCTTTTACAGCCTTTGCGTCTGAAAATAGCCATAAACCGTTGACGACGCAGGCTCTCTATTGTCTCATACGTTTTTTGAGCGGAGGAGTATTCACCGATTCTTGTGGATTTCGAGACACTTCGGAAATTAGCATGTGGGAGAAGGCATACGCCATTGCGAAAAAGGCGCGAACGGAAATCGCCGTTCGCGCCTGAGCGGATCACGATTCGCCCGCTTTACTCCATGGTGAGGCGGATGGCGGCGAGCACCTCTTCCAGATCCGGCAGAACGGAATACTCCAGGATCGGGTTGAAGGCGATGTGCACATCTTTGCGGGCTACGAGCTGTGGCGCGGAGAGGAAGTAGTTGAACCACTCGGGGCGTGAGGTCATCTCCGCGATCAGGCACTGACCGAAACCCGTGGTGCGGGCATCCTCATGCACGACGACCAGGCGGCCCGTGCGCGATAAGGATTCGGCGACTGTTTCGTAGTCACAGGGCGCGATGCTCCGTAGGTCTACGATCTCTACGGAGACACCCTCCGCGTCCAGCTTCTCCGCTGCTTCCTCCGCCAGTTCGGTGCAGTTGCCCCAGGTGACGAGCGTCACATCCTGGCCGGGCCGGCGGATGACCGCCTTGCCGAGCGGAACGGGCGAGAGCGTGGACGTGATCGGCGCACGCTTACGGAAGATATGCTTGGGCAGCAGGAAGAGCGTCGGATCATTCCCGTGAATGGCGGTCCAGAGCAGTCCGGCGGCATCCTCACTGGTGCTGGGTATAACGACGTTGAGGCCATGGATGTGCGCCCAGATCCCCTCATTGCTCTCCGAGTGCCAGAGGCTTCCGCCGGGCAGGTAGGCCCCATACGGCGCAATGATAACCATCGGGCAGGCCCAGTCGCCGCATGTGCGCCAGCGCAGCGAGGCTACCTGGGTCATCAACTGGTTGATCGCCGGGCAGATGAAGTCGATGAACTGGATCTCGAAGATAGGCTTCCAGCCCACGCTCGCCAGTCCGACGGCGGACCCGATGAGGGTCGCCTCCGCCAGCGCGGAGTTGAATACCTGGTGCGGGAAGCGGGAGGAGAGCCCCTTGGTCAGACCGAAGACCCCGCCCTTCGGGTCTTCGATGTCTTCTCCGCAGAGGATCACCTTCGGGTCCTCTTCCAGCGCCCTCTGAAGCGTCTGGTTGACGGCGGCGACCATCGTCGTCGCCTCGGTGAACTGGAGAGGCGGAACGGTGACGGGCGCGGGCGAACCGAAGAGAAACTGCGTGGCGGATTCCGGCGTAGGATCGGCGGCGGTTTCGGCGCGGCGATAGTCGGCGTCCACCTGCTGTGCGATGTCGGCCAACTCCGCTTCCCACTCCTCCCGCGTCAGGACGCCTTCGGAGAAGAGGCGGCGCGCCAACTGTTCGATGGGGTCGCGCAACTGGTCGGCGGCGATGTCTTCGGCGGAGCGGTAGACTCGCTGATCGTCGCTGCTGGTATGGGAGGCCAGCCGATCCAGGTCGCACCAGAGGACCGTCGGACCCTCCCCACGCCGCGCTTTCGCGACACACTCGGTTCCTACGGCAAACACTTCAAACGGATCGCGGGCGTTCACCCGGCGGAGGCACTCCTCGCCCAGCGCTCCGATGCGGTAGGGAAAGAACTTCTCCGTGGGGGTGCTAATGCCATAGCGATTGTCCTCGATGAGAAAAATGACCGGCAATTTCTCCTGCAGGGCGAATGCAATGGCCTCATAAAACTCGCCCTGCCGGGTTGCCGCATCGCCCACGCAGGTGACGACGACCTGATCGCTGCCCTCCATTTTGAAGGCCCAGGCCGCGCCGGTAGCGGGGATGCATTGAGAGGCGGTGGGGGTGGCAACGGAGAAGATGTTGCGCTCCCGGTTGCTATAGTGGCCGGGCATCTGACGCCCGCCGCTGCTGCTGTCGCGCTTGGCGAGATAGGCCAGCGCCAGATCGTAATTTGTCAATCCCCGCGCCAATACCAGCGCGCGATCCCGATAGTAAGGAAACAGATAGTCATCCGGGCGGAGCGCATAGGCCAGAGCGGCCAGTGCTTCATGGCCCATGCCGGAGACTTGAAACCAGCCTTTGCTCTGCCGTAGTAAGATCCCTTCACGGCGGTCGCCTTCCCGTGACAGCGCCATCAAACTCAGCAACTCCCGCGTCGGCAGGGTCGTCGTCACATCGGAAAGAGTTAGCTCCATTGCTCACTCCTGAATAGGATATAGGGAATAAATGGGTGGGAAGAGGATAAGGATATGGCGTTCAATCGCGTTCCTTTCTTGTGTGGCAACCTGAAATATTATACGCTATGAAGGCGCAAAATCCACGCATTATCCTGCTTCCCCGAGGCTCTATTTCTCCGGAAGGGCATGTTCCGTCGTCTCGTCCCGGTGCTTCTTGAGATATGCCATGAACGGCGTACCCCCCGTCCCTACTTGAGAGGGGTTGGCGTTATCCGTCTGCGCCTGTTTGAAAATATACTGCGCGGCATACTGCAAGTGCAAGGATCGGAACTGCTCGACTAAAGAGACGCAGGCGTTGTATACCGTAGAAAGGGCGGGGCATGCCGCCTGCTGCGCCAGGACGGCTTCGCGCACGGAGGGACCCTCCTCTATGTGGGCGAGGAAAGCCCTGTGGCGCGGGGGCATATAGTCGCGCATCTCCAGGAGGTAGGCTTTCAGGGGATCGTCCTTGTGCTCCACACCGAGCACGGCGTCCAGTGCCGGAATAATGGAGCTCTGCGCTCCGGTCTCACCCCGGAAGATCTGCGGCTGCTCTCCATACCCCTCTACGCCGGTATAGACCAGGCCGTTGGGCAGCGCGGGATTGTTCTTCCAGCCGTGGATATAGGGGCGCACCCGATGGAAGTAGATGTAGGGGTCGCAGTGTTCCGGCATCCGGGCCAGGGTCGCGAGCATGCCCGTAAGAGCCGCTTCAATGGCGTGCAGCGCACTCTGCAGCCCGTCCCGATCCTGGGCGCATACCGCCTGCTGGGCGGCCAGAATGGCGTGTAGCGCGGGAGCAGCCTGGGCCTCGATGTCCACATGGATGAGAATAAACCACTCCTCATCGATTCCGCCGAGAAAGTTCTGGATCAGGACGATGTTG
>Ga0070734_10004921_pt1 | contig 12199 bp, 9 predicted proteins | sample Coa_R1_8_FD_66444 | JGI IMG/M metagenome (GOLD analysis project Ga0070734, IMG submission 66444) | Surface soil microbial communities from Centralia Pennsylvania, which are recovering from an underground coalmine fire - Coalmine... | ecosystem: Environmental > Terrestrial > Soil > Unclassified ...
TGCTTTGGGTGTGCTCCCGGACCCAGCCTTCTTTGTTCACTTGCCGAGCCCGCCCCAGGGCAAGAGATTCGGGAGGAACATCTTCGGTCAGTGTGGATCCTGCGGCAACGTAAGACCCCCGGCCCACCCGGATGGGCGCCACCAGCATTGATCCGCTGCCGATGAAAACTCCATCCTCAATGACGGTAGGATGCTTTTTCTCGCCGTCGTAATTGCACGTCACCGTGCCCGCCCCCACATTGACGTGCTCGCCCAGAGTGGCGTCGCCAAGGTAGGTTAGATGCAACGATTTGGTGCCGCGCCCGATTCGAGACTTCTTAACCTCGACGAAATTGCCGATACGCGCCTCGGGCCCAATCGTCGTCCCGTCACGCAGATGAGCAAACGGGCCAATGACCGCGCCCGATGCCACTTCACAATCCTGGAGAATTGAAAAGGGACGAATGGTGACCCGGTCACCCAGGACGGAGTTCTGGATGAATGAATAGGGCTGGATGAGGCAATCACGGCCGACGAGGGTGCGCCCCAGCAGGTGGGCTCCGGCCTCAATTCGAGTGTCTCTGCCCGCCACAACTGCATCATCAATCACGGTAATCTCCGGGTTCACCACCGTGACCCCTCCGCGCATGAGCGCTTCTGCCTTGCGCATTCGGATAATCTTTTCCACTTGCGCCAGTTCCACTCGATCGTTTACGCCCAGCACTTCCCGTGAGTTGGAAACGGGAAAAGCCATAACTTTCAACTTTCGCTGATTGAAGATGCGCACCATATCGGTGAGCAGGAATTCCCGCTGCGCATTCGTATCTGTCAGGTCGTCCAGGTGCTCAAGCAGCTCTGCTCGTGAGAAACAGATGATGCCGGAATTGATCTCGCGAATCTTTTTCTCAGCGGGGTTGCAATCTTTCTCTTCCACGATGGCGCGGATACGGGCACCGGCCGCGCGTAGAATGCGGCCATAGCCCTGAGGCTCTTCAAGTTTGGTCGTCAGTACGGTTGCCGCCGCTCCCGATTCAGCGTGCGATTGCACGAGGCCACAAAGCGTTTCGGAGGTTAACAGCGGCGCATCCCCGACCAGAACCACCACCGAAGGGCTGGGGCACTTTTCAAGCTCCGCTCGCGCCGCTCTCACGGCATCTCCTGTTCCTCGCCGCTCACGTTGCGTGATGAAGGTAAGCCCCGGTCTCGAAAACGCTTCCTGCACCTGATGAGCTCCATGCCCTATCACCATATAGGCCCTTTCGGGCCGGCAGGCCAACGCCGTTTCAAGCACGTACTCCCCCAGAAAGCGGCCTGCCAGAGGGTGGAGCACCTTCGTGCGATCCGATTTGAAGCGTGTGGCATTGCCGGCAGCCAGAATCACAACTGAGAATCGGGAATTTTTCATGAAATGCTCCTCGGTGGGCGTTTTCTACCATCTGAGGGACTATCCTGCGATCTGAATGTACCAGCCAAATGGCAGATCTGCAAAAGCGGCCTTAAGCTGGTCAGACCGCCCCCGGTCTGGAAAAACCGGGAATCGTTCCGGGAATGCTAGTGGCGAGCGGGCGGCGGTGCAGGCAATGACTCAACCCTCTTCTTGATGCTCTCAAATTCCGGCGTATCCGTGATCCATTTCCGGGGAGGGCCCAGCAAGGGTATTTCGCGATCAACGGCCTTGATGCGATTGCCGGGATTGGGATGATCCGAAAAAAACTGAATTGTCTGTTGCGGATACTTCTGCTGAAGGATTTGGAAAAACTGCGCCATGGCGTGTGGATCGTAGCCTGCGTGATAGAGAATATAAGTTCCCACCTCATCCGCCTGCGCCTCAATGCCCCGCGAGTTGTGAAGGAAAATGGAATTCACGCCGAAGCCCAGACCGATTTGAGCCAGATTCCCAGCCACCGAGCCGCTCGACCCCAGAATCCCGCTCAGGATGGAAAGCGGCGCGCGCGCCATCGCCATTTCTGAAGCCTGATGAGTTCCGTGCCGCATCACGACGTGCCCGGTTTCGTGAGCAATCACTCCGGCAAGCTGAGCCTCGTCCTGCGCGGCCACAATAGTTCCTCGATTCACGAAGATGTATCCGCCCGGCAACGCAAAGGCGTTGATATCGTTTGTGTTGACCACGTGATACTGCCAAACGTAGACCGGAAGGTTATCAGGGGCATACGACGCAAGTTTGCGGCCAAGTTTGGTAATGTACCCCTCCACTGCGGCGTCGTGCAGCATGGGCATTTGTTTTTCAATCTGGACGGCGTTTTGGCCTCCCAATTGGACGTCTTGTTGCGGTGTGTAGAGATTAAATCCAGGCTTGAAACTGATTTCCTGAATGGCAAAGGCTGCAATAGGGATGGCCACCAGGCAAATTGAAACCCAAAGCAGCTTTCCTCGGCGGGTTAATTTCTTTGCGGAATAGTTGCTCACTGGAGTGCTCCCTTTGCTCTGCGCCTTTCCAATACGTTCCAAGGCCCCCTCAATCTTTGGATTCCTGGCGCGGCAAGACCGTTGCGCGTTTCCCTTAAACACGTTGCTGAAAGGGGTCTTTCAGCAACCTGTTAAACCTTAACTGGCGCTGGCCCACGGGCTCCATTCGTCAGCAACGCCTCGCGACAATAAGCGTAGCACTTTTTCATCTCTGCGATGGTATCGAGGCCGGGCCTGGGGCCATATTCATACTCGATATTGGCAGGGATCTTCCATTGATGATCCCGAAGAAGCCGCAGGACGGCCACAATGGGTGTGTCACCCTGGCCGAACGGAACCGCCGGGCCGTGGTTCCTTTTCCGGTCTTTGATATGCAGTGTGACAATGCGGGCGTGATGTTCGCGGATAAAGGAGACCGGATCGCAGTTGGCAGCCGTGAAATGACCAATATCCAGATTGATGGCCAGGTATTTCGACGCTCCCTTGAGCGCCCTAGCGAACGTTTCCGGCGTCGAGAACTCATCCGGATTTGCGGTATCGTCGTGATTATGGAAGCCGACGGTGATTTTATACTTTTGAGCGTAAGGGTCGACGCGCGAAGCGACACTGACATTGGAGGAGGCCGTAATATACTTCACACCCAAAGCCTGCGCCATTTGAAAGCCACGCTCGATCTCCGGATCGGAAAAATCTTTGCGGAAACTATAATTGTAAGCATACAGCAGCACGCCCGCGCGATCAAACTGCCGGCGAATAGAGCGAAATCGGCTCAGAGGAACGGTGAGCCGCCACCTCCGCAACTGTTCGCGCGAAATGTGTTCCGGCTCTACGTGACCCTGCCAGAGCTCACATTCACCCAGACCTACTGTTTGATAACCCTTGATCGCCGCCGCGAGGTCGCGATCCCGAAACGAATAACTCTGAGCCCCAATCTGAACCCCGCGCACGACGGAATTGATCCATTTCGCTCCAAAAAGATCCCTGCCGCTCAGCCACAGCGTAGCCGCAGCCCCCATGATGGCAATTTCCTTGCTACCCATTTGAGAAGTTGAATCCACATAACCTCCTGATAACACTTCTGGATTTTAGATGGCGTCCGCTTGCTGGATTCTGGACGCAGGCCCTCCGTGTACTCACCCCATAGCCTCACCGGGCTTCACTCCGGCGCTCACCAGAGTCTTTGCCTGAAATCATAAAGCAGGCAAGGGCACAGCCAGTATACGCAAGCGAATGTCGGGGAGCAACATAGCGTTTTCGCTATAGAATAATTCGTTCGTTCCCCAAGCGGCGGGTTACTCGTTCGCGATCCAGAAATTCCAGAAGAGGAATTGCATACTTGCGGCTGACTCCGGTTAACTCTTTGAATTCAGGCACCGTTAGACGATTGTTTTGCAACTTGCGCTCTGCAAGCAGTTTGCGGAGGTGATCAAGCGCAGAATGATGAAAGATGAGTTCATTTGAGATTTTGTTAAGCACCCTTTCTTTCACTAGAATCTGCAGAATTTTCTCCGCTCTTGCCCGGTCAATCTCCAGGGAATCTAGAATCTCATCCGCTGAGGGGACTCTCAGGCCGGCTTTCTCAAAGGCCTGGCTGATCTGCCCCTTGGCTTCAAGTTCTTTTGCGGTGAGCTGAATCCCACGTCCGACCAGCGAGACAATCTCATCACGAATCTCGATTTTCCCGACTGAACGTGCAGCCTCGAGGGCTGCGTGGAATGCGGCCAGCGACGGCTTCTGTTTCCCGAAATGAATTTGACCACGTAATTCCTCCTTGGCCATACCCTGAACCAGAGGATTGCGCGCATGGAACTGGGCGAGAATTTCCAAAATGCTCTGCACCACTTGCTGCAAAGCCTCCACGTGGATCAATTGCGCAGGAGGCTCGCCGAGAATAACGCATTGCTGACTTTCTGCCAGACTTTGGGCCTGCTGCAAGATCTCGGCTCGCGTCCAGCCGGTGCGCGCAACGAGCATGGAAATGCTGGCTTCGCCTGAATTGCGTAGGAGAAGCGCTAAACGGTCCTTGGGCGAGGCCTCTTCCAAAGACTTGAGGAATTGAAGTGCTTCGGGGTCGCTCGCGCGATGCCGGGCGGGGAAATTATCCAACACCTTGCCGCCGCCAATCGTCACTACGGGAGAAAATTGCCGGATGATGAAATAGTCTCCGGGGAGGAAAAGGCCGGGCTCGGCCAGCCGGAGTTGAGCGTAAGCGCGTTCACCCGGCTTGAGCTCCTTGCCCTCAAGCAATACCACTTCTGCCACCGTCTCGGCTGTCCAGCAATGGAAGTGCACGCGAGCGTGAGTTTTTAGAAGAGGAGCGGTAGGAAGCAACGTGAGGACGCAATCCATCTGACGGGTAGCCTGAAGCTCTCCCGGCTGCGAGAGGACCATCCCGCGGCGAATCTCCTTGACTTCAATTCCCGCCAGGTTCAACGCGGCGCGCTGGCCCGCGGCTGCGCCCTCCACAGGTTCGTTATGCACTTCCATGCCCCGGACACGCACCAGCCGCCCGAGAGGAATAATTTCAACTTCCGCCTCCTTCTCGATCTTGCCGGCAATTAATGTTCCCGTCACAACCGTGCCGAATCCTTTCATTGTGAAGGCGCGGTCAATCGGTAGCCGGAACGGCAAGTGGGCGGGCTTGGCAGCCAATTCGAGACTCAAATTCCGCAATTCTGATTTGAGTGCTTCGAGACCCGAACCGCTGCGGGCGCTTACCGCAAGAATAGGCGCGCCTTCCAGGAAGGAGCCTTTGACGAGCTCCTGAACTTCAAGACGCACAAGATCGAGGATGTCACCCTCAACCAGATCGGACTTGGTAATCACCACCAGACCGCGCTGAATGTTGAGCAGACGGCAAATCTCAAAATGCTCGCGCGTCTGCGGCTTGACGGATTCGTCCGCCGCCACCACCAGCAGGACGGCGTCGATCCCGGTGGCTCCGGCCAGCATGTTCTTGATGAAGCGCTCGTGACCGGGGACATCAACAAAGGCAGCCCGCAGACCATCACCCAGATCGAGGTGAGCAAAGCCAAGATCAATCGTGATGCCCCGTTTTTTCTCCTCCTCCAGCCGATCGGGGTCCGTGCCGGTCAGCGCCATGACCAGCGCAGATTTGCCATGGTCAATGTGCCCGGCGGTTCCGAAGATGACGTATTTCATAGCAAAGCCTGAGCCTTGAGGGAGGTTTAAATTCGTGACGACGATGGCATTCAAGGCGTGCCGCTCAATCCCGGTCTTTCTTCCTCCCGGCCCAGCCACACGCTGGCCAGGGTCCAATCGCCGTATCGTTTCTGCAACACGATCTTATAATGTGCAATCGCGCCAGGCTCTTTGAAAACCACGTGAGCGAGCGCGCGGTTTTTATCCGGGCTGAAAACCAGGCGCTCGATTTCGACGTTTGCTTGCGGAGCGGGGCGAGGGGTCGAATGGACCTGCGGCTTTGAATGAGAGGTGATCGTGTGTTCCGACGCAGGCTCAATTCCCGAATCTCCTTCGAGAGCCGGCATAAAGTAAGCTCTCACCGCTTGCACGATTGATCCCCCGGCGTCTTTCCCAGTCGAAGTCGCCAGATAGTGCGCCCGGCTTTGGATAATCGAAAGGGCATTTTCAAGATCATCTTGAATCACCGGATCGGTGAGCTGCGCTTCCGCCTGTTTGAGGGATGGTACAAGGGTCGTGTTCGAGTGAACTGTCAAGGCAATGATGGCGGCTTCTGTCACGGTCCGGTCCGGTTCATGATTGGCGTTGCGGATGACATTGACCAATATCTGATTGGCCTGTGGGGTGTCGAATTCGCCCAGCGCGCCGTAATAAAACCGCCGCAGATCCAAGTCACGTGGGTCATTCACCAGTTTGGAAAGTGCCGTGAGGGCTGCTTCGCTCCCCAGAAAGGCCAGTGCCTGAGCCGAGAATTCAGCCGTGCGATCGTCCTTCAGCGCGTCAATGAGTTGTGGCGTCATGGAGGGGCCGGTGGCAAAGACAGAATCATAGAGGTAATTCGGCGCATCGGGATTGTGTGAACTGATCACGTCGTAAAGCAGTGCGGGAGCCCAGGCGTAATTAGGAGTCGGTTCTTCCGCCGTTTCAGGGCTGGTCGCTTCCTGCAGCGGTTCAAAAGGCCTGGACGCAGAGCGGAGCGGAGCAACCGCAAGGGACATACTCAGGACGACGAAAAGGCTGATCCATTTGAGGTTGGCGGTTTTTCCCCGGTGATCTGGTCGCAATATGCCGGAAGGCTCAGCGCCGCGCTTTCCACCCCGGTCGCTCTTCATGAATGCTGATGCAGCGGAGTTCATTAACAAATGTTTCATGATTGGCTCCATCCGGATGCTTCATATTCTGATGGCGGGTGAACGGAAAAAGGAAGCCCGGTGAATAAAAGCGGAGGGAGGCCAAAGATTTCCGCCTTTGCGGGAGCAGGTTTCGCGGGCATGATCGGCCGCGCTGATTTCCGAGGAAAGCAGAGATTTTCGGCGTACCACAAAGCATTGGGGGCATCAGGCTGCCGGGATCGTTTCCGCGAGTCCCTGCCGGTTTGCGCTCCTGCCTTACGCCTCGTCGTGGATGGTCACCATGGATCGAACTTCAAACTCACGAGCGCCGTTGGGAGTATGAATCGTCACTGTGTCCCCCAGTTTTCTCCCCATTAAACCCCGGCCAATCGGCGAAGTTGTTGAGATAAGTCCCTTGCTCACGTCTGCTTCTTCGCTCGTGACGAGCTTGTATTCCACTTCAGTATCACGGTCAACGTCATAAAGAACCACACGCGTACCAAAAGCGATGCGATCCTTGGGAATATTGCTGAGATTAATTAATGAGAGGTCGGCCAGCCGTTTCTTAAGTTGGGCCAGCCGCGCCGCGACATATTCCTGCCGCTGTTTGGCCATAATATATTCGGCGTTTTCGCTGAGATCGCCTAACGCCCTCGCCCGCTTGAGTTCATTCGGCAACTCATGGTTGAGTTCGTGCTCCAGGGCCTGAATTTCCTCCTCAAGCTTCTTTTTGATGGGTATAGACATAACAATAATCCTGTCGTCGGGATAGAATTTATTATATCGGAACACCTCTTTGGAAGTCGAATGTCACGAATCTTCCTGAACTCTATCCGGGATCAGGGAGCCGCGGCGCACGTCGTTGAATTCCAGCCTCACGTTGGGCCGTACATATAGCGCGCCTTCGCGGCCCTGCCTTGAATCCAAATCGGGACTCGCATGTTATTTTTCCAACTCCCTGTGTTTTCAATAACATCCTCGGTTCGCTTTCCCTTGCTCCAGGGCCTACCAGCCGCAGCACATCCTGGCATTTCATCGCGGTTTCAGCATAGCAGAGCAAGTAGTGCGGAGGGAGACCGATGAGACATTTGAGACGCTTTTTTCCCTTTCGGCACCGGTCATGCGGACCGCCGCTTCTGCGATCCCTGGATGTGCAGGTGAGGGGTGGGGCAGACGCCCGCGGCGTCTATAGAACAGGGAGCAATAGAGGCTTTTGCCAAATCGAACCAGTCATGCTAGTCTATTGATGTCAAAGGTAAATTTATAAAACATAGGTGAGGAAGACGGGCGGATGCCGCTGACCGCAGAAAAAAAGACGACGCTGATTGAGCGTTTTCGAGTTCATCCCAAAGATACAGGCTCGCCAGAAGTGCAGATTGCGCTGCTCAGTGAGCGCATCTCTTATCTCAATGAGCACTTCCGTATCCACCGTAAAGACCACTCCTCGAGAAGGGGACTGATGATTATGGTCGGCAAGCGGAAGCGCTTGTTGGATTATTTAAGGCGCAGCAATCCGGAGAGCTACAAGCAGGTTATCGAACGGCTAGGCATCCGCAAATAGCCGGGTTGAGATCTGAGATCTTAAGATTTTATGATTTTGAAGGTTGCAGACAGCCCCTGGGTTTAAGCGCAGGGGAGGAAGGTCGATTACTCTTCAGGTCCCTTACCCCGCCTCAAGGGGGCATCGCTGATCTCGGGATGCCCGCTTCAACGAGAACCCCATCCATTCTGCCATGAGGACTGGTATAGATTCTCACCGTGGGCCCCTCCGGGCACTCTCATTCCGGTCAGGATTAAGGCGAGGCTCGAAAGGTCTGGCAGCGCTGTATCGTTTTCGCCCAAAGCATGGAGGAAAATATGCAACAGATTAGTGTGCCTTTAGGTTCCGAAACTTTAACAATTGAGTGGGGCAAGCTGGCCAAACAGGCGGCTGGAGCCGCTTACGTGCGCTATGGAGATTCAGTCGTGCTGGCAACGGCCTGTACTGCCGAGCCGCGCGAAGGGATCGATTTCTTTCCTTTGACCGTTGACTATCGAGAATACAACTATGCGGCAGGGAAGATCCCGGGAGGCTTTTTTAAGCGAGAAGGACGACCCACTGAAAAGGAAATTCTCACCAGCCGGCTCATTGATCGTCCGGTGCGGCCTTTATTTCCGGAAGGTTATCAGGACGAGACGCAGGTGATTGCCCTCGTCCTTTCAGCGGATGCCGAACACAATCCCGATATCCTCGGCGTCGTTGCCGGCGCCGCAGCCCTCTATCTCTCAGATATCCCGTTCTATACTCCCATCGGGGCGGTGCGAGTGGGGCTGCTGGACGGGCAATTTATTACCAACCCCACTTACGAGCAAATGAAGACCAGCCTCCTGAATCTGGTCGTTGCGGGATCGGAGGAAGGTATAGTGATGGTCGAGGCTGGGGCCAAGGAGGTTTCTGAGGCCGTCATCCTTGACGCCATCCAGCATGCGCATGCAGAAATCCGCAAAATTGTGGAGGCGCAGAGGCAGCTCTTTGCCAAATTGGGGATTCAAAAGCGTGAATTTACGCCGCCCGCCCATGATGAAGCCATCTATCGCCAGGTTTCAGAACGCGTGAAAGATGCGCTCCACGAAGCGATGGATACCTCAAAATACTCGAAGCTTCAGAGCGAAAAGAAGATCGGAGAGCTTCGTAAACAATTACTGGAGAGCTTCCCGGCTGAAGACGAAGAAAAGCTCCAGGAGGTCCGGCACGCTTTTGACGTGCTCCATGAGAGACTTTTCCGCGACGACGTGCTGCTGAAGCGTCGACGCCCGGATGCACGGGCTTTTGATGAAGTCCGGCCTATTACCTGCGAGGTGGGACTGCTTCCGCGCACGCATGGTTCGGCCCTCTTCACACGAGGTGAGACTCAAGCGCTGGTCACCGCCACACTGGGAACAGCCGAAGATATGCAGCGGCTTGACGTGCTGGAAGGTGAGTCCTTCAAGCGTTTCATGCTGCACTATAATTTTCCCCCCTTTAGCGTGGGGGAGGTGGGTTTCCTGCGCGGGCCGGGTCGGCGCGAAATCGGCCATGGCAATCTGGCTGAGCGCGCGCTTGCGGCGGTGATTCCTGCCGAGGAGAAATTCCCTTATACCATTCGCGTGGTCTCCGACATTCTGGAGTCCAACGGCTCCTCTTCCATGGCTACTGTTTGCGGTGGCTGCCTTTCTTTGATGGATGCGGGTGTGCCCATTACCTCGCCCGTTGCGGGTATTGCCATGGGGCTGGTCAAGGAGGGTAATAAGTACGCCATTTTGACGGATATTGCGGGCGCCGAAGACCACTTTGGCGATATGGATTTCAAGGTGGCCGGGACCCGGGAAGGCATCACGGCCCTTCAGATGGATATCAAGATCATGGGCGTGACTTCCCAGATCATGGCCGAAGCGCTGGAGCAGGCCCGAGCTGGACGCCTGCACGTGCTTGGCAAGATGCTGGAGGTCCTCCCCGAACCCCGTACGACGATTTCCGCCTATGCACCTCATATTTACACCGTCCGCATCAATCCGCAAAAGATCGGGGAGCTGATTGGGCCGGGCGGAAAGGTGATTCGCGGAATTATTGAAGAAACCGGAGTAAAAATTGATGTGGAAGATGACGGGCGCGTAAACATCGCTGCCACCGACCAGAACTCCGCGAATAAGGCCATGAAAATGATCAAGGATCTGGTGGCCGAAGCGGAAATTGGCAAGACCTATCTTGGCAAGGTGGTTCGGCTGGCTGATTTTGGTGCTTTTGTTGAGATTTTTCCCGGCACCGATGGTCTGTTGCACATCAGCGAGATCGCCGAACACCGAATTCAGGATATCCGCAAGGAATTGAAGGAGGGCGATCAACTCCTGGTGAAGGTCATCTCCATCGAAGGTAATAAAATCCGCCTCAGCCGCAAGGCTGTCCTTCGTGACCAGCGGCAGAAAGCCGGCGCCTGAGACTTTCTTCAGAAAAGCTTGTTTGCGCCCAAATCGCCTTTATCGACTTGCTGAAAAGACCCTTGAGGCATGCCTCTGGCAGGGTAAAATATTTTCAGCAACCTGCTAAACAGCAGTTCGAACTTCAACCTTATGGGACCATTTTCCCTGGTCGTTGGCGGCAAGAGCCAATCCTCCGAACATTACTCTCTCACCTGCGGGGCCTCCAGGCCGAAGCGTTAGAATCCTGAGTCACATCTTTTAAAGTTGACCCTTCAGCCCGGCGAGGAATTGGTTAACGTTAGGAGTGAGGCTCAGGAGCGAAGGGGAAACTGAAGTGTAGGGAACGTCTCTTGCACGCCGAATGACGTGACGCGGTTTTGCAAATAAAATACTCAAACATGGCCATCCGTCGCTCTGTTTCTCTGAAAGATGTGGCGCTTTTTCGCGACCTCTCAGGGGCGGAGCTGAAATTTCTTCTGGATCGGGCCGTATCGCTCCATTATGCACCCGGCCAGTCGATTTTCGTTGAAGGGGACCCTTGCGCAGGGCTCTATGTGATCGAATCCGGCGAGGTCAAGATTTTCCGAGTTTCGCCCAGCGGTCGCGAACAGATTCTCGCCATCGAGAGCGCCGGCGCATCGATCGCGGAATTGCCGGTTTTTGACGGGGGAAATTATCCCGCCTCGGCAGCGGCCCTGACCGAATCCACGCTGCTCCACATTCGCAAGAAGGATTTTCAAGAGCTTTGTCTTGCGCACCCGCAGGTGGCTCTGAAGGTGGTGAAGGTGGTGGGTTCGCGGCTCCGTCGGATGGTGGATCTCATCAACGAGCTTTCCTTCACCAGCGTGCGCCATCGACTGGCGGGGCTTCTTTTACGCCTGGCGGAAGATACGGGGAAGGTAACCGAGCGGGGTAGGGTCTTTGTCCTTCCGTCAACGAACCAGGAGCTGGCCGCGCAGATTGGGACGGTGCGGGAATTGGTATCGCGAAACCTTGGCCGACTTCAGAGTATGGGCATTATCCAACTGGACGGAAGAAAGGTGACGGTGCGGGACCTCAAGGCTCTCCAAGCGGAGGTTGAGGATCGGGAATGACGGGCGTGGCCGACCACAGCGGGACAAGGGTCTTGCCGGCCGAAGCCTGCCGAATGCTAGCCATGACTAAAGTCATCGAAATCGATGTGAGCTCCATGCTGTGATGCTCTTTGCCGAGCCCTGAAGTGCGGCGTCGGGAGAATGATGGAAGGTGATGATTGGGATCGCTGCCGATGATAATCACTTGCCGGAAGCCTGGCGGCTGGCTTACGAGCGGGATCGCACGAGCGAGGTGACTTCTGCCGATCCTTCTCCTGAGCGCCAGGCGGCACGAGCGCTGGCCGCGTTTATCCTCACTGGTTTGACCTTCCTTGCCCTCCCTGGGACGTTTCTGGGTGTGTGGAACCTCATGGTTATTTCCGAGCACCGGGCCGCGACGGCAGCCAGCACGGCTTGGATTCAGGCTCACGGCCATGCACAGCTCTTCGGCTGGGTGGGCAGTTTCATTCTGGGCATCTCGCTTTACGTCTTGCCTAAATTTCAGGGTCG
>Ga0070734_10004922_pt1 | contig 12197 bp, 14 predicted proteins | sample Coa_R1_8_FD_66444 | JGI IMG/M metagenome (GOLD analysis project Ga0070734, IMG submission 66444) | Surface soil microbial communities from Centralia Pennsylvania, which are recovering from an underground coalmine fire - Coalmine... | ecosystem: Environmental > Terrestrial > Soil > Unclassified ...
AGGAAGCGTTGTTGTTCTCCTGTTAAGTCCGGCATTTTGTTAAAGATTCCTATGGATGTATTTGCTGGCTATCGCAAGACAGTAGGATGGATTAGACTGCCAGCGCAAACTACTGCAAACAATGCTCGCCCCGACGAAGATAGGCGGGCTTGACATAGGCGGGCAAGTCTGTTAGAATGGGCCATTCGGTGAGCAGCGCGGCACCGCTGCCAGCCCCAACTTTATACATGGGTGAGGCTATCCTCACCACCCTGAAAGGCTCGTTTGCGTCCGTGCCGGGATGCAGGCGGGCCTTTCAGATATTGGACACACTGCTATGGCGAAGCAGAGCAAAAAGTTCCCTCTCGAAGATCATAGCAATGTATACCTGGATGAACTCCTCAGCGAAAACCACAGGCACACGGCGATTGTTGGAGGAGCTATGATCGACACCATTTTGGATTCGGCTATACGCTGCCGACTAAGGGTATGCCAGGAAACCGACGATCTTCTAGGATGGAACGGCGGACTAGGTACATGCAGTGCCCGCATATACTTTGCTTATTCGACGGGACTTATAGGCTACCTCATGCACCTTGAACTGAAAATCGTAAACGACATAAGGAATCGTTTTGCCCATGATGTGATAGTGCCCGACCAGCACCACCAGCCAACACCGATAAGTTTTGAAACACAATCCATTAGAGATATGTGTAAAAAACTCAAACTCCCCGAAATTATGGCCGCCATACACCTAAACCCGCCGCTAGTACCAAAGACCCCGCAGCACGAGTTTGTTATGTCGGTTGTCGCTATTGTTGCCTGTCTCCAAAAGGTTGTAAATGGCGGCCAGTCAGGGATAATAGAGGCGAGTATTTGTAGTGATGCCGCCTTCTCACCAGACACCATCTCGGAAGTTATTGATGCTCTCTAAACCGGTAGGCGACCCAAAACGCGACTATCCGGGCTTCGGGCGAAAGATCATTCCATATAGCAATAAGATCGGTAGGCAGTACCGACGCCCAAGACCCTCTGTCATCGGTTGGGGGTTCGTCAAGTTCCCATCGTATCCAGTCATCTGTATGTGTCGGCTTCGTGCTTGTTAGAGCTAAATCAAGCAGTGTTTGCTCGTTCATTTTCCGATGTGGCCTCCATTTCCTCTTCCGGTGCGGTATCACCGCCCAATGCCTTTGCTATGACGGACTTCACGTAGGCGTCCAAATCCATACCAGCCGGAAGGATTATCCTTCCCTCGATTTTCCCCGTTCCCATCTCCTCGTTACTCATGCTCATTTTCCTTTCGTGTTTGAAAAGTCGCGCTGGCGCGATAATTTACCCTGTGTGCCCGCGTCAGGGCCGGAACGGTGACCGAAGAGAAAGCCGCCCGGCCCGATGGTACGCGGGGATGGAAGACTGAAGAATTTTTCAGTCGTAGAGCGATTTAGTGAAGAATTCTTCAGTAAGTCGGCGCGCGACACTATTCCACCGCTTCGGCGGCTTCTTCCGCTTCGCCTAGCCCGCCGGATTCGGGAGCCTTCGGCGCGGACAGGGCGGCAGGTGCCTTCGGCGCTGCTTCTCAGCCAGCGCCTTCATATCATCGACGACCTTCCATCGGGCGGCGGTTAAGTCTTACCCGGTTGCTTGCCTGAGCCTTCGGAGTTTAGCCCCTGCGGGCGGAACGGTTTCATGCTGTAACTTCCTTTCTGGCGGCATTGGCCGCATTCTGTAAATAGGCTGCCTGGTAGGGAAGCAGATAGTTTTCCCAACACTCGATAGCCTGCTCGTCTCCATCCTCAACAGCCTTATCTAAGTCCTTTAAGCGACAGGAGACGATATAGGCGAAGGCGGGGAATTCGCCTGCACCCGTCACTAAATCGCCTTCGGGAAGCGTCCCTGCGTCATGGGCACGGCGCAACGCCGACAGGTCGGCACGGCCAGGAGGCAGGGCAGGTTCCGGGGAAGGTGAGTAGTTCGTAGGGGGCAGGGCCGCCTCTGCTGGGCCGGGAACGCCTTCGGCGGGATTCCCATTAGGAGAGATAGGGGAAGAGTCCGGTTCCGGGCGCGTAGGCAACCCTACATTATGCAGGGTTGTGCATGATTTTTGAGTATTTTTCATTTGCTTTTCTTCACGAGGAGAAAAACCCTGAAAAACGGTACACGACCCTACATGCGGCCCCGACCCTACATGCCCGTTTTTGCCCTCTGGTGGTGGCGTCCGCTCCATCAGCAGCCCGATACCCTGCCACATCTGCCCACTCATCGTTCGATGTTTAACGAACCCGCGCTCCTGCATCTGCATGGCAAAGCGTTTCTCTGTCAGGGCGTGTTCGTTCGTCTCCTCACAGAATTGGTTATACGCCTGGTAGAGTTCGCGGGATTTAGCCGCGAGGCCGTCCGCTGTGAGGCAACACTCCGACAGGAACCCGCCCAGCGTGTCCATCTCCTCGCGATAGGCTCCGGTGGCGCTCCTGACAGCCTCCGGCGCGTCAAGGCCCTCCCGGTGCCATAACCGGAAGCCCTCTAATGCCCAATTCAAAATGCCCGGTAACTCTTCCCGTAGCTTCTCCAGCAGGAACGGATCGCGCTCCTCTTCGGGTATCCTCACCTCAAATGGCACCAGCCGAATCCTGCGCCATATCCCTTCGTCCGTGCCTCTGATGCTCGGTCGGTGATTCCCGTACAGCCACAACTTGAAGGTGGGGCGGAAGACGAAAAACTCTTTGTGAAGGAATCGGGCGGGTATCGTATCGTTGCCGGTCATGTCCTTAACAAGTGCCTCGTCAAACCTCTGCCCCAGGTCCAACTCCCCCACCGTTACCAGACGCCGCCAGGCCAGGGCCGCAACGTCGTTAGGGATGCCGCCCCCTCCGCGCTTTGCCATCAGGGTATCGCTTCGAGTCTTCGTGCCATAGTCACCCGCAAGGGCTTCCAGCACTGCGGCGAAGACACTTTTTCCGTTCGCTCCCAGGCCGTAGAGGAAGAAAAGACACTGCTCGATGGTCAGGCCGGAAAGCGTGTAGCCGATAGCCCTCTGCAAAAAGGCGCGAACAGAGGAGTCGGGTACGACGCGCTCTAAGAAGGCCAGGAAGAGGGGGCAGTCCGCCGCAGGATCATACGAAACAGGAACGATACGGCTGCAAAACTCTTCGCGCTGGTGGGGGCGCAACTTCCCGGCGCGTAGATCGTAGGTTCCGTTTTCCAAGTTGAGTAGCCAGGGATCGGCGTCCAATTCCTCCGGTCGAATCGGTATGCCGTGCCCGCTCTGTGAGAGCGCAATCATAGCCGTCAGGCGCTCTTTTGACTCGCTCTTTTTGGCCCAACTTGCCAACTCACCCCGCGCCCCTGCATCGGGAAGGTTCGCGGCCTCGGAGTAGATGCAGCGAACCGTCGCCTTCGCCAACTCCATCACAAGGCCAGCGTTATCCACGCACCAGCGCCGCCCGTCCCATACTAACCAGCCCAACGACGGGCAGTAACGCAGGTCCCGCCCATGCCTGGCAATAAGCCGTTCGGCGTTGCCCATGTCCGTCTGTGGACGGCGGCAGAGTTCGGCGTGTAGCTGGTCGGGCGAAGCCACCTGTAGGCGCTCATAATCCAGGGAGGCAGGCACGCCGGGAGAGGCAACAGAGGGTTTGCGTTGGGGCCGTTGGCGCGTGGGTTTCGGCTCGGATGCCTTCGGCTTAGGCTCCGGCATGGGGACGGGCACGACGGCGGTATTGTCCAGCCCTAGTGCCGTCAGGAGCTTGCCGGTTCGCCGTAGGCCGCACTGCATACATCGAACGCTGGTTTGCCCCTCTCCCGCCGCGCCAACGTGCAAGGCACAGCCTCCACATTCGGGACAGCGGGCCAGTAAATCGCCGGAATAGTCTGGGTGAGGCCCCGCACCGCTCAGGCGGGTTCGAATAACGTCGAATTCAACGTTCAGGTTCAGGGGAGGCATGTGTTTGCGCCTCCCTGGAAAATCTGGTACAATAGCATTAATCAATCTCCTTCAGGCCGTTTTGCCGCTCTCCATCGGCAGGCGGCCTTATTCGTTAATGGCCGTCGGTATCGGGCTGAGCTTCACCCTCTGCCGTCTCTGCGGCCTTCTGTTGACAGGCCGCTTGCTGCGCCTCCAGCCGGCGGCGGCGTCCTTCGGCCTGGAGGCGCAAGGCATAGCGGAAAGCGTGCAGCCAGGGGTCGGAAGAAGGCGCAGGGTTCGGACTGGTGCCGGTCATGCTGCCCGCCCCTGCCCGGCCTGGCGCTCAATCCATGCCGAAATATCGCCGGGCCGCAGCCGTACCGAACGGCCAATCCGAACAACCGGGATTTCGCCCTGACGCACGAGCTTCTTCAAAGTGGACATGCCGATTCGCAAGGCGTCGGCACTTTCTTCGACGGTCAGCAGGGCGGGGTGGGGAGTCATCGTTTCCATTCTTGGGCCTCCTTAATGGGCTATGGGCCGCTCCATGCGGTCATAAACCCCTCTATGCCCGCCAACAAAGAATTGAACACGCGAAACGCGGGTATTTTACACATCAAAAAAGCAGGACTCATCGCCCTGCTTCTCCACGTACAGAAAGCCGATTCAACCTCGTTCTTTTGACTTAGCTGCTTGCTTTTGCCACCTGTCCCGTCCGAGCAAATCTATATACTCCTGCACGGTATAAGGTTTTTGCCCTGGCTCTATCCGGGCGTTCGCTAAATCTATCAGCGCCTCCCATGCCTGTTTACCTGCCGGGGTGAGAATGACGACGCAGCCCTCCACATAGGCCGCGAGGATGTCGGCTACCGTCATTTCATCATCGCCTAGCCGCTCGTAGACTTTCCCGGAAAGGCCGACAGGCATAGGGAAAGACACGCGCTCCTCCGTCTTCATCGGCGTCTCCGGCTCCTCATCCTCTGCAACATTACGCACACTAGGCGCAGACGCAGGGCGAACCTTTTTAGAACGGCGCTGACGAAGATAATCTTCCCTGGCTTTCGGGTTGCTCGGTATCGAAATGCTGCCATCGGGTTTTACCGCCGACCGGCGAAAGGCCCGCTCATCATCCGCGAGCGTTCTAATGGGGATTGGCCCCCGCGCTCTTTGGCCGCAGGCGCTTGCGAGTATCCTTGCCAGGGGTTCCAGGTAACAGCCTCGATTCCCGCGCCCGGCCCCAGGAGAGGGGGAGAGTTTGCGCCGTAAGGCGTAGGCGAAGCCGCCGCGCAGAAGCCAGTTTCTTACTATCGCCTCCTTACGCCGCGCCGCCTCCTTCAGAATCTCTTCTACGGTCAGCTTCATCAACCGGGAGACAACAATCTCTAGGTCTTCCATCTTCTCCACTCCCGAAGGTATCATCTCTAACATGCGACTGCGACTAAGGCGTCCTTACCCAACCGAAAATATTGTACCGGAATCCGTACAAAGTAAGGTCCTGCTGCGCCGAGCGGGGGACGCGCCGCCCGAGCGGCTGCCGCCCGAGCAGATCAGCGATGTGCTTCCCCAAAAAGGCGCGCTCCTCTGGGTCGATATCCGCAATCCCGGCCCGGCAGAGCTGGCTATGCTGCGGGAGGAGTTCGACTTCACGCCTCTCTCGCTGGAAGACATTACCAGGCAACGGCAGCGGCCGAAAGTGGATGAGTATCCGGGTTACTACTTCCTCATCCTCTACGCGCCCCTGCGCGGGCGGGACCGGGAGCTGGAGACGACCGAGGTAGACCTGTTCGTGGGCCGCAACTATATCGTCTCCCTGCACAGAGGCGACGTTCCGGCCCTCGATGAAGCGGAGCGCCGCTGGGAGCGGGCGCGACCCGGCCTGCGAGATCGGGTCGGCTTCCTGGCCCATATCGTCGTGGACGCCATCATCGACTCCTATTTCCCTGTCGTTGACGACATTGACGACCGGCTCGAGCGGCTGGACCGGACCATGTTACGGGGCAATGCCAGCGCCAATCCGGGCGAGCTGCTGGCCCTGAAGCACAGCCTGTTCGAGCTGCGCAAGGCCATCTATCCGCTGCGCGAGGCGTTCCAGGAGTTTCCCCGCCGCGAGCACTCCCTCTTCGATCTGGAAACTCATCCCTACTTCCAGGACGTTTACGACCATATTCTGCGCCTGCTGGACATCGTGGACATCCAGCGGGACATGATCGCCGGCGCCCTCGACGCGCACCTGGCCTTCCTCTCTAACAGCCTCAACGAAACCATGAAGATCCTGACGGTGGTCGGCATCTGCGAGGCGGCGGCAGGCGCGGTGTTCGGCGCCTGGGGCATGAATATCAAGGGCATTCCCTTCGCGCACGTGGTGGTGGGAGGCGTGGAGATCGGGTTCTGGGTGGTGTGCGGCCTGACGCTGGCGCTGATCGCCCTCACCCTCGCCTGGCTCAAGCGGCGCGGCATGTGGTGAGACGCCTGTTTCTAGCCAGGGGTTGAAAACGCCTGCCTATAAAAACAAACGTTCTACGGACGCACCAATCAGGAACAGAGGCCTGGAGAGAGAGGAGTATGCCGGATTTCAAATACGCCGATGAGACGGAAGTGCGCGCCTCCCAGTTGATGACTCTGGAATGGGCCAATTTCCTGGGCACGGTGCATGGCGGCCAGGTGCTGCATCTGGTGGATAACATCGCCTACGTCTGCGCGGCGCGCTACGCCGGCACCGTCTGCGTGACCGCCGCCGTGGACCGCGTGGACTTCTACGAGCCGATCCATGTGGGCGAACTGCTGAACCTGACGGCGCGCATCAACTACGCGGGCCGCACCTCCCTGGAAGTGGAGATCAACATCCATGCCGAGGACATCCCGACCGGCACGGTGCGCCACACCAACGATTGCCATTTGACCATGGTCGCCATCAAGGATGGAAAGCCTTCGCCCGTGCCCCGCCTCATCTGCCGCACTCGCGAGGATAAAGCGCGCTACATCCAGGCCAAGATGCGCCGCGAGATGGGCCTGCGCTACCGCGAGGAGCGCGACCGCTTCCTCGAGCAGTTCGCTCACATGAGCGACTCCGAGCTGGACGCTCTCATCCCCGAGCAGCAGAAACCAAAGCTTTGACAAGACGGTCTATAATGAGGTGACGGCCCTCTCAAAGAATCGGGCAGATAAATCTGCGGCAACAAGAGCCCGAAGTCCCCTTCGGGGACTACTCTTTCAGGATTTCCTCTTCTTCCTCAGCCGGAAGAAGCTGACAGGCAGAGGTAAAAGCTTGCAGCGGCAGTCTGCGCAGGCAGACTTTGCGCCGTTGTTGCTGCGGCTTATGACCTTTCAATTTCTGATCCGCTAGTTTCGACTAGCGGAATTAGCGGTTTATATTCCGAAAGGTCATTAGCCGCCCGGAGAAGCCAGGATGTCGCAGGATCGTATCATCGTATGTGACGAGCAATGGCGCCTCAGGTATTAGGAATAGACAACCTTGAGGAGTACTATGGTTAGCACAAGCAAGCGAAAATGGGCACTTATCTTCCTGGCCTGTGTGGATGTTCTGGGGGTGTTCTGCCCTCAGCGGCTCCCGGCGCAGGAGGAGACGGGTTTTCCTGACGTGCCGAAAAACCACTGGGCTTACCAGGCGGTGACCGATCTGAAGCAGCGGGGCATCCTTATCGGCTACCCGGCTGGCAGCGCCATCAGGGAGGAGAGCCATCCGACCATCGTAACGGCTCACGCGAGGCGTTCATCAGCATCGTCTCGCGGTCCAAAAAGAAGGCTGCATCCCGCCCGGCGGAAAGCGGAACGGCGGAGATAGTGTACGCGATAAGGCTGGCGACAGAATGAGGTTGCTATCATGCAGCGCGCATTCAACAGGCGCCGTAGCCTGGCGCTTCTGGTTCTCCTGGCAGGCGGTATCGCCAGTACGATTTACCTGACCTTGCGCCGGGAGCGATTGGACCGCCTCCTGCTGGAGGCCGTTCTAAGGCGCGACACCGCTGCCGTCAAAACCCTGCTGGAGCAGGGAGCGGATGCCAATACCCGCGACATGGCGGACCATGGCCCTATCCGGCTGGCGGATATGTGGAATGCCTTCTGGATCCACGGGAGGAATGCGCCGGAGAGGCAGAATCCCACCGTCCTGATGCTGGCGACGGGCGACCCGGCGATCCTGAAGCTCTTGCTGGATCACGGCGCCGACGTGAATGCAGCGTTCGATTCCCCTTTCCTGGGTTCTGGGCGCACGGCCTTGATGATCGCGGCGCGCTCCGACAGCAACCACGCTGTGCGGCTACTGCTCGATCATGGGGCGGATCCGAACCGCCGTATCCAGGGCGGACGTATGGACGGTCACACCGCCCTGATGGATGCCGCAGAGTTCGGACGCTCCGAAAGCGTGGAGTTGCTGCTGGACCGCGGCGCCGACGTCATCGCGCGCCAGGGAGACTGGACCGCCTTGATGGCGGCAGCCGAAAATGCAAGAGCCGCAAACATCCGGCTGCTGCTGGGCCGCGGCGCCGATGCCCGTGCGAGGACAAACTCCGGCATTACCGCCCTGACCCGCGCCGCCGATTCCGGTTGCAGCGACTGCATCGCTCCGTTGCTCGACGCGGACGCGACCGATGGCGATACGGCGCTGCTGCATGCGGCCGGGGCCGGTAGCGCACAGACCGTTCGCGTATTGCTGGACTACGGCGCCGCCATCGAGGCGCGCGATCCCGAGGGGAAAACGGCCCTGCTGTTGGCCGTAGAATCCGGGCATTCCGCCTGTGTCCGGCTCCTGCTGGACCGAGGCGCCGACATTCATGCCATGGATGAACGCGGCTGGACCGCATTGAGGGAAGCCTGGTCGGACAATCGTGTCGCCTGCGCGCGGCTTTTAAGACAACGCGGGGCTGTCAGGTAATTCCCAGGACAGAAGAGAGGAGTAAGACAGAACGGGCACGATAAAAAAAGGGCACGCGCGAAGCGTGCCGTATAGGGGCAAACGAGCTTAAGGAGGATCTAAACAGTCTTTATTATGGACAATGTGTCCGGCCTCTTCAGGGCAGTTTGCTTTCCTGCAAAGCGCGAAGCCCCTTAATCACGATGGCCGTGATGCTCCTCTTTGCGCAGATGGCCGGGCGCATGCTCCCAGCCCAGATGCCGGCCCCGATCGTGGCGCGGGCCGTCCCAATCGTCATGGTCCCATTCGCGGTGAGCGGGGCGCGGCGGATGCCGATACCCGTGATGATGGTGGTGGCGCTCCTCGACGATATAGACAGGCGGGGGAGGGGGACAGGCTGGATGGAGACTTCCCGTGCCGTAATGCAGGTTCAGGTCTACCGAGAGGCCGGAGCGCAATTTTTGCGCCTGGGCCGGCGTCGCGCCCGTCACTATCCATAGCAGGGCGCAGGCGCCCGAACAAGCCCCTACTAGAAGCGTCCGATCTTTCATGATGCTTTTCTCCCTCCGGCGGCAGAATCTGGCCGCCGGGTATAGAGAATATATGCCATAAGCGGTCGGAGAACGGGGCTGATATAATCACGGAGGTCCGTAGGAAGGGGACTGCAGAGATGGCGGAGGGGCCGAAAAATCCGCTGGGGCGCTTCTGGCAGAACCTCCGCCAGAAGACCACGAATGCCGTCGGCCGCCAGGCGGCCGCGCTGGCGCGGGGGAAGGTGGCCGGGCGGGCGGTGACCGACGATGCGGGTCAGGTCCTGGTGGACGCCGGTCATGTCATAGATGACGCGGCGATCGCGCGCGCGGAGGCGGCAGGTAAGCTGGCGGACCTGGCTGCCGCCGCGATGACGGCGCAGGTGCAGGACCTCAAAGAGCAGGCGGCAGGGCAGTACCACCGCACCGACGAGGGCCGCGAATCCTGGGCGCTGGGCACGATGGAGGCGTACGCGCAGGCGCGCGGTTATATCGGCTATCTGGCGGGACTGGATGTGACCGACATCCGGGGAAATGTGATCGTGCCGGCCGGAAAGAAGATCGAGGATGCGGACGTGCGCGCCGTGCGGGAAGCCGATCAGTTGGCGGCGCTGATCTTCTCCGCCCAACAGGGTGGGCTCGCGCCGCCTGGATACGAAACGCAGGCACCTGCCGATTCCCCGGCGCCGCAGGCGCCGCTGCTGGTCGAGCAGACGGCGGAGGAAAAGCCTCCCCCGCCGCGCCGGACGCCGCTGCCGGTCCTCCGGCGAGAGCGAAAATCAGACGAGACATGAAGGAGATAAGCGTGAAGCACGGAGTTACCCTGAAGTTTGCCCTGACCCTGATTGGGCTGTGCTTGCTGGCGGGGGCGGCGCAGGCCCGCCCGGAATACGCGGCCAAAGAGGGCAAGCCCTGCAGCTACTGCCATGTCAATCCGGCCGGTGGCGGCGCGCGCAACCCGCGCGGCGTTTACTACGCCATGCACGACCATTCATTCACCGGATATGACGAAGCCAAGGTGATGGGCGCGCCCCATTTCACTTCGGCCTGGAAAATCACGCTCCCGGCCGGCACGCGCCGGATCGCCATCGCCGACGTCGCCGGGGACAGGCAGTCTCGCCTGCTCGTGCTCGGGGAGGACAACACGCTCTCCATTGACCGGGTCACGAAAGACGGCCTGCAAAAAGAGGATTCGCTCGATCTGGGCCCGAATTCGGCCCAATTCGCCGCCGGCCGCTTTGCCAACGACAGGCCGGCCCTGATCGCGGTGCCGGGCGCGGTCTTCTATAAAGATGGCGACAAATACACCCGCAAAGAGGTTGCCGGCCTCAAAGCCATTGACGGCTCGGCCCGCTTCGTCAAGGGCCCGGAGAGCCTGCTGGCCTACGAGAACGGCAGCGCCAAAACATGGACCCTGGACCTTTCCGCGGAAGATCCTCTGGTGCCCGGTAAGCCGCTTGTGAACCCGCAGGACAGCGCGGGCGTCTTACGAATGGTTATCCTGCACACCTCCCCGGACAAATTGGCGACCCTCAACATTCCCGAGCCGGCGGCGAAATCGGGCGTGGTCGGCGGCTTCGACCCGCGGGAGGATGGCCGCTACTATCTCTTCGCGCCGGTAATCGAGGGGAACGGTACCTATCTAGAGATCGTCAATAAAGATGCGCTCAACGGCGGCGACACCACCGCTGTCTGGAAGAGCGACAAGCTCGCCGGCAAGGCGCTCGACGTGGCGGTCGGGCACGATCCCAAAGGCGGCAAGCAGACCGGCCTCTTCGTTTTGGAAACCACCGGAGACGACGACAAAGGCCGCATCGTCGAATTCTACGCCCTGGACTAAGGGGACTGGCACGTGATGGATTCCGATCGCAGGCTACCCGATCCTTACGACCTGCCGGCTACGGAGCCGGAGGCGGCAGAGCACGAGGACCGGAAGCCTGTCTCGGCGGCACAGCGGGCGCGGGAAGCCCTGGCGGCGCTGTGGGAGCGGATCGAGCCGGCCGGCCAGCAGACGCTGGAGGCCGCCGGCCCGGCGCTGCGAGCCTTCTTTGCCGGTATAGCGGAGCGGCTGCGCTCCGAGGTGAGCGCCTCGCTGGGCTCTGCCGTGGCCGTCGGTTCCGTCGTGCTGGCGCTCGGCATCACGCTGGCGATGCCGAGCTTGCAGTTGCACGGCATCTACCTGCTGTTCTTCGCCGCGGTCCTCGTCAGCACGGTGGCGGGCCGCCTGCGCGCCGGGCTGCTGGCGATCGTGCTCTCCACGCTGGGCTGCGCCCTGCTGCTGCGCCCGCCCTTCACGACCTCTGACGTCCCCGTGCTGAGTCATCTCTCGCTGGCCGTGTTCGCGCTGGTCGCCCTGGCGACGGCCGTGCTGGCCGATAGCCTATACGCCACCGGCAAGAACGCCGAGACGGCGCGCTTCCAGGCCGAGGCGATGGGCCGGCGCGCCCGCTTCCTCGCGGAGGCGAGCGCCCTGCTGGCCGGCTCGCTCGATTATGAGACAACCCTGGATCGCGTCGCCCGCATGGCGCTGCCCCAGTTTGCGGACGGCTGCACCGTGGACCTGATCGAAGATGATCAGGGCGCGCACCGGCTAGTCGAGGCGCACGTAGATCCTAACCAGGAAGCGCGGCTGCGCGAGATGCACCGGCGCGTTCCGCCAGAGACGCAGGCGGCCCATCCGCTCACCAGGGTGCTGGAGACCGGAAAGCCCCTGCTCCTGCCGGACATCCCCGGCGAGATGCTGGCGGCCCTGGCCGGCGGCGGCGAGGCACAGGAGATGGCCGGCGCGCCGGCGCCCAGATCCCTGGTCTGCGTGCCCCTGATCGCTCGCGGCCGCGCGCTGGGCGCCATCACGTTCGTGTCCGCAACGTCCGGCCGGTACACGCCGACCGATCTGGTTATCGCGCAGGAGCTGGCG
>Ga0070734_10004923_pt1 | contig 12197 bp, 10 predicted proteins | sample Coa_R1_8_FD_66444 | JGI IMG/M metagenome (GOLD analysis project Ga0070734, IMG submission 66444) | Surface soil microbial communities from Centralia Pennsylvania, which are recovering from an underground coalmine fire - Coalmine... | ecosystem: Environmental > Terrestrial > Soil > Unclassified ...
ATTGGAACCGAGCATCTGCTGCTGGGCCTGATCCGTGAAGGCGAGGGACTGGCAGGGCGGGTTCTCACGAAGGTTGGCGTGGAGCTAGAGAGAACCCGACGTGAAGTGATGGCCTTGCAGGATAATGATAGCGGCATGACCAACCCGGAAATGGCTGCGGCCAAACTGCGAGCAGCAGAACGGGTGTTGGAACGCTCCACAGTGTCGAAATCAGGAAGCCCCTCAGGAGCAAGATCTGGTCGCCCCACTCTGGATACCATATTTCCCCTGCTAAAGATGGGGCCTGAATGGCGTTCCCAAGAACGGTCCGCCGCGCAGGCCGTGCTAGCCATGATCGAAACCGAGTCCGACTGGCGCGGCAAATCTCTGATCAGCCTGAACACGGTCTCCAAGGACGAACTTGTTACCCTGTTGGCTTCCGCGGCGGTACTCAAAACGCTCCATCTGGCGGAGAACAACGCGCTGAGCTTTCTGTATCCACGTACCCTGGCCCTGCTGTTCGAGAAGCAATCGCTGCGGACACGGGTGAGCTTCGAGGCTGGTATGGCACATCTGAATGGCCATACCATCAACCTGGAAGCACAGCATATCGGCATCGGCACACGAGAGCCTGTCGAGGACGTAGCTGCGGTCCTGTCTCGCGCCGTAGACATCATCGCGGCCCGCGTCTATAAGCATGAGACTGTTGAGGCTCTGGCGAAGCACGCCACCGTTCCGGTTATCAACGCTCTGAGTGACCGGGAGCATCCTGTCCAGGCGTTCGCCGACCTGCTCACCCTGCAGGAGCAGAAGGGTCAGCTTGGCAATCATCTCAAGATGGCCTACATCGGAGATGGCAACAATGTCCTGCACGCCCTGCTGTTGGCCTGCGCCAAAATCGGGGTAAACTTAACGGCGGCGTGCCCGGAGGGCTATGGACCCGATCCGGCCTATGTGACGGAAGCGCAGCGCATCAGCGCGGAGGATGGCAGCGGGGCGCAGATCGTCCTCGTCACCGACCCTGCCGAGGCCGTCAAGGACGCCGACGCGCTCTACACCGATGTCTGGGCCAGCATGGGCCAGGAGGAGGAGAAGGAGGCCCGCTCCAAGATCTTCGCCCCCTACCAGATCAATGCGGAACTGGTTGCGCAGGCGAAACCGGACGCCATTGTGCTGCACTGCCTCCCCGCCCACCGGGGCGAGGAGATCAGCGCGGATGTGATGGAGGCGCACCACAAGGTCATTATGGATCAGGCGGAGAATCGTATGCACACCCAAAAAGCCCTGATCGCGCTGATCCTGGGTTTGTGAGATAAAGAGAAGAAGAGGAAAACGAGAGAATGCGAAAAGTCGTTCTGGTGTACTCCGGCGGACTGGATACCTCCGTCTGCATCCCCCTGATGCGCGAGGAGTACAAATTTGATCATGTGATTACGGTCACCGTGGACGTGGGGCAGCCCGAGGCGGACATTCAGCAGGCGGCGGAGCGCGCCACAAGCCTGGGGACCGAACACTATACCGTGGACGCCAAGGAGATGTTCGTCGAGCACTTCTGCTGGCCCGCCGTCCGGGCCAATGGCGACTATCAGGGCTACCCCATCTCGACCAGCATCGCCCGCCCGCTCATTGCCCTCAAGGCCGTGGAGAAAGCCAAGGAGCTGGGCGCGACCGCCTTCGGGCACGGCTGCACCGGCAAAGGCAACGATCAGTTCCGGATCGAGTACATCATGCGGACGCTGATGCCGAACGCGGAGATCATCGCGCCGATGCGGGAGGGCCGCCGCCTGCCCGACGGCAGCCGCGAGCCCTGGACCCGCAGCGAGGAGATCGAGTACGCGAATGCACACGGCCTGAACATCGCCCACACCAAGGACCGTATCTGGTCCATCGATGAGAACCTCTGGGGCCGGAGCGTGGAGGGCGGAAGGCTGGAGGAGCCGAACTACGCCCCGCCGGAGGAGATCTACCAGTGGACGCGAGGGTTTGCCGACTGCCCGGACACGCCCCGTATCCTCACCATCGGTTTTGAAAACGGCGTTCCGGTCTCGCTGGATGGCGAGCGGATGGCACCGCTCGCCCTGGTCCTGGCACTGAACACGCTGGCGGGCGAGCATGGCATCGGACGGGTGGACATCATGGAGGACCGCATGCTGGGCCTGAAGGTGCGCGAGAACTACGAGTGCCCGGCAGCCGTCGTCATCCTCACCGCCCACCGCGCTCTGGAGGCGCTGGTCTGCACGCAGGGCGAACTGAAGTTCAAGGCGATGGTGGACCGCGAATGGGGCGAGATGGCCTACAAGGGGCTCTGGCTGGACCCGCTCAAGGACGATCTGGAAGCCTTTATCAATAAGATCCAGCCACGGGTCAACGGCACGGTCAACCTGCGCCTGGTGAAGGGCAACGCCATGGTCATCGGGCGGCAGAGCGAAGCGGCCCTCTACAGCGAAGACCTCGCCTCCTTCGACAGCAAGACGTTCAACCAGGCCGAATCGCTGGGGATGGTCAAGACGCACGGCATGCAGTCGCGGCTCTTCTGGCAGCTCAAGCAGGAGGGCAAGATCCTCTCCGCGCCGACGCCGTCCGACGAACCGGCGCGGCTCGTCGGCCCAACGGAGGCGGAGCAGGATGCGTAAGCTCTGGGGGGGACGCTTCGAGGGAGCCACCGACGCCCTGATCGAGCGCCTGAACAACTCGCTGGCCTTCGATGCGCGCCTCTGGCGGCACGATATTCGGGGCAGCCTGGCGCACGTCGCCATGCTGGGCGCGACCGGCATCCTCTCTGCGGAGGAGGCGGTCCGGATCGCGGAGGGTTTGCAGGCGCTGGAGGAGGCGCTGGATGCCGGCGAGATCACCCTGCCCGAGGACGCCGAGGATGTGCATACCGCCGTCGAAGGGCTGCTCCGCGAACGGATCGGGCCGGTTGCCGGCAAGCTGCACACAGCCCGCAGCCGCAACGATCAGGTCGCAACCGATGTGCGCCTCTATCTGCGGGAGGAGTGCGACGCCATCGATGGCGAACTCGCCGCCTTCCAGAAGACGCTGCTCGATCTGGCGGAGCGGGAGATGGAGACGATCCTGCCGGGCTTTACCCACCTCCAGCACGCGCAGCCCATCGTGCTCGGGCACCACCTCCTCGCCTACTTCTGGATGCTGGACCGGGACCGTGAGCGCCTGGAAGCCTGTCGGGGGCGCATCAATCGCCTGCCGCTGGGCGCGGGAGCGCTGGCGGGCACCGGTTTTCCCATCGACCGGCAGCAGGTAGCGGCGACCCTGGCGTTTGAGGCGGTTCTGGAGAACAGCCTGGACGCCGTCTCGGACCGGGACTTCCTCATCGAGTTCCTCGCCTTCGCCTCCATCCTGATGATGCACCTCTCCCGGCTGGCGGAGGAGATCATCCTCTGGAACAGTCCGGAGTTCGGGTATGTGACCCTGGATGATGGGGTCACCACGGGCAGCAGCATCATGCCCCAGAAGAAGAACCCGGATGTGGCGGAGCTGGCGCGGGGGAAGACGGGGCGGGTCTATGGCGACCTGATGGCGCTGCTCACGCTGATGAAGGGGCTGCCCCTGGCCTACAACAAGGACATGCAGGAGGATAAGGAGCCGCTCTTCGACGCCGTGGATACGCTGCACCTCGTAGCGCCCGCCATGCAGAAGACCCTTGCAACCGCGCAATTCCGGTCCGAACGCATGCATATATCCGCAACCGGGGACTTTTCCACGGCGACCGACCTGGCGGATTACCTCGTGCGGCACGGCTTGCCCTTCCGGGATGCCCATGAGGTGGTTGGGAGGATCGTAAAACACTGTATCGAAAAGAGCATTACGCTGGAGGCGCTGGACGGGGAGACACTGGCAGCCTTCTCCCCACTACTGGCCGAAAATACCGAGGAAGTGCGATTAGTACTAACTGTAGAATCGAGTGTGAAGGCGCGCCGCTCTTACGGGGGAACTGCGCCCGACGCCGTCCGGGTCCAGTGGCAACACGCCAGAGCGCGTTGGGAGAGAGTTATCGGCGGCTGAACACAGGTTGAATAACTCACGTAATGCAGGGGACTATTCCGGGTACAGAACGAAATCTGCGGGGGAAATTCGCGTAATAAGCGAATTTGGGCTGCGCGAAGCGCGACCTATTTTGCAGATTTGGACTGCACCGCAGGTGCGACCTTGTACCCGTCTACATAGCCTTCGGCTGAGCGTCCATTCGGACGCCTCTCAGCGTTGGGAGCATTTCCGTCCGTGAGGACGGTTAGCCGAAGGCTATGTAGACGGGTACGTTCTGTACCCGACCTATTTCTGCCGGGTGTTTGCAACAACCGGTCTCTCAAAGCGGAAGCGCGCCGGGGCAGAGGCTCAGGAAGGCGGAGACGACCTCCGGGTCGAACTGCTCTCCGGTGGCGGCTTGCAGCCGGCTGACGGCCTCCTCACGACTGAACCGGGTGCGATAGACGCGATTGGAAGTCATCACTTCATACGCGTCCGCCACCGCGATGATCCGTGAAAGCAGCGGGATCTCCTCCCCCTTCAAGCCATCCGGATAACCATTGCCGTTCATCGCTTCGTGGTGGTGGCGTACGATCTCCGCCACATACGCGAGCTGCTCGATGCGCCCCACGATCTGGGCTCCGATTTCGGCATGCTGCTTGATCAGTTCCCACTCTTCCTTATCCAGCGGCCCAGGCTTGTTAAGGATCGAATCGGGCGTGCCGATCTTACCGACGTCGTGTACCTCCGCCGCCAGTTGCACGTTACGCACCTCCGACCTCGGCAACTCCATCGCCTCGGCAATCGCCACCGCAAATACGGCTACCCGACGGGAATGCTCCGCCGTGAAAGGCTCCTTGGCGTCTATCGCCGCCGCCAATGCCTGGACCGTCGCCCAGCGCACCGCCTCATCATGGCGCTCGGTACGCTGGCGTTCCAGGGCATGGCGCTCCAGGTTGCGCTCGATGATAAAGGGGATGGTCTCGATAGTAAACGGCTTGGGGATGAAGTCGCAAGCGCCGTAACGGAAGGCCTGACGCATCATGGTGGTGTCGCCGTGGGCGGTAATCAGGACGGTAGGCAGATCGGGATAGAGGGCGATGACGCGCGGTAGAAGCTCCATGCCGCTCATACCCGTCATCATGATGTCACAGATGAGCAGGTCATAGGAGTTATGAACTAAGAGTTCTAACGCCTCTTCCGCACTGCCTGCCGCACTCACCTGATACTGGTTTCGAAGCAGTACGCGCACCAGGACATCGCGAATCCACTCATCATCGTCTACAACGAGGATATGCGTCTTCTGAGGTGGACGGGTAGTAATCAAGCTCAAGTCCGGTTTACGACTTTCCGACAAGTTGTCTGTGCCAAAGATGTTGGCAGGCTCCGGTGCATAGGAAACACGGAGCGCAGACCGGGAAGATGGAACATCATCCGGCACGGGGGCCATTGAAAGCATAGTGGATCTCCCTCGGGACAAAAGGGAAGCAACCGCAGCCACACGCTGAGCGCTGCTTAGCATGATTATACCAACCATAGACCGGGCTGTCAAGCATCAATGTATGATTTTATTGATAATTTCAGACATTTTTTCGCTGCGAATTCTCGTACTTTTGGAAATCGCGGCGACAATCCTCCTGAAATCCTTGACGCACAGAATTTTGTACGCCATAATGGAGACCTGGCGAGAAGAGCCGCGTCGCGTCCACGCCCTCTCTTGCCCACGCCGCCGAATTTCTTAAGAATACATCGCGACGATACGCACCAATTTTCATGGATATGGAGGCCTTGCTACGGTGGAGATACAACTCATCCCCCTCACACGTATTCAGGTCGATGCCGACCAACCCCGCAAACACCACAGCGAAGAGAGCCTGCAGGGTTTAGCGGACAGCATTCGTCAGCATGGTATGCTCAACCCGATCACCGTCACTCCCCTGCCCCACGACAACCGCTATAAGATCGTCACCGGCGAGCGCCGCTGGCGCGCCGCCCTCATGGCGCGCCTGGACGCCGCTCCCTGTATCGTCAAACAGATCGGCGATGAAGAGCGTCTGACGGAACAACTCATCGAAAACCTGCAGCGCGAAGACCTGCAACCGCTGGAGAAGGCCAAGGCGATCCAGCATGTCAAGACGTCGCTCAACCTCACCAACCGTGAGATCGCCAAGCGCCTGGGGCTCTCCGAGCGCGCCATCGGCTATCTGCTCGATCTCCTGGCCCTGCCCGACACCATCGGCGAGGCGGTCGTCTCCAGCCCCAATCGCCCCGCCGACGGTCAGCTCACCGAGAAGCACGCCCGTTTCCTGAAGCAGCTCAATGCCGAACCGGAGCTTCAGACGGCTGTCGTAGATCGTATTCGCGAAGCCAAAATGTCCAGCGAAGACGCCGGCAATCTCGTCCGAGCGTTGAAAAAGCGCCCGGATCGCGCCAAGGACATCCTGGCGAGCCCGGCAGATCACCTCGTCAAGTTCTTCCAGGACGATCCCGATCCCACCGCAGATTTTCTCGATAGCATCGAGGTCGAGGATGGCCCGGTTCGGCTCTCACCTCACGCCCAGCGGATCCTGGACTTTCTGCCCGCCCTCTCCGGCATCGAACCCCATCGGCTTACCCATCCGGAATTGCGTCAGATCCAGGATGCGCTTACCTCCTTGCAACTGGCGGTGGATGGCCTCCTCCGCACCTGCAAGCGACAATTGGGAGATTAAACCATGGCTACCGAATTCTCTTTCGACGTCGTCTCCAAGGTGGACCTCACCGAGGTCAAGAATGCGATCGACCTGGCGGAGCGAGAGATCGAAAACCGCTTCGATTTTCGCGGCTCCAAAACCTCGTTCACGCTCGAAGAGAGTACCGTCAAAGTCCTCTCCGACGACGAATTCCGCCTGAACCTGGCGCTGGACGTGCTCCGAAGCCGTTTCGCCAAGCGGAACATCTCGCTCAAAGCGCTCGAATACGGCAAGATCGAACCCGCCACCGGCAAGAGCGTCCGGCAGGTCATCACCCTGCGCCAGGGCATTCCCACCGACGACGCCAAGGAGCTTGTCAAGAAGATCAAAGCCTCCGGCATCAAGGTGCAGGCGCAAATTCAGGGCGAACAATTGCGAATTACCGGGAAGGAGAAGGATGCCTTACAGGCCGCACAACGACTGATCAAAGGCCTGGAGGACCTGCCCTTCGACGTTGAGTTCACCAACTACCGCTAAAGCCACGGGAAGCGAACTCTCTATCGAGTACAGCAGGCCGCAAACGTGGCGGACTTTATGAAGAAAAAAGGGCGGCAAGTGAAAGGAGAGCAAACCCTTGCCGCCCAAGGAAGGAAGGTGAACTCGAATCCTTCAAAGTATCGGTACATTTACGCAGGTTCTTCAGAGCGATTTTGCGATAAATCCCTAATCCAGCATCTCCACCCGATATCCGCCTGCTGTCAACCCCTGTCGGATAGAGGCGATATGCTCCGCGTCCCGCACCTCCAACAGCAGCTCTACGCCGGTCTGGTTCAGCGGAACGGTCGGGCTGATGCGGTTGTGGTTGACCGTGATGATGTTCCCCTTCAGCTCTGCAATCCGCTCCAGCAGCGCCGCCAGGCCGCCTGGGCGGTCGGGCACGGCGCTAAAGAAGTGCATATACCGTGCGGCGTGGATCATCTCCCGCTCGATCAGGCCCGCAAGGAACTTGGCGTCCACGTTCCCTCCGGAGATCGTCACCACGGTGTGTCCCTGCGCCTTGACCTTCCCGGCCAGCAGCGCCGCCACCCCCGCCGCGCCTGCCGGTTCCACCACCACCTTGGCGCGCTCCAGCAGGAGCAGCATCGCGCGGGCGATCTCGCTGTCCTCGACGGTCACCATCTCATCGGCGTACTGCTGAATATAGGCGAAGGTCCGCGCACTGGGCGACTTGATGGCAATGCCGTCGGCAATGGTATTCACCTCCTGGCGCGGCAGCAGTTTCCCCGCCTTCCAAGAGTCCACCGCGTTCGGCGCACCCGCCGCCTGTACCCCGACGATTCTCGCCGTAGGCCGCAGCGCCCGGATCGCCGTGGCGACCCCGCTGAACAGCCCGCCTCCGCCGACGCAGATCAGGATCGTCTCGACGTCCGGCGCATCCTCCACCACCTCCAGCCCGACGGTCCCCTGCCCTGTGATGATGCCATCGTCATCGTAGGCGGAGAGAAAGGGCGCGCCCGTCTGCCGTGCCCGCTCCATGCCCGCCGCCACCGCCTCGTCGAAGTTCTTGCCCTCCAGCACTACCTCCGCGCCATACCTGCGCGTCGCCTGGATCTTGGCGATACTGGCGACCTCCGGCATAAACACGGTCGAGCGGACGCCCGCCTGGGTCGCCGCCAGCGCCACGCCCTGTGCATGGTTCCCGGCAGACGCCGCCACGACCCCGATAGCCCGCTCCGCCTCCGAGAGCAGGCTGATCCGGTGCGTCGCCCCTCGGATCTTAAACGAGCCGGTCCGCTGCAAACTCTCCATCTTCAGGCCGAGCTGCTCCCGCTCCAATCCGCATCGCTCGGCGATCCCTCCGCATCGAAAGAGCGGCGTATGATGCGCCACCCTCTGTACGCCGGGATATGCCGCTTGAATATCTTTTAACTCTACCAATTGTCTCTCTTCCATTTGCCTCCATTCGCCGCTCAGGAGTTACCCAGTCTGTCGCTTGCTCTCACTATTGCCGAAGCCAAATGGGAATTGGCCGCTCGTATGTTCTCAGAGTGAGTACGGATATTCGTCTCCACGGGGATGAATCCCCGTTCTGAAATGCGAAACCCGCCTGCGCGGGTTGGTGATGCAGTCCGCGAAGGCGGACTTTGTGTATCAGAACGGCGTTTCAACGCCGCCCAGAGGAGTTTCCATACACTCTCTCTACTCTCTCTTGCTCGATTGCTCTTACACGTTCGTTTATGGTCGCGCGCTCGTCTTCTCGGCCTTGCTTTTGCAGGACCCAGGCATATAACGTCAAATAGTCCACGACCTCGATCCGCTCCGTGTGCCATTGACCGTCAGGATGACGCAAAGGGATATTCTCCGGCAAACGATCTGCCGTTGCGATAAGGCGCGTTAACACCTGTTCTGCTCGCTCATACTGTCCTGTAACCAGAAACTCTCGCACCAGAACCATCAGTATCCCAAAGATGTAGAAATATCGCCAATCCGCATTCTTTTCGACCACTGAGCTGTAAGCTATCAAGTAGTCCCCTGTCAATTCGAGTGCGCGCAGCAGCGTCACTACATACGTATCCGACTGCCCTGAGCTATCACAATACATCCCCACCTTGATGAGGCTCTCTATCGTATCAAGATGGCAAGCGCCCAATACACGTTCTCGTATCGCTAAGGCGCGAAGCAACACCTGTTGTCTGAGTTGCGTATTCCCTGGTTGACTATAGGCTTCCGCCAATTCCGCCAACGTTTTCGCGACATCAAGATGCTCTCCACCTAAAATCTTCTCTTGGATTGCCAATGCCTCCCTATAGAGTTGTACCGATTTGGAGGGTTGCTTCGGCCGCGTTCCAAACGCGTCATCTTCCTGATAGTAGAGTGCCACATGACAGAGAAATGCTGCCGTCTGGAGCGTATTATAGTCCATATATTTAAGCCCAGCTCTTTTGAAAGTATAGATACAACGCTTCAAAAGATGAAAACACCCGTTCAAGCCGAGAAAGATCAGGTAGAACGGAGCTATCAAGACTGCAAATATGAGCAGCAAATTCTCTCGATTTCGCCGAAAGAATCGGAACATATTCTACCTCCTCTTGCCGATATACCTACAGCAAAGCAGTCTCGTGACGGCTTTTGACAAAATAGCCCGAACGATCCTTTGACTTCGTCAACCTTTCGCCCAGCAGTCCCCCCTCTCCCAGAATGGGGGAGGGGCTGGGGGTGGGGGCCTGGGAGTGTACAGACTACGGCTTGACATCTCCGCACTGTGTTCGGTATCCTGGAATTATCTTACCCCCGATGGGAGCAATCCGTAAGAATGGCTATCACGCCGCGCGAACGACAGGAGCAGTGGGAACTCGACTATCTGGCCGAATGGGCCGCCAAGGCAGCCCTGACCAAGGGCAGGGAGCGCCCGGAGACGCCGGACCCGGTCCGGACGGCGTTTCAGCGGGATAGGGATCGTATTCTCCACTCCAAGGCGTTCCGCCGCCTCAAACATAAGACCCAGGTCTTCATCGACCCCGAAGAGGACCACTTTCGCACCCGCCTCACCCACACGCTGGAGGTCTCCCAGATCGCCCGCACCATCGCCCGGGCCCTGCGCCTGAATGAAGACCTGACGGAGGCGATCGCCCTGGCGCACGATCTGGGCCACCCCCCGTTCGGACACGCGGGGGAGGAGGCGCTGGATGCCGCCTACCGGGAGTTTGTCCCCTCCGCCGGGTTCCGGCACTACGACCAGAGTTTGCGGGTTGTGGAGCTGCTGGAGCATGGCACGGGGGAGCACTTTCCCCAGGATGGCGAACCCGCCCCCAATGCCCCCCGTGGCCTCAACCTCACCTGGGAAGTCCGGGATGGGATCGCCCGGCACAGCAAGGGCCGCAAAGACCTCACCGACACCTCGACAGAGCGCGCCGCCACACTGGAAGGGAAAGTCGTTCGGATCGCCGACCGCGTCGCCTATATCAACCACGATATTGATGACGCCCTCCGGGCCGGAGTGTTGAAACCGAAAGACCTGCCCCGCGCGCAGATGGAGGGGCTGGGCCACACGCACTCCGAACGCATCGCCCGCATGGTGATCGACATCGTGGAGACCAGCGACGGCAAGCCCATCGTGGAGATGTCGGAGGAGATCGCTGCCGCTACCGACAGCCTCAAGGAGTTCCTCTTCGAGCACGTCTACTGGAACGCGGCGACAGGAAACCAGGATCTGCGCAAGTCGCAGCATGTGATCCACGCCCTCTTTCGCCTCTATATGGAGCAGCCGGAGAAGATGAACGGCAACCGGCAACTGCGGGAACTGCCGGCGGAGGCGCGGGCGGAGAGGGTATGCGACTACATCGCCGGGATGACGGATCGCTACGCCGTGACCTGTTTTGACCGGCATTTCGTCCCGAAAAGTATGCGCGCAGCGAACTGGGAGTAACTTTCCTGAAGATCAGCGCGTAGATATGGTATAATATGTGTGTCGGGGGTAGATAACTCTCTCGGCTACCTTTAAAATCAAAAACGCCCAACAGTTCCGTGGCGAGGCCGATTAAGCACAGGCTGGCGAGTTATCCGAAGCATTGTGCAGCGGCACGGAGGTTACGACGGAATGAAGACCAGTCTGAAGTGCCATTGTGGTCAGCGTATCTTGCGGCGTGATGTAATGCAGCGTGGGTACTATATGAAACAGCTTGGCCCCAGCTATGTCTACATCAAGTACCGCTGCTCTCGCTGCAAGAAACTGGGCGAACACTTTGTCAAGCAGGAGGAGTGGGAAGACAGCCTGCTTCAGGAGAACGCTACCGAAGTTACCGATACCGAACGGAATCGGTTCGAGCAACTCGGTTCGATCACTCTGGACGAGATGCGCTCTTTTCATCGCGCTCTGGAGAACCTGAACGCCCTCCCCGATCTGCTTGAGAAAGAGTCCGAATAGACCAAAATCTCGCCCGTACGACGCTAGCCCAGTAGAATCTCGTTCCCGTCCGCTGCGGAGCGGCCCAGCCATAGTAATAAAAACAAGCGACGCGCTCGAAAGCGCGTCGCTCTTTTGCTTCTATATGATCCCGAAAAGCTCACATTCACGAATTGTAGCGGTCGTAGAAGAGCGTGTCGTAGAGGAGTTTCCCCAGGATGATGACAAAGGCAAAGGCCACCGCCGCGTTCTTATAGCGTAGAATGCTGTCGGGATCGTAATCCGGCAGAGACATCAGCACGCCCGCCACAATGATGAGCGCGGACAGTCGCATCACCAATCGCCCGATTCGCTGCTTCATGCGCATAGCTCTCTCCCGTCAGGCCGCTTCCTCCGCCAATTGCCCCAGCTTCTCCAGCTCCTCTTCCGCAACGCGCCGCTTGGCTACCCGCTCATCGGAGACGACCTTTCCATCCTTAAAACGAATGATCCGCTGCGCATGTTCCGCTATATCCTGTTCATGCGTGACCACGACCACCGTTTTTCCCTCGCGGTTCAATTTCTGGAAGATGGCCATGATCTCCTCCCCGGTTCGGGTGTCCAGATTGCCGGTCGGCTCGTCCCCGAAAATGATGGGGGGATCGTTGACCAGGGCGCGG
>Ga0070734_10004924_pt1 | contig 12195 bp, 9 predicted proteins | sample Coa_R1_8_FD_66444 | JGI IMG/M metagenome (GOLD analysis project Ga0070734, IMG submission 66444) | Surface soil microbial communities from Centralia Pennsylvania, which are recovering from an underground coalmine fire - Coalmine... | ecosystem: Environmental > Terrestrial > Soil > Unclassified ...
AAACCCACAGGGACCTTTTGGAGGCCCTTCTCTTGTCGGTGGCACAACCCGAACATTTCCCATTCTTTCAAGTTCTTGCAACATACCTTCCACGGCGCAGGCGTATTCTCTTAACTACACTGCAATTCCTCAGGGGGCTTTAGGGTACCTGATCACATGGCCAGCGGGCCAAACCCAACCATTGGTTTCAACCCTGAATGCACTCACCGGCACGATCACTGCCAATGCGGCTATTGTAGCGGGAGGGACGAATGGTGCCGTAGCAGTATTCGTCAACAACAACTCTGATCTGGTGATTGATATCAACGGATATTTTGCTCCGCCCGGCTCCGGTGGACTGTCCCTGATTCCCGTAACTCCTTGCCGCATACTCGATACGCGCAATTCTTCCGGATCTTCCCTGGAACTGGCCCCACAGGGTCCGGCGACGTCTGCTCCTTTTAGTGGGACTTTGGCTGTGAATGTATCGGGAAGCGGCTGCGGTATTCCTGCGTCTGCGCAAGGCTATGTGCTCAATGCTACGGTTATCCCGCAGACCACGCTTGGTTACCTTACTGTGTGGCCGAACGGCACTCCTCAGCCGCTGACGTCCACTCTCAATGCCCTCGATGGCTCGATTATGTCAAACATGGCGATTGTTTCCACAAACAACGGTTCCATTAATGTATTTGCCCCGAACCCAACGCAGTTGGTGCTGGATATCTATGCTTATCTTGCTCCGTAGACATCATTAAGCCCGCTGCTTCGGCAGCGGGTTTATACCCGTTAAGTTATTAGCGATTTTCTCTGGCTGAAACCAGCCAGACGATAGCTCTTTGCCAACCGAACAGGAAAACGCTGCCGGACAAAAACTCACGAAGGCGTCTTCATAATCAAATACCCGCCCGCCAAGCCAAAGATCAGATCCGGCGACCACGCAGCGATCAGCGGCGGAAGTTGGCTTACGTTGCCCATGGCTTCAAACAAGCTGGAGGTCAGAACATAGGTCACGCCGATGACCAGTGCTACCACCACGCCGCTCAGAGCGCCGCGGCGTCCGCCGGAAAGTGCGAATGGCACGGCAAGCACGGCCATCACGAGCGTGATCAAAGGGAAGGCGACCTTCTTCTGCAACTGGACGCGCAGACGGACCACATCGAACCCGCCTTGCTGCAGGTCATAGATATAGCGCCGCAGCTCGTCATAGTTCATTTCAGACGACTGCAGAACTTCTTTCTTGAAGTAGGTCGGCGGCTCGTTCAGCTCGGCAAAGGTGCTTACGTCGAACTTGCGCAGGTCTTCTTTACGCAAGTCTTCCTGAAGATCTGTGCCCTGAGAGTTGCTCCATGTACGCTGCCAGCCATTTTCAAAAGTCCACTTTGACAGGTGCTCCGCCCAGCGCGCCCGCGCGGCATAAACGCGCTTGACCATCTGGAAGGAATGCGGATTCAGCTCAAAGACTGAGATGCTGCCAAAAGTGTTTCGGTCCGGATCAAACGCTTCGTAGTAATAGATCTTGCGGTTCTCCACCGTGCCGTCGGACCGCTTTTTGCTTTCGCCAAAAATCCACTTGCGGTCAGGACGCAGATAGGTCTGTGCAGGCTTGCCTTTAATCATGTTGCGCAAAGTCTCAACCCGCTTGTTGGCGTACGGCAGGTACCACTGATCGAGCACAAAGAGGCCGCCGGCCAGGGTGGTAGCAATAATCAGAATCGGAATCACGGTGCGATAAATGCTGACGCCCGTCGCTTTCATCGCCGTAATTTCATTCGATTTCTGCATTAATCCGAACATTACCAGCACGGTCAGCAGCACAGCCAAAGGAGTGATCTGGTAAAGCACTGAGGGAACAAAGTTGAGAAGGTATTCAAGCTGGGTGAGCAGCGGAATTTTTTTTCTTACAATGTCAGAGAGCAGCTCAAAATACGTAAAGACCAGGAACAGAACCAGCAGACTGGACAAGATGAGCAGCAGATAACTCACAAAGCTGCGCAGGACGTAGTCATCCAGAATGAGCGGAAAGCGCGTGCTGAAAAGACGGCCACGCCTGCGGCTGCCGTTTGCGGGCTCGTCAGCCTTGGCGTTGAACAGCTTTCCAAGAACGTCCTTGAACTGGCCCAGCAACATCTGGCCCAGGCCAAGTTCGATAGGCACTCTGTCTGTGCGGCTGAGCAGCACCAGGCCGATCAGGCCAAAGACGATGTTGGCCATCCAGACGCCGAGCACGGGAGAAATTTTCCCTCCACGCGCCAGGGAGACGCCGATGATCGAGACAAAGTAGTAAATGAACACCAGAACAATGGTGAGCACAAAGCCCGCGCCCTTGCCGCCTTTTTTGGCGGAAAGACCCAGCGGAATTCCAATCAGCACCAGCACCAGGCACGCAGTCGGTAGGGCCAGGCGGCGGTTGAATTCTATCCAGTACCAGCGCGCAAATTCTTTGTTGGGATTGTATTTCTGGCGATAAAGCTCCTGAGTGCTGAGCTGCGCCACGGGCACCGCATCCTGCGCCGGCTTGGGTATTGGCGGCTGGCTGATAAGAATGTCGGTTTCCTGAAACGTCGTGATTGTGTACTGGTCCGTCGCGCGGGAATTGGTGTCATGCGTTTCGCCATTGATCAGATGCAGCCGGATGGCGTCGGCGCCGGAAGCGCTGACAACAGCTTCTTTGGCGATGGTGATCTTGGGAGCGCCGGGAGTGCTGATGTCGGCATCAAAAACATTTTTCCACACTGCCGCGCCGCCAGCGCTGGAAACGTCTTCCACGTAAAGCACATGGTTCTTAAATCCTTCATAGAAAACGTGCGGCTGGACTTCAAAAGAAATCTGGGTGGCAGCAAGCTTGTTTTGCAGACCGGCAAGCGCGGCGGCGGAGCGGGGTTCGACGATGACGGTATTGACCAGCGCAAGACACCATGCAGCAAAGCCGAATACCGAGATGATTTTCAGGAATTTGCGAACGCTTACGCCGGAAGCGCGCATCGCCGTGACTTCACTATCGGCGGCCATGCGGCTGAGCCCCAGCAGGATTCCCACCAGCACTCCCATGGGAATGGTGACTTTCAACGCTGCTGGCAGAGTGAGAAAGAAAATTTCCGCAACGCTGGGAAAAGGAGCGCTGTTGCGCACCACAGCTTCAAGTATGCGCGTGAGTTCGCGCATAAAAATGACGAAAGTGAACACTGAGGCCCCAATGAGCCCGTGCCAGAGCACTTCCTTCAATATGTAGCGAGTAAAAATGCGCACGCGTTTTTCTTCTGAAAGTCTAGCAGAAGCCCGCTTGTGTTATTAATGGATAATCAATGGGGACGCCTGCAATCCATCTGCTTTTCCTCTGGCATATGCACCAGCCGTATTACAAGGACCTGGTCACCGGGGAATATCGCCTGCCCTGGGTGCGCCTGCATGCGCTCAAGGACTATTACGGCATGGTGAAGCTGCTGGATGAATTTCCCGGTCTGCACCAGACGTTTAACCTTGTTCCCTCACTGATCACGCAATTGCAGGAGTACGTTACCGGAACGGCGCAGGACCCCTTTTTGCAAGTGGCAGCCATGCCCGCACCAGAGATGGACTTGGCCGAGCGGCTGTTTGCTGTCCAGTACCTGTTTCAGGCGAATGCGGAGAACATGATTGGCCGTTATCCGCGTTATCGTGAGTTATCACAGCAGTTCCATGGCCGCCCGCAGGACGCGCAGAACAATGCCCGGCGCATGACTGATGGCGACATTACGGATCTGCAGGTGCTCTCGCAGATCGCATGGATGGATGAATTTTTTCTCGACGATCCCACCGTCGCTGAACTGATCAGCAAAGGCCGCGAGTTTTCACTGAAAGACCAGGAGCAGGTGATCGCGATTCAGCAGAGTTTTCTGGCCAAGGTGCTTCCGGCCTATGCCGCGGCAGGGAAGCGCGGCGCGATTGAGATTTCCACCTCGCCTTTTTACCATCCCATTCTGCCGCTGGTGTGCGACACAAATATTGGTGAAGTGTCACACCACGGCCTGCCGCTGCCGTCGCAGGGCTTCAGGCATCCGGAAGACGCGCGTGTGCAAATCGAACGCGGGCTGACGCTGCATGAGCAGGTGTTTGGCGCGAGGCCAAAAGGCATGTGGCCATCAGAAGGCAGCGTATCCAATGAAGCCCTGACCATTGCGCATGACCTGGGCGTGAAGTGGATGGCCACCGACGAGGGCGTGCTCTGCCGATCTCTGGGAACCATTTTCCAGCGCAATGGCAATGGAGTGCTGGATGCCGAATGCGCGGCCCAGCTCTACCAGGTTTTCCGCTGGCAGCAGAACGCGGCAGAAATGAGCATGATCTTCCGCGACCATTCGCTCTCTGACCTGATTGGCTTTGTTTATTCCGGCGTGCCGGCCAGAGAAGCGGCAGATGATTTTATTCGTCGCGTGAAGCAGGCAGCCGAGCCGGTAATCGCACAAGGCAAGACCGCGGTGGTGCCTATCATTCTGGATGGCGAGAACGCGTGGGAATATTATCCGCAATCCGGACGGGAGTTTCTGCGGCGGCTGTACGATGGCATTCAAAGAGACCCGGCGATCGCGGCGCTGACCGTTTCTGAAGCCATTGAGCGTGCGGCCTCACCGGCGGCTATCGGCTCCATTGTTCCAGGCTCGTGGATCAACTCAAATTTCGATGTATGGATTGGCGCGCCGGAAGACAACGTAGCGTGGGACCAGCTTACGGCTGCGCGGGAGTTTTTTACGGCGAATGCGAGCAAGGCTTCCGCAAAGCAGGCGGCCCTGGCGTATGAAGAATTGCTGATCGCGGAAGGCAGTGACTGGAACTGGTGGTATGGGCCGGAGCACCACTCGGCCAACGATCGCGATTTTGACGAGCTTTACCGCAAGCATCTTTCCAACGTCTATCTTGCTCTGGGCGGCACGCCGCCTGACGTGCTGGCGCAGCCGATTGCCGGCGCTCATGCCAAGCCGCAGTTCACGCCGCAAACCGCGTATATCCATCCGGCAGTGGACGGAAAAAACATTGGCTACTTTGAGTGGCTGGGCGCGGCTTCCCACGTGGCTGACCGGCATTCTTCCGCCATGCATGGAAAACTTTTTCTGCTCGACACAGGCTATGCCGGCATCGATGAAGAAAATCTTTACTGCCGGGTAGATTTCATTGACCATCCGGCGGAGTGGGCCACTGGAGACACACGGCTGGTGGTGACAATAGAAACCGTGAGTCCGCACGGTGGCAATGGAACCCAAAGCGTGCGTCTGGAAGCTGATATTTCACAAGGTCAGCTTCAAGGATGGAAGCTGGGCGAAAACGGCCAGCCGCAGGACGCCGCCTTTCAGGTCGGAATTGAGTCGATCTTTGAGTGCCAGACGCCGCTCAAGCGGCTGAACGCAGCCATGGGAGCCCGCTTGCGCGTTCGCTTCTCATTGTGGCGCGATGGCCTGCCACTCGACGCGCTGCCGCAGGAAGGCGCGATTGAGGTGCAAGTGGCCCCTGAAAGCGACTTGAGCGCGCTGCCTTATGCGAAGCCGTGAGAATCGGTAGTTAGTATTTAGTACTTGGCTGCAAGCCCGCAACGATTTCACATGTCCTAAAATGCAAGAACCTTACAGACAAGCAAATACCAAGGTCGGTAGTTAGTATTGCTATTTAGGCGTAAGTTCGCAACAATCCGTCTATCCGCAGATGCGCGGATCTTACAAACAAAGCCAAATACTAAGTACTAAATACCAAGTACTAAGTACTGAATCTAGGGCGAGCCCGACTTGCGCGGCGAGCCCGCTGTATCAGGCGCTGAGAAATGTTTCGCAACCACAAAAGCTCCCAACCGGTTTGGAGCGAAGCGACATAAAAAACGACGGCCTGCGCAAGCAGGCCGTCAAGGTTTGAGGGGTAGAGGAACGCTGTTTAGTGATTGTCGTCGTCGCGGACCGCAATCATCGAGTAAGTTCCGGCGTTGAAGAACACCAGGCCGCGTGCGCGGATGGTGGCTCCAGCCACAGGAGTCGTCTTAAGGGTTGCGCCGTTGGCAAACGTTACCGCCACACTGGTCGCGCCGCTCAAGGTACCAAAGGCGGACGTTGGGCTGATGGTGATGGTGAAGCCTGAAGCGGTCGGAGCTGGTGAAGCCGCAACCGTGCCGATCAGGGCCTGCTCGCGCAGTTTGACCTTGTTGGCCAGGACGGCTGGAGCACTGGTGCTGGAATCAGCTTCAATGCGCTGGCCTTTGCCAATGTGGGTTGCGTCAAACGCTGGAGCAGTGATGTTCAGCTTGTCGGAACGGACGCTGAAGACCGTGCTGGAGTTCACGCCAATATCCACCGTCACAGGCGAGTTGGAATTGCCGGTTGAGTCTTCCTGATGGATGACCGTGATCTTGGTCAACGGGTTATCCAGCGCGGAGATCAGGCCTTCGACTTCTTCGCCCGCCGCGGGGCCTTCTCTTTCGACCTTGGTTGCCAGTTTGGTGCCATCGCTCTTGGTGATAGCGTCAACTTCAACTATGTCGCCAACTTTCAGGTCAGAAAGCTGCGTAATGCCATCCTTGAACCTGGTGTTGGAGTCGGTGGCAAACGTGATGTCAGTAGTATTGGTGGTGATGGTGAAATTTGGAGCGCTGATGGATTTAACGCTGCCGTGAACGTCGTCCATCTCGCCGTTGTCATGGTCTTCATTGCCTTCACTGCCGGCCGGCGGCGTGGCAGCTGAAGTCACGTTGAATTTGGGAGTAATGGTGGCTGAGGTGATCGGCGTTCCGTTCAACACCACGGATGCTGCCAGATCAAGATCAAAGTTCAGGAACAGCGGCGTGGTCGTAACCGTGATATTGGCGAATGATACGGTCACGGTGCCGCTGGTAATTGTGGCTGGAATTTTTGTCGGTACGCCGGCATTCAGCACTACAACTTCAGCGCCGGTCACGGTGACCGTGGCTCCGTTGTAGGTGCCTGGCGGCAGGTTGGCCAGCGTTAGCGGCTCAAATGTGCCGGCTTCATGTGAAAATTCAACTTCGGCTGGCTTTGCCAGCAAATTCGCTGTGGTAGCGGTTGGGCTTACGCCGGTAAGGGTAATCGAGCTGATGTTGAGCTCAAACTTTGCAATCTGGTCATTGACGGCGTCGCCGGTCTGCAGGACAACTTGTCCCGCTCCGGTGGAAACTTGATTGGTGGAACCGCCTCCGCAACCTGTCAGCAACAAAGCAAACACCACGCATAGCAGTGTGAACAAATAAACCCGTTTCATTGGGCCTCCAAGAATAAAAATGTCTGAGGATTCGATCGAGTGGCGTTGTGTTAGTAGAGTACTACGAACATCGTCCTGATAGAGTCGCGACTCCGTCGTATCATCGCTCCCTTGTACATGCCCCGGTATTCGCCAAGACAACGGACCTCTGGTGCGCCTTTGCGCCGTTAAGCGCGCGGCAACAGCGGCAGGGTCCAGAGCTTGGGGAAAGCTTTTCAGGCTTGTACCTTTTTTCCTTTCAGGACTGAAGTAGCACAGGGGAATCTATGCTGACTTGCGCTTGATAATGCAGTCTCAGGGCCAATCAGAGTGGCAGGATAAGTCTTTTATTTTCAGTCGATAGCTGAGGCTTGGCGGGATGGATCGAGTCAGTCTGACCCAAGGGGTGTGTAATGCGGATACAGTTGCTTTGGTCTTGGATTGGCTTTGCACAAAAAAGCAAATCTCACCACGGATGAAGACAGATGACACGGATTTACAAACTTAAAAATAGGCCTAATTGAATTTTTTTGATCCGTGTAAATCAGTATTAATCCGTGGTAAGGGTTGGGTTCTTGTGAAAGGCCTCTTGGATCTCTTGAGCGAGCCTTACTCTGCTCTGTTCTTCCAGGCGGGCAAGCCCACTTTGTTGCCCGAGTAAAGCGTCAGATTTCCCGTTCGCAGGTTCGCGGAGATTGTCTGGCGGATGCGCTGCATCGGCCCTGCCGCCTGATTGTAGAGTGCCCGCACCAGCCGATTTCTCTCCACCGGTTTTCCCGCGCTTTTCAAGTAACCCAGAATCAGGTCCATCACCTGGGCACGGAGCACAAACCGGAGTTCCGGGTTAACCTCATTCACAATTTCCTGCCATCGCTTTTGTGAAAAGCCCATGGCTTTCAAGGTGGTCCGGCAGCGCTCTACTTCGCGGAGCGCCTTGGAAAGGGTAAGCAGAATGGGGCCGACTCTTGCCGCCGCGGTTCCATTGCCGAGACGAAGTTCCAGGTCAGGGATTTTTTTTCTTGTCATATCTTTCTCACAGGGCCGCGCGTAGTACGCCAAAGCTTGAGCCGGGAACGGCAAGCCGGTACAGCTGTCCGGCTTCAATGCGGAACAGTTCATAGTTAATCATAATGTGCTCCGCCATGGGCCGCCAGCCTTCCGGGTGGTCAAAAGACTCCGGTACAGCCGTACAGATGTTGCGCATGTGCGCCGCTTTCAACTTCACGCGGTCCACCGCCCTTTCAATTCTCCTGTCAGGAGGCCGGTAAAAGCAGAGGGCCTCAAGCACTTCATCCAGATTGAGCAGCACAAGCTGGACGCCTTCTCTAAATTCCGCCTCATCGCGGCATTCAGTCAATTCCATGTGGCACAACCGGACGACCAGGTCTTCAAGCGGCATGTCACTGCGGGCTATAGATAGGGCTGTCATCTTGTCTTAGCTCCTCCCAATGCCGACGCTGGCTTCTATTCTGGCGAAGGCCGCTTCTATTTTCAGCAGGTCTTGCTCGGTCATCTCCCGCTCGCCCCAGGGCGAGAGGATCACGACGATCCAGGTTATGACCGCAAGAATATTGGCGATCCCATTGATCTGGCGAACCAGTAACACCACCGCCGAAGGATAGTGTCCGATGATTGCTTCCATCGAACCTTCAACCAGATACAGCAGGCCGAGAGTGGCGGTGATCCCAGCCAGCAACCGCGACCAGTAAAGCCCCAGATAGCGTGAATATGCGGCGACAAAGATGAAAACTACTCCAATCGCGAGGTAGGCGCCAACCTCAATCCGTTTTTCGTTTGCAACGGAGCGCATTGGCCAAAGCGCGGCGAATATGACTACGGCTCCAAGCGCAGTCAGCAACCAGGCGAGAGCTTTTTCTTTTTGCGGCAAGTTGAGCCCCGGCAGGACTTGACGGCCGCATTCGATCAAGGTCAAAAACACCAGAGCTGATTCGATGTAGTTGCCTATATAGAAAGCATAGTAATAAGTTGAATAGCTGGTACGGAAGGCAATTGCGAAAAGCAACAGGTCCTTGGCAGTAGCAAAAAACGTAAGGATTGAAAACCAGCGCAATCTGGCTAGAAAGCGCTTTTTCCAAATGCATAAGCAAAGAACTACCTGGCCGACGAAGAGGGCCATCCACATCGCCAGATCTGCCCAACTTATGTAATTCTTCATAGGGGTTACAGAAATGCTTTCTTCTGCAACCCCGCGCGTCAGGGGTAGCAGCAGCTATTTTGCGGCAGAACAAGGCTTTCCGGGCAAGCAGATCGGAATCGGCTCGCCTGACAGCACTTTCCCTCCAGCCGGACAGTTAAAATCTGGTTTGCAGGGCGGGATAGGACTGGATGGCCGCGCCGCCACCCCGAACGCCGTTCCCAACACTGCCAACAAGAATCCGAGCATGATCTTCGTTTTCACTGTGCCTCTCCATGCCGCAGTAGCGGCTCTGGGCACGGATTCTAAGCGAAGTTCAGCCCCGCAATTTACTCAATAAATACCTTTCGTGTTGGTCACATTCCTTCCGCGGCCCAAACCTTTGCCGCCGAGCAGGGCTTGCCAGGCAGACAGATCGGTGTAGGATCACCTGCCAGCGCTTTTGCTCCAACCGTGCAATTAACGCCGGGTTTGCAGGGTGGCGTCGGATCGCCACTGAACCCTTTTGCCGCTCCGAATACCGTTCCCAGAACCACCAACAAGAATCCGAGCATGATCTTCGTTTTCACCGTGCCTCTCCAGTGCCGCAGTAGCGGCTATGGGCACGGATTTTAAGCGAAGTTCAGCCCCGCAACTTACTCAAAAAGTACCTTTTGTGCTGGCCACATTCCTTCCCGCGGCCCGAACCAGGTCCGCTGTTATTTTGCCGCCAAGCAGGGCTTACCGGGCAGGCAGATCGGGATAGGATCACCCGATAATGCCTTCGTTCCAGCAGAACAAGGCTTTCCCGGCAAGCAGATCGGAATCGGCTCGCCAGACAGCGCTTTTGTTCCAACAGTGCAGTTAACATTGGGCACGCAGGGCGGCATGGGACCAGACGACCGCGTCGCCGCTCCGAACGCCGTTCCCAGCGCCACAACTAAAATTCCGAGCATGATCTTCGTTTTCACCGTGTTTCTCCAGTGCCGCAGTAGCGGCTTGGCACGGATTCTAAGCGAAGTTCAGCCCTGCAAGTCCCTCAAAAAGACCATCCTGTATGCCACAATCTGAGGCCAATTTGGGAAAGTGCCGGAAATAATTATTACTTTCAGAAAATCAGCTCTCCAGATCGCGGAAAGCCGCTATTTTCGCGGGGAAAGCCATTTTTTCAACGTGCGGGAATCAAGCCTAAGCTGCTGAAACAATTGGAAATATCTATATTCCGGGCAGCAAGTGTTCTTTGCACGCCTGATGAATCGTCAAAGCGTGTGCAAAGACTAAAGAGCCAAGCGGCTGGTGATCGGGTGGAACTCCCTGATGCGGGGGCGTGGAAATTGGCGCTCGCCTTCGCGGATATAGGCCAGCAACTGTCCTTGACGTGTTGCGTCTCTTGGGATGTTTCAACTTGCGCTCGCATCGCGCGGCAGAGCGCGCGCGGCGCTCGTACTTGTTCTTGATGAATTCCGGCAGCTAGTCGTCGGGGCACGGTTGGCCGTTATGGCCAAAATCCTGATGGTCTTTGATTTTGAAGACCAACCTTACAATTTCAATCTGTAGCTTTTCCCGCTCTTCATCGCTCAAGCCTGGCTGCCGCGCCTTGTTACAAATCGCGGTGTTCTGTGCTTCCAGTTTTTTCAGTTCTCTGCAAATCATAATCAATTGTCCCACGAAGCTGCATTGAAAGCAGTCCCTTGACGTTTTTGATTTTTGAGAAGGACCCCGAAAATCAAAGAAATCAAACCGCGTTTCTTTAGAGGCCTGGGCTGGGAGAAGGGGACACCCTTCTCCAGACCGTCATCCCGCAAAATTGCCCGGTTTCCCACAGACGGATGACCCCAGATGTGCTGGAAATCACATGGCTATGTGACTGTGGTCACAGGAGCGAAATGGTCAAGTGGCCTATCGTGCTTGTTACTCGTAATTCACGCCGGTCGTTTTGAAAGTCAGGCTAAATCGAGTAATGCGGGCAGAGAGTACGCAGGCAGAAGCAAGGCCCAGTGAATTAGCGAGAATCCATGAGTCGCTTGATGAACTGTACCACTTAAAGAAGCATAAATTTTTTGGGCACCTTCGGCCTGCTGGAACTCTCACCCGGGAGAAATGCTGGGATGAGACGATTCTTCAGGCCGGTGCTATTTGCTTTTCTGCTGGTTGCGACCGTCCGCATGAACGCGGGCGAGCATCCCGTCCAGCTTGAGAAGAATGTCGATGCAGCCAAGTGCCTTGAGTGCCACGAAGATAAAAGCAAGGGAACGCACGTACACAGCGCCATCGCAATGGGCTGCACCACCTGTCACGAAGTCAAGGTGGTGGATAAGGACACGACCAACGTTGATCTGATCTCGCCCAAAGAAGAACTCTGCTTTACCTGTCACGAGAAATCCACAGAAGCTACGCTGCACGGACCGTACAGCAAAGGCAATTGCGTGCTGTGCCACGATCCACATGTCAGCGAGTTCGAAAAGCAGCTTCGCGCCTCCGGCAACGCGCTTTGCCTGGAGTGCCACCAGGACCGGAAGATCACCGGCAAGCTGGCCCTGTTCAAGACTGACCACGAAGTTTCTGAAGAGGAGTTCGCCGCGATTCCCAAGATCGGGCTGGATCCCACATTGACGATGGGCCACCCCATGGGAATGCACAAAGTGACTGACCTGCCGGACCCGTTGCATCCGGGAACAAAGATCTCCTGCCTCACCTGCCATGAGAACCACGCCGCGCCGCGCGAAAAGCTGGTGCGCACCGTGGAGGTGGACAAGAAAAAAATGGATGTGTGCGACGCCTGCCACTCGGCCAACGACGCTGCCAGGATGGCCATTGCGCAGAAACGGGCTGACGAGCAGGAAGCGCAGCGCGAGAAAGAAGAACAGATGCGCGGC
>Ga0070734_10004925_pt1 | contig 12194 bp, 11 predicted proteins | sample Coa_R1_8_FD_66444 | JGI IMG/M metagenome (GOLD analysis project Ga0070734, IMG submission 66444) | Surface soil microbial communities from Centralia Pennsylvania, which are recovering from an underground coalmine fire - Coalmine... | ecosystem: Environmental > Terrestrial > Soil > Unclassified ...
GAGCACAAGACGGTGACCGGCTCGCGCTCGACCAGGGCGGCGACGGGAATCTCGACCGCGGCCGGCGCCTCGCCCAGCTCGGTGCGGCGGCGGCCGAGCGGGGTGTCGCCGCCGAACTCGGCGCGTACCGCCTCGACCTCCCTGGCGAGCGCGCGCCATTGCCGCTTCTCGCTGGCGAGCAAAGCTTCCAGCCCCTCGGCCTCCCTGGCGAGCGCCTCCAGCTCCTTGCCGATCGCGATCTCTTCCAGCCGGCGCAGGGCGCGCAGCCGCATGTTGAGGATCGCTTCGACCTGGACCTCGCTGAGGCTCCAGCGCGCCACCATCGCGGCTTTCGGGTCGTCTTCCTCGCGAATGATGCGGATCACCTCGTCGAGATTGACGTAGACGACGATCAGCCCGCGCAGGATTTCCATGCGGCGGGCAACCGCGGCGAGGCGGTGGCGGCTGCGCCGCTGCAGGACGATGCGGCGGTGGTCGAGAAACTCCTGCAACACCTCCTTCAGGTTCATCACCCGCGGCACGCCGGTGCTGTCGAGCACGTTGAGGTTGAGCGGCACGCGGATTTCCAGCTCGGTGAGCCGGAACAGCTGCTCCATCAGGATGCCGGCATCGACGTTGCGGTTTTTCGGCTCGAGCACGAGCCGCACCTCGCCGGTCGATTCGTCGCGGATATCGGCGAGCAGCGGCAGTTTCTTTTCCTCGAGCAGCGCGGCGATCTTCTCGATCAGCCGCGACTTCGGCACCTGGTAGGGGATTTCGGTGACGACGATCTGATAGAGCCCGTGGCTCTGGCTCTCCTTGGTCCAGCGCGCGCGCAGGCGGAAGCTGCCGCGCCCGCTGGCATAGGCTTCGGCGATCGCCGCCGCCGGCTCGGCGAGCACGCCGCCGGTGGGGAAATCCGGCCCCGGCAGATGCGCGACCAGCTCGGCGACCTCGGCCGCCGGGTTGTCGATCAGATGCAGCAGCGCGGCGCAAATCTCGCCGACATTGTGCGGCGGGATGCTGGTCGCCATGCCGACGGCGATGCCGGCGGCGCCGTTGGCGAGCAGATTGGGAAAGCGCGCCGGCAGGACCACCGGCTCGCGGTCGTCGCCGTCATAGGTCGGGCGGAAATCGACCGCATCCTCGTCGAGCCCGTCGAGCATCGCCGCGGCGACCGCCGACAGGCGGCTCTCGGTATAGCGCATCGCCGCGGCGTTATCGCCGTCGATATTGCCGAAATTGCCCTGCCCGTCGATCAGCGGATAGCGCTGGGCGAAATCCTGGGCGAGGCGGACCAGCGCCTCGTAGACCGCGATCTCGCCGTGCGGGTGGAAGCGGCCGATCACGTCGCCGACGACGCGGGCGCATTTCTTGTAGCCGGAGGCGGGATCGAGACGCAGTTCGCGCATCGCGTGGAGGATGCGGCGATGCACCGGCTTCAGCCCGTCGCGCACATCCGGCAGCGAGCGCGCCATGATCGTCGACAGCGCGTAGGACAGGTAGCGCTCGCCGAGCGCGTCGGCGAAGTCGATATCGCGGATTTCGCTCATGAAGCGAGTGTAGCAGCGGCGGCCTGGCGCCGCAGGCGGTCGGCCAGGCGAAGCCGCGCCTCGGGCAGGCCGCGCCCCTGAGGCGCGAACAGATGGACATGGAGAAAATGCCCGGTGAGCGCCAGTCCGGCGACGATGTCGGCCGTCTCGGCGGACTCGTCGCCGCACAAAAACCCGGGCAATTGCAACAGCTTGTCACGATAGGGCCGGCCCGCCTCGCGGGAGATCGCACGGCCGGTGCGGGGCGAGACGTAAGCGAGATCGTCGCGCCGTCCGGTCGCCGCGCATCGCGACAGGTCGAGGCCGAAGCCGAGCGCGGCGAGCAGGTCGCACTCCCAGACGACGTAGTGCGCCGGCCATGCCGCCGCCGAATCGAGCGCCTCGACGAGGGCGGCGAAGGAGGCATAGACGTCGGGATGCGGCTCGCGCTCGGGCAGCGCGGCGGCGAGCAGCGCGGCGGCGGCGGCGAGCGCGGCGAGCCGGCCGGGATCGTCGAGCAGCCGCGCCGCGTGGGCGCGAACCAGCTCGCACTCGATCGTGCCGAGATGCTCGGCGAGCCGGCCGCGCCAGGTCGCCGCCACCGCGTTGCCCGGCTGCAGCACCGCGCGCCGCCGCGGCGACTGGCCGCCGCGCACCAGCCCGGCATGGCGCCCGTGCGCGCGGGTCAGCAGCTCGACGATCAGCGCGGTCTCGCCGTGCCGCCGCGCGGCGAGGACGAACCCGGTGTCGGACCACTGCATCGCCGCCGGCCCGTCCGCGCCTAGCGCTGACGGCAAATCAGGCAGCTGCAGCCCACTCCGGCCGGAACGAAATGGACCAGACCGTGCACGACCCCGCCCTCGCTATCGAAGCGATGCTTGATCAGGTCCATATATCGCGCGATCCCCCGCTCGTAATAGTTTCGGATCGCGAACGCCACCAGATCGGCAAATTGGATCATCCGCGTGGCCTTTGAATTGACGAATAACGGCACCTCGGAGATGTTGCGCAACATACCCCAGCGATGGCCAAAAATCCGAAACTCTCGCGCCAACCCCTGCAGCGAGGTTTCGTACGAGCCTTCGTCGAGGATCAAAATCCCGCGCTGGGTGTTGCCCGCGCGATAGAGGCGGCCGAGAAAACGATCAAAGCGGTTGATCAGCTGTTCGAAAGCATAGTCGATCGGGTCGTCCGGAGAGATTGCCGCCTTGTGAATCGCCGCGCCGAACAGGCGGACAAGGTTCGATCGGGCAAGCAGCTCGAGCGCGGCTGTATACGCCTGGATACGGCGGTCCTTGGCAATCGCGCGCCACTGCTTGCGGCCGGAAAACATATCGCTGCCGCGGAATTCCAACTCGAACGGGTTGGTAGGCCATAGCTGGCCGGCAATTTGGTCGAGCTCGCGCGAGAACCAAAAGGGAAGCCGCTCGAAAACGGCAACGCCGGCGAGGATGACGTGTCGATCTGCCGGATTCTTGGTTGAGCCTGAATCGTCGAGATACAAAAGGTGCATCGAAATGGGCACAAAAAGGGCGGCCAGGCGAGGCATGGTGCCTCAACGGCCCGCTACGGCAGAGCCTCCCAACCGCAGCTGCAATGTGAGGGCATCCGCGGCACAAGTCAACTCGCCGCCGGCCCGTCCTCAGGCGTTGTAGTCGAGGCCGAGGGCGGCGAAGCGCTCGGGGTCGTCGATCCAGTTGTCGCGCACCTTGACGAACAGGAACAGGTGGACGCGGCGCTCCAGCATCGCCTCCAGCTCGCCGCGGGCGCGGGCGCCGATGGTTTTGATCCGCCGGCCGCGCTCGCCGAGCACGATCGCGCGCTGGCCGGGGCGGCGCACATAGATGACCTGGTCGATGCGGACGCTGCCGTCCTTGCGCTCCTCCCATGCTTCGGTCTCGACCGTCGCGGCATAGGGCAATTCGTCATGCAATTGGAGGAACACCTGCTCGCGCGTGATCTCGGCGGCGATCAGCCGCTCCGGCGCATCGGAAAGCTGGTCCTCGGGGAACAGGAACGGGCCTTCCGGCGCGGTCTCGGCCAGGTGCCGCTTGAGGTCCTCGACGCCGTCGCCGGTCAGGGCCGAGATCATGAACACCGGGTCGAACCGCCCGGCGCGCGACAGCGCGTCGGCGAGGCCGAGCAGCCGCTCGCGGCGCACCAGGTCGATCTTGTTGAGCGCGAGGATCGCGGTCTTGCCGCCGGCGGCGAGCCGCTCGACGATGCGGCTTGTGTCGGGATCGACGCCGTGGGCGGAATCGACGAGCAGGACGGTGCGGTCGGCGTCGGCGGCGCCGGCCCAGGCGGCCGCGACCATCGCCCGGTCGAGCCGGCGGCGCGGCGCGAAAATGCCCGGCGTATCGACGAAGACGAGCTGCGCCGCCCCGGCCATCGCGATGCCGAGCAGGCGGAAGCGGGTGGTCTGCACCTTGGGGGTGACGATGGCGAGCTTGCGGCCGACGAGGCGGTTGAGCAGCGTCGATTTGCCGGCATTGGGCGCGCCGATCAGGGCGACGATGGCGCAGCGGGTGGTCATGACGGCCTCGCCCCGCCGAGGCGGGCGAGCAGCAGCGCCGCCGCCGCCGTCTCGGCGGCGCGCTTCGACGAAGCGGTGGCGACCGCTTCGTCCCGGCCGGCGACCCGCGCCGCGACGGTAAAGCGGCGGGCATGGTCGGGGCCCTCGGCGGCGACGAGATCGTAGGACGGCAGGGCAAGCCCGCGCGCCTGCGTCCATTCCTGCAGGCTGGTCTTGGGGTCGCGCGGCGGCCGGTCCATTTCGGCGAGCAGCGGCTCCCACCAGCGATGGATAAAGGCGGCGGCGGCGTCGAAGCCGGCATCGACGTAGATCGCGGCGATCACCGCCTCGCAAACATCGGCGAGGATCGCCGGGTTTCGCCCAGCGCCGGCGGCGGCCTCGGCCGGCGACAGCACCAGGTGGTGCTCGAGCCCGATCGCCGCGGCGACGCGGGCCAGCGCCTCGCGCCGCACGAGGTGGGTCAGGCGCTTGGTCAGATCGCCTTCCGGCTCGCGCGGAAAGCGCCGCCACAAAAGCTCGGCGATCACCAGCCCAAGCACCCGGTCGCCAAGGAATTCGAGCCGTTCGTAGCCGTGCGGCGACGGCGTGCGGCGGCGCCGGCCGGTCTGCTGCGGCAGCGCGCTGGGATGGGTCAGCGCCTCGGTCAGCAGCGCGGGACGGGCAAAATCGTGCCCGATCAGGCGGGAGAGCGCGTCGCCGGGCGCGGGCATCGCCGGCACCGCCGCACCGGCTAATGCACCGCGCTGAACAGCCGGCCGAAGCGGATATCCGGCGGCCCGCGCCAGATCTCCCACCACGGCGCCGTGCTGGCGGTCGAATAGAAGATGAACTCGGCCCGGCCGATCAGGTTCTCGGCCGGGATGTAGCCGACCACCGACATCACCCGGCTGTCCTGCGAATTGTCGCGGTTGTCGCCCATCGCGAAATAGTGGCCCGGCGGCACGTCGTAAACCTGGGTGTTGTCGAGCGGCCCGTCATCGCCGATCTTGATGATCGGGTGGTCGTAGCCGGGCTGGCCCGGGCCGCGCGGCAGCGTCTCGATATACTGGTGCAGGGTGACGATCGCCGGACCCTCGCGGTAGACGTAATCCTCGATCGGCCGGCGCGGCACCTCCTGGCCGTTGATATAGAGCTGGCCGTGGCGCATCTGGATGTGGTCGCCGGGCAGGCCGACGATGCGCTTGATGTAATCGACCGAGGTGTCGGTCGGCAATTTGAAGACGACGACGTCGCCGCGCTTCGGCTGGTGCGCCAGGATGCGGCCGGAAAACAGCGGCAGATTGAACGGCAGCGAATACCGGCTATAGCCGTAGGAAAATTTCGAGACAAACAAGTAGTCGCCGACCAGCAGCGTCGGGATCATCGAACCCGACGGTATATTGAACGGCTCATAGGCGACGGTGCGGACCAGGAGCGCGATCAGCACGGCATAGATAATCGTGCGGATGGTCTCGACGATGCCGCCCGACGATTTCTTCTTGGAAATGACCTTCGGGCCGGGGTTCGATTTCATGGCCGATCGCGGCAGGGAAAGAGGCCGCCGATCAAGCCGGTTGCCGCGAGCCGAGTCAAGGGCCGGCCGCCTGACAAATTATTCATGCGGCGCCGGCACGGCGCTGATGATGACCACCGCCTGGGCGATCGGCGGCTCGTCGGTGAGGCTGACGTCGAAGCGCGCGACCATCCCCGGCGGCACCATCGCTTCGAGCCGGCGCAGCGCGCCGCCGGTCAATTGCACGACCGGCTGGCCCGACGGCAGGTTGACGACGCCGACATCGCGCCAGAACACGCCCTGGCGGAACCCGGTGCCGAGCGCCTTGGTGGTCGCCTCCTTGGCGGCGAAGCGCCGGGCATAGCTGGCGGCGCGGTTGGCGCGGCGGTCGCATTTGCGGCGCTCGGCCGCGGTGAAGATGCGGTCGAGAAAGCGGTCGCCGAAGCGCTCGATCGCCTCCTCGATACGGCGGATGTCGATCAGGTCGCTGCCGACGCCGAGGATCATCCGCTCAGCCCCGCGCACGCTCGACCGAATTGATGACCGGCGTGGCGCGCAGCGCGGCGATGATCGTGGTCAGGTGTTTGACGTCGGCGACCTCGATATCGACCATGATCTCGAAAAAATCGGTCGAGCGGTTGGTGATCTTCAGGTTGCTGATGTTGCCGCCCTGCTTGCCGATCGTCGTGGTCAGGCTGCCGAGGTTGCCCGGCTCGTTGGCGATGGTCACGTTGATGCGGCCGACATGCACCGAATCGGCCTCGTCGCCGGTCCAGGCGACATCGAGCCAGCGTTCCGGCTCGTCGGTGAAGCTCTCGAGATTCTCGCAGTCGATCGTGTGGATCGTCACCCCCTTGCCGGTGATGACGATGCCGACGATGCGGTCGCCCGGCAGCGGGTGGCAGCAGCCGGCGAAGTGCACCGCCATGCCGGGGATGAGGCCGCGGATCGGCACCGCCGTGTCGCTGATCTGCGCCTTGCGGCGGGCCCGGGCGAGCGGAACGATCTTGTTCTTGGCGTCGGGATGCTGCGGGAAGGCGGCGTTGACCACCTCGCGTCCGGTGGCGATGCCCTGCCCCACCGCGACGTACAGGTCCTCGACGGTGGCGCAGTTGAACACCTTGAGCACGGCTTCGAGCGGCCGCTCGGAAAACTCCTGGCCGTCCTGGCGGAACGCCTTCTGCACGATGGCGCGGCCGAGATCGAGATACTGCGCGCGCTGCTGGGTGCGGATGAAGCGGCGGATGCGGGCGCGCGCCTTGCCGGTGACGACAAAGCTCTCCCAGTCGGGCGACGGGGTCTGACCCTTCGAGGTCATGATCTCGACCTGGTCGCCGTTGGCGAGCTGGGTGCGCAGCGGCAGCAGCCGGCCGTTGATCTTGGCGCCGACGCACTGGTCGCCGATCTGCGAATGCACCGCATAGGCGAAGTCGATCGGGGTGGCGCCGCGCGGCAAGGCGATCAGGTCGCCCTTGGGGGTGAAGGCGAAGACCTGGTCGGGGAACATCTCGAGCCGGGTGTGCTCGAGGAATTCCTCCGGGCCCGAGGCGTGGTCGAGAATATCGACCAGCTCGCGCAGCCAGCGGTATTGCGGCCCGTCGGTGCGGCCGGCGCCCTGCTTGTAGGTCCAGTGCGCGGCGACGCCCAGCTCGGCCACCTCGTGCATCTCGCGGGTGCGGATCTGCACCTCGATGCGCTGACGCTCCGGGCCGATGACGCCGGTGTGCAGCGAGCGGTAGTTGTTCGGCTTCGGCGTCGAGATGTAGTCTTTGAAGCGCCCGGGCACGACGTGATAGGCCGAATGGATCGTGCCGAGCGCGTGGTAGCACTCGCCGACGGTGCCGACCAGGACGCGGAACGCCATCACGTCCGAGAGCTGCTCGAAGGCGACGGCCTTGTGCTGCATCTTGCGCCAGATCGAATAGGCCGATTTCTCGCGGCCCTGGACCTGGGCGTCGAGCCCGTCTTCCTTCAGCTTGCGGCTCAGCTCGGCGATGATGCGCGGCACGATGTTGCCGCCCTTCTCGCGCAGAAAGCCGAGCCGGGCGACGATGCCGGCGCGGGCGTCGGGATACAGCTCGGCGAAGGCGAGGTCTTCGAGCTCGTCCTTCATCCGGTGCATGCCGATGCGCTCGGCCAGCGGGGCGTAGATGTCCATCGTCTCGCGGGCGATGCGGCGGCGCTTCTCGTCGTCCTTGATGAAGCGCAGCGTGCGCATGTTGTGCAGCCGGTCGGCAAGCTTGACCAGCAGGACGCGGATGTCCTCCGACATCGCCAGCACCAGCTTGCGGAAATTCTCCGCCTGCTTGGTCTGGTCCGACTGCAGTTCGAGCCGCGACAATTTGGTGACGCCGTCGACCAGGCGGGCGATCTCGGAGCCGAAGCTGCGCTCGATATCGTCGAGGGTGACCAGCGTGTCCTCGACCGTGTCGTGCAGCAGGCCGGTGACGATCGAGGCGGTGTCGAGCTTCATCTGGGCGAGCAGGCCCGCGACCTCGACCGGATGCGAGAAATACGGGTCGCCCGAGGCGCGCAATTGCGAGCCGTGCGCCTTCATCGAATAGACGTAGGCGCGGTCGAGCGCAGCCTCGTCGGCGCCGGGGTCGTACGACTTGACCAGCTCGACCAGTTCGAATTGGCGCATCATGGCGCGGCGGGCCTTGTCGGCGGAGGGGCGCGCCGCGAGCCGTCAGGGCTCGTCTTCGAAGCTCTCCGCATCGTCGGCCGGCAAGTCGGGCAGCTCGCCGTCCTCGTCGACCGAGAGCAGATCTTCCTCGAGCTCCTCTTCCGCGGCGACGTCGTCGAGATTGTCGGTCTCGTCCTCCTCGGCGGTGCGGACCAGCGGCTCGCTGACCCCGAACAGGCTCGGTTCGAGCTCCGGCGCCTCTTCGGGCTCGTCGATCTCGACATGCTTCTGCATGCCGCGCACCAGCCCATCCTTGAGATGTTCGAGCGAGATCGTGTTCTCGGCGATCTCGCGCAGGGCGACGACCGGGTTCTTGTCGTCGTCGCGGTCGACCGTCAGCGGCGCCCCGGCCGCGATCTCGCGCGCCCGCTGGCCGGCGAGCAGAACCAGCTCGAAGCGGTTGGGCACTCGAACGACACAATCCTCGACGGTAACGCGCGCCATCGCCATTCCCTCGCTTGGCGGAAACACGTGAATATATGGAGCGCCCGGGCGCGCGGCAACAGCGCCCTCCCGGGTTTATCGCCGCACATCGCCCGCCGCCTTGACCCCGGCGATGCGGCACGCCTATATCAGCCGCGCCGGCCGGATGGCAGAGTGGCTATGCAGAGGACTGCAAATCCTCGTACAGCGGTTCGATTCCGCTTCCGGCCTCCAGCCGTCTCTTGACGGGGCCGCGATCCCGTCAGCGAAGCAGGCCGATGCCGATCAGCCCGATGATGATCAGATAGGCGGCGATGACGTAATTGAGGATGCGCGGCACGATCAGGATGAGGATGCCGGCGAGCAGCGCCACGATCGGCTCGATATGGTTGACGGTGATCGTCATCGCCCGATTCCCTCGGCTGTTTGACCCGGAAGCGCAAACGCCCGGCGGCAGCGCGCGCTCCATTGCCTAGATCGGCGCGTGGGAGAAGAGATTGGCGGCGAAGCGGGCGGCGGCCAGCAGCAGGAAGCCGGCAAAGCCGATCTCGAGCCAGCGCTTCGGCGCGCGGTGCGCCAGCCGCGCCCCGACCGGCGCGATATAGCTGGAGATCGGCGCGATCAGCACGACCCCGACCAGCGAGACGAAGCCGAGCGACAGCGGCGGCAGCCGCGCCTGGTGGGCAAAGCCGGCGAGGACATAGCCGACCGTGCCGGCGACGGTGATCGGCACGCCGACCCCGGCCGCCGTCGCCACCGCAGTGTGGATGCGCCGGCCGTACAGGGTCAGCACCAGGGTGGCGAGCGAGCCGCCGCTGATCCCCATCAGCGCCGAGAACAGGCCGATCAGATAGCCGTACCCGGTCATCGCCGGCGCTCCCGGGAGGGCGTCGCCGATCACCCAGGTCTCGCTGCCGGCGAGAAACCTGGCGGCGATCAGCAGGGCGACGACGACGAACGCCGCTTCGAGCGCGCCGCCCGGCAGGTAGGCGGCGGCGACCGCCCCGGTGGCGACGCCGAGCACCGTCGGAACCGCCCACAGGCGCACCACCTCGGGCAGCGCGGCGCCTTCGGCACGGTGGGTGCGGTACGAGGCGACCGCGGTCGGCACGATGATCGCCAGCGAGGTGCCGACGCAAAGCTGCATGCGCACCTCCTGCGGCACGCCGAACAGGCGGAACGCCTCGAACAGGGCCGGCACCAGCACGGCACCGCCGCCGATGCCGAACAGCCCGGCGAGCAGGCCGGCGACAAGGCCGGCGGCCACCACCGCCGCGGCCAGCCCGGCCAGCTCGGAAAGCGTGGCGGTCACGCCGGAATCGTCAGGCCGATCAGCCGGCTTGCCGCGGCGTCGAGCCCGTCGAGGCGGCGGCAGGCGTCGATCAGATCGCCGAATTGCGCGTCGGAAATGGCCAGGCCCGGCGCCACCGGGCGGATGCGCCGCGCCTCTTCCTCGAAATCCCAGATGAACTCGCGCCCGGTGCCCTCGCGGGTAAAGCTGCGCCCGTCCCGGGTGTAGACGGTGACGCGCGGCCCGAACAGGGGGCGGCGCACCGCCGGGATCAGCGTCACCCGGTGCATCAGGTCGAGCACCTCGGGCGGGTCGCTTTCGCCCGGCCCGGGCAGCGCCTGGCGCAGCATCGGGAAGCCGCCGGTCACCGCGCCGTAGGCGGCGAAATACTGGGTGCTGCCGACCCGCGGCCGGCCGTCCATGCCGGGGGTCGGAAAGGCCGGGCTCGGATATTCGGTTTCCAGCCAGTTGACCACCGCCTCGATGCGCTCGATGTCGCGATAGGCGATGTTGTGCTCGGCGCAGAGCGCGGCGGTCACGTCGACATGCGCGATGTTGTAGCCGGCGGTCGAATAGATGCGGTAGAGCGTTTCGAGGAACATCCAGTCGCGCCCCAGCCCCCTTGTGATCGCCGCGAGATCGGCGCGGTTGTCGCCGGTAAAGCTGTAACGCAGCTCGCCGCGGTTGTTGCCGGCATAGGCGTGGTAGAACCCGGCCTCGCCTTCGAGCACGGTCTCGCCGCCGGGGATGCCGTGGCGGGCCATCGCCACGGCGAGCAGCGCGTTGCGCACCGCGCCGCCCTCGCGCAGCGAGCGGCCGCCGCTGCGCGCGCCTTCGAGATTGCCGGCGGCGAGGTTGACGCATTGCGCGATCGCGCCGTTGACCCGGTCGGCGTCGAGCCGGTGCAGCTTTGCCGCCGCCATCGCCGCGCCGAAAATGCCGAACACCGGCCCCGCGTGAAAGCCGCGCGACATCACCGTCGGGATGAACTCGGCGGCCATCCGCTCCATCACCTCGTAGCCGGCGGCGATGGCGGCGAGAAACTCGGCGCCGGACGCACCGGTCGCCTCGGCCGCGACCAATGCCGCCGGGACGATCGCGGTGCCGGGATGGGTCAGCATGCGGAACGTGTCCCACTTGCCGCCGGCGAGGATCATCTCGGCGTTGACGAAGGCGGCGCCCGCCTTGGTCAGCCGCTCGCCGTGGCACAGCACGGTGGCGGCGCCGCCGCCGCCCGCCTCTTCCTCGCGCATCATCGCCAGGGCCTGGCGGCTCGCCGGCATATCGCGCCCCACCAGGGCCGAAGCGAGCGCCTGCAGGGTGACGCCCTTGGCGCGGTCGACGACGGCGGCGGGCAGGTCGGCAAAGCGCAGCCCGGCAACGAAGGCGGCAAACTCCCGGCTCAGCGACATCGGCGATCCTCCCTGCGGGTCCGGCCGCAGAGATTAGCCGCAACCGGCACCTGCGGCTTGCGGAAATCCCGCGCGCTGGCCTATATGACGCCTGCCGCCGTTCGGGCGCGCCCGCACCGGCGGCTGCGATCCCCGGTAGCTCAGTGGTAGAGCAAGCGGCTGTTAACCGCTGGGTCGCTGGTTCGAATCCGGCCCGGGGAGCCAAAGAAGAAAGGCGGTCGGAGATGCCTCCGGCCGCCTTTCGCGTTGCGCTGCGGAATATGCCGCGCGCCCCGCGGCAAAACGACAAGGGCCGGACGCTGCCGCCCGGCCCCTGTCTGCCGCCGCCTTGACCGCTCTAGCTGAAGAACGAGTTGTCGATGTGGGCGACGCCCTTCAGCAGGATCGTCGAGCCGTCGCTGAGGGTGATCAGCGTGTCCTGGCCGCCGTTGACCTGGCTCGAATGGGCCAGCGCATCCGCCACCGTATCGGTGGTCAGGTGGATGCGGTCGCCGGCGCTCTGCTCGAAGCCGACCACCGTGTCGTTGTAGACCCCGGCGTTGTCGAGCAGGGTGTGGTTGGTCCCGCCGAACACGACCTCGCTGTTGCCGCTGCCGCCCGCGACCGTGTCGTGGTCGCCGGAGACATAGACGGTATCGTTGCCGCCGCCGCCGTCGATCGTGCTGTTGTCGCCCAACAGGCCGAACAGGTCGTTGCCGACGCCGCCGGCGATCGACTCGTTGTTGCCGATCGTCCAGATCGTGTCGCCGCCCGGGCCGCCGGTGATCGTGTCGTTGTCGCCGATCTCGCCGAACAGGTTGCCCGGCGTGGTGTCGCTGACGACGACGTTCGAGCCGATCGACC
>Ga0070734_10004926_pt1 | contig 12192 bp, 11 predicted proteins | sample Coa_R1_8_FD_66444 | JGI IMG/M metagenome (GOLD analysis project Ga0070734, IMG submission 66444) | Surface soil microbial communities from Centralia Pennsylvania, which are recovering from an underground coalmine fire - Coalmine... | ecosystem: Environmental > Terrestrial > Soil > Unclassified ...
AGCAGGAGACCGGCAGGATGCGCCAGCCAGAGCGCTGCCAGGAGCAGCGCAGCGATGCCTACGAACGGGCTGAGACAGCGCCCACCTGGCACGGTCTTTTCCACGAGCATCACGCCGGTTAAGACGGCCATCCAGGCCGGGCTGCCGACGCCGACGCCAAACATGAGCAGCATGAATGCCCAGCAGGAACCCAGGCAGCAGCGGCCATGATGTAGGCCCAGACGCCAGGTATCATAGACTTCTGCACGAGCGGGCCAGGGCAATTGACGAAAGGCTCCTCTGCATCCCAGGAGCGAGCGCCGCTTGAGCGGGCTGAATTGAAAGACGCCAGCCACCGCGAAGGTGACCGCACCAATGAGCCAGGGATGCCTCGCCAGCCAGGACCACTGATTTACCAGCAGGTGAATGCCGGTATCACCCAGAAAGGCGAGGGCGGCGAAGGCTGTCCAGGTGAAGGCGTAGCCAGCCAAGAAGGCTGCTATGCTGGCATGCGGAGGGCGAACGGCGCGGGTGAATCTGAAGAGCAGCGGCAGGCTGGAAGGCAGCATCATTGCGGCGATCATGATTTGCCAGCAGATGAGGAAAAAGATCAAGGCGGCTATCCAGGGCAGCCCGCTCTCTTGGATGAGGTAATCGTGGTTGATGAGGTAGCTCTGATGTGTCCACGCGGCGAGCAGTGCAAGTGCCCAGGCACCGGCCACAAGCAGCCAGGGCCAGTGAGCCAGCGGTGGCGAATCTCTTTCTGCTGGCTCAACCAGTTTGGCAACTTGAGGCCGGTTTCCTGTATCCATCGCATGTTTCCTTTGCTCAAATCAGGCAATACCATTGAGCGCCGTTTACGCCTGGGCAGTCAGAGCGTCGAGCGCGCGCTGCAAGCTTTCAGTGGCTTTGACGGGTACCTGAACATCTACCAGATGCCCAGACTCATCAATGATAACCTGGCTGCGGGTGATGTATCCCGCGCCCTCTTGCCAGGCGCCATATGTCTGGGCGACGGTGTGGTCGGCATCTACGAGCAACTGGAAAGGCAACTGATACTTGGTCTTGAATGCCTGGTGCGAAGCGCTGTCGTCGGGGCTGATTCCAAGCACGACGGCGTGCTGTTCCTCGATCTGTGGCGCGGCGTCACGAAAGTTGCACGCCTGAAGCGTGCATCCAGGGGTATCGTCCATAGGGTAGAAGTAGACGACAACCCGCTGCCCTCGCAAGCTGGCAAGGCTGACGATCTCGCCTGCTTCGTTGGGCAGGGCGAACTCGGGCGCGAGATCACCCTGCTTGAGAGGTGAGTTAGACATAAGTTCCTTCTTTCTCAGCAGTAGATGGATGAGCAAAGCTGCTCATGGCTTGATACGAGAGCAGGATACGTTGCCTCGCATATTAGTTCTGTTTGTTGGAATGGGATTCGGAGAGTGCGCGTTCTAGATGTGCCAGGGAGGTATTGCCGCCCGAACAGATCAGCCCGACTTTCTTGCCCTGAAGTTGCTCGCGCAGCCGATACGCTCCAGCGAGCGCTGACGCGCCAGCGCCTTCTGCCAGGGTGTGGGCATATTCGATCATCCAGACCATGGCTTGCAAGATTTCTTGCTCTTCGAGCACGATAAAATTGTGCAGCCCTTCCCAGAGAATCTGCTGCGTCATGGCGAAGCCAAGCCCGGTAGCCAGGCCCTCGGCAAAGGTCTGGTTGGCGGCCTGGGCAATTGTGCGCGTGCGCCAGGATTCGTAGGCGGCTGGTGCGGCGGCGGCTTGTACGCCGATAACCTGGATGGCTGGATTGACAGCCTGGGCGACGATGCAGGCTCCAGCGCCGCCACTGCCGCCCCCGATGGGCACAATGATGACCTCCAGGTCAGGCGCATCTTCCAGCATCTCTAGAGTTTCGGTGGCGACCCCGGCGATGAGCAAGGGTTCGTTGGCAGAATGGACGTAGCGGTAGCCTTCGCTCTGGGCGAGCGCTTCGCAGTGCAGGCGCGCGTCGTCGAAGGTCGCGCCATGTGCGATGATCTGCGCGCCCATGCCAGCGATGGCGGCCACTTTCCCTGGATTGGCGCGCTCGGGCACGACGATGCGAGCGGGAACGCCAAAGAGCCGGGCGGCATAGGCGATGGACTGGCCGTGATTGCCGGTGGAGGCGGTAATCACGCCGCGCTCGCGGGCTTCTTCGGGAAGTTGGGAAAGATAATTGATGCCACCGCGCACTTTGAAGGCTCCCACCGGCTGATAGTTTTCGTGTTTTATGTGGACCTGCGCGCCAAGAAAGGCGTTCAGGGCCGGATAGCTGTGCAAGGGAGTGCGCGCCAGATGGGGTTGAAGGCGGCGCTTGGCATGAAGAACATCGTTGAAGGTGACAGGCTGCATACGCCTCTCCTTTACGTGAAGAGCTGCTGATGGATGCACTATAGCATATTTGGCAGGGAAATCTGGTAGTAAACTTGACGCAGGTTGTTTGAACGACTAGAATGCTGCAACCGGGGGTATTATCTCATACGTGCATATCTTAGAAAGAGAGCCGAGCATGACCTGGCAGCCGGAGATTGACGAGCTTCATCAGCGCGAGCAACTTGCGCGCCGTATGGGCGGGGAAGAGAAGGTTGCCAGGCATCACGCGCAGGGGCGGCTGACGGTGCGGGAGCGCATTGAGGCCTTGCTGGACCCTGGTACGTTTCACGAGGTTGGCGCGCTGGCTGGGTCTGCTGAATATACGGAGGGGCGGCTGGCTGCCTTTCGCCCGGCCAATTTTGTGATGGGGACTGGCGCTATCGCTGGGCAGAAAGTAGTTGTTGGTGGAGATGATTTCACGGTTCGCGGCGGCGCGGCAGATGCTTCGGTGGTTGGCAAGCAAATTTATGCCGAGCAGCTTGCCAATAGCCTCCAGATTCCGATGGTGCGGCTGGTCGATGGCACGGGAGGCGGGGGCAGCGTCAAGCTGCTGGAGCAGCACGGCTATACCTATGTGCCAGCGAACCCCGGATGGGATTATGTGGTCGATAACCTGAGCCTGGTGCCGGTGGCTGCCGCGTGCCTTGGCTCGGTTGCTGGGCTGGGCGCGGCGCGGCTGGTGGCCTCGCATTTATCAGTGATGGTTGCGGGCACGGCGCAGTTGTTTGTGGCCGGGCCGCCAGTGGTGAAGTTTGGCATGGGCGAAGATTTGACGAAAGAAGAATTAGGCGGGGCTGACATCCATCAAAATAGTGGAGCGGTCGATGTGATTGTGCAGAATGAGCAAGAAGCTTTTGTGCAGATTCGCCGCTTTCTCTCGTATCTGCCGCCGAATGTGTTTCATCTGCCGCCTGTGCAGCCTTCAGAAGACCCGGTTGACCGACGCGACGAATATCTGCTGGCGGCAATTCCGCGCAACCGACGCCAGCCGTATCGCATCCGCCCGATTCTGGCGGCTCTGTTTGATGCTGGTTCGGTCTTCGAGCTTGCCCGCTATGGCCGGGCGACGGTGACGGCCCTGGCCCGGCTGGATGGGCATCCGGTTGGGGTGGTGGCTGCGGACCCATTTGTTGGCGGCGGTGGGCTGACTGTCGAGGGGGCGGAGGCCATGATTCGGCTGGTTGATCTGTGTGAGACGTTCCATCTGCCTATCGTCACGTTGACTGATCAGCCTGGGCTGGTGATTGGGCGCGGCGCAGAACGGAGGGGAACAATTCGCTATGGGGTGCGGGCTGTTGCTGCGGTGTATCAGGCGACGGTGCCTGCGGCGGAGGTCATTATTCGTCGGGTCTTTGGGGTGGGCGGCGCTGGGATGACGAACCGGCACCGGTTTGTGCAGCGGTATGCGTGGCCTTCGGCTGATTGGGGGTCGCTGCCCATCGAGGGCGGTCTGGAGGTGGCATATCGGAGCGAACTGGAAGCCAGCGCTGATCCTGCGGCGCTGGCTGAGGAGATTCGCGCCCGCCTGGATGCGGTTCGCTCGCCATTTCGCACTGCCGAGCACTTTGGCATCGAAGAAATTATTGACCCTCGGGATACACGCCCGCTGCTTTGTGACTGGGTGCATGACGCCTATCGGCTGCTGCCAGACCAGCCAGGCCGCCCGACCCACGGGACTCGACCCTGATTGCGAGGGAGGAGAAGCGGATATGTCAACCAAGGTGGCCGCGGAGGTGACGGGGGTGGTGTGGAGAGTTGAAAAAAGTGTGGGCGATGTGGTCAACGCTGGGGACGTATTGTTGATTTTGGAATCGATGAAAATGGAATTGCCTCTGGAAGCGCCAATTGGCGGGAAAATTGCAGAGATACGCTGCAAGGAAGGGCAGAGCGTAAGCGAAGGTGATGTGCTGGTCATCCTTGCTTAAGCTGCGCTATACGAGGCTTCACAGGAAGTGAAGGTTGTTAGAAATCAGGGGGTTGCTTGCTATAGATTCTTGTGCTATACTAGCAATAAGCCGCTGATAGCGAGTGAAAGAAGAAAGGAAAACACCATGGCTACGAGTAAGCGCGGACCAGAGCCAGGCTCTGAGAAGGCCAAGCACGGCGGACAGGCAGTGCGCCAGAAGTACGGCCCGGAGTTCTACGCACGTATCGGCAAGAAGGGCGGCGAGGCTGCCAAGGCGAAGTTGGGATCAGAGCATTATTCGCAAATTGGCAGGATGGGTGGCGAGGCCACGAAGCAGAATCACGGTTCGGCGTTCTACAGCCGAATTGGTAAAACTGGTGGCGAGCGCGGTCGTAAAAAGGTGTAACGTTACTGCGCTTTGGCTCCGCTCTGGCAAGGCAGCATGTTGCTGCGTTCATACCCCCGAGGCAGAAATCCTGCAAGGCGTTTTCTGCCTCGGGGTATCATGTATCTTTTCATGAGAGTATCCCGGCACGTACTGCTCATTAGGAGAAGCCTCTGTATGCTGTGCCAATAAGGGGTTTTCGGTTCTGACTCCCTCAAAGGATAGGCTATGTCCCCGCGCCTCACCGATTGGAGCCTTGCACTTACTGTTGCTATTGCGTCAGCGACGGGTCTCTTGGGCTTGTTTAGTGGCCGCCCTGACGAGTGGTTTATCTTTGCGCTGCATGGCATTGGGGGATTCTGGCTGCTGGTGTTGTTATGGGGAAAGCTGCGACGTGTCTGGCCCAGGGTGATTCATCTGCGACACTGGGACAGGCGAACTGTGCTGGGACTGTTTGCGACTATCTTTGCGCTGGTGGTGATTGGCTCGGGCATCTGGTGGGCCGGTGGCGGCGATCTTGATGCTGCCGGATTTGGTTTATTGAACTGGCATATTATCCTGGGGTTCACGCTGGCAGCGGCCATACTGGGGCATATGGTTGCGCGGGCGAAGCGACTGCGCAAACGCGACATTAAGGGGCGACGGCAGCTATTTCAATTTGGCGGGTTGCTGGTTGGCGCTGTGGCGCTCTGGCCTCTCCAACAAGTTAGCGAGCACGTTTTGCATTTGCCGGGCGCAGAGCGACGATTTACCGGCTCTCATGAAGCTGGAAGCTATGCCGGTAATGCGTTTCCTACCTCAAGCTGGGTTGCCGACCGGCCTCGACCAATTGATGCAGCGACCTGGAAGCTTGCGCTGGATGGCGCTGTGAAGACGCCGCGTATGTTTTCGTACGATGATTTGGTTGCAGCAGGGGACGAGCTGGAAACGACGCTGGACTGCACTGGCGGCTTTTTCAGTACACAGCGCTGGCAAGGTATCCGCGTTGGGCGATTGCTTGATCAAGTTGATGTGCATGCTGATGCTGGCTACGTCAGTTTTGTTTCAGTGACCAGCTATCGCTGGAGCTTGCCACTGGAGGAGGCGCGCGCCGCGCTGCTGGCGACACACGTTGGCAGCGAACCTCTCTCCTACGCACATGGTATGCCGCTGCGTCTGGTTGCCCCGGGCCATCGAGGGATGGAATGGGTGAAATGGATTGTGCGTGTCGAGGTGTTGACTACACCCGACCCAGGGCAACTTCTGAGCATCTTTACCAGCAGCTTCACGCCCGCCGGGCGCGGCGATTAGATTCTGCCGAAGGCGCGTAGTATGATCAGGTTCTGGATAGTTGTCCAGCCCCGCCAGTTAGTATCATAGGGCGTGGGCCAGCCGCCGTCATCTTCTTGCTCCGCTTGCAGCCGATCTAATTGTTTACTCAGGATGCTTTCGGGTAGGTTTCTGGCTGTGTAGGTGTTTGGGTGGCGAACATAGGCAAAGAAGTGGTTGCCGTCCAGACCTTTGTCGCCAAAATGCTGGCGGATGAGCCACCAGAGGACGCCAGAGATGTACAGTTCGCGCTGTGGATAGGTCCATTCCGGCAAGAAGTAGTAGGCATAGGGGCGAACGCTGTAAAACTCATCGCTGGTGAGGTCTTCGACGCGCGCCAACTGCGTAAAGAGATGTTTGACACGTGCATGCAGCCTCTCGGAGCCTAGCCCTAATTCTTTGAGCAGGCCGGAAATGGTGCAGGTAGGATTTAGATTCGGCCACTCCCAGCCCTGGAACCAGGGAGCCAGTTCATACTCGTAGATGCCGGGCACAAAACGCCAGTTTCCGTTTTCCTCCTGGGTCTGCTCCAGATAGACTACGGTCTTTTGGAGCAGAGGATGTTCGCGTGGTGTGTTGGCTTGCAAGCAGATGAGCAAGGCCAGTTCTGTGGCGAAGGGATTGCTTTCGGGCGCTTTGATGTCAACCTCCAGGCCGCGAAAGCCACCATCAGGATTTTGATAGCGGGCGAGAACGGTCAGCAGGTGATCTAAAGATGCTTTGCCAAAATGATGTGCCCACTGCGCCTGGTCGATGTCGCGGCCATTGTGCTCGAAAAACTGCTGCGCTTTTTTCTGCGTATCCATTCTATCCTCCTCAATGATGGGATGTCTTACTCGTTATGCTTGAAGTATAGTAGGGAATGTGGTTAGAAATGGTCCTAATTAACTCGATGATGAAGAAATCGGGGAACATATGTATTCTCCTGTGACACGGCTCTTGACGGTGCTTGAATTGTTGCAAGCACGGCCATCAATTACAGCAGCGCAGCTTGCCCAGCGGCTTGAGGTGAATGCACGCAGTGCCCGGCGCTATATAACGATGCTTCAAGACCTGGGGATGCCGATTGAGGCCGGACGTGGGAGATATGGCGGCTATCGACTGCGCCCAGGTTATAAGCTGCCTCCGTTGATGTTGACCGAGGATGAAGCGCTGGCTGTGACGCTGGGCTTGCTGGCTGCCCGCCAACTGGGCTTGACTGATGCAGTTCCAGCCGTGGAGGGAGCACTGGCGAAGGTTGAGCGCGTGTTGCCCATCGCGGTGCGCGAGCGAGTGCGGGCGGTGCAGGACAGCGTCACAGTTGATTTGGAAGCGCCTGTGGGCGCGCGCGTCGCAGATTGGCTGAAAATGTTTACGACTGCGGCGCAGCAAACGCGGCGTCTTATCATGCGCTATCAGTCTAGCAGCGGTGAGCAGACTCAACGCGCATTTGATTGTTACGGCCTGCTCTATCGCAAAGGGCGCTGGTATGCTGCGGGCTACTGCCATTTGCGTCAGGAAGTTCGTGTATTCCGGCTTGATCGGGTGCTTGAGGCTGAACTGGGTGATGAGCGCTTTGAGCGCCCAAGGGATTTCGATAGCAAAGATTTTGTTGTGGCGCGCATTGCCGCTATTCCTGATGCCTGGCATGTTGAGGCGCTGCTGGAGACGACGCTGGAGGATATTCAACCGCTGGTTCCACCAGAGTACGCGACGCTTGAGGAGCGTTCTGATGGTGTGCTGCTGCGCGCTTATGAACAGGATTTAGATCATGCCGCTCGTTTTCTGATGGGACTGGGGTGCCTGCTGCGGGTGCAGCAGCCCAAGGAATTGCTGATGGCGTTGGAGCGGCTGGCACAGGCAATTACGCGCACGGTTGCCGAAAGCGGCATTAACCTTTGATGGCTGGGTGGCGGCCCAGGAAGCTTTTCCTCGACGCATGTGGTAAAATAATACTTGCTCGTTATGTGGGATGCGCTCATTAGGAGAGAATGGGATGTATCAGGTCAGTCTGGTACAGAGATAGGATGAACGCGCCAACTACTGTAACTCAAAAGCAACTTGCTGAGTTCCTGCTCAATGTCGCGGTGGTGCGCCCCGTCTTTATCTGGGGGCCGCCAGGCATCGGCAAATCGGCCCTGGTGCAAGAGTTTGCCGCGCAGGTCGGCTTGCCTTGTGTATCGCTGCTGGGCAGCCAGCTTGCGCCAGAGGATATCATTGGTGTGCCCCAGATTGAAGATGGGGTGAGCCGCTTTTGCCCGCCGAAGATGATTGCGCGGGAAGAGCCGTATTGCCTGTTTCTGGATGAATTGAATGCATGTTCGCATGAGGTGCAGAAGGCGTTTTATAGTCTGATTCACGAGCGGCGCATTGGCGAATATATGCTGCCCAAAGGTTCTATCGTGATTGGCGCGGGTAACCGCAGCCAGGATAGCGCGATTGTGAAGCCAATGTCGTCGGCCCTGCTCAACCGTATGGTGCATGTGCATCTGAAGGTATCCCACAGAGATTGGCTGGACTGGGCATATCACAACGATATTCACCCGCTGGTGCTGGAATATATTCAGACCAGGCCAGATCACCTCTGGAGCCAGCCACCCAAGCACGAGGAGCCATTTTCGACGCCGCGTTCGTGGCATATGCTGAGCGATGCGTTGCATGCTTATGGCGAGAAGATCAGCGATGAATGGCTGGAGACGCTGGCGTATGGCTGCCTTTCGCCGCATCATGCGGGACAGTTTAAGGCGTTTATCAAGCAGGTGCGCAGCAAGTATCGTTTGACGGCGATTCTCAAGGGAGATGCTGGTTGGCCTTCCAAGCCCGAGGACCGCGATGTGCTCTACTTCCTTTCGCAGTCGTTTCGCGCACATCTGCTGAAGGAACTGCCTACTGAGGCCGGTGCCAGGACGGATAGCCACCGGCAACTAGCGCATCGGGCGAAGGGGCTGATTAAGGAATTGGCATCTATCAGCCTGGAAATGGCGCAGATGGTGGTAGCTGAACAGGATAACGAAGTGCTGCCGGGCTGGTTTATGGCTGAGATCGTGCGTGATCTGCCGCGCCTGGTGGAGAAGAAGCATGCCTCGTAGCGTGCGCAAGGCGGCGAACGCGCCGCGCGACCTTGCCATCGAGAACTTTGAGGCCGGGCTAAGCTTGGTGCGCGCCCACCCGATGTTGAGTGGGTTGTATATGCACAGCCATATTGTACGTCAGGAGGGTAACCGCTGCCCGAAGGACGGCTGGGCGTTGGTGACGTTGAACGGAGCCATTCATGTTCACCCGACGCGGCGCGGCGCACCAGAGGAATGGCTGTATGTGCTGGCGCATTGCCTGCTGCACCTGGGGTTTGGGCATTTTCAGCAGCGCGCCAGAGAGCGCGAATGGATTGCGGTTTGCGATTTCTTTGTGGGCAAGTTCCTGGCCGATTTGAAGTTGGGTCGCCCGCCAGAGGATATGCTGGCGCATATTCAGCCCGCGGCGGCGACGGAAGATAAGCTCTATGAACTCTTCCGCGAGCGTGGGATGCCTGATCGCCTGGCTCCAGGGACCGCTGGGCCAAACGCCGGGGATATGTTCTGGGAGCCGGTCAAACTGGACTGGCAAGGCAATAAGTTCGATTGGCAGGAATGCTTTGGCGTGAGCCTGGCGCGGGCGGCGAGCAAAGCAGTGAACATTGCTGCTGGTGTGGAGACTTCGTTTAGCGATGGCTCCACTGCGCCGACGCAGACGCTGGCCCAGCGGGCGCGCTCGTGGTTCATCAACAGCTATCCATTGCTTGGCTCACTGGCAGCGACGTTTAGGATTATCGAAGACCCGCTGGTTTGTCATCGTATGGATATTTCTGTGGCGGCTGTGGATGTCGAGACGAAAGAGATATTTATGAATCCGGCGACGGGGCTGGATGAGCAAGAGGCGCGCTTTGTGATGGCGCATGAACTGCTGCATGTGGGGCTGCGCCACGACGCACGCCGCCAGGGACGCGACGCCTATTTGTGGAATGTGGCCTGCGATTATGTAATCAATGCCTGGCTAATTGAGATGGCTGTGGGGCGCGTGCCGCAGGTGGGGCTGCTGCTTGACCCTGAATTGAAGACGGATTCGGCGGAGGCCATTTATGATCGCATTGTGACTGACCTGCGCCGGTTTCGCAAGCTCAAAACGATGCGTGGGTATGGCCTGAGCGATATTCTTGAGCGTGGCCGACCTGATTGGTGGAACATAGGCGATGGTGTGCAGCTTGATGAGTTTTATCGGCGCGCGCTCTCGCAGGGACTAATCTATCATCAGGAGCAGGGGCGCGGTCTGGTTCCTGCTGGTTTGGTGGAAGAGATTCAAGCGCTGAGCCAGCCGCCGATTCCGTGGGACGTGGAACTTGCCAAGTGGTTTGATTATTACTTTCCGCCAGTAGAAAAGATTCGTTCGTATTTCCGGCCCAGCCGCCACCAGTCGGCGACGCCAGATATTCCCCGCCCACAGTGGGTGCCTCCCCCGAACTGGGATGAAGGCCGCACGTTTGGTGTGCTATTAGACACATCAGGCTCTATGGACCACACGCTGCTGGCGAAGGCGCTGGGAGCAATTGCCAGCTATAGTATTTCGCGTGAGGTTCCGGCAGCGCGGGTGATTTTCTGCGATGCTGCCACTTACGATCAAGGGTATATGCCGCCCGATGCCATCGTTGAGCGGGTGAAGGTGCGTGGACGTGGCGGAACAATCTTACAGCCGGGCATTGATCTTTTGGAGCATACAGAAGATTTCCCGGAGAAAGGGCCAATCCTGATTATTACGGATGGGCGGTGTGATAGACTTTCTATCCGACGGGAGCATGCGTTCTTGCTACCAGTGGGCCATGACCTGCCTTTTGTACCCAAAGGACAGGTTTTCAGAATTAGCTGATCGTTTTCTTGAAAACTCTTGAGGGAGACTAATTGTGGAGAAAGTTCGCTGGGGTGTGTTGAGCACGTCTGCTCTTGCTCTGAAGCAAGTTATTCCTGCTATGCAGCAGGGCCACTACTCGGAGATAGCCGCGATAGCATCGCGAAATTTGGAAGCGGCGCAGGAAGCGACGGCGAAGCTAGGTATAGCGAAAGCGTATGGCTCGTATGAGGCGCTGCTGGCTGACCCAGACATTGACGCCATTTACAATCCTCTCCCCAATCACCTGCATGTGCCCTGGTCTATCAAAGCATTAGAGGCTGGCAAACACGTGCTCTGCGAGAAGCCTGTTGCTATGACGGCTGCCGAGGCCCAAACGCTGGCCGATGCTGGCAAGGCACACCCTCACCTGAAGCTGACAGAGGCGTTCATGTACCGCTACCACCCGCAGTGGCAACGGGCGAAGCAACTGGTGGCTGAGGGAGGTATTGGGGAGTTGCGCACGATTCAGACCCTCTTTTCATACTACAATGACGATCCCAACAACATTCGCAATATCGCTGATGTGGGCGGTGGAGCGATGATGGATATTGGGTGTTACGCGGTGTCGGTGCCCCGGTTCATCTTTGGGGCCGAACCCAGCCGTGTATCAGCAATTGTGGAGTATGATCCGCGCTTCAAAACGGACCGCCTGGCGTCGGCAGTCCTGGATTTCGGTACAGGCACTGCTATCTTCACCTGCGGGACGCAACTCGCGCCTTATCAGCGTGTGAACATCCTTGGCACGCAGGGATGCATCGAAATTGAAATCCCGTTCAATGCGCCGAAGGACCGGCCCTGCAAAGTTTGGTATGAACATGGCGGCCAGGTTGATGAGATACTATTGGATATTTGTAACCAGTATACGCTCCAGGGAGATGCGGTTTCGCAGGCGATCTTGAACGAGACGCCGGTGCCTACGCCCATTGAGGACGCTGTTGCCAATATGCAGGTCATTGAGGCTGTGTTGCACAGCATGCGCCAAGGTTCCTGGGAGACAGTCCTTCCAAACTGAGTCATTTGGAGCGTGCAAGATTGAAACGCCCGTTCGATCAGCCTATCCTCCCTCAAGGTTGGTCACGGTTCAGCCAGAGAGCAAGACGGCAGAAGACCGCGCTCTCTAGTGACGGCTGAGGTCCGCGAATCCAAGCCAGCTCGGTAAGATGCTGCTCAGGTGCTCTCCATTCGTGCGCTCGGTCACGCTCTGGGGGGAAGCTGATTCCCTGCTGCCAGTGGAGATGGATGTCGAAGATGGTGAGCAACTGAGGATCGCTGGCGGTGAGTGCGAAGTAGAGCGTGGCGCCCAGGGCGTAGAGGTCGGAAG
>Ga0070734_10004928_pt1 | contig 12188 bp, 7 predicted proteins | sample Coa_R1_8_FD_66444 | JGI IMG/M metagenome (GOLD analysis project Ga0070734, IMG submission 66444) | Surface soil microbial communities from Centralia Pennsylvania, which are recovering from an underground coalmine fire - Coalmine... | ecosystem: Environmental > Terrestrial > Soil > Unclassified ...
CGCCTGAAGGTATTTGTTGCAAAGCATCCTGTCCTGATCACCACTACCCTTAGCAATATCTTTACTATGCGCCTGATCGGCAACAAGACGCATGGAGACCTGGCCGAAATCGCCATTTCCGAATTTATCAACCAGTACATGTATGACTTTAAGTCGCTCCACGTTGGCAAGGACCTTTATCGCGCCAAGTCAAGAGAGGAAGACATAACCATCACGAATGAAATTACTGGGGCTCAATTCCCAGTAAGCTTAAAGGCATATGGCGACGGCCCACTTCAACTTTCCACCGACAAGAACTCGGTCATGTATCCGAGGTTAGCAGCAGAGAACGTCCATTTAATTGAGGGGCGAGACCGTATAGATGCTATATTTGCTGACCCGGCCTTTTCTGTTTTCTCGCACATTAACGTTCTGCCCCTGATCTATGACGAGAAGAGGCAACGTTGTAATATCCTCGTCTTCGACTATGACTCGGCCCGCCAACAAACGATAAGGATATCTCGTGCGCAAGAAGGCAGCGGAAGAAAGCACCCCGTTTTTCGGTTTTACGACGCCAACAACGATTACATATGTGAGGTCAGATACGGCGACGCAGCCGCGAACGCGCTTCAGCGGGGCCTTTGGACTCACACGCGCAACGCTCTAAAGCACTTTGACAGCATAACGGATGGTTGGATCGAATACTCCCACAATACTATTCTCGTAGATCTATTCTCGCACGCACTGGTTTCATCGGCCGCAGGACATAAGGCTGCTCTAGAGCGGATCAAAATAGACATCGCGCGACTTAAGGAGGTTAATAATATATGAGTAGTAGCGGACTACAGGCAGACCTATTTTCTACGAATTATCCACTCGCGCCAACTACCGAGGGGATCAAGTATGCGGGTTCAAAGAAGAAGCTGCTACCTCAGATATTGGGACTTGCTGCAAAAGTTAACCCAAAGACAGTGTTCGATGGCTTCGCGGGCACGACGCGTGTGTCGCAGGCGTTTGCCCAGCATGGCTACCAGGTCATCTGCAACGATAACGCTATTTGGTCAGAAGTATTTGGCCAATGCTACCTGCAAGGGGGGGATCCGGGTGACTACCGAAAGCTGATCGCGCATCTGAATGATTGCACGCCAATTGATGGGTGGTTCACTTTGCACTATGGCGGAGACCCATCGCGTGCTGAAGGCGTGACCAAGACCAAATCGCCCTGGCAGGTTCACAACACGCGCAAGCTGGACGGAATTCGCGAGGAGATAGATCGGCTCGGCCTGGAGCCAATCGAGAAGGCGGTCGCACTGACCAGCCTCATCCTAGCACTTGACCGGGTGGATAGTACGCTGGGTCATTTCGCGTCCTATCTTCGCGAGTGGTCGGCTCGCTCGTTCAATCATATGCAGCTTCGGGTTCCGAAGATCGCACATGGCCAGCGTATCCACACCGTTCTCAGGGCTGATATATTTGACGTGGTGAGAGATATAGGGGCTGATCTGGCGTACTACGATCCCCCGTACGGCTCTAATAACGAGAAGATGCCGCCCTCGCGTGTTCGATATTCGGCTTATTATCACGTTTGGGCGACGATATGCTTGAATGACAAGCCGGAATTGTTCGGGAAGGCAAATCGCCGAGCCGATACGAGAGACAAAGTGGCAGCATCCGTCTTCGAGGAGTTTCGGCGAAAGGCAGACGGCCGGTTTATCGCCGTTGAAGCCATCCATAAGCTTATCAGAGAGACGCCGACGAAGTATCTCATTTTGTCGTACAGCTCAGGCGGGCGCGCAACAGCTTCTGAACTCAATGAAGCTATGAACGACGCGGGTGAAGTACTGGAGGTACTCGAGATGGATTATCGCCGAAACGTCATGGCGGGGATGGCGTGGACGAATGAGTGGCTTCGCGATGCGCAAGAACCGAATAGAGAGTTCTTGTTTTTGGTTAGGAAGCACCAAGTTTAAGATTAGGAGGCTGCATTGAAGAATCGGCGCTTTCCGACAGCTAGGGACACCGGATCTGGATTTCCGCTCGCTGTTACGACGGTGGCAGGAACTGTCGCCGGCAGAACTGTCCCAGAATTTTTGATCAATATATTATGGCTGATCGATAAGAACGAGCGGCTGGGCAAGTTGGAAATCCCGTTTCCGACGTCAGGTGCCAACTATTTGCTTGCCTGCTCCCCCGAGCATAAGACAGGGAGACCGTTTTCGGCGTTCTTGCGATACGAGAGCGGGAGGTCAAAGGCTACCATCTACGTGAACACAAATCACCCAAGATTCTTTGGCCTCAGACAGGGAGTGCGGTTGCTCGACGCGGCGGGATTGGCTCCGAGATACCTTCAAGGGGAGAGCGCCGAGGAGGTTTAACGCCAAACCTCGCCGCAGAGCCCCCGCGTCGTCGAATGTCAGTGAGAAACACACTTGGTGAACGGGCGATGTTCAGATCGCTCCCGAAGCCATAGACTGTCGCGATCCCGCGCCGATCACAGCACCGATGCGGCATGATCCGGTTCGAGGCGCCCAAAGGGATCCACTTGGCTTCCGCCCGCCGCCAAAAGGCGAAGCAGCACTTAAGGGAGCGCTGACCTGACATGCTCAAAGATGCGCAAACCCTCGTGCTAAGCGGCTCCGACCTAGTCGGCAACCTCAACTGCCGCCGTCTGACCGAGCTCGACCTCGCGGTCGCCGAAGGTCGCCTCGCTAAGCCCCCGGTATGGGAAGACCCCCTCCTCCAGACGCTCCGCGAATTGGGCGCTCGTCACGAAGCCGCCTACGTGGAGCATCTGGAGCGGGCCGGCCGCCGGACCGCCCGCATTCCTGGCCAATTCCCTGATCCAGAGGCGATCGCCCGCACGCTCGAAGCGATGAGAGCAGGCGCCGACGTGATCGTACAGGCGGCGCTGGAGCTGAATCAATTTCGTGGCCGCGCCGACGTACTGCTGCGCACCGAACGAGCGAGCGACCTCGGTCCGTGGTCCTACGAGGCCGTCGATACCAAGCTCGCCCGTGAAACCAAAGGCGGGACTATCCTGCAACTTTGCCTCTACTCGGAAATGCTCGCGAAGGCGCAAGGCACAATGCCCGAGCACTTGCACGTCGTCGTCCCATGGTCGGGCTACGTACCGCAAACGTATCGGACCGCCGAATTCGCTGCGTACTACCGCCGCGCTCGGACCGCGCTCGAGCGTGACGTCCAGCTCGACCACCCGGAGACCTATCCGGAGCCTAATCTGCACTGCGACGTTTGCCGCTGGGAGCAGATCTGCGACGCCAGACGCCGGGACGACGATCACCTCGCCTTCGTCGCCGGGATATCGAAGGCTCAGATCAAAGAGCTTCGCAATCAAGGCGTCGGCAGGACCGCGGATCTCGCGGCCCTTCCTCTCCCCCTAGCGTGGAAGCCCGAACACGGATCGGCGCGGAGCCTGGAGCGAGTTCGTGAACAAGCCAGGATCCAGGTCGAGGGCCGAGAGCAAGGCAAGCTGATGTTCGAGCGGCTGGCGACTGTCCCCAAGTTTGGACTTGCCAGCCTTCCCCGTCCCTCGCCTGGTGACGTCTTCCTCGACTTCGAGGGCGATCCGTTCGCGGGCGAACACGGTCTCGAATACCTGGTCGGCTACGCTTGCCTGACCGAAGGAGGCGAGCTGACCTACACGGCGGATTGGGCCTTCTCGCGCTCGGAGGAGCGCGCTGCGTTCGAGCGCTTCATCGACTTCGTGATGGAGCGCCTCGAGCGCCACCCCGATATGCATGTCTATCACTATGCCGCCTATGAGCCGGTCGCGTTGAAGGGGCTCGCCGGCCGCTATGCTACACGCGAGGAAGAGTTGGACCGGCTGCTACGCGCCGAGGCGTTCGTGGACCTCTACGCTGTCGTCCGCCATGCGATCCGGGCGAGCGTGGAGAGCTATTCGATCAAGCGCCTCGAGCCGTTCTATGGGTATGAGCGCGCCGTTCCGTTGAAGGACGCAAACCGCACGCTGGCGCGCCTGCAGGCTTGCCTCGAACTGGGAGCCGCCGAAGCTGTGGCACCCGAAGACCGTCTTTCCGTAGAGGGATACAATCGGGACGACTGCCTATCCACTCGAGCGCTCCGCGACTGGCTGGAAGAGCTGCGCGCCGCCGCGATCGCGAGTGGCGAGGTTGTCGAGAGACCCGGCCCGCCATCTGGCGCAGCGCCGGAGGCTCTCACAGAGCGGCAGGCCAAGTCGGTCGCGCTCATCGAGCGGTTGACTGCGGGTATCCCTGATGAACCCGGCGAGAGAACCCCGGATGAGGTCGCCCGCTGGACCCTCGCTTACTCCCTTGATTGGCACTGGCGTGAGGCCAAGGCCGTCTGGTGGGAATACTATAGGCTGCGTGACCTGGACGCAGACGAGCTGTTCGACGAGCGCGCCGCGCTCTCAGGACTGCAGTTTCTGTGCCGCACCGGTGGCACGGATCGCGCGCCGGTACACCGCTACACCTTTCCGCCACAGGAGACCGAGCTTAGAGGTAGCGAAACCCTGCACGCCAAAGGTGGCGAGCCCTACGGAGAGATCAGCGACATCTCGATCGAGGAGGGCTGGGTCGACGTCAAGAAGCGCGTCGCAACCGCAAATATGCACGCCGTGGCTGTCTTCGCGCATCTCTACATACGAACTGAAGTCCAAGCCGACGCCCTGCTGCGCATCGGTAGCTATGTCGCCGACCATGGCCTCGAGGGCGACGGCCCCTTCCAGGCGGCGCGCGACCTCTTGCTGAAGCGAGCGCCGCGCGTTGCCAGCGGTGAAGCCTTGCAACTGCCCGGCGAGCATGCGTCCGCCGCGGCCATCCGCTTTGCGCCGAGGCTCGAAGCGGGTGTGCTCGCCATCCAGGGTCCGCCCGGCGCCGGCAAGACCTACACCGGCGCGCACATGATCAAGACTCTCGTCGGCACCGGCGCGCGAGCAGGCGTAACCGCGAGCAGCCACAAGGTGATCCGCAACCTCTTGAAGAGGGTCATCGAGGCGGCGGGCGCCGGCGGCGAGCCCTTGTGCGTCGAGAAGGTCACCGACAGAGAGGAAAGTCAGCCGTCACTCTTCATCACGACGCAGAACCCGGTCTTTCTGGAGCGGTTGGATAGTGACTGCCCTGTCGGTGGCGGCACCTCCTGGCTTTGGGCGCGCGGGGATCTCGCCGGGAAGGTCGACGTCCTCTTTGTGGACGAGGCCGCCCAGATGTCGCTCGCCGACGTGCTGGCGGTCTCACAGGCGGCCAAGTGCGTCGTTCTTCTTGGCGATCCCCAGCAGCTTGGACAGCCGACTCAAGGAACACACCCGGAGGGGACCGGCGTTTCGGCGCTGAGTCACATACTCGGCGGCGAGCAGACTATCGCCGAAGGTGCCGGCCTCTTCCTTGAGGAGACATGGCGTCTTCACCCGGACATCTGCGACTTCACGTCCGAGGCTTTCTACGAGGATCGGCTGCAATCGCGCGCCGGCCTCGAGATTCAGAAGGTTTCCTCACGCGGGCGCGTTCGCGGATCGGGCTTACGGCTGCTGGCCGTCGAGCATACCGGCAATCAGTCCTCCTCGCTCGAAGAAGCGGAGGCGATCCACGACCTCATCGAAGAGATGCTGAGTTCGGGAGCGACCTGGGTCGACGGCAATGATGGGAAGGAGAAGGCACTCACGCTGAACGACATCCTCATCATCGCGCCCTACAACGCACAGGTCTTCGAGCTGCAGAGGCGTCTGCCGGGCGCCAGCATCGGCACGGTCGACAAGTTCCAGGGCCAGGAGGCGGCGATCGTCATCTATTCGATAACCACATCGAGCGCGGCGGACGCCCCGCGCGGCATGGAATTTCTCTACAGCCTCAACAGGTTGAACGTCGCGACTTCGCGCGCGAAATGCCTTTGCGTGCTCGTCGCCTCGCCGGGCATAATGGAGCCGGAATGCAAGACGCCGAGACAGATGCAGCTAGCGAATGCGTTCTGCCGCTACCTAGAGCTTGCTGAGCCCCTGTGAGGTGCTGGCAACGTGAGGTCGGCTCGTCAGAAGGACTTTTCGGGCCTGGCCTTAAGGAAATCGTAGCGCGCCCTTCGATCCGAAGCGAGCATCGGCGGCTGATAGGGCATGCCGTCGTAGTAGCGGCTCGCGAGCTGCGCGCTTCCTCGCGAAACCGTAAATAGATACCTGCCGACACCAGCCCCCCTTCTACGCTTGCACAATGCTGGCAGCCCGCCGATTTCCGGAACTCTGCTCTAGGGAATTTGCGTGGCGAGTCAGCGCGCCAACGAGTGGGCTACCGGAGAGGCAGGGGATTCACTTTTTGTTCTAGAGGGCTATCTTTCATCCGGCGGCTCGGAACCGGCCGCCTTCGGTGGCAACATGCCACGGTGAGTCGGGGGCGGAGAAAGTAATGAAGAAACTCGCGGCGGAGCCGGACCGTGGCGCGGCGCAGCCGGAGCTTCAGAAGCCCTTCGTCAGGCGATTACGCGGCGACGCGCGCAAAGTCTCCGCGATGGTCTCTACTGCAGATATTGTGATCACGTCTCCCCCATATTGGAAGAAGCGCGACTACGGAGTCCCGGGCCAAATTGGCCAAGAGCTGAGTGCGCAGGCGTACGTGTCGGAGATTCTGAAGTGCTTGCACGATTGGAGTAGAGTCCTTCCCTCGTGGGGCTCCATATTCTTAAATGTCGGCGATACCTACAACGAGCGGTCGCTATCCGGGGTGCCTGCGCGGATCGAAGTCGCGGCGCGCGATACTGGCTGGATCATAAGGAACAGAATTGTGTGGGCCAAAGACGTAGGGATGCCCGATCCAGTCCAGAATAGGCTCACGTCTCGATACGAGTACATCTTTCACATCTGTTCCAGAAACGACTATTATTACGATATGTTCGGGTATTCAGAGAAATTTGGCAACGGCACCAACCCGGGCGATGTGTGGCGGATCCCGTTGCGGCGCGACATGAGCGGCCACCTCGCCCCGTTCCCGGACGAGCTTGTGGAGCGGATCATCGACCTTGCTTGTCCGCTAGAGGTTTGTACGCATTGCGGACAACCTCGCAGGCGGTTGGTCGAGAGAACCGCGGAGCTAGACCCCGGCCGGCCGCAGGCTAAGAGAGCCATGGAACTGGCGGAACAGTTTGGCCTGACGGCCGAGCATATTGCGGCGATCCAAGCCACCGGTATTTCGGACGCAGGCAAGGCGCTACGGGTTCAGACTGGCACAGGAAAGAATACTGAGAGGGTCCGCAACCTTGCGGCTGAGGCGAAGGCGGCGCTAGGCGGGTACTTCCGAGAGTTTACGTTTTCGAAGAAGCGGACGACTGGCTGGACCCGATGCACGTGCGGCGCGGAGTTCCGGCCCGGGATCGTCCTCGATCCGTTCATGGGTACCGGTACAACGCTGCGAGTCGCAGCTGCGGCGCGCCGAAGCGGAATAGGGGTAGACTTAGCGCTGCTCGCCGATTCGTAGAGCAGCGCGGGGCAGCTTCGTGCCGAGCGAGACTGAGAGAACGTTCGTCCTTACCGTCGAGGCCGTGAAGCGGTCGCTCGATACGCTCGTCGCACTAAAAGCCCATGAAAACCTGGCTGGCTACCTGTGCCTCCTCTTCACGGCGAATTCCGTGGGGACGCCGAGCGAGCTGAGACCAGACTTCAAAGGTTTCTTCGAATTGTTCCTAAAGGTCGGCGGGACATCTTCGCGGAAGCCTTATCTGCTGCCGTTTCGGGCCCGCGCAGATGCACAATCGCTTCTGTTCAACGCCAATGTGGCCGGATCGTACGCTCCGAGCTCGCTGCGGCCTGTAAGCCCCCTTCGGCAGTTGATCAACATTCAAGGGGCGTCGCGAACCGTTACATACAGCCTCCTGGACGGGCACGTGGCGACGGCGCGAAGGATGCTCCTCCATGGCGGTCAGATCCCAGTCTGCGCATTGGCGGCGTTTCTCTATCGCGACTTTGGGATTGTTGCCGAGGGGCGACCGACCGCTACGGCTCTGATCGAATCCTTGATCGACGATTTCGGCTACGCCCTCGAAATCAGTCCTGGCGCGGCCTTTCCGAGCAACGGTCTCTTCAAGGACGACAGCCTTGTATACAGAGAGGCTGACTTCCGCGAGTTCGATGCGGAGAGTCCATAGTGGCACATCGCACTTCGGAAAAGCTCCGCCAGCTATCAATTTCGGACTTAGGCATCGAAGCAACCATCGAGGCGGTTGACGAGGGTGGGGCGGCCAGCGCGGCGGCCGAGCCGCCGCTTTCAGAATCAGACAAGTTTCTAATTCTAGTCCGCGCGGCGCTGGCCGACGGCTATGCCGGGGTCATATTCACCGGCTCTCCTGGCACCGGGAAGAGTTGGTACGCGGCGCAGGTTGCGAGCGTCTTGCTCGACGGTGATCTTGACCGGGCCAGTTTCATTCAATTTCATCCGTCTTACCAATACGAAGACTTCGTCGAAGGCTACGTTCCGGAAGGTGGGAATTTCGAACGGCGCTTGAAAGCTTTTGGGCTCCTCTGCCAAGAAGCGAGCCAAGACCAAGATCGTCTCTATGTCTTAGTAATTGACGAGATTAGTCGAACCGACGTTGCACGTGTGTTTGGAGAAGCTCTTACTTACGTCGAGATGTCAAAGAGAGATATCCCTTTCAAACTGGCCTCCGGCACGGAGTTGGCAGTCCCGCGGAACATATTCATCATCGCCACAATGAATCCTTGGGATCGCGGGGTCGACGATCTTGACGTCGCGCTAGAGCGACGATTCGCCCAGATCGAGATGCCTCCAGACGCTGAGCAACTCGAGAGAATACTTCGAGCCGGCGGGATGGGCGACGAAGAGCGAGAGGGCGTTGGCCGGTTTTTTGAAGCGGTCCAGAGATCGGACAACCCATACTGCCGGATCGGACACGCCTACTTCTTGCACGCCAGAGACGCGGCGAGCCTGGGGCGCCTTTGGACGTTCCGGCTGGCCCCGTTCTTTCGGCGCGCCTGCAAGTCTGATCCCGACGAGTTCGCGCGGATTGCGGCGCTATGGCGACGGTTAATAGAACACCAACCAAATGACGCCAGCGCGCCTGGCTGAGTACAGCGAACGCTCAGGACATCGATGGCACAGGCCGGAGCCGCTGCGTTCGATCCGACACAAACCGAGGATGAAGAGCGGGCACCGCGGTACGTTGTCGAGGCGATCGAGCACGGCGACATAAAACTACCGCCGGCCCTGATCTTCGGGGGCGGCAAGCTCGATGTCTACCCGGAAGTTCTCAGCCAAGGGCTATTCCGCGTCAAGCTCGAACGCGACACCATCGCGCTGCAGGCCGGCGGCTTGATCGGCTTCATCCCTCTGAATGACCGGCTCGCCATTGAGGTCCGGACCCGTGTGCCGGTCGCCAACCTAGAGCGCGTTTTGATCGTCAGTGGGAGAGACACACCGCTCGCCTTGCCGTTCATCCGGAGCTTCGCCCATGTCGACGATGAGGCAGCTCCATTCTTGGATGTAATCGCGTCTCACTTTTGCGCGTTGCTCTCCGACCTGCGACTCGAGGGCCTCTTCAAGACCTACGTTCGTGCTCGCCGAAGGTCGAGTTCGCCAAGCGGGCGGTTGCTGCCGCTGCCATCCGCCATCGCCATCGCGACGACCGGCCGGCCCGAGGCAATCTTCGAGCGTTTTGAACGCACGGTCGACAATGACCCGAACCGTTGCATCCGCTTCGCACATAATGTGTTGCTCGGAATCTATCGATCGCGAGCTCGGCGTCCTGGCGGGCTCAAGCTGCTTGCTCAGCTCAGATCGGGTGTACCCTTGCTGGACGAAGTTCGACTGGATGAGACCGGGCGATTCCTCGGCGATCCATTGGTGCAGGAACCGGCGAGAATAGCGAGCAATCGCCCCGTCATGCGCGAGGCGGTCGAACTGGCGAGCTTCATCGCGAGAGGCAGTAGTGTTTCGGTGAGGTCGAGAGCCGGAAGGGTCCTGCTTCCGTCAATCCTTCTCAGGATGGACGATATATTCGAAGCGTTCGTGAGGAGCATACTCGCCCTGTACTTCAAGGGAGAACCAGGGCTTGGGGTGCTCGACGGCAACCTGAAGCCCCCCGCCGGCGCAGCGGCGAACGTGTTCGGGTTCGTGCCGCCGGGGGAGAAGAATGTCGGGGCGACGCCTGACACGGTGCTAACCCGTGAAAACCAGCCGGTCTGCATCATCGAGACGAAATACAAGCCCTGTGACGGAAGACCGGCCAGGGACGATCTCAACCAGGCGATAACCTATGGTGTCGCTTATGATTGTCGAACTGTTGTCCTGGTGTACCCGGCCATCGACGAACAGCCGACCAGTCTAGCGATGATTGGGAGCGCCGGGAACATTCGCCTGTTTCGCGGGACGATTGCTCTCGGTGCGGGCGACCTGCCGCAAGAAGAGAAGTCATTCTGTCGATTGCTGGCTGAGCTTCTGCAGCAGAGCTGAACGCCGAATCGAGCATCCTTGCGGCGGGGAAGTGCGGTTACGTCCTCCCCCTTAACCTCGACATTCTTCCTGTCGGGAATGACCGGCGCGCCAACCGTCGAGGGCTGGGGACTTTGCCGAGACCGGTAAAGAGCCCGGCTCGCCCCTAGGATGTGTACGTCGGCCTTCTACTTCGCTTGCACTAGCCGTTGTCGCGCCGGATCTTTGGTGCGCGCAGTCGCGAGTTGTTCAACCCGCGAGGTATCACCATACTCCCTGGCGGCGACTCGCTGGGAGCGATAGTCAAAGTCCGCGTTGGGCCCGACGGCGTGGCCCACGGCACCAAGAGGACGAGCATTTCGTCAAGAGCGACCCGATGCCGATCAGCGTGAGGAGACCGCCGAGCAGCCGCTCCGGGCGAGGTCGCCGTATGTAGCTCCTGGCGAGGTAGCGCACGTAGGTGGCCAATCCCGCCCCGCGTTGGCTGCCCCCTAGACGCGGCCCGCGCTGTCCCGCAACCGACATAGCCCAGTCCCTAGGGCCGCGCCCTCTGGTCGCGATGTCCAATGCCGACTCAAAGCCGACATTGGAACGGTTCGCTTTTGGGCGACCAGGAGTCGCGTCAATCTCCATTGTCTGAAACGCAGGAGCGGGGGAGTCAGGCGCGAACCTGTAGCCGGGTGATCGTCTAGATCAAACCGCGCCACTGTCCGGCAGGGTGAGTGCCCCGCCGCCCCACCTAAGCGGCTCGAACGCGGTGGCGCCGGCGCGGAACGCGTCGGCGGCGTGGCTGGCCCAGTCATGTCGCGGCCGACCCGACCAAACGCCGCGCGCCTCGTCCCAGTCCTTGCGGTAGCTGCGCAGAGCCCTGAGACCTTCAGCGCACTTCTGTTTGTCGAACCAGCACCGGCCAAGGATCGTGCGGACCGCCTCGATGCCATCGACCACCTCGAGCTTTGGCGCGATGGTCCAGGGCCTGATCCCCAGCGACTCCGCCGTTTCCTTCCGGCTCACCCCGGTCCCCAGCTCCCGCACGGCAAGGTCGTGAGGCCCGACGTGGCGGCTGTAGGCGTAGGGCTTCTCAGCCAGCACCTTGGCGTAGTGCGCCAGGCCCTCGCCGCTGTTCTCGTAGTAGTCGATCAGGCGGACCTCGCGGCGATGGCGCTGGACGAACCAGATCGTCGTCGAGTCGTCCATGCCAAGGTCCCACCACGTTTCGACCTTCAGGTTGGAGTCGTATGGGACCGGCCCGATGCGGCCGGCCTCCTCGCACCCGGCCAAGCCATCCGCGTAGTAGGCGCCCTCCACGGCAGTCTCGAACGCCTCGCGCGGCGTCGAGGGGTACTCCCGCTTCATATCCGCCTTCTGCGTTTCGAGCTTCTTGGCGTACCAGGCGCGCTGCGCCGGAGCGAGCTTGACCCCTTCGCCTGCCCGCAGATCGCGGAAGTAGCGCTCTAGCTCGGGCGTGATATCGACGTCGTCCGGGTCGAGGACGTAGCCGGGGTCGCGCCACCAGGGGAAGAAGTGGAACTTCCAGTCCAGCGGGCCGAGCTTGGCGCCCAGGCGCTGCTTGCTCTGCGCCTCCTGGCAGAGCTCGTAGAAGCGCCCCTCCTGCCCCTCCGCCGTGCTCTCGATGCAGACGAACTGCCCCGCCTGGACCGTGTTTAAGCCGCCCGTGAGGATCTCGCGGGCCTTCTCCGGGTACTTGGCGCAGATCTTCCCGAACTCGGAGACGTGCAGCATCTGCAGCGTTCCGGAGCGCATCGAGGCGCCGACCTTGATGAC
>Ga0070734_10004929_pt1 | contig 12186 bp, 10 predicted proteins | sample Coa_R1_8_FD_66444 | JGI IMG/M metagenome (GOLD analysis project Ga0070734, IMG submission 66444) | Surface soil microbial communities from Centralia Pennsylvania, which are recovering from an underground coalmine fire - Coalmine... | ecosystem: Environmental > Terrestrial > Soil > Unclassified ...
ATCCCCTACAAACGCATCGACCTGGCAGTTGCCGCGTTCACGAAATTGAAGCTCCCGCTCAAGATCGTAGGAAACGGCCGTGGCATGAAGATGCTTCAGGCGGCGGCGGGGAGTAATGTGGAGTTTTTGGGGCGCGTGAGTGATGACGCCTTGCCGGGGCTGCTCGCCCGCGCGAAGGGCTACATCATGCCCGGTGAAGAGGACTTTGGGATTGCGCCGGTCGAAGCCAATGCCTGCGGACGGCCCGTCATCGCGTTCGCTGCCGGAGGCGCTCTCGATTCCCAATGCGATGGGGTGACAGGGGTCCTCTTCCCCGAACAGACGGTCGAGAGCCTCTGCGAGGCTGTCTGTGCAGCCGAAAGTCGGGATTGGGACCCCGAGGTAATTCGCGCCCACGCCCTGCAATTCGATACGGCCGTCTTTCAGGAGAAGATGGCGCAGGTGGTGGCGGAAGCGCGCCGAAATACGGTACATTATGGAAAAAACGCTGAACTCCTCCGATAAACCGCATCTCATCATCCGGCCCAGTTCCGGCTGGGCGGCGCTGAACCTGGGTGAGTTGTTTCAATTTCGCGATCTGTTGGTTACGCTGGCTGTCCGGGATATTAAACTCCGCTATCGTCAAACGGCTCTGGGCGTGCTCTGGGTGGTGCTGCAGCCGCTGATCTCCGCAGGGATCCTCTCTTTCGTCTTTGGCAGGGTCGCCAAGCTGGCGGACCCGCAGGATCGAACCCCCTACTTTCTGCTGGTCTACGCGGGGCAATTGGGCTGGACCGCCTTCGCGAGCACCCTCTCCAAGACCAGCACATCGCTGGTCGGCAATGCGCACCTGGTGACCAAGGTCTACTTTCCCCGTCTGGTTCTGCCGCTCTCGACGGTCTTCTCAACGTTGATCGATTTTAGCGTCGGCCTGGGGATGCTGGTCGTGCTGCTATTGGTGTACCGGATACCGCCGGGGATCGGCATTCTGCTCCTGCCGGTGTGGCTGGTGTTGCTGGTTCTGGTAGCCCTGGGTGTCGGGCTCTGCGCGGGCGCGCTCACCGTCCGGTATCGCGATGTGCAGTATATCCTACCGGTCGCCACCCAATTCCTGATGTACGCCAGCCCGGTCGCCTATACGGTCTCGAAAGTCCCGGAAGCGCTCCGCTCCCTCTACTATCTGAACCCGCTCGCCGGGTTGTTGGAGGCGTTCCGCTGGTCGCTCCTCGGGGAGGGGAGCGTGCATTGGGGGTATGTGGGCTATGCGACCCTGTTTGCAATCGTGGTGTTCCTGGTCGGAGTGTACGCGTTCAAACGGATGGAGCGACAGTTCGCCGATGTCATCTGAGGAGATCGGATGGCGGAGAGAGGGTTGGCGGCGATGCCGAAAGTAACGGTAGTCATCCCAAACTACAACTATGCACGCTTTCTGCCGCAGCGGATCGAGAGCGTATTGAACCAGTCTTATCGGGACTTTGAGGTTCTCTACCTCGACGATGCTTCGACGGATGAGAGCGCAAAGAGTTTCGCACGTTATGCCGCCGATCCCCGTATACGGAGTATCCTCAATACGGAGAACTCCGGCGGGCCGTTTCCGCAATGGAACCGGGGCGTTCGGGAGGCGACGACGGAGTATGTCTGGATCGCGGAGGCGGACGATTACGCCGATGAACGGCTGCTGGAGCGTCTGGTCCCAATCCTGGATGCGAACCCGAACGTCGGCATCGTTTACTGTCAGTCACGGTATGTAGATGAGGAGGGTGTTCTGGGAGGCTCTGCGGCATCGCAACAGGACCCCGAGCGCTGGTCTCACGACTTTATTTCCCTAGGGCAGGAGGAGTGTGCCCGCTATCTGCTCTTCGGCTGCACCCTGCCCAATGCCAGCGCGGTTGTCTTCCGTAAGAGCGTTTATGAGGCCACAGGCGGCGCGGACGAGACGATGCAGCTCTGCGGCGATTGGCATCTCTGGGCGAAAATGCTGCTCCGCTCCGATGTCGCGTTTGTCGCCGAGCCCTTGAACTATTTCCGTCAGCATACGCACTCAGTCAGCAAACGGACGCAGACGGCGGTGTTCGTCGCGGAGAAGTACCGTATCGCCCGTATGATCCGCGATAGCGTGTCGCTCCCTGCCGAAAGGCTGGAACGATCCTGCGACGACATGGCTGGCTACTGGATCTACAACGCCTTGAACCCTCCGCGCAGTATCTCGTTACGAGGGAGCCGCGCCATCTATCCGCTGGCGCGGGCGATGGATCGCCAATTGAACCGGCGCCTCGTAGGAAAGATCGTGAAGTACTATCTCTGGCGCATGGGGATCCTGGATCGGCTGCGGGCGACCCGGAACGCGGTGTCTCCTCGCTCCGCCGAAGGATAGCGGATTCGGACGTAGAGGCAGGCCCCTGTGCCTGCCCTCATTCAGGCTGTGCCTGCCCTGGGCAACCACGGAGGGTTGCCCCTACATGGGTACGGAGTTTACGGATGGGTAGATGAAGGAAAGTGGGATGCCTGGCATCAGTGTGATTATTCCCGCATACAACCCCGGACGGTTTCTGGAAGAGACCCTCCAGTCGGTGATCGCGCAGACCTACACCGACTGGGAGTGCGTGGTGGTGGACGACGGCTCGAAGGAGGATCTGTGTTGGGTCGCGACACGGCACCCGCAAATCCGGCTGATCCAGCAGGAGAACCGGGGCCTCTCCATCGCCCGAAATCGAGGTATCCTGGCAACGACCGCCGAATACATCGCGTTCGTAGATGCGGACGACCTCTGGCTGCCGACGAAGCTGGAGCGACAACTGGCGAGGATGGAAGATCCGGCAATAGGGCTGTGCCATGCGCAGTTTGCAGTGATCGATGCCGAGGGGAGGCGCTCGGAAATCGGGTCGCCTGCGCAGTTCTATGCATTCGAAACCTTTCGTGATCTGTTGCGGCATAACTGTGTGGGGGTCAGCTCAGTGCTGTTGAGGCGAGAGGCGCTGGCCGTGTCCGGCCTCTTCGATCCGATGCTCCGCACGGCGCAGGACCACGATATGTGGGTCAAGATCACACGACACTATCAGAGTGCGTTTGTCCCTACGGTGGAGATCCTCTATCGCGTTCACGGCAACAACCTTTCGGGAGATTTTCGGCTGACCTACGAGGAAGTGATGCGTATCTTACGCAAGAACCTGGAATTAGCGACGCGGCAGGGGGATACGACGGCGATTGAGGCGGTACGAGACGGAGTGCGCCGCTACCGTGCCAGCCTGGGCAGTACGGCGTTCGATGCGGCGCGAACCCGCCTGCGCCAGCGGAAGTGGAGGGAGTTCTTCTCAGCCTACTGGTTTGCATTGCAGCGGTATCCCGGCTATGTGGTGAAGTCCACGCTCACCTATCCGTTTCACCGGCGCGGTGGAACCGGACCGGTGCGCTGAGATGCGAGGGGAGCCGCGACAATGTCCGGGATAACACTGGTAACGCCGACCTATGGCCCCGATCTGGAGCGCTTCCTGCTACAGCGCGAGTCGCTTGAGCGCTGCGGCATTACGCTCCCCCATATCGCTGTGGTACAGGATGAGGACCTTCCGCTGTTTCGGAAGATACCCTTTCAGCGGAACCTGACCCTCCTCTCCACCCGCGAGGTCTTGCCGCCGCAGATCGAGCGCCGCCGAGTCGCATACCGTTATCGCCGTCGCCATCCGAAGCGGTGGTTTGTACATAAGCCGCTGCACGGCTGGTACACCCAGCAGTTCGTCAAACTCGCGGTCGCAAACATCGTGCAGACGGAGGGGTACGTCTGCGTAGACGCCGATATCTTCTATTGCGACCGGCTGGTGGAAGCGGACTTTTATGCCGCCGATGGCCGGCTGCATCTCTATGAGACGACCGAGGACCTGGATGTGGAGATGGCGGAGTGGCTGGCGCAGAGTATGCGCTTCCTGGGGATAGAGATGCGGCAGAAACGGCCCGCCAAGTATATCCATGCCCTGCTTCCCATGCATACGGAGGTGGTGCGGGAGATGATAGCCTACATCGAGGACCGACATAAAGGCAACTGGGCAGAGGCGATGGTAGATCATCACGTAACGGAGTACATGACCTATGGGGCGTATGCCCGTTATCTGCATCACCTGAAACGGGTGGTTCCAGCGGAACCTACCAGGTGCCTGTACTACTGGTGGGCGGACCAGATCGCAACGATGCAGACCGACTTTCCGGAGCGGTTGGCGCAAAGTCGGGCGAAAGCCGTGTTGGTGCAGTCGAACCTGGGCCGCGCCGTGCGCGATTATCGTGCTCTTGCCGAATTGGCCTGGAGCCGCGTCGAAACGACGGCGGAAGGCGGCATCCACACCTAGCGGGAAATAAGGGTAAGCGTGCAACAGCCATACACGAAGAACTTTTTTCAAGATCAGCGGCAGCACTCCCTTCAGTCGGCGCGTCAGGTCGTCCCGGTGGTGATGGAGCTGATACAGCCCAGAAGCATCGTGGATGTGGGGTGTGGCGTCGGCGCATGGTTGTCCGCCTTTCAGGAGCAGGGCATCGAGGATATGCTCGGAGTGGATGGAGACTATGTCAACCGGGAACTCTTGATGATCCCGCAGGCTAAGTTTCGCTCCTATGATCTCAAATGTCCGTTTCGGGTTGACCGAGAATTCGATCTCGCCATGTGCCTGGAGGTAGCGGAGCACCTCCCGTGGGAGGCGGCGGAGACCCTGATCGAGAGCTTGACCCTGCTCAGCCCAGTCGTTCTGTTCTCTGCGGCGGTACCGCATCAGGGAGGCGTCTTTCATGTCAATGAGCAGTGGCAGGAGTTCTGGCAAAACCAGTTTGTCGCGCAGGGCTATCGCGCCATAGATTGCATTCGGGGGCGGATCTGGGAGAATACGCACGTGGAGTGGTTCTATGCCCAGAACACGTTTCTCTATGTCCGTGCCGATTGTCTGGAGCGCTATCCCGCCTTGCAGAGTGCGGCGGAGTCGGGAAACCCGATGCCGGCCCGTGTCGTCCATCCCGGTATGTTTTTAGGGCTGGTATACAACTCCGATCCGGAAAACATCCGGGTGGGGGACGCCTGGAAGATACTGCTCACTTCGCTGAAGTGCGCCATTCGCCGGCGTATGGGGCGGAAGGGCACAGGTGGGTCCCGATGAGAGTGCCCATCGTCTATTTCTATCCCGGCTGTCGTTGGGAGATGCCGCCGGGACGGCATCGCCTGATCATGGATGCGATGGCGCAGCACCATCCGGTCATCTTTCTGGAGAGCCCGCAGCACTCCGGGCGCCTCTTGGAGACCAAGCGTCCCCGGATCGAGAAGCGGCACGATAATCTGACCGTCATTCACAATGCATTTGGCTTTCGTTATGCCCGGCTGGGTAAGAAGCTGGGGCGGCTGAGCGCTGCGTTGGATGCGCGCTGGATGCATCGAGAGCTGCGCACCCTCGGGGTCACGGACTATGTGTACTGGCTCTCGGCAAACGCACCGAACGCACTCTGGGGCATGCGGACCGAGCGGCTAGTATTCGACTGCATCGATCCCTGCTTCGAGCCGGAGGGGCAGGAGCAGTTCGACCGGATGGAGGCGGAAGTCGTCCGCCAGGCGAAGGTGGTGTTCTGTACGGCGGAGGCGCTGCATGAGAAGTTGCAGAGGCAGCATCCGCATACTTACCTGGTGCCGAACGCCTGCGCACCCGAAGCCTATCATCCGGACGCGACGCGTCCGCTGTCGATTCCGGAGCCATTGAAGGCGCGCCCCCGGCCCGTTGTCGGTTTTATGGGGACCTTTGACTGGCGTGTGGATACGGCCCTCTTAACGGAGGCGGCGAAGCGCCTGCCCGAATATACGTTCGCCCTGCTGGGGCGGGTCAATCGGGAGCAGGAGGGGGCGGTGCGCGAACTGCGCGGGCTGCCGAACGTCTTGATGCCCGGCAGCGTATCGGAGGCGGAGGGGTTTGCCTATACGGCAGCATTCGATGTGGGACTGATCCCCTTCCTGCCGGGCCCGATAAACGATGCGATCAATCCGGTAAAGATGTACATGTACCTGGTGGCGGGCAAGCCGGTGGTGTCGACCTGGGTGCGGGAGTGCGTGCGCCATGCGCCCTATGTGCGCGCCGCCGAGAACACGGAAGCGTTTGTGGGGGCGATCCGACAGGCAGTTGCTGACAACGACGCAGCGGCGGTGACGGCGCGGATCGCATTCGCGCTGCAGAATACCTGGGATGTGCGGGCGCGAGAAGCCCTCAAGCATCTCAAAGCGAATGGCGTTCTGACAGAGGGGTTGGAGCCGAAGAGAGTGGAGGCGGTTTGATGGGTATTCCAACCAGCGTGGTAGTCATCACGCTCAATCGGCCCGACTATGTGCGGACATGCCTGCAGCGCCTCCAGGCGCAGCAGCCGCGTCCGGATCAGGTCATCGTTGTGGATTCCTCCCAGGATGACCGCACCACCAGGGTGGTTGCGGAGTTTCCCGGCGTGCTCTATCTGCGGAATGAGAACGGCTTTGGGCGGATGACCACCTCACGCAACATCGCCCTGAAGCACTGCACCGGCGCGATCATCGCCTTTGTGGATGACGACGCTTTTGCGCACGCAGGGTGGTTGGCCGCGCTGCTGGCGGCCTATACCGATCCCAAGATCGGCGCTGTCGGCGGGCGCGCCCTGAACAATCAGCCCGGTGAGGAGAAGCAGGGCGTGGACAGGATCGGCAGGCTGATGCCATATGGCGACGTTCAGGGTAACTTTGCCGCCGATCCCGGCGCGATCCTTCCGGTGGATCATATCATGGGCTGCAATATGTCGTTCCGGCGAGAGGTACTGGCGCGCTTGGGAGGCTTTCGGGAGGATTTTCCGGGGATCTCGGGCGTGTGCGAAGATACCGATATGTCGTTGCGCGTCAGGAAAATGGGCTATACCATTCTCTTCAATCCCGCTGCGGTCGTGGATCATGTCGCCGCCCCCCAGGCCATCGGGAAGCGTTTTGATACGCGCTACTCCTATAACGCGCAGCGGAACCGCCTGGTGATGCTCATCAGCAACTACGGCCCGTTCTCCGGTTATGTCTGGCGCTATATCTTCCATAGCCTCTGGCGGGATACACGGAAGTTAGGGCGGATCGTTCGGGGGATCGGTCCGTTTGCCGATGCGTTAGCGCACTGGGGAGCAAATACGCTGGGATCGCTGGTCGGAATGGTGCTGGGAGTACGCCTGTTGATCCGGCATCGGGCCGATCCGGTCCGGCATGACCGGGATGCCCAGGAGATTGCCCGTATCCTGGGTAGGTCGGTAGAGACGTCTCCACTACGCCCCACGCCTATCGATGAGCCGCAGCGCGCGACGTTCTGATCCCGAGGTAACTATGCATATCTGTTTCCTCAATATGCCCATGGAGTACTACTCGCCGATCTCCGGCGGCGCCATATCCACGATCATTATGCAGCACGCGAAGCGGTTCGTTGCGCAGGGGCATCGTGTGACGGTCCTGACGGTCACCAATGAGGACGCGCTCTATCCGGAGGGCGACATTATCCCCATTTATGCCGCACAGAGGGAGCATCTCAATTTAGCCCAGCGCGCCCTCTCGAAGCTCCGCCGCAAGTTCGTCGATTGGGACTATGGCTACTATGAGTATTATCTGAATTCGTTTCTCAAGGCGATGCGAGGGTTGAAGCCCGCGCCGGATGTCGTCCTCTGTTACAACGATCTCGTCTCGCCGAAGTACATCAAGAAACTGTTGCCGAGGGCGAAGGTGTTGGTCAATCTGCAGAATGAGCAGCGCACTACCCAGCGCGACCTGAGCGAGACCATCGCCAGCGTCCACACCTTTGTGGCGTGCAGCAAGCATATACGCAATTGGATGGCGGAGCAGCACGGCATTCCCGACAACAAGCTGGCGGTCATCAATAATGGCATCGACCTGGAGCGGTTCTATCCCCGTGAGAACTATCTGGCGCCAACCACCCCGATCAAAGTGCTGTTCGTAGGGCGCATCGACCGCAATAAGGGGCCGGACATTGCGGCGGATGCGGTTGCCGTGCTGCAAAAGGAGGGGGCAGCCGTCTCGTTCTCCGTTGCGGGCGGCGTCTGGTTCTATAACCACCAGGACGACTGGAAAGATCCCTTTTTCTGTGAATTGCAGGAGAAGATCCAGGCGGTAGCAGGGGAGTATCTGGGGCACGTGACCCGCCCGAATGTGCCTCCGCTCATCCGGCAGCACGATGTGGTCTGTGTGCTCTCGCGCTCACAGGACCCCAATCCGTTGGTCTGCCTGGAAGGGATGGCATCGGGATGTGCGGTCATTGGGGCGACGCGAGGAGGGATTCCGGATGCGTTCGGTGAAGCGGGAATGCTGGTGGATCCGGATGATTTCGAGGCGGTCGTCTGCTGTCTGCGGAAACTGGTCTCCGACCCGGAGACGCTTAGGCTGGAGAAGCAGAGATCCGTGGCACGCGCGCAAAAGGCGACCTGGGAGAACGGGGTCGAGAAGCTGGAAGAGGTGCTGCAGCGTGCCGTTTAGGATCAGAGAATGAAGATTGCGCTCGTCTCCAACTATCTGCCCAGCGGCAGCAAAATCGGCGTCGGCTATGTCGTCCACTACTTCGCCAACGAACTGGTGAAGCGGGGGCACGAGGTCACGGTTTACAGTCAAACGGGAGCCAGTACGGATTCGCTGTACAACGTGGTCCCGGTCCCCTCCGGGCGGCGGTTCCGTACCTTTGGCTTCGCCTGGAGCCTGCGGCATTTCGACTTTGCCGGTTACGACGTGTTGAATGCGCATGGCGACGACTGGTTTCTCTGGGGCCGGAAGCGTCCGCGCCACATCCATACCTTTCATGGCTCCTGTCTAGCGGAGATGTTGAGTATCCGGGGAGCGAAGGAGAAGCTGCGGATGGGGATGCTGGCGCTGTGCGAGTACAACACTTGCCTTCTCACCCGCGAACTGGTAGGGGTGTCGCACAATACCCGGCGCTATATCCCGATGATCCGGCATGTCATTCCCAATGGGGTGGATCTGTCGCAGTTCCATCCGGCGGAAATGCAGTCTCCTGCGCCCTCCCTGCTGTTTGTGGGGACGATGCATGGACGCAAGCGCGGCCAGATGCTGCTGGATCTGTTTCAGCGCGAGGTACGCCCACAGGTACCCAATGCGGAGTTCTGGGCGGTCTGTGAAAATCCCGTTGAAGGGGAGGGCGTACGCTGGTTTGGGCGCGTCCCGCTGGAGGAGCTTTGTGAACTGTACCGGCGGGCCTGGGTCTTCTGCCTGCCCAGCACCTACGAGGGGTTCGGCGTTCCCTATATCGAGGCGATGGCATCGGGAACTCCGGTGGTCGCCTCACCCAACGTGGGTGCGCGGGAGGTGACCCAGGAGGGCCGGGCCGGGATACTCGCGAATGACATCGGATTGGGAGCGGCGCTGGTGAAGGTGCTGACCGATGCCGATCTGCGCCATAACCTGCGGCAGGAGGGGCTGAAGCGGGCGCAGGATTTCTCCTGGGCGCGGGTGTGTGCGCAGTACGAGGCGCTCTATGTGGGCGATCTGGCGCGCCTGAAAGAGTTGGCGGCGCAATGAAAGCGGCGCTCTTTGCCAGTGCGTTTCACCCGCATGTCGGCGGCGTGGAGGAGGTGACCCGCCAACTGGCGCACCGGCAGCGGCTGGCAGGCGACAGTCCGCTCATCGTCACCAACCTCTGGCCGAAGGACCTGCCGGAAGCGGAGGAGTTCGAGGGGCTGCCCATACGCCGGTACAACTTTCGTGTGCCGGAGCGCCACTGGAAGCAGTGGGGCGGTGCCTGGCTCTATGGACCGGGAACGTTGCGCCGCCTCTGTTCGGATCTGAAGACGCATGGAGCCGATCTCATCCATGTCCACTGCGTCAGCTCGAACGCCTACTACGCACTGCGCGCTCGGAAACGTCTGGGCTTGCCGCTGGTGGTTACGCTCCACAGCGAACTGACCATGGACGCCACGGGGCTCTTCCAGCGCTCCGCCTTTGCGCAATCGCTCCTGCGCACGATCCTGGCGGAGGCGGATGCGATCACAGGGGTCTCCGCGAAGACGCTGGCGGATGCGGAAGCCTTCTGGGGCAAGCCGTTCGGAACCAGGGCGAGGGTCATCTACAACGGCGTGCCGTTGGAAGAGTTCGCCGCCTGTGCCACCTATCGGCATGAGAAGCCCTACATCCTTGCGATTGGCAGGCTCGTGACGCAGAAGGGGTTCGATATCCTGCTGCGGGCGTTCGCAGAGGCCGATCTGAGGGATTACGATCTGTTGATCGCGGGAGATGGCGCGGAGCGGGAGGCTCTGGAGGGCCTTGCAGCCTGCCTGGGCCAGGAGCGAAGCGTTCACTTTTTGGGGCGTTCGGATCGCGCCCAAACGCTGGCGCTCTTCAAGGGCTGTGAATATGTCGTCGTGCCTTCGCGCACCGATGAGGGGCTGCCGATGGTCACGATGGAGAGTATCGCCGCCGGGAAGCCTGTAATCGCTTCGCAGGTCGGCGGCATTCCCGAATCGATCTCCGACGGGGTGAATGGGCTGCTGGTACCGAAGGAGGATGTCGCGGCGCTCTCGGAAGCCCTGCAAAAGCTGGCCCACGACACGAAGTTCCGGGAACGATTGGGGAGCGGAGCGAAGGAGAGGGCGGAGGCGTTCGCCTGGTCCGACATCGCCGCCCAGTACGCCGAAGTCTACGCCAAAGTTAGCCAACGCAGGGGTACACAGCCGTGAATTGGAGATACGAGATGAATCCCCGGTCTGCGATTTCCAGGAGCGCCTAACAATATTTGCCTTTTGCGGAAAAAATTGCCTGTCGGCCTTGCAGTTTTGAGAAAAGCAGGTTATAATGACAGGTAAGGGAATACACGAGGTATCCTCCGAACTACTATATCGCAACAAACTTCCCTCTCTCATTGGTCTCGCATATTGCGAGGTATCCATTGCACAACATCATATTGGCCGGCGGTCTCTTTTGGGAGCCGCAAGATTCGCACAAACCCATCTCTTCATCTGGCTGCCTTTGTGGTCAGCTTCGACCTGTTTTTTGCCTGTCGTTGGAAGGGAAACGCTCATGCGCCTGTGTCTGTCTTCGGTCGGTTCCAAGAGCCCTGCGGCTCGTCGTCATGTGGTGTTGCCCGCCCTTCGTGCGTTTCTCCTCGCGCGCTCTGCCTCTCCTTCGCGCTCGCCTCGCTGGCTGCGGATGGTCGCCTTCTTCTTCTCTTTTGTCTTCTTGTGGAGCATGGTCCTGGCAACACCCGTGCAGATACTGGCGCAAGAGCATCTGCCCTCCCGAACCTCCAAAACCCCACAGGTCGCCGCCAAGCCCAAGGATGATCCTTCCTGGCACACCATCAACTACCTGAACCCGCCGAAGTCCGCCAAGCCTTCCCATGCTTCATTCCGCTTCACACCGCCGCTCTCGCTGCTGGATGAGGTCGGACGATTGGCTCGCACTGTGACCGATTCCGAAGCCACCGCCTGGAAGCAGGAGTTGGCAACCCGGCATCTCGCCCCGCAGCGCAACGCCCACCTGCATCTGTGGCTGGGAGAGTATGCCCTCGCTCACGACGAACAGCCCGAGCAGGCATTGTGGCACTTTCGGCGGGTGCAGCAGATCGTCTCCCGAACCGATCCTGCCTTCGGCATCTCCGCCTTCGACCAGGCGCTCACTCTCTTCTACGAGGGATCCTACGGAGAGGCGAAGGAGAGTTTCTATACCCTGCTCACTTCTCAGCACGCCTTGGCCGGAGTGCAGCGGCGTCACATCACGCTCTGGTACGATCATGCCAGGGCATGTGCCGGCTACCATGCCGAACACGCCGCAGCCGGCATCCCCGAACCGCCCCGCCTGGATCCGCTCTGTGGGGCAGCAGCATTGGCTTCGTGCCTGCGGGCGCAGGGACAGCCTTCGGATAAGCCCACCGTGCTGAGCGCAGTGAGGGTTTCTGGAAGAGGTAGCCGAGAGAGCGATTTGGTTGCCGGGGCAGAGAAACTGGGGATGCGCGCCCGCATCGTCTCGACGGACGATGCGGGGTTGATCGCGCTGCCTAAGCCTGTTATCGCCTATGTTGAGCATGACCACTTTATTTCTGTAGTAGAAGCCAATAAGGAAGGGGTTAGCTACCTGTGCAGCGACTGCGGAGCCTGGCCGGGAGGCAAGATCCATCTGATCTGGAAGCAGTGGCATAAGCTGGAAGCGACCTCCTATGTCGCCATCTACAAGCCTGAGAGCATTCTGGC
>Ga0070734_10004930_pt1 | contig 12184 bp, 10 predicted proteins | sample Coa_R1_8_FD_66444 | JGI IMG/M metagenome (GOLD analysis project Ga0070734, IMG submission 66444) | Surface soil microbial communities from Centralia Pennsylvania, which are recovering from an underground coalmine fire - Coalmine... | ecosystem: Environmental > Terrestrial > Soil > Unclassified ...
TCCCGCACCAGGCCTCGCATCAGCAGTTGAGCCAGAATCCTGGCATCGATATTGCCGCCGCAGACCACGATGGCGACCCGCTTGCCGGCAAAGCGCTTGCCATGGGCGATCAGGGCGGCGAGTCCGGCGGCACCGGCTCCCTCGGCGATGATCTTTTGGCGCTCGGCCATCATCTGGACGGCCTGCTCGAGAGCGTCTTCGCTGACCAGCAGCAAATCGCTGACCAATCGGGCGATGATCTCGCGCGTCAGCGCGCCGGGCGATTTGACGGCGATGCCCTCGGCGATGGTGAGGCCGCCATTGGCCGGCGCGAGGTTGCGTACCGCGTGGTGCATGGAAGGGTAGAGAGCGGCCTCGACGCCAATCAGCTCGATCCTGGGGTCCAGCGCCTTGGCAGCGATCGCCACGCCCGACATCACGCCGCCGCCGCCAATGGGGACGACGATGATGTCGACGCCCGGAAAGTCGGCCAACAACTCGAGGCCGATGGTGCCCTGGCCGGCGATGATCAGTGGATCGTCGTAAGGATGGACGAAGGTCAGTCCCTGCTGAGCCGCGAGTTCGCGCGCGAACACGGCGGCACTGTCGATGCTGTCGCCCTGGAGCAGGACCTTGGCGCCGAGCCCGCGGGTGCGCTCGACCTTGTTGAAGGGGGTCCCGTCGGGCATGACGATGGTCGCGGGTATCCCGAGCCGTCCCGCATGATAGGCCACGCCCTGGGCGTGGTTGCCGGCCGACATGGCGATCACGCCAGACTTCCGGGCGGCGGCATCGAGGCTCGCCAGCTTGTTGTACGCACCGCGATCCTTGAATGAGCCTGTGTATTGGAGGTTCTCCAGCTTCAGGATCACCTCGCGCGCGCCCGTAGCCTCGGCCAGGCGTGGCGCCGTGATGGCCGGCGTCCGGACGACATGACCGGCGATCGTCGTGGCGGCGCGTCGAACGTCGTCGATGCTCACGGCCATGCCAGGGTCCCCCTCATGCAGGGTGGCTCGGATTCAGGGTCAGCCGGTTACGGCCCCTTCCGAGAATGGCGAAGTAGACACCGTCGCGCCACGACCCGATGAAGTCGGCATAGTGGTTCGACATCGGATTGCCCGACTGCCCGCCGGCGATGACGAAGCGCGATCGGTCTAGGTCGCCGAGGTCGAAGACCGCCCGCAATCCCGCGCCATGCATATCATCGAAGGAAGCGCCCGTGGGATCGTCCACCTGGGGAACGGCGCGGTCGACGGTGAAGAAATCGCCGTCGGTCGGGATGTCCGGATCGAGCCAGGCCTGAAGTACCGGCAAATGCCGAAACAACGGATGGGGGAAATGGGCCCGATGCGCCTCGCCCCACTGCCACAAGGACGAATCGGTGCCATAGGCGCGGTCGAGCGCCTTCATGGCGCGGTCGTAGGCCTGGCGCACCTGCCAGGCGCAGTCCTCCACGACTGGCGTACCTGAGTCGTCGCACAGCTGGGCGGCAGGCCCGCCCTGGAGGGCCTCGGTCAGGATTTTCGCATCCCAAAACCAGAAGTCGGAGAAGTCGGCGCCTAGGACGTCGTCCAGCAGGCCGTGGGCAAGCTCTCTTATCCAGGCATCGAAGATGAGAGGCGCGGCACCCGCGCGGTCCATTCGCCGGTCCCAACTCGAAAGCCTGGCATCGGGCTCGCTCGCCAGCAACAGCGGCACCAGGGTCTGAGCGGCGAGGGAATAGGTATCCCGCTGGATCGCAATCATGCTGTCCAGGTCATGCTTTGGCCGCGCCTCGATCATTTGTCGGATGCGGTCGACGCGGTAGTCGGCGTCCCAATGGGCGGTCACGAAGTAGGGATACTGCGCGTCGGTGATCCGATTATTGGCGGTGGCGAAATAGCCCACCGGCGGGTTCATGCCCTGGGGCAGGGCGTCGAACGGGATCATTCCGACCCAGTCGTAGTCGCCGCTCTCGCCCGGCACCGGCATCAGGCTGCCGTTGAGAAGGTTCTTGCGGATCGGGATCCGCCCGATCGTGGCAAAGCCGATGGCGCCGGCGTCGTCGGCATAAACGACGTTTTGGACCGGCGAGTCGAACCGGCGGAGCGCATCGTGGAAGGCCGCGGCGCTGGGCGCACGGCTCATGGCCAGGAGTGCGGCCGCCGTTCCGTCGTCCGGCGCCAGGCCAGTCCAGGCGAGCGCGTAGGCGCGCTGGGTGGCCTGGTCGATCTGGATGAGCGGGCCATGGCGCGTCTCAAGCACGGTCTCCACCACGGAAGCGCCGCCCTTGACGGCAATCGTCTCGTCGCGCTTCAGCAGAGGCTGCGGCCCGGTTGGCGTCGCATATCGCCCCCCGGGAAGCAGGGTTTCGACGAAAAGGTCCTGGGTGTCCGCGTTGGTGGTGGTGAAGCCCCAGGCGACATGATCGTTGTCGCCGATGATGATGAGCGGCACGCCCGGCGCAGTCGCGCCGACGAGGCGTCCTGCGGGAGTTTCCAGCCGGGCAAGATACCAGGCTGCGGGCATGTCGAGGGCGAGATGAGGATCATTGGCCAGAAGCGGCTTTCCGGTAACGCTGCGGCTTCCGGCCAGCACCCAGTTGTTGGACGCGCCGGCGCCCAGCAGAGTCCAATGAGGGTCGTCGAGAAAGGCATGGTTCTGATTTGTCGGCCAGAGCACTTGCATGACCTGGGGCGGCAACCGGTCGGCGAGGACCTGGCGCAGACGCTCGTCGCGCCAGTTCCCGGAAAGCTGCCAGGCCATGAGCCGGCCCCAGACCAGGGAGTCCGCCGGCGTCCATGGCTCCGGACGATAGCCCAGCAGCAGGAACTCCGGTGCCGGCAGGCTGTCGCGCCGGGCAAGATAGGCATTGACGCCGTCGGCATAGGCCTGGAGGAAGCGCTGCGCATCCCGCGGCAGATGCGCCAGGTTCGCCACGGCGGCCCGATAGAGACCGAGGCGCCGCATGAAACGGTCGGTCTCGACCGTGGGCGCGCCGATGACCTCGGAAAGCCGCCCGGCGCCAAGCCGGCGCGTCAAGTCCATCTGGAACAGGCGGTCTTGCGCATGGGCATAGCCGAGGGCGAAGGCCGCATCCGCATCGCTGCGAGCGCGGATGGTGACGATGCCCATTTCGTCGCGTTGGATTTCGATGCCGGCAGACGCGCCGGGCACGGAGATCGCGCCGTCAAGCTTCGGCAGCGTCGCCATGAGAATGGTGCCCAGCGCCCCCGTGGCCAGCAGCACCAGCCCGAATGCCCAGAGTGCGAGGCGCCCGATCACTCAAAGCTCGCCCAGGATGCGATCGCGATCGGCGTCGAGATCGGACGCGGCGCCCCGGCTGGCGCCCAGCGGTCCGGGAGACTTGCCATTGATGAATGGCGCGTAGCGCCGGGATTCGTCTCCCTCGGGCGGTTCGACCTTCACCACTCTCGCGCCCAGATCGTCGAGCAGCATCGTGCAATAGCGACCGGCGAGAATCCGGGTCAGGTCGAGCACGAAGAGGCCGGAAAAAGGGCCTGCGGGAGTCATCTCGGTTTCATACCCGGTCGGCCGGTATTGCGCTAGAGCCTGATCGTCTCAAGCCTGCTCGGCTTGAGAGGTGAATCAGACTCTACTGCTAACATGTAGAGCAAGATTCACGGGTCAGCTTGAACGAAGCTGACCCGGTCTTGCTCTAGCGGTCCGTGTCCTTAAGGCAGCGTTGCGGGCTCGATGGTGAGGCCTTGGGGCAGGGTCGCCTGGCCAATCTGCAGGCCGTCTTTGGAAACCGGGATCACCACGAGCTTGTCGTCGGTAAGCTGCAGGCGGATGGCGAAACCTCCCATAGCCGCGGGATCTTTCTTGCCGTCCACAGGCCAAAGCTCGAGGGAGTTCGTGTCCTCGGTCTTACCATCCAGCCGCAGCCGGACGAGAGCCTGGCCCATGAAGCTGTCGACGGCATCGGGGCTCGCCGCCAACAGTCGGTAGCGTGCCAGAGGCCGGTCAGGTGCCGCATAGGTAAGCAAGCCGACGGTCCTTGGCTTGAGAACGCCGAACGCGTCGTCGGCCATGGAATAGGCCGCATGGAAGGCTACCAGGCGCTCGATCCCGTGGCTGTTGGGTATCTCGACATTGGCCCAGCAATCCGTGATGTCGGCCCCTGTCGCGGTGAACAGGCGTCGTCCGCCATAGAGGTCGAAGACGGTGTAAGTGTCGCGTCCGCCGCAGCAGCCATGCTGGGTGACGATGAAGACATCGCGGCGGGTTGAGATCTCGCCTGCGTCTCCTGATTCCTTTGCCGTCCACAACTGCTGCTTATTGGCGCCGTCCACCCGCCACGTGGTAGCCGAGACGGTGCCGGACACGATGCCCTCGGCATCGTCTCGCAGGACCACGTCGGTCTCCAGGCGCAGCACCAACCGGGCGGGCTTGGTATCGCCGTAGTTCCAGTGGTCGGCAAAGAGAAAGCTGCGATTGACTATGTGAGTTTCAACATAAGCATCGATCCCTGTGCCCATCGGGCGCAGCTCGATCGTAGAGTCTGCCTTGTCCGTCATCTGGGCCGAGGCGGCAACGGAGTAGAGAGCGAGCGCTGCGGCGAACAGGAGTCCGATTGTCTTCATGGCTCAAGAGTGAACCGGGGAATGCGATTTTAGGCAAGAGCGAGCGCGATAGGGCCGTCCGAATGACAGTCGAATAGTGATAGATTCCGTCCAGGAGAATCAGGAGGCGAAGCATGACCGAGCCGATGGAGCCGCGACGGATTCTTGCCACGGGCAGCGCGACGTTCGGACCCTACGACCTGGAAGGACCGCTGCAGGCCGACATCGGCTGGCTGCCCATCAGCTACGACCGCAAGGCGGGGGAGGGAAGCTACCTGATGCGCATGGAGCCTGGTGCGCGCACCATTCCCCACGACCATCCGGGATATGAGGATTTCCTGATTCTATCCGGTGAGCTCATCGATAGCGACGGCCGGGTCCTGAAGCAGGGCGATTTCATCAGCTATGCGCCGGGCACGCATCATCACTCCTGGACCGACGTCGGCTGCACCATCGCCGTCTTCGAATGGAAGCCCCAGAAACCCTAGAATTGCCGCCCTCGCGCCAAAGCATAGCTGGAATCATTGCATTTCCGTTGGTCAGGCTGTAAACGGCCCCGTCGCCCCGTTTCCGGGGCGCCCATAGGGAAGCCGCCGTCCACGCGATGAACCACCTCGATCAGCTCGAATCCCAGAGCGTTTACATTCTGCGCGAAGCCTTCAACCGCATCGACCGGTTGGCCATGCTGTGGTCGCTGGGCAAGGACAGCAATGTCATGGTCTGGCTGGCCCGCAAGGCCTTCTTCGGCCATGTCCCGTTCCCGGTGATGCATATCGACACCGGCCGGAAGTTTCCCGAGATGTATGCTTTTCGCGACCGCTACAGCCGGGAATGGAACCTGAACCTGATCCTGGAACCTTGCCCGCCGGTCGAGGCGACCGATCCCACTCTGCCGCCGGCTGCCCGCTCGGCCGCGCGCAAGACGCTGGGCCTGCGCGACGCCATCGCGAAGCATGGGCTCCATGGCATCATCGCCGGGATAAGGCGCGACGAGGAGAGCGTGCGCGCCAAGGAGCGGGTGTTCAGCCCAAGGGGCGACAGCGGGCAATGGGATTTCCGCGACCAGCCGGCGGAATTCTGGGACCATTTCAACACCGATCTCCCGGCCGGGACCCATCTGCGGGTCCATCCGTTGCTGCATTGGACCGAGCGAGACATCTGGCGCTATATCCGGCGCGAGCGCATTCCGGTCGTCGATCTCTATTTCGCGAAGGCCGGCAAGCGCTACCGGTCGCTGGGCGATTCCGACATTACATTCCCGATGGACAGCGAGGCCGCCACCATCGACGACATCATCGCCGAACTGGAAGCGACGTCGGCGCCGGAGCGCGCGGGCCGGGCCATGGATCGCGAAACCGAGGACGCCTTCGAGCGCCTTCGAGCCGCGGGCTATATGTGATGACGCCGGATCTTCAAGCCTCGTCACGTCTGCTCGAGGCCTTACGCGTGGTCATCGTCGGCCATGTCGATCACGGCAAGTCGACCCTGGTGGGGCGCCTCTTCCACGACACGGGCGCGCTGCCGGACGGCAAGCTGGAAGCCATCCGCGCCATGTGCGAACGGCGCGGCATGCCCTTCGAGTGGGCCTTCCTCATGGATGCCTTCCAGTCGGAGCGCGACCAGGGCATCACCATCGACACAGCCCAGATCTGGCTCCGGAGCGAGCTGCGCGACTACGTCATCATCGACGCGCCGGGCCATCGCGAATTCATCAAGAACATGATCACGGGGGCATCGAGCGCCGACGCAGCATTGCTGATGATCGACGCCAGCCACGGCATCCAGCAGCAGTCGCGCCTGCACGGGTTCCTCATCAACCTGCTGGGCATCAAGCAGGTTGCGGTGGTCATCAACAAAATGGACCTGGTGGGATTTTCGGCCAGCCACTACGAGGAAATCCGCGCCACCTACACGCGCTACCTCGCGGGCCTCGGCGCGAAGGCCGACTACGTCGTGCCAGTTTCCGCCCGTGACGGCGACAACCTCGTGCGCCGGTCGGCCCGGATGCCCTGGTACGAAGGGCCGACCCTCATGGAGGCCCTGGACAGCTTCCGCGCGGCACCCCGCCCGGTCGATCTGCCGCTCAGATTGCCGGTGCAGGACATCTACAAGTTCGACCAGCGCCGGATCATCGTCGGACGGGTCGAGAGCGGCAAGGTCGCGGTCGGCGACCGGCTGCTATTCTCGCCCAGCAATAAGCTCGCCACGGTCGCCACCATCGAAGGCTGGAACAGGACGGCGCCGGCACTCCAGGCGCTGGCCGGTGAGTCCGTCGGCCTCACCCTGGACGAACAGATCTTCATCGAACGGGGCGAAGTCGCCAGCCAGCCGGAAAACCCGCCGGTGCTGACCAGCGTCTTTCGCGGCCGCATCATCTGGTTCGGCCGCGGCAATCTCAGGCGCGACGCGGAATATCGCCTCAAGCTCTGCACCCTCGACGTGCCCGTAACGGTCCAGGCCGTGGAGCGCGTGTATGACACCGAGGACCTCAGCATCCACGAGGCAAGCGAAGTCGGCCGCCACGGCGTGGCCGACGTGATCCTGCGCAGCCGGGCGATGATGGCCCTCGATGAGGCCCAGTCCATCGCCAGCACCGGGCGTTTCGTCCTCACCGACGGCCACAATATCGTGGCCGGCGGCCTGGTCGACATGGACGGCTACCCCGACCAGCGCCAGAGCGTGACGGTCCGCTCGAGCAACCTCTCCCGGGTCGACCACCGCGTCACCGCGGATGCCCGGGTGATGCGCAACGGCCACAAGGGCGGCGTCCTCTGGTTCACCGGTCTTTCGGGCGCCGGCAAGTCGACCATCGCCATGGAGGTCGAGCGGCGCCTGTTCCAGAAGGGCTATCTGGTCTATGTCCTCGACGGCGACAACGTCCGCAACGGGCTCAATGCCAATCTCGGCTTTTCGCCCGAGGACCGGGCGGAGAACATCCGCCGGATCGGCGAGGTGGCGGCTCTGTTTGCCGATGCCGGCATGATCGCCATCACCGCTTTCATCTCCCCCTATCGGGCGGACCGGCAGAGAGCCCGCAGCGCCGCCAAATCGAGCTTCCACGAGATCTACGTGAAGGCCGACGTGGCGACCTGCGAAAAGCGCGATCCCAAGGGTCTCTACAAGCGCGCCCGGCGTGGCGAGATCGCCGAGTTCACCGGCATCTCCGCGCCCTACGAGGAGCCCGAGGCGGCGGAGTTCGTCGTCGACACGAGCGCGCTCTCGGTCGAGGACAGCGTGCGCAGCGTGGTCGACTACGTGGCACGTAACTTTGCTTTAACAGACTCCTCAGCAAAGCCCTGAAATCGTTGGGCAAGAATGCGCTTGCATGTCCTGGGGGCAGTCAGTAGCTTTCGCTGAATGCTGGCCCGCCGGGATATGGCGGAAGCCGGGGTTAGACCGTCGCCGAAGCCTAAAGAAACGCACGGCAACGGGGGGCAGGGCCGCAGTTTACACGCGGCGGGCATGGAGATGTGACAGGGGACGTGGGCACGGACCCACGGGCTGTGGCCTATCGATCGTGGGAGCGTTGAGGGGGTCTGCGCGGGATGAAAGAGTCGAGGTTTCGTCTGCAGACGACCGACGCAGCCGCATTGCGGCCCAGCTTGTCGCAGCGCGTCCGTGGAAGGCTCGATCGCTGGTTCCCCCCGAGGGAACTCATTCTCAGAACCGACGGCCGCGTCGCCTATCTCGCCATTTCCTCGCGTCAACAGAAGATCACCGCAGCGATACTCTTCGGTTTCGCCATCTGGGGCGCATTTGCCACCACCAATATGGTCCTCAGCGGCCGGCAGCTCGCGGCCAAGCGCGGAGAACTCGACCGCGCCCAGACCGCCTATGTCGATCTGCTGAACGAGATGACGCGTTCTTATGACGACCTGCTCGCCTTCGCGCGCAACGTCGACAAGAACCAGGCGAATCAACTCGCCTCCGGCGGTTCGGCGAACGGCGACAACACAGACATCCCGGGCCTGGGCGAAGTCCGCCAACGCCAGCTCTCGCTGCGCGACAAGTTGCAGAATTTCGGCCAGGATCTCCAAGCGGTAGCTAGCCGGAACCAGCAGCTCTCCGATGCCGTCAGTCAGCTGCGCGACCAGCTCCAGGTTGCCCAGTCGCAGAACACGTCGCTGAACCAGTCTCGCGAAGAGGTTAACGCGCAGTTGCAGAACACGCGCCAGCAGCTCGCCTCCGAGTTGACGGCGATGCAGCAGGTCCTGTCGCAGGCCGACGGGCGCAAACAAGTTCTCGCCAATCAGGTTACCCAGCTGCAAAGCGATCTGACGGATTCGGAGCACCACGAGGCCGAAGCCGACCTGGCCCGAAAATTGGCCGAAGAGCAGATCGCCATGCTGCTGGACCAGCTGAACTCGGCACGGGCGGACAATGCCCATCTCAAGGGCCAAGTGGCGGACGCTCAGACCGCGCTCAGTACCGCCATCACCCAGCGCGAGGCCCTGCAGTCGTCCCGGCGGGACCTCACCGGCCGGATCGGGGACCTCGAAAATCAGCTGGCCACGATCCAGCGCTCGCAGCAGACCATCGTCGATCGCCTGGCGGCGCGCACGCGCAACGGCGTGGACGAGGTCGAGAAGACGGTCGCCATGACCGGGGTCGACGTGGACGGACTGCTGTTGCGCGCCGCCCATGCGCTTTCCGGCCAGGGCGGACCCTTCATTCCGGTCAAGGATCCGCCGAGCGGGACCGATGGCACTTTGCTGATGGCGAGCGTGGCTTCGCTGGACGGCGAGGTTGGCCGTCTGGAGACGCTGCAGCTGGTCCTGAAGACCCTGCCCCTCATGGCGCCCATCGATCACTATTTCATCGCCAGCCCCTTCGGCATCCGCAAGGATCCCTTCAACGGCCGCTTCTCCTTCCATCCGGGCCTCGACCTCGCGAATGCCCTGCTTTCGCCGGTGCTGTCGACCTCACCGGGCGTCGTGGTCTTCGCCGGCTGGCGCGGCGGTTACGGGCGCATGGTGGAGATCGACCATGGCCTAGGCGTGCATACACGGTACGGCCACTTGGCCAGAATTGACGTGGCTGTGGGCGACGCCGTCGACTACCGGCAGCAGATTGGCTTGCTCGGCAGCTCCGGGCGCAGTACTGGTCCGCATGTCCACTACGAAGTGCTGATCGACGGTCGACCCATGGATCCCATGAACTTCCTGAAGGCGGGGCGTTATGTTTTCAAAGGCTAGCAGTCAGACCAAGCCCACATCCGGTATCAGCGCCGTCGGCGGCACTGACATCTCGCGTCCGACCCCGCGCAGCGCGGCGCCCTCCATCATCAGCTCCGATCTCAAGATCCTTGGCGACCTGATCAGTGCCGGCGACCTGCAAGTGGATGGAATCGTCGAAGGCGATATCCAGAGCCGATCGCTGACCATCGGCGAAGGCGCGGTCGTGAACGGCAACGTGGTGGCGGAAACGACGCGGGTGTGCGGCCAGGTGACCGGGCAGATTCGCGCCAACACCGTCACCCTCGACCGCACCGCGAAGGTCGTGGGGGACGTCGTGCACCAGATCCTGGCGATCGAGCCCGGCGCCTTCCTGGAGGGTCATGTGCGACACAGCGACTCTCCCGGCGGATCGGACGGCCGCAGACTGGGCGACGGCAAGGCTTCCTAGCCGGCCCGTTCCGAACGCTGCCGGCGGCCGGCTTGTTTTGGGTCGCCTGTTACATCGCCGCCTTGAGGGCCCGGGCGTAGACGTCCGGGTCGACATTCCCCCCTGAGCAGACGATGCCGATGGTGAGCCCTCGGCCCTGGAACTTGCCCGAGAGCAGGGCCGCCAGGGTAACCGCGCCACTCGGCTCCAGCACAAGTTTCAGCACCTGGAACCCATAGGCCATGGCCGCGAGGACCTCCTCGTCGCTGAGCGCGAGGCCGCCGGCAAGCTGCCGGTCGTTGAGGGCGAAGGTAAGCCGGCCGGGGGTCGGCGCCATCAGGCCGTCGCAAACGGTCTTGGCACCGGCCACAATCCCGAGCCGTCGGTGAGCGGCTAGCGACCGGCCCGTATCATCGAAGCCCTCTGGCTCGCAGGCGAAGACGGGCAGACGGGGCCATGTCGCCTGCAACGCCAGGGTCGAGCCGGCGATGAGGCCACCGCCGCCGCAGGGGATGAGAGCCGCGTCCAGCTCCGCACCGCGCGCGCGCGCCTGGCGCGCCAGCTCGAGCCCGACGGTGCCCTGACCGGAGATGATGTCGGCATCCTCATAGGGTCGCACGATGGTCGCGCCGGTCTTGGCGGCCAGATCGTCGGCGATCGCCTCCCGGTTGTCGCGCTGGCGGTCGTACAGCACGACCTCGGCGCCGTAGGACCGCGTATTGGCGATCTTGATCGCCGGCGCGTCGGATGGCATCACGATGGCCGCCTTGAAGCCGAGCAGCTGCGCGGCGGCAGCCACGCCCTGGGCATGGTTGCCAGAGGAATAGGCGACGACGGCGCCGGCGCTTCCGCCCAGTTCGACAAGGCGGGAGAGCTTGTTGAAGGCGCCGCGGAACTTGAACGAGCCGGTGCGCTGAAGCTGCTCCGGCTTCACCAGCACGCGCCCGCCGATGCGCTCATTGAGCGCGGGCCATTCCAGCAACGGCGTCTCCACGGCCCGTCCGGCGATGCGCCGGGCCGCCGCCTCCACTTCCGCCACGGTCGGCAGGAGTTCAGAATCGCGCGAGGAATTCATCAATCGCCTTTTCGGATTCGGGTTCATCGAGGGATGGCACATGGCCCGCCCCGGCCACTTCGACGCGGAGCAGGCCGGGTTTCTCGGCCGCCATGCGCTCGAAAGTAGCCGTGGTCAGCACATCGGACAATGCCCCGCGCAGCACCAGCGCCGGCCGGCTGCCGAGGCCGCGGTAATAGGCCCAGAGATCGGGCAGATTCTTGCTATCGGTAGCGAGCGTCCGGGCCAGCGCCGTATCCCAATCGTAGTGGAGCAGTCCGTCCTCGCCACGCCGATAGGTAGCCTCTGCCATGCGCTGCCACTTGGCGGGCGTCGGCAGGGCCAAGGTCGGGAACATGTCGCGGAGCGCGGCGATGGCGGCGGGCCAGTCGGGCTGGGGTCGGTCGGTGGAGATGTAGTCGAGGATGCGGCTATACCCGTCGCCGGCGACCTCCGGCCCGATATCATTGATGATGACGCCGGCAACCAGGTTTGGCCGCAGGGCTGCCAGACCCATGGCCAGCAAGCCGCCCATGGATGTGCCCAGGACCACCGCGCGCTCGACCCCCAGCACGGTCAGGAAATCGAGAACATCGCCGGCATAGGTCTCGGGCCGGTAGTTGCGCCAGTCGGGATCCCGGGACGACAGGCCCCGGCCACGATAGTCGGGTGCCACGACGCGCCGGCGCGGCGCATGACGGAGCGCCAGATCATGGAAGTCCTTGGCGTTGCGCGTCAGTCCGCCGAGGCAAAGGAGGGGTAGCCCGGGGGCGCCGAGGTCATAGTCCCGGCCATGGAGCAGCAGGTCGTCCTGGCTGCGAAACCATCGCGGCCGAAAGCCCGTATCGGGTGCGGGATCGGCGGCGCGGCCGGCATCGGCACCGGCCGGGGACGAGGCGGATTCGGGCATCGCCTAGGGAGTGCCCCTGCGGGTCAAGTCCTGCTGCAGGGATTGGGCGATCTGCACGATGCCCAGGCGGTG
>Ga0070734_10004931_pt1 | contig 12183 bp, 10 predicted proteins | sample Coa_R1_8_FD_66444 | JGI IMG/M metagenome (GOLD analysis project Ga0070734, IMG submission 66444) | Surface soil microbial communities from Centralia Pennsylvania, which are recovering from an underground coalmine fire - Coalmine... | ecosystem: Environmental > Terrestrial > Soil > Unclassified ...
GCTCGGCACCTCCCGTTCCGAGGTCTGGCGAGCGGTACAATACCTTCGCCAGCTGGGCGTGCAGATCACCGGACACCTCGCAACTGGCTACCAGCTCATGGCCGTTCCCGATCTCCTCCTGCCCGATGCGCTCGCTCCTCTGCTGAGCGGCACCATTTTCAGCTCGCACATCCGCCACTACTTCAGCATTGGCTCGACCAATGTGGCCGCGATGCAGGCGGCGGCCGACGGCGCGCCCGAAGGCGCGGTATTCCTCGCCGAAGAGCAGACCGCCGGCCGTGGCCGCGGCGATCACACCTGGGATTCGGCCGCGTCGCTGGGCATCTATTGCTCCGTCGTGCTGCGCCCGCAGATGTCTCCGTTGGACACCCTCTTCCTTTCGCTGATGACTGGTCTCGCCATCGCTGACGCTGTCGAGCAGACAACCGGCTTGTCTCCTGACCTGCGCTGGCCCAACGATGCGATGCTGAACGATCGCAAGTTCTGCGGCGTCCTCACCGAGATGAATGCCGAGCCCACACGCGTGCGCTACGTCGTGATCGGCGTCGGCCTCAACGTGAATCACAACGCATTCCCGCCGGAGTTGCAGCCGATCGCCACCTCGCTGCGCATGGAGAGTGGACGCGAGTGGTCGCGCGTGGCACTCACCGCCGCCCTGCTAAAATCGCTCGACGCGCATTACCGCCGGCTTGCCGAAGGCCGTCCTCGCGAGCAGGCGGAGATCATCCGCAGCTTCGAGCAGCGCTCCTCCTGGGCCCGCTCGCGTCCCGTTTACGTCGCCGACAACGGCTCCGGCTACGAGGGCGTCACCGAGGGGCTGAACGAGCGCGGCTTCCTCATGCTGCGCGTCGGCGAGCAACTGCGGACCGTGTTGTCGGGCAACGTTCGCGCTGCACGCGGAACATAGCTTATGCTTCTGGTCCTCGATGTCGGAAACACCAACACGGTGCTTGGGGTCTTCAACTCCGCCGGCAGCGGCGGAGACACGAAATACGGCCCGCTGCTGGCGAACTGGCGCGTCTCCACCACCAAAACGCAGACGGTGGACGAGTACGGCGTTCTGTTTCGCAATCTGTTTGCGATGAGCGGTCTTGAGTTCACAGCGGTCGATGGCGCCGTGATCTCGTCGGTGGTGCCGCCGCTGGATTCGACGTTGCGCGAAGTTTGCGAACGCTATTTCCATTCCAAGCCGTTGTTCATCGAGCCCGGCGTCAAGACCGGCATGCCCGTGCACTACGATAATCCCGCCGAGGTGGGCGCCGATCGCATCGTCAACGGCGTGGCCGCGTACGAAAAATTTGGCGGCCCGTGCATTGTCGTCGATTTCGGCACCGCGACCACCTTCGACGTGGTATCGAAGAACGGGGAGTATCTGGGCGGAGTGATCACGCCCGGCATTGGCGTCTCGGCCGATGCGTTGTTTGCGCGCACAGCGCGGCTGCCGCGCGTCGACATTCGCAAGCCGCCGCGCGTGCTGGCCACCAACACCGTCAACAGCGTGCAGTCCGGCTTGTATTACGGTTATCTCGGCCTCATCGACGGCATTCTGGAGCGCTTGATGGCCGAGCTCGGGGAAGATGTCGCCGTGGTGGCGACCGGCGGCCTGGCGAGCCTGATGGCCGGCGGTTCGAAATACATCCGCGAGGTCGACGATCTGCTCACGCTCGACGGCCTGCGCATCATCTACGAGCGCAATCAGGCGCACAGCAAGCGCCGCGCCGAGCAAGGCGGCAACAGCGGGGAGACCGTCGCGCGCGAACGCAAGCCAGCGGTCCGCGCGCGCAAGTGAGAATTCTGCCTCTGAAAGACAAATCACCACGGGGCCACTGAGATTACTGAGGAGAAAAGACTCCAAATCTCCGTGGCCTCCGTTGTGAAAACGATTGTTTACTGAACTAGACCTGCTCTCACCCACAGTATCCACCGTGGAAAACTACTTCAACTACTTCACCGAAATCGAAGAGCACTTCCAGCGCCGCCGCGGGACGGGGCTGTTGCTCTCGCCGCTGGATTGGGCGCTGATGGAGATGTGGAAGGACGCTGGCATTCCGCTCGAAGCCGTGCTGCGCGGCATCGACACCACCTTCGATAAATGGGACCGCCGGCCGCGCAAGACGCGCAAGGTGAACGGGCTCGCCTTCTGCGCGCAGGAGGTGCTGGCCTCGGCCGAAGAGATGAAGGATGCTGCCGTGGGCGCGCCGCTGAAGCAGCCGCGCGACAGTGGACTGGAGCCATCGAACGTGGCCGCCTATCTGGCGCGCAATGCCGATACCCTGGAGCGAATCGAGCTTCCCGGTTCCGCGGGCGTTCTGGCCAAGCAGACTGCCGCGACCCTGCGCGCCCAGGCAGACTCGCTAACGTCCTCCGCCGTCCAGATGGAAGACCTCGAGCGCCGGCTGACGGTGTCCGAAGAGAAACTATTCGCAGCACTGCTGGCGGCCACGCCGGATGAAGCGGTATACAACGTCCGCGCCGAGGCCGATCGCGATCTTGCGCCCTATCGCCGCAGCATGACCGCGCCGCAAATCGAGCAACTGCAGAAGCAATACATTCACAAGCGCCTGCTGGAGCAGTACGGCGTGCCCAGGTTGAGCTTGTTTTATATGTGAGGAAGGCGGCCCTTGGCAGTTGGCACTTAGCATTTGGCCAAACCGCAGCCTGCCGCCAGCGTACAAGCCAAGTGCCAATTGCCAAAGGCCAACTGCCGCCTTTCAGAATTGCGAATGCACGTACTGCTCCCCCAGCACTTTGCCCGCCGAGTCGAACCAGATCACCTCATATTTCGGCTGAAAAACGGAATACCAGTAGCGATACACATACTCGTCGCTGCAGCCCTTGGGCACCGGCGTGAGCGAGCCACAGCTGCCTTCACTGCTGGGGTCGCCCAGCAACTCGCGGACAATGTCGTTGGTATCGCCGAGGTTCACCTGCGAGGCGTTGTCACGGAGCCGCTGGTCATGCTGGTAAGACCACAGACCGAGCACGACAATTCCAAGGGCGATCGCGAGGAAGAAGATGCGAGTTGCCATTCAGTGGTTAGTGGTCAGTGGCTAGTAGCTAGTGCTCAGTAAATCAGGCTGCCATCTTTTTATCAACTGCCGTATCAAGCGCCATGGGAGTACATGCTGCCATTGGTCCACCGGCCCCTGAGCAGTAATAACTGACGGCTGATGACTGACCACTGCCCACTGCTTCTTCACTCGATCCGCAGCGCCCGCACCGGCTCAATCGACGCGGCTCGGCGTGCGGGCAGCAGTCCGGCTAAGAACGCGCAGACTGTCAGAACGAGAATGGCGCTCGCCAAGACCAGCAGATTGAATCCCGCGACGCCGTATAGCTTGCTCGCCATTACGCGACTGGCAACCACCGACAGCGGAATGCCAATAGCGAGCCCGATCAGCACCTGCCGGAATGCGCCACGCAGGACCAGGGCGGCCACGTCGCGGCGGTCCGCGCCCAGCGCCATGCGTACGCCAATCTCGCCCGTCCGGCGAGCGACGTTGTACGCGGTCACGCCATACAGCCCGATGCAGGCCAGCAGCAGCGCCAACCCGCTGAACAGCTCCGTCAGTCGCGCAATCAGCCGCTCCTGGTTGAACTGGCGCGCCACCTGCTCGCCGAAGCTGTGCATCTCGATGATGCTGAGGTTGGGATTGATGCCGGCCAGGACCCGTCGCACCTGCGGCGCGATCTCCGCCTCCGCACCGGAATAGCGGATTTCAATGGTGCGCACGTACTCCGAGTTCGCCTCCATGGCAGTGTAGTTCGGCCGGTCATACTGCACGGTCTGGAAATAGGCAACGAAGAACATCGGGTTCTGCGGATACTGCCGATCATTGGGGCTGCGATAGCGCGTGGTCTTCACCACGCCGACGATCTCGTAGTCGCCGCTGTGGCCGGGCACATCGTGGCCAAAGTGATGGCCAATGGGGTCCTGGTTGGGAAAGAACTTGCGTGCGAAGGTGTCGTCGATGACGGCGACACGCTGGGAGGTGGCCGTGTCCTGCTCGCCGATGACACGGCCACGCAGCAGCGGGGTTCCGATGGTGGCAAAGTAATCGGGACTGACGCGCAGCCAGCCCGCCGACATGTCATCGGATGGCTGCGTCTTTACGCCTTCGATGGCCACGTCGCTGTTCCAGCTGTCGCCGTCCTGCGGGCTGTACATGGAATAGGCGACGCTGCGCACGCCAGGTATCTGGGCCACGCGGTCACGAATCTGCTGGTTGAGTGCAGGTAGTTGCTCCGGGGTGTAACCCGCAGTGCGCGGGCTAATCTGCACCATCAGCCGGCCATCGGTGTCAAAGCCGAAGTTATAGTGCTCCAGGTTGCGCAGGCTCTGCGTGACTAGACCGGCCATGGCCAGCAGCACGAGCGAGAACGCCGCCTGCGCGATGACCAGCGATTTCTGCGGCATGGCGGAGCGGTCGCGCGTAGAGCGGTTGGCGCCGCGCAGCGCTTCGGCGGGATCGGAGTGCGAGGCGATCCAGGCCGGCGCTACCCCGAAGATGATGCCGGTAAGCAGTGACAGCGCGAAGGCAAAGCCGAGAATCGGCATTGATGGGCTGGTGTCGATGGGCACGAAATTCGAGCCCCGAAACGCGACCAACAGAATCGCGCGGGTGCCCCAGTAGGCGAGCCCGAGCCCGGCCGCCCCGCCGATGCATGCCAACAGGACGCTCTCCGTAAGCAGAGCGCGCACCAGCCGCCGCCGGCTCGCACCCAAAGCCAATTGAATCGCCGTCTGCTGGCGCCGCGCCGTCGCTCGCGCCAACAGGAGGTTGGCGAGATTCGCGCAGGCAATCAACAGCACCAACGCCGAGGCGGCGACCAGCATGAACAGCCCGCTTTGATACCGATCGCGCAAATCGGTGACACCGGCGCCGCCGGGTCCCAGTTTCAACTGTTGCTGCGGAAACTTGGCCCGGGCCTCCGGGCCGAAGTTACTGGCAATCGTGGGCAGCCATTGGCGCAACTCGGTGGTCATCTTGGCCTCGACACCGCTCGGCTGGACACCGGGTTTTATCCGGCCGATGAGGTAGAGCCAGTGCTGGTCATCGAGGTGCAGGATCGAGCCGTTCTGATTGAGATCGGGTTCGAACGCAAGCGGAATGTAAAACTCGGGCGGATCATCGCGCAGGCGATCGCCGAAGAAGCCCGGCGGAGTGACGCCGACCACGGTAAACGGCCTCCCGTTCACCATAAAGCTGGAGCCTATGATCGAGGGATCGAGCCCGTAATGCTGCTGCCAGGCGCGATAGCTCATCACCACGGCTGGCGCGGCTGCGGCGGCATCGTCCTGCGGTGTAAGCATGCGTCCGGCAAAGGGCTGAATGCCGAAGGTGAGGAAGTAGTTGCCGGAGACGAACTCAGCGGGAAACGTCTCCGCCGCCGCCTGCGAGCCGCTGCGGCGCACGCTGATCTGCGGCTCGTTGGCTTGAAACGCCGCGATCTGCTCGAACTCCGGAGTGTTCGCGATGAAGTACTGGTAGAGCCCGTAGGAAAAGACTCCCCAGCTGCCGTTCTCGGACTGCAAGCCGCCGTACACGCAACAAATGTCATTGGCGCCGATGCGATACAGTTGCGCGGGATCGCCCACCGGCAGCGACTTCAGCATCACCGCGTGCACCAGCGTGAAGATCGCGGTGTTCGCCCCAATGCCCAGGGCCAGCGTCAGCACCGCCGTGAGGGTGAAGCCGGGCGCCTTCATCAGCTGGCGCAGCGCGTAGCGAATGTCGTGCAGGATGGCCATTCCTTTCCCTCTTGGCTTTGGAGTGCAACCCGGACGCCATCGCGGCCAACGCAAGGTGCTTTGTTTTCCGATGCTTCCAGTCGGCCAATTCTCGCCGGCAATCTCTCTTGTCCGCACGCGCCTCCGAGTGTCCGCAATTGAACGCTCCCCGCGGCTCAGCAGAACTCTGCGCTATGCTCGATGCAGCCGATGAATCTCACCGATCGCATCTACCTCGCGCTGCATCTGCTGCTGACCGCGCTGGTATGCGCGCGGCACGATCGCCTGCGGCACTGGCCGGTTTACGTTGTCTGGAATCTCTGCGCCGTGGCAGCCATCATCCTGCTGGCGCCCAAGCGCGAGGACGGTCCCGGATGGGAGTTCGCGCATGACTGGCTGCCCGCCGTCCTGTTCATCACCGCCTTCGAAGAGATGTCGTTCCTATCGCTCACAATCCGTAGCGGATGGCAAAACGCATACGTGATCGCCTTCGAGTCATGGCTGTTCGGTGTTGTGCCCATGGAATGGATGCACGCGCGCGCCCAGTCATGGCTCCCTGAATTCCTCGAGTTCGGCTACTTCGCCTTCTATCCCTTGTACCCCGTTGTGGGAGCTCTCTTCTGGGCCTGGCGGGAGCGCTCAGCCTTTCGCGGCGCCTTCCGCCGCCTCACCGACTCTCTCAGCGTCGGCTACGCCGTCTGTTACACGGTATTTCTGCTCTTCCCCACCCAGAGCCCGGCCAATCGCCTGGGCGTGCAGGAGGTCGGCAACGTGCACGGCGGAATCTTCCAGCGCATGGTGAAGGTCATCCAGGACAACGCCGGCGTGCACGGCAATGCCTTTCCCAGCGCGCACATCATGCTGGCCTTTCTGGTGCTGGTGTTCGCGTATCGCTTCTTGCCGCGGGCCGCGCCATGGCTGCTGTTCCCAATTGTGTTGATGTGCGCGGGCGCGGTGTATGACGGATATCACTACGCCAGCGACGTAGTGGCAGGGGCGGTGATTGGCATCGTACTGGGGCTGGCGGGCCTGCGCGGCATTGGAGCGCCGGCGGGAGCAAACAGGGAAAAGCCTCTCCGCAGAGAGGCTTGAGAAAAGTCGCGAACTTCTACGCCTTGGTGACTTTGCCGCTGCGCAGGCAGCTGGTGCACACGCGCATGCGCTTGCTGCCGCCCTGCACCTTGGCGCGCACCGGCCGCAGATTCACGTTCCAGCGGCGGCGCGTCACGTTGTGCGCGTGACTGATGTTGTTGCCCGATTGCGGCCCTTTGCCGCAGATTTCACAAACCTGTGCCATGATCGCTCCAGAACAAGTGCCAAGCTGGCGGGGTAAACCATCATTATAGTGTGATGGCCTGAAAATCGCCAACTCCGCCGCCATCTGCGGGTGCCCACCCTTCTCGCCTCCATGGCAAGATGGCGGGTGCCCCACCCTTCTCGCCGTTTTCGGCGAGAGGGAGGTCTTACTAAGCCGCCTCGCGCTTCGACTCGACCGGCAACCCGGCATTCTGCCAGGCGTGAAATCCGCCCTGAAGCGCATACACGTTGCTATACCCGCGCTGCTGAAGTTTCTGCGCCAAACTGGCGCTGGATCCTTCGTTGGGTCAGGTGCAATAGGTGACGATCGGCCGGTTCTTCGGAATCCGCGGCAGGCTCTCCTCCCACTCATCGAGCGCCACCCGCTGCGCGTGCGGAATCATGGTGTCAGTTTCCGCCCATTCGGTGGGATTCCGCACGTCTAAAATCGTGAATTCCTCGCGCGCCGCCATTCGCTTCTTCAGCTCGTCAACCGTGATTCGCGGAGCGTCCGCCATACAAGCCTCCTGCCGATACTGATGCCTCGGCCGAGGGCCACTGTTGGCGGCGCCTCCGCGAAATTCCCGGCAAGCTCGTTGCGAGCTCGGCTTTCCTGACCTGCTACGGCGTGATCTCAAACACCACGCCCTGGTTGTTGCTCCCGCCCGAAGACGCTCGGAATTTGTGGCCGTGCAAGCGCCGAGCTTCAGTGAGTGCGTGAGAACCGTTCGCCCAGCCGGCGGTGGAACCAAAGAATAGCTTTGTCGGGATGCAGCGCCGTAGGCGGGGAACAGGATAGCCCAGCGGCGCTTTCAGCGCTGGGTAGAGTGGGAAGAAAGGCCCGGAGTCCCGTAGGGACGGCACGGTTCTCACGCAGACACTTCAGGCCAGCGCTACCCCCTAGCTCGGCCATTACGGGTAGTGCGGCGCTTCAGCGCCGCGTTAAGCCCGCTCCTCTTTTGTTAAAAGCCCGCTTTTGCGGGCGACACTCCGCCGTCGGCAGAAAGCCGACTCACACAAATCACAACGTGCGCTTTAGACGCGGGCCTTTAGTGCATGCGCCAGAGACCGATTTCCAAGCAGAACAAGCAATCGCTGTGCGGCTGGAATCGAGCGCCGTGGGCGCGGAACAGGATAGCCCAGCGCGTTCAGCGCTGGGTAAGGTATGAAGAAGACCCAGAGTCCCGTAGGGACGACACCGTTCTCACGCACAAGCTTCAGCCCGGCGAAACAACGGGCATGGATGGCAGCTCTCTAGCCGGAACCCGGCTCTGGAGCACCCCCCAATACTCCGCACCCCACGGTCTCAGGGATGGGAGAATGCGGCATCGGTAACCTGATTGAAATTCCTCCAACAAACTGAAGTAATCCCAGAGCTCCTTTCCACGCTGTCCTCACTTACCGCACCGTGATAAGTGATAGTCATTCACAGCAGCCAGACCGCTGCTGCTCGACACTTGGTTCAGTTTCCGTGCGCCCGCCGAGTATCAATGGAGGACAGTATGAAGCAGATTCTGGCCGTGCTTCTTTGCCTTGCTTTACCCGCTGCCATTTTCGCCAGCGACAACAGCTACAAAGTCACTTACGATGGCGGATCATTGCCCGAGATTAAGGCCGGCACGGGATTGCACCTTTACATCCAGCAGGACAAAGTTCGCTTCGTCCGCGACGGAAACCAGATCGCAAGCATTCCTGCGAACGCGATCACCGAGGTGAGCTATGGACAGGACGTACACCGGCGCGTCGGTACTGCCATCGGCCTCGGCATGGTGAGCTTTGGCGTGGGAGCTTTCATGTTGCTGAGCAAGTCCAAGAAGCACTTCGTCGGTGTCACCTGGGCGGACGGCGACAAGAAGGGCGGCCTCGCCATGCAGTGCGACAAGAATGAGTATCGCGGCATTCTGACCGCGCTGGAGGGAATCTCCGGCAAGAAGGCTGTCGACTCCGCCGCCATGACGGTCAAGAACTGAACGGTAGTGGTTCGGTAAGGTACCTGGTCCATCAAAATGCGGGTGCCCCGGAGCCTGCCATGAGCTTGTCGAAGGCTCTCGCGGGTTTCGAGACCTGGGTCTTACTGTTCCTTAATTTACTTCCCTAATATCCGATCCATCATCGACGGCAGACATTCACCTCTATCCCGAGGTGAAGTGTATCGAGCCGAGACGTTCACCAATACCAGGCATCGTACCGGCCCGGGTTTCAAACCCGGCGAGACCCGGGGCAGCTGACCTTTCACCCGAGTCTTCGAGCGACAATCCAGCCGGCCCGCAAATAAAAATAGCGCGTTAATGCGGCTATTTCACTGAAGTTGCCTGCGCTGAGGAGCGCTTCGACCAATCCTTGTTCATGACGCTAGCAGGCCGCTTAGTTACTCGCGCCGCGGGCCTTAGTTACTCAACTTAGTGGTTGGTTGTAAGCGGCTTGCAATCAGTAGCTTACAGCGATCAAAATTGTTCTACGTAGAACAATTTGGAGGTTTGCAAGTGCTTGTAATCCGAGGGGTTAGCGAGGCCGAATTTTCGTCGCGACCTTAGGGAGTCGCCCCCCTACCATTCTTTCCGCCAGACCGGCGGCGGAAAGAATGGGTCAGTTACAACGATCCCATGTTGGCCAGGAACTCGCTGTTCGATCGCGCCTTGCCGAGCTTATCGATGAGCAGCTCCATCGCTTCGACCGGCGACAGCGGGTTGAGAATCTTTCGCAGCACCCAGATACGAGCCAAGTCTTCCTTGGGGATCAGCAGCTCTTCCTTTCGGGTGCCCGAGCGCTGAATGTCGATAGCCGGGAAGGTGCGCTTGTCGACCAGCTTCCGGTCAAGAATGATTTCCATGTTGCCGGTGCCTTTGAACTCTTCGAAGATCACGTCGTCCATGCGCGAGCCGGTTTCGATGAGCGCGGTGGCGCAGATGGTCAGCGAGCCCCCTTCTTCGATGTTGCGGGCCGCGCCGAAGAAGCGCTTCGGCCGCTGCAGCGCGTTGGAGTCGACACCGCCGGAGAGCACCTTGCCGGACGGCGGAACGATGGTGTTGTAAGCGCGCGCCAGTCGCGTGATGGAGTCGAGCAGGATCACGACGTCGCGCTTGTGCTCGACCAGGCGCTTGGCTTTCTCGATCACCATCTCGGCCACCTGAACGTGACGCGCGGCCGGCTCGTCGAAGGTCGACGAGATGACCTCGCCCTTCACCGAACGTTGCATGTCGGTCACTTCTTCCGGGCGCTCGTCGATGAGCAGCACGATCAGCACGACTTCAGGATGATTGGTGGTGATGGAGTTGGCCAGGTTCTGCAACAGCATGGTCTTGCCGGTGCGGGGCGGTGCGACGATGAGGCCGCGCTGGCCTTTGCCCACGGGCGTCAGCAGATCCATGACGCGGGCGCTGATGTTCTCGCGCACCGTCTCCAGCTTGATGCGCTCCTGGGGATACAGCGGCGTCAGGTTGTCGAAGAGGATCTTGTTGCGCGCTTCTTCCGGCGACTCGAAGTTGACCGCCTCGATCTTCACCAGCGCGAAATACTTCTCGCCTTCATGCGGCGGGCGCACCTGGCCGCTGATGGTGTCGCCGGTCTTCAGATCGAACTTGCGGATCTGCGACGGCGAAACGTAAATATCGTCGGGCCCGGGCAGATAGTTGTAATCGGGCGAGCGGAGGAAACCATAACCGTCGGGCAGGATCTCCAACACGCCTTCGGCGAAGATGTGACCTTCTTTTTCGCTTTGGGCCTGAAGGATCTTGAAGATGAGGTCCTGCTTGCGCAGGCCGCTGGCGCCGGGCAGCTCGAGAGACCGAGCTATACGGGTCAACTCGGTGATGTTCTTTTCTTTCAGTTCTGAGATTGTCATTGGTGTCACCTACGGGGGATTTGCGGAAGGGCGGGCCGGAGGAAACTTACGAGGGACGCGCCTTGCTCCCCGGCGAGCGCACTATGCGCGCTCGCCGGGAGCAGTCAACTTAAGCCGCGCGCCGCTGGGCTTCGCTAGCCATCTCGGGTTCGAGCAGCACCGATTGCCGCTCCGAATCGGCAATGCGATGCAGCACTTCGTTGGTCGTGTCCTGAATCCGGGTGTTGGGCTTATGAAACTTGCGTGTCGCCTTCGACGCCAACTGGCACAAAGTATAACGATTGCGCAGAGTGTGTACTGCTTCGAAGACCAGTTCAGACCTCATTTTCATAGTTCTCCTCGTTATATGAATGATGTACCGGAGCCGGATTGCCCAGCGCACGTGTCGTTGGGGCGTCTGGACATTTAAGTTTTATCTGAGCGGAAACTGCTGCTCCTGATATGAAACTCGTGGACGGGAACCTGACGAACCACAGAAGCTACAAACTTTAGATGCTCCTGCTGCCGTTTTGGTTCGGGTAATTTCCGCCCGTCGCACCGGCTTCGATTTACAACAAATCGTTAATCCGCAATAATTTAGCTCTGTCCGTCCTGCAGCTCAGCAGGCGCGCACCACATTCGATCAGCAACCCTGTTGAAGACTTTCAGCGGAGGCCGTTTTTGGGCAGGACTTGCCTTGGACTGGAGCGCAAAAGACTACATCTACGGCAAAACCCACGGTAGCTTCTTTACCCTGTTCAGTCAAGAAAAATCGTCCTTCAAACCCGGGTCGCTAACTCATTGCTTTTTCACGACTTGACCCTTAGACGCGACAGCGTGGCAAATGTCTTCAAGAATTATCAACCTGCTGATTATCAGTAAGTTGCGCGTGTGGGTCGCGGTTTATTCCGGAAATTTCAGGGTGCCGAATTTCCACAGCCGAACGGCTGCTGGAGACCCGCCGACTGCGGCTCGCTCGCTAATCTTTGGGCGGGTGAAGCGCCTTGCGCCGGCGGGCCAGATCGCGCTCGACCTCACCCAACCAGCGCAGTTCGGTTTCGAAATGCGCAATCATCAGCTTGATCATCCAGACTGCCTCGTGACTCTCATGACCGACCTCGTTGAGGACTGCGCGAAGAGTGGCGCGCTCACGGCTTAGCTGCTGGTCGAGGTACTTGCGGCGGCGTTGCAGCTGGCACTTGACAACGCCGGGACGCGCGAGCCAGGAGAGTGCCATCCAGGTGAGGAACGGCGGCCGCTCGCGTTGCTCGGCCCAATCATCGCGCTCCAGCGCCGAGGCGAGGGCCTCGCGTCCGCGCGCGGTGGTAGCGACGAC
>Ga0070734_10004932_pt1 | contig 12179 bp, 11 predicted proteins | sample Coa_R1_8_FD_66444 | JGI IMG/M metagenome (GOLD analysis project Ga0070734, IMG submission 66444) | Surface soil microbial communities from Centralia Pennsylvania, which are recovering from an underground coalmine fire - Coalmine... | ecosystem: Environmental > Terrestrial > Soil > Unclassified ...
GACAGGGTGTCACCCATCATTTTCCCTTGAAACACCATCCCGCCGTGGTGATGGGGACCTACAGCAAGGCCCTTGGAAGCGTGGGAGGCTTTGTTTGCGGCCCGAAAATCTTCATCGAATACCTTTTAAACAAGGCGAGGACATTCGTGTTCACCACCGGCCTTCCACCGGCCGCTTGCGGGGCCTCTTTGGGCGCTTTAGAAGTCCTGCAACAGGAACCGGAGAGGGTGGAAAAGCTTTGGAACAACGCCAAGAAGATCCGGGAGGGGTTGAGGACCATGGGTTACGACATCCCCCGGGGCGCGGGGCCCATCATGCCCATCATCGTCGGTGAAAATGAGGAAGCGGTGAAGATGTCGGAAAAGCTCTTGGAAGAAGGAATCCTGGTGGTGGCCATCCGCCCACCCACGGTGCCCAAGGGTACGGCCCGGCTGCGGCTTTCCATTTCCGCCGCCCATACGGATGTGGACATCGAAAAGCTGTTCAATGCTTTCAAAAAGCTTTAATCCGCCCTTACCGACGCGGCGGCGCGGCCATCAATTTTTTAAACGAACTCCATAGAAACAAAGCCAAGACCCCCATTACGACCACGATTATGACGCAAACGAAGGGTGTTCGCCCGGTGATGGGCACGACGGGCGGAACGTAATCGGGGTTGGGCATTTCATCGCCAGCGGTCCAAGCCAGTTCCTTGTAGGAAGTCCGGGCCGCCCAGGAAGCCAGGTCGTAGGAAGGTTCCGCTCCTTTACTGTTTCCATAATAGAGCCGGAAAGGCCCAGGGCCCACCGGGCGGAAAAGAAGGGTGCGGCGCCAGCGCTTGAGGGTGATGCGGTGCACGGCCAGGGGTCTGTCGTTTCCGTCGGTGATCGTGATCCGCACATAGCGGCCCGACGCTTCGGGGCCGGACAGCTTCCACTGGTTCTCCACACCGCCCTTCTGGGCGTCATAGAGGAATCCGCAGGTCGAGAGGGGCGACCAATCCTTCTGGTCGTCGGAAAGCTCCACCCTTGCGGGCCGGTAAAAATCCCGGCTTTCGAAATTGAAATCCACTTCATTTAAGGGAAGGCCGGCCCTTTCCCGGTCCAAGAGCCAGGTTGTTTCACCGTTCTCGGATTTCTCGGGGGTGCCGGGGAAATCCCTCTCCTCTGACCGGCCCGATTCGGGCGAATAGGCGCGGACGGAGAGTTTATTGAGGATGAAGGAGTCCTTTTGGCCGCTCATGGGGATGCTCACGCGCAAGTAGCGCAATTGCGAATCGGGAAAAGAAAGATAATCCTTCCGGGTGGGGTTGCGGGTATTGGAGACGTCGAAAATAAACCCGTCCTCCAGAAGGGTGCTCCAATGCTTCCGGTCCGCGCTGCCCTCGACGACCGCCTGCCGGGCGAAATTCTCATTCGGGCTGTCCAGGTCGACCCGGTTGGCGAGGCGGGATTTCCCCAGGTCGGCCACGGCCAAAGTTTTATCCCCGATTGAAACCTTGTTTTCAATGAGCTTGGCGGGGAATTCCCGGGAGCTTTCATCCTGGCGTTCGATGCGGATGAAATAAGGAACCTCCTCTCCCTTTCCGCCGCTAATCCTCAGGTTGGCAAGGCCGCCCCCGTCTTTGGGCCAATAAAAATCACCCAAGGCCAGGGTGGCGAAGTCCCCGGAGGGCGGCGCGTCGCCTTTTAGTTCCCTATAAAGCGGCCAGCTTTTCCAATCGACCTTTTCCAGGGCACCCAAGCAAAAGAATCCCAGCAGGATAGGAAGGAATCGGGCGGCCTTTTTCATGGTCAGGCCTTTCCTTTCTTTTTGGACCGGTTTTGATAGGCGAAGGAAACGGCCAAAAGAATCAGGCCGAGGATGATGAGGGAGAGGACCCGGTAACCACCCTCAAGCTCGGAGAGGTCGTAGAAGAAGACCTTAATGATGGTCACGAAAAAGGTCATGATGGACACCAGCCTCAGGCCCTTGATGTTCTTGATGAAGCCCGCCGCCATCATGCCCCCCGCGTAGAGAAGCCACAGCACGGACAGGCTTAGGGCCTTGGCGTTCCAGAAACTGACGGCAGCCTGGCGGTTCCAATAGTCGGCCACCTCCAGGCTCAAGTAAAGGAGGGCGGTCAAATTACCCGCGATGGCCAGGATGGGCACTACCGCATCCGCCTCCGGGGGCCTGGGTTTGGATTTTTCCAGGATGAGGATGAGGGCGACGATGGAAGCCAGGGCTGAGCCATAGGGAATCAGCCTTTCGTTCCAAATGAGGGTCTGGGTGATCCCTGTCCAATCAAAGAAGATGAGGCGGAAGGCCGCGAAGGCTAAAACCACATAGGCCATATACCGCGTGGCGGGCCGGGATTCCCGCAAGCCCGCCCAGGCCATGACGACCGCCTCCACGGACCAGCCGACGGTAATCCAGCCCTTGTTGAAGTAGGCCGGGATGGCCACCGCGAAAAAGGAGGCCCCCAGGCCTAAAAGGATGGTGGAAAGATAAGTGGAATGGGGGGCCTTGGACTTCAAAACCCGCATGGACTGGCTGGTGTAAACAAGGCCCAGGCCCATGGCTAAGAGGGCCGAAAGAAGGTCGTAGTCCCCGTGGAAGTTGATGTTGGACAGGAGGGTGTAGGTGGAAGCGTAGTAAATACCAGCATTGAGGATGGTGAAGAGCGCGTCGGCGGAGTCGGTGTCTTTACGCTTGCGGAAATCCTGGGTCCAGGATGTTGCGGCAAAAAGGAGGAAAAAGGCCGTGTGGAAACCCAAAGTGACCCAAAGTTTGTCGGGTTGGTAGAATTTATCGGCCCATCCCACGCAATAAAGAACCGTAAAGAGGGCCCCGCCCCAGCGCAGGAAACGCCAGCCGCCCATCAGGCTCAGGAAAAAGATCCCCGCGTTGAGGATCAAAAGGTAGGACATGAGGACAACCTGGTGGTCTTCGCCCGTGGAAACCAGGATGGGGGTGAGGAAGCCGCCCAAAGCGGTAAAGGCGGCGAGAACCCGGCTTTTATCGGCCGCGGCCATGACGGACCCGGCGGCCGTGGTCAGGATCATGAGCGCGAAGGCGAGGTCACTGTCGAGAAAATGGTAGAACTGGAAGGCCGCATAGGTGGAAAGATAGAGGAAACTCAGCCCGCCGCCCGCCAGGCTGTGGGCCCAAACGGGGTAGCGTTTGAACCACTGATGGCCCAAAGCCAGGAAAGCAATGCCGGCAACCCATCCCATGGATACCCGGGCCATGGGGCCGATCCAGTTGTTCTCAAAGGCGAGCTTCAGGAAATAGCCCATGCCAAAAAGGAGGGCCGCTAGGGCGATCCACTGGAACCAGCGGCCGGCAACGGCCTCTTCCAGGGTCTTTCCAGGGGCTTTGGGTTTGGGAGGTTCGGTTTTGGCCGGGGTTTTCGGGGCCGACGAAATCTCCAAAGAGGGAGGAACGGACTTGGCGACACCCATTTTTTGTTCCAGCCTGACGAGGCGTTCATCGTGTTGTTGCAGTATTTTACGAAGTTCTTCGGCGGAGGCGGGAAGGGTAGCGTATTTAGTGGAAGAGGGCTGGGAAAGAAACCGGATGACGGCGACAAGGCCGACGATCGCCAGCGCGATGAGGGCCAACATGAAGAGAACGAGTACCCATATCCAAGAGTCGCCCATAGAGCCTCCCATTGAACAATTGTCGGCGGAAACGGATTTATTTTATGCCCGCCAATCGGGCTTTGTCCTTGGAAAAGGCGGCAGACGAAACGGGCGGGCAAGCGAATTTGGAAAACCCAGGAATTGGGGCATGTTTGAGCGAGTATTACTTCCCTTTATCAAAAGAAAATTCTTTTGTAGACTTCTAGCACTTTGAATAAACCATCCTCCCTTTTTATTGCTGGAACCGACACCGGTGTCGGTAAAACCCTGATCGCCGCGGGACTTGTGCGCCTGCTGGTGAATCGGGGCATCCGCGTCGGGGTCATGAAACCCGTAGCTTCAGGCGGGGTTCCCAGCGAGGACGGCAAACTGCTCCAAAAAGCGGCGAAACTTCCAAATTCGGTTTATCCCGAAATAGTCCCGGTCCACTACCGCCAGCCCCTCGCCCCCTATGTAGCGGCTTGGAAGGAAGGCGTGGTTCCTTTGGCAAAGGTTGAAGAGACCTACCAAAAGGCCAAGAAAAAGTACGACTGCATGGTGGTCGAAGGGATCGGCGGGGTCTTGGTGCCCATTACGCGGGATTTACTGGCCATTGATTGGATAACTCAATGGAAACTGCCTGTACTGATTGTGGCCCGGGCGGGGTTGGGGACCCTTAACCACACGCTGCTTACGGTTGAAGTCCTTCAAAAGCGCCGGATCAAGGTTTTGGGAGCGGTCGTGAACGGTTATAAAGGGAAAGAGCTTTCGGAAAAAACCAATGTCCAAGCTCTTCGGAAACTTTTGAAGGTTCCTGTTTATGGGCCCGTTAAATTTAATCCGAAATACAGGACGGATTTAGATTTGCTGGCGAATGATCTGGAAAAAAGCAGGTTGAAAATTTAACAATGAACTACAAGCGACTTTCCAAAAAAGACAAACAACACCTCTGGCATCCCTTCACCCAGCAGCGGGAGTGGGAGATGGACAAGGACATCACCATCATTACACGGGGGAAGGGAACCTACCTTTACGACTCCAAGGGCAGGAAGTATCTCGATGGGGTTTCCTCCCTTTGGTGCAACGTCCACGGGCACCAAGTGCCCGAAATCGACCGGGCCATCCAAAAACAGCTCCAGAAGATCGCCCATTCCACGATGTTGGGCGCCTCCAATGAACCGGCTATCCTCTTGGCGGAAAAACTGGTTCAACTGGCCCCCAAGGGCCTGACCCGGGTTTTTTACTCCGACTCGGGCTCGGAAGCCAATGAGATCGCCGCCAAGATGGCATTCCAATATTGGAAGCAGGTAAAACCCGCAAGGCCGAAAAAGAACCTGTTCCTGACCGTCCGGGAGGGCTACCACGGTGACACCATCGGTTCGGTCAGCCTGGGCGGTATCGAGCTTTTCCACGCTATCTTCGGCGGAATGTTGTTCAAGACCCTGAAAGTCAAAAGCCCCCATGACTACCCCAGCCGCCGGGTTTCGAACGATCAATGGTTGAAGGATAGTGTGAAGGAAGCGGAGGCTCTTTTCCGCAAGTACGGGTCCCGCCTGGCGGCGGTCCATATGGAGCCTCTCATTGAGGGAGCGGGGGGAATGTTGGCGCACCCATGGGGCTATTTGAAGGCAATCCGCCGCTTGTGCGACCGCTATGGCGTATTGCTCATCCTGGATGAGGTTGCAACGGGTTTTGGGCGCACGGGAACGATGTTTGCCTGCGAGCAGGAAGGCGTCCGGCCGGACCTGCTTTGCGTGGCGAAAAACCTCACGGGCGGCTACCTGCCGGTGGCGGCCACCCTGGCGACCGAGAAGGTCTACCGGGCCTTCCTGGGAACTTTTGGTTCCTTGCGGACCTTTTACCATGGGCATACCTTCACGGGGAACCAATTGGGCTGTGCCGCGGCCCTGGCGAACTTGGGGTTGATGGAAAAAAGGGGATTCCTGGAGGGGGTCGAAGAGAAAAGCCTCATGCTCCAGGAGTTCCTGGAGCCATTGGTGGCCCATCCCCACGTGGCCGATGTCCGTCTGAGGGGGATGATGGGCGGTATCGAGCTTGTTAAAAACAAGAAAACAAACGAGCCCTATCCTTACGAAAAGAAAATGGGCTACCGGGTTTGCGCGGAGGCCAAGAAGAGGGGCGTCCTCATGCGGCCCTTGGGCAATGTCATCGTCCTTATGCCTCCCTTGGGCATTTCCAAAAAGGACTTGGCGTTTTTGATCGAAGTGGTTTCCAAGAGCATCGAAGCGGCCACATCATAGTTTTTTGTTTTCTTCTCACCCAACCAACTCATCTATTCATAATGGCGGATGACCCCGAAACGAGAACTATGTCACCCTCGTTTCCTTGTGTTGGTCTTCGCCTAATTGTAATAATGAAAATGAGGGTAGGATTCGTTTTTAACCTTCGGTTGTGTTACAGTAACTCCGCTTATGAGCAAGAAAACAGCCGACAAAACATCCGCCAAGACCGTCGCCGTCATCAGCCTGGGTTGTCCCAAGAACACCGTGGATTCCGAGGTGATGCTGGGAAAACTGGCGCAGGACCACTATGCCCTGGTCAAGGACCCGACCCAAGCCGAGGTGGTCATTGTGAATACCTGCGGGTTCATTGAGGCCTCCAAAAAGGAATCGATCGATACCATCCTGGAAGTAGCTAAGCTGCGAAAGACGGGCCAATTGAAATCCCTCGTCGTCGGGGGCTGCCTGGCGCACCGTTATGGGGATGAATTAAGGAAAGAACTTCCTGAAATCGACATCTTGTTCGGCTTGAACGACGTGGAGAATGTAGCCAATCAAATCAAGGGGAAGGGATTGCCCTTTTCCATCGAGCCCATTCCGGATGCGGTTTTATCAGCGAAGGGGAAGGCCCCCTTGCTGCCCAACTCCATGAATGAAGCGACTTATGTTTATGATGCTTCATCGCCGCGCCTTCTTTCCACGCCCGCCCATTTCGCCTATGTGAAAATCTCAGAAGGGTGCGATTTGCCCTGTACCTTCTGCATTATCCCTAAGATCCGGGGGCATTACCGCAGCCGGTCCCTGGAGGATATCGAAGAGGAAGCCCGCCATTTGGCCGCCCAGGGTGTCCGGGAAATCTGCCTGGTGGCCCAGGACAGCACTTGGTATGGGGCGGACCGCTATGGGAAGCCCAAGATTGCCGAGCTTTTGGCCAGGTTGGCCAAGGTGGAAGACCTGGACTGGGTCCGCCTCCACTACCTCTATCCCAGCCGCGTTTCGGACGAACTCTTGGAAGTCATGGCCGCCAATCCCAAGATTTGCCCTTATTTTGATGTGCCCCTCCAGCACGCCAGCGACCGGGTTTTGAAGTCGATGCAGCGGATCGGAGACCGGGCGCTTTTGGAAAAACTGATCCAGAGAATCAAGGCCAAGATCCCCCATTCTTCGATCCGATCGACCTTTATCGTGGGCTTTCCCGGTGAAACGGACCAGGATTTCAACGAACTACTGGAATTCCTCAAGCAGTCCCAATTGGACTATGTCGGGTTTTTCGCTTATTCCCAGGAGGAGAACACCCCCGCAGGCATCATGGAAAACCAGGTGCCGGAGGCCGTCAAGAAGGCCCGCTTGGCCGAGGCCTACCGGGTCCAGGAAGAAATCGCCGAAAAATCCCACCAACGCTGGGTCGGGGAGCGGCTGTCGGTGGTAGTTGAAGAAATCGAGAACGGGCAGGTGCAGGGGCGCACCCGCTACCAGGCCCCCGAAGTGGATGGCGTGGTTTTAATCGAAGGCCTCTCCAGTCCCCGCATAGGCCAGTGGGTGGAAGTTGAAATCACCCATGCGCTTCAGCAGGACCTGGTCGGCAAAGCCGTTTCCCCTGAGGGTTGACCATGCCCCCGTCCCCCGCCGCCACTAGGCCTTCCCAATGGAATGTCGCCAACCTGGTGACCTTGTCCCGCATTGGGGTCACGCCCCTCTACCTTATTCTGATCTTCCGGGACGAAGTTTGGGCCAAATGGGCGGCCGGTTTATTGTTCGCCTGGGGTGCCATCAGCGACTACCTGGACGGCTACCTGGCCCGTAAGTACAAATTGAATACCGATTTTGGGGCCCTGCTGGATCCCCTTGCGGATAAGATCCTCCTCCTTTCGGTGTTCGGCTCCTTTGTGGCGTTGGACCTGGTCCCGCTATGGATGTTCGTCATCATCTTCGCCCGTGAATTCCTCATCACGGGGCTCCGCCAAGTGGCCCAGAGCCAAAACATCGTCATTGCGGCCAGCCGGGCGGGAAAGCACAAAACCGTCTCCCAAATCGTGGCCTGTTCGGTCATCCTGGCGATCATCTGCGCCCAGGCCACCGTGGGGGCCTTCGAAGTGAAGTGGGATTTGTTCGTCACCCGCTTGGGAACCTGGGGGAATGTGGTGGAATACGTGGTTTGGTACGGCCCCTATTGGCTTATGTTTTACGCCACCGTTATGTCGCTGATCTCGGGGATCGACTACGTCGTCAAGAACCGCCGTGTGTTAAGCGGAGGCAAGCCGTGAAACATTTCCACTTCTGGGTCGCGACCTTCCTGGGCATCGGCAAGATTCCCTTCGCTCCGGGCACCTGGGCTTCCCTGGCGGCCGCGCCGCTCTTTTACCCCCTGATTGATTCCCCCTTGATCCACTTGGCGACCTTGGTCGTGGTTTACTTCCTGGGGGTTTATTCAACCGGCGAGTATGCCAAGGCCATTGGGGACGTGGACCCCTCCAGCGCGGTCATGGATGAGGTACTGGGTATGGGCGTGGCCATGCTGGCCATACCCCATCAATGGCCCTTCGTGATCATGGCCATCGTCCTGTTCCGGCTTTTCGACATCTGGAAACCCTATCCCATCCACCGGGTCGAAAAACTGCCGGGGGGATGGGGCATCATGACGGACGACCTGGTGGCGGGGCTTTATGCCCTAGCCTGGGTGCAGATCGGCCGCATGCTGGTGGATTACATTAAATAGCTGCGGCTCGGAAAGGCCTCCCTTGAACGCTGAAATCGTGGCGATCGGAACCGAACTGCTTTTGGGCCAGAATGTGGACACCAATTCCTCCTGGATCGCCCAGCAGTTGGCCCTCTTAGGCGTGGATGTTTACGGTTTTCAGGCCGTGGGGGACAACGAAAAACGCCTGGAGTCGGCCTTAAAGCTGGCCTGCGAGCGGAGCAATGTGGTCCTGACCACCGGCGGCCTGGGACCCACGGTGGACGACGTCACCCGCAAGGTCATCGCCCGGCTGGCCCAGAAACAACTGGTTTTTCATGAGGACATCGCCAAGGCCATCGAACAGCGCTTCGCCCGTTTCCGTCCCGGCAAACCCTTCCCCAAGGTGAACCTGAACCAAGCCTTCATTCCCCAGGGTGCCGCGGTCGTTCCCAACGCCAATGGCACTGCGCCGGGCTTCATTATCAAGGTGGGCAAGTCCCAACTGGCCTGCCTGCCGGGGGTGCCTTCTGAAATGAAGGCCATGTTCGAGGAGACAATCAAACCTTTCCTGAAATCCCTTTCACCGGGCGGGACGGTCATCAAGTCCAGGGTTTACCGCACCACAGGCATTGACGAATCAGCCCTCAATGAAAAAATCGCCGATATATTTGAGAGTTCGACCAATCCGACCATCGGGGTCCTGGCCCATTGGGAGGGGGTGGATATTCGGTTGTCGGCCAAGGCCGAAAGCGTGGAGAAGGCGGACGCCCTCATCGAGGAATTGGGGAAGGTTTTGACCACCCGCTTGCCCAATTATATTTATGGCTGGAACCACGACGGGCTGGAAACCATTGTGGGCCAAATGTTGACGACCCGCCACATGACCCTGGCCACGGCCGAATCCTGTACCGGGGGGCTAATCGCCCACCGCGTCACCCAGGTATCCGGGAGTTCCAACTATTTCCTCCGGGGCTACGTGGTTTACAGCAACGAGGCGAAGGACGAGGCCCTGAAAGTAGACCCCCAATTGATCCGGCAAAAGGGCGCCGTCTCCAAGGAAGTGGCCGAAGTCCTGGCCACCAACGTGCGCAAGGCGGCCAAGGCCGACATCGGCCTTTCAACGACCGGTATTGCCGGCCCCACGGGCGGTTCGTCGGAAAAGCCTGTCGGACTGGTTTATATCGGGCTTTCGGACGAGCAATCCACCCAGGCTTTCGAATTCCGTTTTACGGGAAGCCGGGAGACGGTGAAGAAAAGGGCCAGCCAGGCGGCCCTGGAGCTTCTTCGGCGCCATTGCCTGCAAATGCCGGCAAGAGACTGAAGGCCTATGGCCGCCTTAAGGCTTTTCGTGGCGGTGCCGGTGGCCCCCGCCCTTGCGGATGGGATCGCCGAACTACTGGCGAAGATGGCGAAATACCGAGGCGTCAGGTGGGTGTCCAAGGCCCAGCTTCACATTACGTTGAGGTTCATCGGGGATTTTGAAGAAAAGCTTTTGCCAAAACTGGAACAAGGTTTAAGAGAATCGGCCCTTTCCTCAGCTCCTTTTGAGGCGGAAATCGGGGGCCTGGGAGCTTTTCCAAGGCTCGAAAGGCCCCGTGTTTTGTTCATACCGGTTCTTAAAGGAATGGAAGAGTTTGGGAGCTTGGAAAAGAAACTCTCGGTCCTTTTGGGAAGTTTTGGCGTGGAACCGGATGACAAGGAATATTATCCCCATTTAACCCTGGGGCGGGTCAGGGAAAAGGAGGACCCGGAGGCAGCGGTAAAAGCACTTAAAGGAACCTGCCCCGCCCATTGGGAATCATGGAAAGCCGACCGATTCATCCTTTTTAAAAGCCAGTTGGCTTCCGGAGGGTCTATCTATACGTCCCTGGGGGACTATGGATTCGGCAAAGAGTGAAAAGGTGGGTTGCTTTCGGGTAGGATAAAACCAAGAATAAAAAAAGGATGGAACATGGTTTCGGGGGCAAAAAACGGGGACGAAAGTCCCGAATTGAGTGAAAAAGAACTGGAGGAGCAATTGGAGGCTTTCCAGCAGGCCCAACAACTCTATGTGGAAGAGGCTTTCAAATGGTTGATCGACTTCGTTGCCAATTATTTTCCTGACGACCAATTGGCCATCCGGGACATGGATTTGGAAATCCATTTCGTCCACCGGGTGGTAGACGCTGGAAAGACTTTGGGAGCCTTGGTTTACCGGTTCCGTAAATTCATCCATAAAGCGGACTATTTCAAGGAGATGGCGGAAGATTACAAGGAGGGCTTGGAGCTTCCGGAGGTGTTTTTTGTCGATACGGAATCCTCGAAGTTCGAGGAACCGAAGACGGAGGAAGACGGCACCGATTTTACGGAGATCCCACCCGAAAAGCTGACGGGTAGGATCCGTGAGCTCCGGGAAGATTTGAAAAAACGCGCGAAGCTGCGCCAATTGAAGGAAAGTCTTTAACAGTAGTCCAACCAAAATCAGTTTTTAGGAGGACGACATGAAGAAATGTTTCTGGATGTTGGCCCTGGTGGGTTTAGCTTTTTTGCCTTTGGGGGTTTTTGCAGGTGAGTCACCCATCGCGGGTGGCGGGAATTTCGGCCTGGGTTTGGAACTGGGTGATCCGGGAACCTGGGGAGCGGTCGGCAAGATCTGGGTCGACCGGCAAAACGCCTTCCAGCCCGCCGTGAAACTGGGCAACGGCGCGACGCTACTGCAGTTGGACTACCTCTGGCACGACTACGACGTCATCCATCCCAAACAGGGCCTCCTGCCGCTTTATTTCGGCGTGGGTGGGGACCTAAACCTGCAGGGGAGCGTGGCCGTGGGGGCCCGGGGCGTCGTCGGCATCTCCTACATGTTCGACAGACCTACGGTGCCGGTGGACATTTATGTGCAGGTGGTGCCGGAAATCTGGTTTTATAGCGGCGGAGTCTCCACCTTTTACCTCTATGGGGACGTGGGGTCGCGCTATTACTTCTAAAGGAAACCAACCGTGACAAGAGGACCAAAACAACCCGCCTTGATGATGTACGCGGCCAGCGAGCACGACTCGAACCTTTATTACGCCGTGAAGTTTTCCGTGCCCGATCCCTTCCCCTATTTCCGAATCGGGGGCAACGACATCATTTTGATGAGCGATTTGGAATTAGGCCGGGCCCAAAAACAGGCCAAGGTGGACGAAGTTGTGTCCTATTCGGATATCCAGTTGAAAACCAGGGCCTCGGGGGTGGAAAAGCCCGGGGTGGCGGATGTGGCGGCCTATTTCCTCAAATCCAAAAAGGTCAGGGAAATCCAGGTGCCGGATAATTTCAACCTTGGGTTGGCGGATGCCTTGAGGAAGAGGGGGATAGGGGTCGAAAGCAAGCCCGACCCCTTTTTCGAGGAGCGGGTTTACAAGTCCAGGGAAGAAGTGCGGATGATCACCCAATCCCTCCGGCATACCGAGGCGGCCATCCACAAGCTGGAAAACCTCCTTCGCGAGTCGAAGATCGTGGGAAAAAAGATCCGGCACCGGGGGCAATGGGTGACCTCCGAACTCCTTAAAAAGGTCCTCAACGTCTCCATGATGGAAAACAACTGCGTGGGCAGCCACACCATCGTGGCCAGCGGAAACCAAGGCTGTGACCCCCATAACGAGGGGACGGGGTTTGTCTGGGCCCACCAGTCCCTGATCGTGGATGTCTTTCCCCGGTCCG
>Ga0070734_10004933_pt1 | contig 12178 bp, 8 predicted proteins | sample Coa_R1_8_FD_66444 | JGI IMG/M metagenome (GOLD analysis project Ga0070734, IMG submission 66444) | Surface soil microbial communities from Centralia Pennsylvania, which are recovering from an underground coalmine fire - Coalmine... | ecosystem: Environmental > Terrestrial > Soil > Unclassified ...
CCGGTTTACTTTGAGTCATCGTACTATCTGGCCCCGGACGAAGCCGCCAAGAAGCCTTACGCGCTGCTGGTAAAAGCCATGAAAGATACCGGCTACGTGGGCGTGGCCAAGCTGGCCATGCACAATCGCGAATACACGGCGTTTTTGCGTCCTTATGAAAAAGGGCTGATGCTGCACACCATGTATTACAAAGAGGAAGTCCGCGAAGCGCCTGACTTTGGCACACAGCATGCCACGCTGAAAGAAGGCGAAGTGAAAGTGGCGCACCAGTTGATTGAAGCCCTGGCCGCCAAATGGGACCCCACAAAGTACTACGACACGTTTGAAGAGAACCTGAAAAAGCTGATCAAAGCCCACATGGAAGGGAAAGAAGTGGTGGCGATTGATAAGCCAAAGCCTGCCGCCGCGCCCACTGACCTGATGGCCGCGCTGAAGCAAAGCCTGGCCCAGATGGAAGGAAAGAAAAAAGGTCCGCAACGCGTGGAAGCCGCCCAGAGAGAGTCAGAGGTTAAGGTGGGTGGGAAGCAGAAATCGGTTGCGGGAAAGAAGAAGCCGCCGAAGAGGGCGGCGTAGAAATCGGGTGATCGCGCGTGATCGGGTGATCAATCTGGGCCGTGAGACCGGCTTTAGCCCAAACTGCAAAACATTGAAACACGGAGGAAAGGAGGAATCGGAGGAAGCGAAGTTGAATAAAGAAGTAGGACAACCCACCTCAATCTGCCGGTTTAGAGCAAAGCGACATAAACAAATGGGTTACAATAAAATCCTTCGCAATAATTAAGAGTTTGAGCGTTCAAACCGGTAGCACCGGTGGAGTTTGAATGAAGGCAAGTTTCAAGGCAATGTGGCTGCTGGCCAGCCTGGGCATTCTTATGTTGGTGGCCGTAGGCTGCAATGACACCTTACGGCAATTCATCGTCCCTGTTCCATCTCCTTCTGGCGATCCCGGAACGCTCGCGCATGCGATTATTCTCTCGACCAACCCGCTTCCGGCCGGAGGCGTCGGCAGTGATATGCACATTGACGTTTCCGGCGACTCAAGTGTCGGAATTGTGCCGCTGGGACTGAATCCAATTTTTCTGGGAAAAACTTCAAATCGCGTTTTCATCATAAATAGGGGGGACCCGACCGCTGCGACCCCGATTCCGCCTTCGGTTTCCACTTATGTTGCGCTCCTGCCGACCACGACCGTTTCCACGGTGACTTTGCCCGCCACCAGCCTTGGGCCTGTTGCAGGCGCCACCAACAGTGCCGGTAATTTCTATATCGTTAATCGCCTCAGCAATACTGTTGACATGATTTCCGGCAGCGTTCTGGCTGACGTTGCCACAATCCAACTGCCTGCGGCGGACTCAAACCCAGTCATGATTGCGGGCAATGCCTCTAACAACAAAGTTTTTGTCGTGAACCAGAATGCGGGCGCGGGCACAGTAACGGAAATTTCAACCATTGATAACACGGTGATCAAGGACATTCCCGTTGGTTCAAACCCCATCTGGGCGGTGATGAGCACAGACGGGCTGTTTGTGTTTGTGGTGAATCAGGGCGATGGAACTGTGAGCGTGATTGATACTTCGCTCGACATCATTCTTCCTTGTGCCGTTAGCCCCTCGTGTCCCACAGGGACTGCCATTAAGGTAGGCACCACGGGCGCTTCGTCGCCAAACTTTGCTTTTTATGATTCCAAGCTGAAGCGCGTTTACGTGAGCAATACCGGGGCCGGCGAAAACACCATCTCCGTGATCCAGGCCAATGGTCTTGACCTGGGATCAAATCCGCAGGTGCTGCCGACCAAGCTTGCAGACATACATCTCTCGGGCAGCCCCACATCTTTGACCGCGCTGAGTGACGGCAGCAGAGTGTATGCGGCGCTGGGAAATTGTCCGGCAGGAGTGAATCACCTCACGCTTCCTGCAAGTACCAGCAGCTGCCCCGGCAGTCTGGTCAGCGTGATTGATGCGGTTGGCCTGCGTGAAACGGGAACAATCGCGGTTGGCCCTGGCGCAATTTCAGTAGACGCTTCGTCTGACGCGTCGCGCGTCTATGTGGTGAGCGCCAATGACATCACCACCATCCACGATAACGTGCATCCATCCGCGCCATTGCCTGACCGGAACTTCTCTACGCCTTCGATCTCGATTATCAAGACAGCTACCAACTCAGTGCTGGCCACTCCGGTGGATCAGAGCGTTATCAATCGTCCGCTGCCAACTTTTCACGTTCCGCAGCAGGATCCTTCATGCGTGCCCACGATTGACCCAAATTTCAATTCTCACGTTCCCATGCCTTGTCCGCTGCAAACGCCATTTGTGGTGCGTACTTTCCCATAGTCTGCGGAGATGCGGCCAGCGGCAAGATATCTGGCAAAAAAAAGGCGGCTTTGCGGGCCGCCCATTTGGAATCGCTTTGAGAAGAAGTTAGCTTCAGTTAGTTGTCCGTTCGACGCTTGCGGTTATAACGCATGGCGATGTTCATAAAAATGTTTCCGCTGCCCGTGTCAAAACACATCACCAGTGATTCCTGATCTTCGCTGCTTTTTTCGCCCAGTTCATCGGCATGGATCACTGGCGGATAAATTTTGAACTTAAATCCCTGGTCGTTGAGCGCGGTAATGGCGCTGCCAATCACCATATTGGCGAGTTCGCACACGGTTTCACGCGCCACTTCATCGCTTTCAGGAACAGGCGATCCTGTGAGATAGCTCGCTACCTTGGCTGCGGTCGGCGTATCGATATCAAAAATGATACGGCCTTCAATGTCGCCCTTGATCGTTACCATGGAAGCGATGCCTTTGCGGCGATACGCTTCTTCGTCCATGGTCACGTCGCCCATGCGTGCCGCGCATTGCAGCGTTTCCGCCAGAACGGCATCGGCCGCGTTGATGAACGGCTGAATCAGTTCGATCTTCATCGGGTCTCAGCTTTCCTGGGCAGTTGGTGTTGCAACCGCAGCGTCATCGCCCATTACGTACTTGATGACTTCGTAAAGTATTTCCGACTTCACCGGCTTCTGGACAAAGTGACGCGCACCTTTCTGCAGCGCGGCAACAATGTTTTCCTGGTAGCCGACGGAAGATACCATCACGATGCGAGCATTCGGATGCGAACGCACAATGCGTTCCGCAGCCTCAATGCCTTCCATCTGCGGCATGGTAATATCCATCAACACCATGTCAGGCGTGGTTCGGTCGTATTCGGTAATGGCGGTGCAGCCATCGCCGGCTTCGCCGACAATTTCTCCGCCGAAAGCCTCAACCATCTTTGCTACGTTCTTGCGCGCGAAGACGGAATCGTCCACCACCAGATAGCGGATCGGCCTGCCGTCTTTACGAATCAGAATTGGAAATGTTTCCATACTTGTTCTCCTCGCGAATCCAATCAAACTTTTACTACTGCTCGAGCAATCTTCTCTGGATTGCACTGCATGGCCAGCGTATTGGCCAGCATATCCAGCGGGACAATGCGCATCGCATGTCCGCGTTCCACAGCCGCTTTGGGCATGCCGAATACCGTGCAGGAATCCTCGCTCTGCGCAATGGTCAGCGCGCCCGCATCTTTCATTAAGCCCAGTCCTTCGGCGCCGTCGTCGCCCATTCCCGTCATCAGAACTCCCACGGCGCGGCTGCCAAACTCTGCGGCCACCGATCGGAACAAAATGTCTACCGACGGCCTGTGACCATTCGTGCGCGCTTCATCGGAAAGCACCACGGTGTTGCCCAGCGGCATCCGCCGGACTTTAATGTGGCGATCTCCAGGACAAATCAGCACGCGTCCTGCAATCAGCAGGTCGCCGGATTGCGCTTCCTTTACGTCGATGGCGCAGGACTCGTCCAGCCGCCGCGCAAACATTTCCGTAAACCCTTCCGGCATATGTTGCACTACAACAATGGTGCCAGGAAAATCTCCCGGCAATTGCTGCAACAGATATTGCAGCGCATTCGGCCCGCCGGTGGAAATGCCAATCGCCACAATCTTGGTAGGTTCGCGCCGCGCTCGCAAAGGTTTCTTGTCTGGCCTTGGCCGATCAAATGCCAGAGGGCTTGGCGCGTTGCGCACCTTGGTCCTGGCTGCCACCTTGATCTTGCTGATCAGGTCCACGGCAATCTCATCCATGTGAGCGGAAGCAGCATCCCGCGGCTTGGCCACAAAATCAAAGGCTCCCAGTGCCAACGCCTTGAATGTCGCGCTGGCGCCCTCCGTGGTCAACGCGCTCACCACGATCACGGGTACACGAAACCTTCGCGTGATCTGGCGCAATGTCTCCAGTCCGTCCATGCGCGGCATTTCCAGGTCCAGCGTCACCACGTCAGGACGAAGATCTTCAATCTTCTTGAGGCCAAACGCGCCGTCCATCGCCGTTCCTACAACTTCAATTTCGCTGTCCCGAGCAAGGATCTGTGGAATCAACTTGCGCATCAGCGCGGAATCATCCACCACCAGGACTCGCAATTTCGTACTCATGCTGTGGCCCCCACCATCTGTAACTTGCCTAGCTTTGCAACTACACTTGAGAGATTCAGGATCAGCACCACTGTGCCATCGCCAAGGATGGAAGCGCCGCTGACCAGGTCCGTGGCCACCAAATGATCGTCCATGGCCTTGATGACTAATTCTTCTTCGCCTACCAAATGGTCCACCACCAGGCCGAACTTGCGTTCGCCCGTGGAAATCACCACCACAAACATCTTTCCCGTTTCCGCCTGGTCTTTTTCCAGCCGGTGCAGATGCAGCAGAGCAAGCACTTCATTGCGCAACTGCATTACCTCATGCTGGTCTACGCGATGCAGCGCGCCCTGCGTGGTGCGGGTGATTTCCACCACTGAAGCCAGCGGCACAGCGTATAAGCGGTCACCCACGCGGAAGAGCAAAGCTTTGATGATCGCCAGTGTTAGCGGGACTTTCAGGAAGAACGTTGTTCCTTTGCCTGCGGTGGTGCGAATGCTTACCGTGCCTTTCAGCTTTTCCAGCACCGTCTTCACCACGTCCATGCCTACGCCACGGCCGGAAATAGACGTAACTTCCTGCGCCGTGCTCAGGCCCGGATGGAAAATCAGGTTGTTGATCTCTATTTCTCCCAGGACTGCTGCGTCGCCCTGCTTGATCAGTCCGCGCTCCACCGCTTTGGCTATCAATCTCTCGCGGTCGATGCCTCGTCCGTCGTCGGTCACTTCAATCACAATCTCATTGCCCTGGTGATAAGCGTCAAGCGTCACCGTGCCCTGCGCCGGCTTTCCGTCATTAATGCGCTCCGCCGGAGACTCAATCCCGTGGTCCACGGCATTGCGTACCAGGTGTGCCAGCGGCTCGGCCAGCATGTCCAGAATGCTTTTATCCAGATCGGTATCCTGTCCGGTCACAACCAGATTTACTTCCTTGCCGCAAGACTTGGCCACGTCGCGCACCACGCGCGGGAACCTGCGGAAAAGATGTTCCACCGGCACCATGCGGATCTTCATCACCGATTTCTGCAGATCATTCATGATCCGCGCCTGGAAAGCCATTGCGTCAGAGAACCGCATTTTCAAAGGATCTTTAGGATGACGCTTTTCAAATTCATTGATCGCCTGGTGCAGCATGCTTTTGGCAATAATCAGTTCACCCACCAGGTTGAGCACAGAATCAATCTTCTCCGCATCCACGCGGAGGAGCGTTTCTGACATGCTGGCGAAACTTGCGGGCTGCGTGTCATTCGCTATTTGCGAATTGGCGCTCTCAGCTCTTTGTGTTGGTACTTCACGGGCAGCCGCCGCCGTCATTGTCGGCGTTTCTTCGGCGTGAATGGTGGCCTCGGTTTCATCTTCCTGCGGAGCGGTTACGTGCCTCACAATATCCAGCACGTCGTCCGCAGGTTCCTGCGTCTGTCCGGCTTTTTGTACCAGGACTTCCGCAACTACAGACGGGATGTGGCACTTTTTCCTGATCCACTCCTCGGAGTTGTCGCTGGCAATGGCTGCTTCCACTACGTCCAGATCGTTACTCAGCGTGCTCTGGTCGGGCGCCACGGCCAGCAGCTTTCCGCAATCCTGCAGCACATTGCGGATCAACTGCATTGCGGCGCCGCGCATCGGGCATTGCGGTTCAATGGAGAATGCTACGTTGTAAACCGTTTCTCCATGGCCCAGCGCGTCCGCCACCACCATCTGCTCGTATTCGCTCCAGACAAAACGCGCCTGCAACTTGTAACGCACCGTATTGGCCGGCTTTCTGGTAAGCGAAACGATCTGCTCTTTCAGCTCTTCTCCTGCCGGCGCTTGCAGGCTGCCTCGATACGCGGAGAGCATGGAACTGAACGTATCGGCGGCAATCAGGACTACTTCCGCCAAAGCTGCCTTGCTCACAGCGGCAATTTCAGGACGCAAGACATCTTCAAGCGCGTGTGCCAGATCGCTTAGCTCGGTGTAGCCGCAAGCCGCTGAGTCGCCTTTCAGCGTATGCACGGTGCGTCGAACCTGGCGCAAGACTTCTTCATCTTCCGGACGCTTCTCAAGCTCCAGCCCCTCTTCGTTGAGTGTCTGCAACAGTTCTGTTGCGCTCTCAAAAAAGAGTTCGCGAAGCTCAGCCGCGTGATCGTCAGAGAAGAAGTTCACCCCGCCACCTCAATGCGCTGGTACGCTGTGCCGTTGTTCTGGTGCAGCATCTTGTATTTGTCTGACAAGCCAAAAAGGCTTTCCGCATGCCCAATAAACAGGTACCCCTCGGCATTCAGGCAGCGATATAGCTTTTCCACCAGGCGCTTCTGCTCCGCTTCGTCAAAGTAGATCATCACGTTGCGGCAGAAAATCACGTCATTGCGCTGGGGCAGAAACTCCGTTTTCAAATTGTGGAAGTCAAAATGGACCAGGTCTTTCAGGCCCCGCTTCACTGCATATCGGTCGCCCAGTTTGTCGAAATAACGCAGCCGGTAAGCGTAATCCACGGATTCCATCTGGCTTTCTGAATAAACGCCTTCTTGCGCGGTGCGCAATACTGTGTAGTTGATGTCGGAAGCCAGAATTTCCACCTTCCATGGCGGCGGAATCAGGGGCTTGGGGCTCGGCATTTCAAACGGCAGGGGATTGCGCAGGTAGTAGTAGGCCAGCGCGTCGCACACTTGCATGGCCAGCGTGTATGGCTCTTGTCCTGTGGAACATCCCGCGCACCACAGGCGCAGGCTCCAGTCTCGCCGCTCCTGTTTCCGCTTCAAAAGTTCTTCCAGGACGTTTTTTTGGAATAACTCAAGTTGCGGCTTATTGCGAAAGAAGCTGGTTTCATTCACCGTCAGGTTTTCCACCAGAGCGCTCATCTCCGCCTTGCCCTGGTAGCTGGTGAGCAGCCGATAGTAAGCGTAAAACGTATCCAGCCCGCAGATTTTCAGTCTGCGTTGCAGGCGGTCCTGCAAAAAATGGGCCCGCCTTTCATCAAAGTACATGCCGCATTCCTGATATACCAGCGTCTGCAGCAGCTTGTATTCCGGTTCACTTATCTGGATTTGAAGACTCGGAGTGGCCATGGTTTCCCGTTTTCGTCCTAGGTGCCGCTTACAATCCAGCGAAGGCGGCTGCCGCGCGTGGTTCGCTTACTTCAGCCACCCGCCGCAGTTCGCCCTTTTGCAGGATCCTGTTCAGGTCAATCAAAATGATCAGCCGGCCGTTCAGCTTGCCTACGCCGGTCACATAGTTGAGTTCGCCCTGGTCAAACACGGGCGGCAGCTCAATATCGCTCTCTGGTATCTTCAGAACTTCTGAAGCGCTGTCCACGATCAGTCCCACCAGCTTCCCGTGTACCTCCGTCACCAGGATGCGGTTCTTCTTGGTGGGCTTAATGTCTTTCTCTCCGAAGCGGCGTCGCAGGTCCACCACGGAGACAATTTTGCCGCGCAGGTTGATCACGCCCTGAACGCAGCCGGGTGAATCCGGCACAGAAGTGATCTCCGGCACGCGCACAATCTCATGCACCAGCGCGATTGGGACGCCAAAAACCTCGCGCCCTACGCGAAAGCCGACAATGTGCATTTCTTTGGACATCGGGTCTCCTTCGGCTTAGTTGTAGTTTCCGCCCGCGCTCGCCGTCGCGTATTGCGGTGTCGATGTGCCGCGGCCCGCTTGCTCTTCGTTCCGGCGTTGCCCAGGCCGCGCATCGCGTGCTGCCATATTTTCCAGGACGAACCGGTCCATGGCTTCCAGCATGGAGCGTGACATCTTTGACATCTGCTCCGCAGAAGCGGCCAGCTCCGTTGATCCGGAAGACGAACGCTGTACCAGCTCGCGCATCTTTTCCATTGCCCGGACTACGGCTTGCGCTCCTGAGGCCTGTTCTTCCACTGAAGAGTTGATTTCATGCGTGATTTCGTTCAACCGCGTAGTGGCTTTGGCGATTTGCGATGAACCGTGCGATTGCTCGTTGGTCGCCGCGCCAATTTCCTGCGCGAACTTGTAAACCTCAGAGACCACGCTGGAAATCTTTTTCAGCGCGCCGCTCAGGTCGCCGCCCAGTGAAAGGCCTTCGTTAACAATGGTGGTGCTCTTTTCCATGTTGTCCACGGCCTTGCGCGCTTCCTTCTGAATGCTCTGGATCAATTCAGAAATTTCTCGCGTGGACTGCGCGGACTTTTCCGCCAGCTTGCGCACTTCGTCGGCTACAACGGCAAAGCCTAGGCCATGTTCACCGGCTCGTGCGGCTTCGATTGCGGCGTTCAAAGCCAGCAGGTTGGTCTGCTCAGCCAGATCGTCAATCACTTCAATGATCTTTCCAATATCGTCGGCGCGCTGGCCCAGTGCGGAAATGATTTCTGCCGACGAGCCGATGGAAGCATTGATCCGGCTCAGGCCGTCTGTTGCTTTTTCCATCGTGTTTATTCCGTTATGCACTTCGTCGCGCGAGCGCTGCGAAATATCCAGCAGCACCTTGGCCGTATCTGCCACGCGCTGGATTGAGGCCACCATCTCGTCGATGGAAGCGGAAGTCTCGCTCACGTTGGAAGCCTGCATCTGCGTGCTCTTCACCATGTTTTGCACGTTGATGCTCATTTCGTGCATGGTGCTGGTGACTTCATCAATGGCTGAAGCCGCCTGCACGCTGATTTTGGCTGATTCGTCAGAAGCCGAGGCCACCTGATTGGACCCGCTGGCCACCTGGGCCGCGCTGTCGCGCACATTCTTTACCAGGTTGCGCAATCCGAGCGTCATTTCACGGAAAGCCTTGCCCAGCGTATCGCGCGACGAACGCGGATTGATTTCCACCGAGAGATCGCCGCCGGCAATCGCCTCGGAAATGCCTGCCATCTCGCGCAGGTAGAGCACCATGTTGTTAAAGGTCCGGGCCAACTGGGCGACTTCATCTTCGCCCCTGATTTCCACTTTCTGTTCCAGATCTCCGGTATTGCCAATCTGGCTGGCCACGCTGATCAATTGTGCAAGAGGGGAGGTGATTGATTTGGCCACCCGCCAGGAGATGGAGGCGGAGAGCAGGATTACGATCATCAGCCCGCCCAAAGTCACGAACGTAATCAGCGTTGCCGCATAACTATCTGAAGACTCAGCGTCAGTATTAGCGCTCTTCATAATGCCGGCAAGCTGCATTAGCGGTTGTTCTTCTCTTTGTTTCTGTTCTGGTGTCGGTGTTGCCTGAAGGTAGGCAATCTGCAATTCCGCCACCGTCGCGCTGCCTGTATCCACTTGCCGGCGCTTTTCCATCAGCGGTGCGGCAAAGGCCCTGCCCCATTCACGTTCAGCGTCGGCCAGTTGGTCCAACAACTGCCGCGCTCTGGCGGAATCTGCCATCGTGGTTGTGTTGTTCTTGATCTCATTGATCAGGCTTTCCACTTCACTCTGGCCATGGGTCAGAGCGTCGGCTTCTCGGCGGTCGCCATTCAGAAGAAAGTTCCGTAGATAAAGACGGTTCTCATTCCTTGCTCTCTCCAGTTTGGAAAGGCTCTCTCCCAGGGTGATCGATTGTTTATAGATCGCCCTCGTCGTCTGTTCGTGCCGGACCGCTCCCCAGTTAAAAAGGAACGCAAGGAGCACGATTGCCATGATCAGGCCAAAGCCCATGTAGAGCTTGCCGCCAATTGTCTTGTTAATACGCATATTTCGAACCTCTACGGCCGCTTTGCCTTTCACGGCTCTTGTTCTTTCTCGAATATCTGCTTCTTAGTTTTCGACCTCTGGCCCAGTCCAAAACCGCCTTTTGGAACTCCTGCCTAAGGAAGACAAAATGTCCCTTACAGGGAATGAGCGGATAAATAAAAGCAATGTCATGGCCACCTACGCATGGGACTAGCCCTTTCGGTACCTAGGCGTTTTTAGGGCTGAGCAGAATCAATGATTTACGAGCCAACGCGACCGCGGCAGGCCGCTGGTTTAGGCAGGGCGGGGATTGAACCTGAGCAGTCTCTATGGTTTAGCGTCTCATTTGGCGTGATGCAATCATCCCCGATCTCACTGTGAGACGGTTTTCCCCGTCAGGTGGCTCATGTTGTTGCGGTGATTCCGGCAGGTCAATTACTTATTGACTCAAAATGAGATTCCAGAGTACCTTCAGGCTTCCCCGTCATAAAACCCTTGAGACGAATGAGACCGACGATCAAAGCGAGCCCAGTCAAATCCAAAGCCCCAGCTAAAGCGCTTGCCCCCATGGAGAGAGTGCTTGGGGCCTGTGCGGAGCTTTCTTCTTTTATGGGCGGCTTGCCGGCTCTTCGACAGCGCATTGCGGAATCAGCCGCGGACATTTTTCACGCCGTTGTCTCAGGAATCATAGTGAGAGAGGGTGAAACCTTCTATTCTGCGGCGGTTTGTCCCGGTGCCGGCGATCCGATCAGTGCAAAAGCTCTGATGGAGCACGCCCGTTCTTACGCCGCCCATGCGATCGAGCAAAATCAACAGCTCGGTTTCAAATTTTCTTATCGCCTCACCCAGACTGAAGCCATCTATCACGGGGTGGCGCAGCCTTTTGTGACGACTGGCAGCTCTGCGGCGTTGCTAATGGTTCGTAAGAGCGCTTTCACCCCTGCCGAAATCTCCGCCTTCGGCGTACTGGGCAACATTGGCCGCATGGCCCTGGACAATTCTGAACTCGCCAGCCTTTACGGCGCCCAGAAACAAAAGCTCGACCAGCTTCTTGAAATTTCCGCCGACCTGGGAAGCTCACGGCTGGAAAGTTTTTTCCCATCTTTCGTTGTTCGTGCCGCTGACTTTCTGGGTGTCTCACGCGCTTTTGTTGCGCTGGTAGACCAAGGCGAATGCCGCCTGCGTTGGGGCGCAAGCAAGGGCTCTGCGAGCCGGGTCGATATCGATATTTCAACGCTTGCCAAGCGCCTGCTGGATTCCAAAAATCCGCACCTCTGTGAAGACATTAACCAGCTTTCGTCCGTTGAGAAAGCGCAGCTGCGGCGCTGGGAGTCTGACCTCAAGCAATACCTTGGGATTCCATTGCTGACAGGCGACGGGCGTCAGCTTGGCGTGTTGGGGTTTCTGGATAAAAAAGACAAGACTCGTTTCTCAACCGACGACGTTCGTCGCGCTCGTGTTTTAGGCGCTGAAATCACGGTAGCTCTGGAAGCGACCCACAATCTTCAACTCTCTGATCAGCATCGCAAGCGCACTGAAGACCTGATGGAAATGGCCTTGGACCTTGGGTCTGCGCTGCGTTTGCCGGACTTTGTAAAGAATTTTACCGAGCGTGTGGCCAGCATGATTGGCGCGCGTTCCGCCATCCTATCCCTGGCTCAGGGCAACAAGGTTGAGAGCGTCGGCTTTTGTGGCCCCCGCCCGGAGCGTGAGTTGCAACGGAAGTTAAATGCCGCGTTTTCTGAATATGCGGAGCGGCATCCTGACATAAAGATTACCGGCAGCGGCGTCCAGGCGCTTGGCCCCGATCTGGTAGCGGCCTGCGGCTGGCAGAATCTCACACTGGTCAGGCTGGAGGGGACCGAAAGCGACCTTCTCGGCATTCTTGCGCTGGCCGATATCAGCCGCGAGCTGATGCCCGGCGATCTCAACCTGCTGCAAGCGCTCATCGTTCACGCGTCGGTGGCGCTGGAAAATTCCAGGCTGTTTACTCGCATCACGCAGTCCAGCCGCCAGTGGGCGGAAATTTTCGATTCGATCTCAGACTTCATCGTGGTGCATGACGAACATTTTGAAGTCCTTCGCGTCAACCGCTCTCTCTCAGAGTTTATCGGCGTGCGCCCCGCTGAACTAATT
>Ga0070734_10004934_pt1 | contig 12177 bp, 6 predicted proteins | sample Coa_R1_8_FD_66444 | JGI IMG/M metagenome (GOLD analysis project Ga0070734, IMG submission 66444) | Surface soil microbial communities from Centralia Pennsylvania, which are recovering from an underground coalmine fire - Coalmine... | ecosystem: Environmental > Terrestrial > Soil > Unclassified ...
TATCGCGGCCCGGAATAATTGGGACGCTGCATCGCAGCTGTACCTGGCGCTTGCGGCCCTTCAAGAGGACCAGCGCGATCCATCCATCGAAGCGGCGATCCGGGAACTCATCACGAAACTGGCCTTTCCGGCAGACAAGGGACCGAAGGAGAGATACGATAGTCCGAAAGATTATCAACCGAAGCGCATCCAGGAAATCTTGAAGGCACTCGGTGAGTGAAACAATCCGTGGGCGCGAAGGCGAACAGTGAGAAGGTAACGCCGCGAAACGCAAACGTCCTCTCATCATAGAGCCGACCAACCAGGAGTCATCATGGCCAACCCCCTCATCGAAGTGCAAAAGTTCGGACAGAGTATCTGGTACGATAACATCCGCCGTGGGCTCATCACCTCGGGCGAGCTCATGAGCATGGTGGACCACGACGGGTTGCTGGGCGTGACCTCGAACCCGGCGATTTTCACCGCGGCCATCACCGGGAGCCCGGATTATGACCAGCCTCTCAAAGCTCATGTGGCCCAAAAGGTCGGCACGGCCGTAGCAATCTACGAGAAGCTGGCCATGGAGGATATTCAGCTCGCCGCCGACGTGCTCTACTCCGTCTATCTCCGCACGAACCGGATTGATGGCTACGTGAGCTTTGAGGTTTCCCCGTACCTCGCCAACGATACCGAGGGAACCCTCAAGGAAGCGCGACGGCTGCACGCTGCCCTGGGCCGGGAAAATGTGCTCATCAAAGTCCCCGCCACGCCGGCCGGCATCCCTGCCATCCAGACGCTGATCGGTGAAGGAATCGGCGTGAATGTCACCTTGTTGTTCGCGGTCGAGGCTTACGAAAAGGTGGCCAACGCCTACATGACCGGCCTCGAACACTACGCCGCCAAAGGAGGTGATTTGAGCAAGGTCGCCAGCGTGGCCAGCTTTTTTATTAGCCGCATCGATTCGCTTATCGACGATAAAATTGCCGGTCCTGGTCAGATGCTCGATACCACCAAGGACTCCCGGCGGCGCGAACAGCTCAAGAAGCTGGTAGGCAAGATCGCCATCGCCAACGCCAAGTTGGCTTATGCCCGCTACAAGGAGATCTCCAGCAGCGATCGCTGGAAAGCGCTCGCCGCCAAGAAGGCCATGCCGCAGCGGCTCCTGTGGGCCAGCACCAGCACCAAGAACCCAAAATATCCCAAGACACTTTACGTGGACGAGCTGATTGCAGCGGAGACGGTCAACACGGTCCCGGCAGATACGTTTGTGGCATTCCGCGAACAGGGAAAAGCTCGGCCCAGCTTGACCGAGAACTGGGCCGAAAGCCTCGAACAAGCGCGCGAGACCTTGGCCACCTTGGAGGAAGTCGGCATTTCCATGAAGGAAGTGACCGACACCCTCCTCGCCGACGCCGTCAAGAAATTCTCCGATCCGTTCGATAAGCTCCTTGCCTCCGTGGAGCAAAAACGCCAGGCCCTGCAAAGCGGATTGGCTTCCCAAACCTACTCCGTGGGCTCTTTCGCCGACGCCGCCAAGAAAAATCTCGAAGAGTGGCGTGTCCAAGGTAAGATTCGCCGTCTGTGGGCTGGAGACGGCTCCATCTGGTCGGGGCAGGATGAAAAGGATTGGTTGGGTTGGCTGCACATTGTCGACGGTCAGCGCGAGCACAGCGAACACTTCGTGCAAATGGTCGACGATATCAAGAGCAGCGGTTTCAAAACGGCACTGCTGCTGGGCATGGGTGGATCGAGCCTGGCCCCGGAAGTGTGGAAGAAGACCTTCGGCAAGGTAACGGGCTTCCCGGAGCTTTATGTGCTCGACTCGACCGTACCGGCCCAGGTCAAGGCAATCGAGAAAAAGCTGGACCTCAAACAGACGCTCTTCATCGTCTCGTCGAAGTCCGGCGGCACGATCGAACCCAATGTCTTCAAACAGTACTTCATGGAGAAGGTGAAGCAGGCGGTTGGTGCCGATCAGGCCGGGTCACGTTTCATCGCGATTACCGACCCGAAGACCAAGATGAACGAGATCGCCAAGAAGGATCGCTTCCGGCACATTTTCTTTGGACTCAAGAGCATCGGCGGTCGATTCTCGGCGCTGTCCAACTTCGGCATGATTCCCCTGACCATCATGGGCGTGGATGTGATCGATTTCCTCGATCGCACGGAGATCATGGTCCAGGCGTGCGCTTCGTGTGTGCCGCCGGAATTGAACCCGGGGGTCGTGCTGGGCACGATCATGGGAACGTTGGCGAAGGAAGGACATGATAAGGTCACGATCATCGCTTCCCCGAAGATCGCTAGCCTGGGTGCCTGGCTCGAACAGCTCTTGGCCGAGTCCACGGGCAAAGCCCACCCCGTAACCAAGCAGGGCACGGGCCTGATCCCGGTTGACGGCGAAAAAGTCGGCCCGCCGGATGTCTACGGCAAAGACCGGCTGTTCGTTTACGAGCGGCTGGCATCGGCTCCGGCGAAGGAGCAGGACGAGGCCGTGGCGGCCCTGGAAAAGGCCGGCCACCCGGTGGTGCGTATCAATCTGGCCGACCCAATGGATATCGGACAGGAGATGTTCCGTTGGGAGATCGCCACGGCCGTGGCTGGCTCAATCCTTGGGATCAACCCGTTCAACCAGCCGGACGTAGAGGACGCCAAGGTAGCCGCCCGCAGCCTGATGGCGGAGTACACCAAGAAAGGGAGCTTGCCGGCCGACAACGCCGTGGTCGAAGACGGCGGCATCAAACTGTTCACCGATCCGCGCAACGCCGATGCCATTGCCACGGCCGCCGGTGGCGCCAAGGGAGCGGCTGCTTACCTGAAAGGCCATCTGGCACGCATTAAGCCCGGCGACTACTTCGCCATCAACGCCTATCTCGAAATGAACGATGCCCACGACCAGGAACTTCAGGCCCTGCGCCACGCCGTGCGGGATAGCAAGAAAGTGGCGACGACGCTCGGCTACGGCCCGCGCTTCCTTCACTCGACCGGCCAACTCCACAAGGGCGGCACCAATAACGGCGTCTTTCTCCAGATTACCTGCGACGACGCCGAGGACGTGCCGATCCCGGGTGAAGCCTTCAGCTTCGGCATTTTGAAGCAGGCCCAGGCGCTGGGCGACTTCAAGGTGTTGTCGGAGCGCAACCGGCGCATCCTGCGGGTTCACCTGGGAGCCAACGTACGGGAGGGGTTGGCTCGGCTGCGCCAAATCATTCAGCAGGCGTTGGCCAAGTGAGCAGCATGAAAACCCCTAGAATACCGGCGCACGAGCCACGACCGTGAGGGAGCGCTGCTCCCTTTCCTGACGGTCGGAGCTAGTCAGAAAGGAGCACCTGTGGGCACGACTGCGACGCCAACCGACTGGAAACACTCCATTGAACAAAAAACCGTCAACACGATCCGCACGCTTTCCATGGACGCGGTGCAGGCAGCCAACTCCGGCCATCCCGGCACGCCCATCGCCATGGCTCCGGTGGCCTATTGCCTGTGGCAGCGGTTTCTCCGCTTTGACCCGGCCGATCCGATCTGGCCCAACCGGGATCGGTTCGTGCTGTCGATGGGCCATGCCTCGATGTTGCTGTATTCGCTGCTGCACCTGAGCGGCGTCAAAGCCGTGAACGCCAAGTACGAACGGCTGGGCGAACCTACCGTGAAGCTGGACGATATCAAGCACTTCCGCCAGCTCGACAGCAAATGTGCCGGCCATCCCGAATATCGCTGGACCAGCGGCGTGGAGACAACGACCGGCCCGCTCGGCCAAGGAGTGGCCACCAGCGTCGGCATGGCCATCGCCGGCAAATGGCAGGCGGCGTACTTCAACCGTCCCGGCTTCGATTTGTTTGACTATGATGTGTATGCCTTGGCCGGGGATGGCTGCATGATGGAGGGCATCTCCGGCGAAGCGGCTTCGCTCGCCGGTCACCTCAAGCTCAATAACCTCTGCTGGATTTACGACAATAACAAAATCACCATCGAGGGGAACACCTCGTGGGCGTTTTCCGAAGATGTGGCCACGCGCTTCATTGGCTATGGCTGGAACGTGACGCGGGTCGGCGACGCCAATGACCTCGACATGCTGGAGCGGGCGTTCAAGACCTTCAAGAGCGCCAGCGACCGGCCGACGCTGATCATCGTCGATAGCCACATTGCCTGGGGCGTTCCCGGCAAACAGGATCACCATTCGGCTCACGGCGAGCCGTTGGGCGAGGCAGCCATCACCGCCGCGAAAGAATTCTATGGTTGTCCGCCCGACAAGTTCATCGTGCCCGACGGCGTTTATGAGCATTTCCAGGACGGCATGGGCCGGCGTGGCCACGGTCTCCGCGAAGCTTGGTTCGCCAAGTTCCGCGAGTACGAAGGCAAATATCCAGAGCAGGCCCAGTATTTACAGGCGATGCAGCAACGCGAGCTGCCGGCCGGCTGGGACAAGGACCTTACCACCTATCCGGCCGATCCGAAGGGAAAGGCGGGGCGCATCGCCTCCGCGGAGGTGCTGAACAAAATCGCTCCGCACGTTCCCTGGCTGCTGGGTGGCTCGGCGGACCTGACCCCGTCCACGAAGACGCGCATGACTTTTTCGCAGAACGGCAAAAAGGAGGCCGCCGGCGATTTCCTTGCGGAAAGCCATGCCGGGCGGAATCTCCACTTCGGCATCCGCGAACATGCCATGGGAGCGATCCTCAATGGCCTGGCGTTGTCGAAGGTGCGGCCCTACGGCTCCGGCTTTCTGATTTTTAGCGACTATGGCCGGACGCCGATTCGTTTGGCGGCCATCATGGAAATCCCGGTGATTTACATTTTCACGCATGATTCCATCGGGGTGGGCGAGGACGGGCCGACGCACCAGCCCATTGAGCAGCTGGCATCGCTGCGGGCCATCCCCGGCCTGATCACGTTGCGGCCCTGCGATGCGAACGAGGTGGTCGAAGCGTGGAAGGTGATCATGAAGTCGCGCCACGAACCGGTCGCCTTGATCTTGACCCGGCAGGACTTGCCGACCCTGGATCGCAGCAAATACGGGCCGGCAGCCGGACTGGCCAAGGGAGCGTATGTCCTGGCCGATGCTGCGGGGGGCAAGCCAGATGTGCTCCTCTTGGCCACGGGGAGTGAGGTGTACCTGTGCATCGAGGCCTACGAACGGCTCAAGGCGGAGGGGATCAACGCGCGCGTGGTCAGCATGCCGTCGTGGGAAATCTTCGAGTACAACTGTGCCCGGGATCCCAGCTACCGTGAAACCGTCCTTCCTGCTTCCGTGGCGGCGCGCGTGGCGGTGGAACAGGCGTCCGGCTTCGGCTGGGAACGCTACGTCGGCCTGAACGGGTCCATCGTCGCCATGCGCACCTTCGGAGCGTCGGCACCGTTGAAGGAGCTTCAAAAGAAGTTCGGCTTCACGGTCGAAAACGTGATCGCTGCGGCCAAGGAGCAGCTCAAGAAAACGAAGCGCTGAACGGTACCTCGAAAGGGATTGTGAATCTATCTCGATGTCCGCCGTTCCCGACCACGGGCCACCGGACACACACCTTCTGAAAAGGAGAGCAACGTGCAACTGGGCATGATCGGCTTGGGGCGCATGGGGCAGAACATGGTGGTCCGGCTGGCGAAGGCCGGACACCAAGTCGTTGTCAATGACAGCAAAGCAGCGGTCGTCGAAGAGACGCTCCAGCGCGCGTCGAAAGAAGCGAATTCCAAGGCCGTGGGAACCAGCACCCTCAAGGACTTGATCTCGAAACTCACCGCGCCGCGGGCCGTCTGGTTGATGGTGCCTGCCGGCGTGGTGGACCGCGTCATCGCCGACTTGGTCCCACTCCTCCAGAAAGGCGATATCCTGATCGACGGCGGCAATTCCTACTACATCGATGATATTCGCCGCAGCAAAGAACTGGCCGCCAAGGGCATCCATTATCTCGACGTCGGCACCAGCGGCGGCGTCTGGGGGCTGGAACGTGGCTATTGCCAGATGATCGGCGGCGATGCAGAAGCTGTGAAGCATCTCGACCCGATCTTCCGGGCGCTGGCTCCGGGGGAAGGCCAAACCCCGGCCACGAAGGTACAGGCTCTGGACGACAAGGGAAAGTCGGCAAGCCAAACGCGGACAGCCAAGGGGACGTCGGTGCAGGGCTACCTTCATTGCGGGCCATCGGGCGCTGGCCACTTCGTCAAAATGGTCCACAATGGGATCGAGTATGGCCTGATGGCTGCATATGCCGAAGGCTTCAACATCCTCAAGCACGCCAATGTGGGCAAGCAGGGCCGCGAACACGCCAGCGCCGAGGTCACGCCCCTGCGCAGTCCCGAACACTATCAGTACGATTTCAATCTGCAGGAAATCGCCGAGGTCTGGCGGCGCGGCAGCGTGGTGGCCTCCTGGCTGCTCGACTTGACCGCCGAGGCGCTGTTGGAAAATACGGAGCTGCCGATGGAAGAACAAACGGTCAAGGAGCATGGCGTGCCCGATTCCGGCGAAGGCCGCTGGACCTTGCTGGCCGCGATCGATGAAAGCGTGCCGTGCACGGTCCTCAGCGCCGCGCTCTATTCTCGTTTCACCTCACGCCACGAAGAACAATTCGCCTGGAAGATCGCCCAGGCTATGCGTCGGAAGTTTGGTGGCCACTGATCCACGCGGTGTTTCGCGGCGGTTCTACGAACCGCCGCGAAACGGTTCCGAAGATCTTGGAGATCGTTATTCATGCTGCAAAAAGAAGCATCCAAGTCCCTGCTGCCGCAGCCGAATATCCTGGTCATCTTCGGCGGCGACGGCGACCTTGCTTGGCGGAAGCTCCTCCCAGCGGTGTACAACCTCAACGTCGATGGCGCGTTACCGTCGCACTTTGCCGTGGTATGTTTCGGCCTACCTAGCACCAAGGAAGGCGAGGATGGCGATCCGGACGAATACATTCGCAAACGGGCGCGGGATGGAATCTCGCGGTTTTCCCGGCAGGCGCTGGACGACAGTCGTTGGACGGATTATGCCCGCGGATTGTTTTTCGTCCCGGGCAGCTTCGGGGATGCCCGCGCCTACGCCCAGCTCAAGGCGAAGCTGGAGTCGCTGGACCAGCAATTCGGAATTCCGGGAAGCCGGGTCTTTTACCTGTCCATCCCGCCGACGCTTGTGGGGATGTGCGTGGAGCACCTCAAGTCCGCCGGAATGGTCAGCGATCCCGAAGAAGCCCATGCCTTCACGCGGGTGATTGTGGAAAAGCCCATCGGCCGCGACCTCCCGACGGCCCGCGAAGTCATCCGCGCCGTCGGCCAGGCTTTCGATGAGAGCCAAACTTATCGCATCGATCATTACCTCGGCAAGGAAACCGTGCAGAATCTGTTGGTGCTCCGTTTCGCGAACAGCATCTTGGAGCCATTGTGGAATCAGAAGTATATCGACCACGTGCAGATTACCGTGGCCGAGGAGGAAGGGCTGGCCCAATGGAACCATAAAACCGGCGAGATGACCGCCAGCCGGGTTGGTTATTATGAAGGGGTGGGCGCTCTCCGCGATATGCTCCAGAACCACATGCTCCAAGTGTTGTGTGTGGCCGCCATGGAGCCGCCTTATTCCCTTGACCCCGATGTGGTGCGCGACGCCAAGGTAGAGGTCTTGCACTGCCTGCGTCCCATGACCGCCGCCGACGTCAAGAAAAACGTCGTGCGGGGTCAATACATCGAAGGGGACGAACATGGCCACCGCGTACCGAGCTACCGGCACGAAGTCCGGAAATCATTTGAGGAATGGTCGCGGAAAAGCAATCCTCCGAAACCGATCCCTCCCGAATCGGTGAACTCGACCACGGAAACGTTCGTGGCCATGCGGGTCTTCATCGATAACTGGCGCTGGGCCGGTGTCCCCTTTTACCTGCGCACCGGTAAACGGCTTCCCAAGCGTGCCAGTGAGGTGGCCATTCAGTTCAAGGAAGTGCCCCAGGTGCTCTTCAACGCCCACCCCGATGTTCCCCTGGAGCCAACGGTCCTGGCGTTGCGCGTGCAGCCGGAGGAAGGCCTATCCATGCGCATCGCCTCGAAGCTGCCCGGACCCAAGGTACGGATCTACCCGGTCAAGATGGAGTTCAATTACAGCTCGAGTTTTGGCGGCATCTCGCCGGAGGCGTACGAACGGCTGATCCTGGATGTGATGGCCGGCGACGCCACGCTGTTCATGCGCCGCGATGCGGTCGAAACGGCCTGGCAATTTGTGATGCCGATCCTCGAACAATGGGAACACGAGCGGGTGTTGAACTTGCCCGAGTACCAGTGTGGAACCTGGGGACCGATCGAAGCGGATCGCCTGATCGAAGCCGACGGCCGGCACTGGAGGACCTTATGATCCCTCCAGCTTTTCCAGCACCATTCCCAAGAGACTCACGCCATGATTTTGGCCGGTGATATCGGCGGCACGAAAACGGTAATCGCACATTATGACGAATCGGGCGGTAAGCTGCGCCAGCTGCGTGCCGCCACCTTCAAAAGCAAGGATTATCCCGCGCTCGAGAAAATTCTCGCAGCTTTTCTGAAGGACAGTCCGGGGTTGTCGTTGCGTGTCGGCTGCTTTGGCGTAGCCGGGGCGGTGATCGACGGAAAAAGCCAGACCACCAACCTACCCTGGCAGCTCGACGAGCAGGCGTTGGCGCGCGCCATCGGCGTGGCGCGGGTGAAGTTGCTCAACGACCTGGAAGCGGCTGCCTATGGCATGCTTCACCTTTCGTCCGATGAGATGTGCGTGCTGAACGCCGGCACTCGGCCCGGCCGCAAAGGGCATGCGGCCGTCATCGCCGCGGGCACGGGGCTCGGAGAAGCCATGCTTTATTGGGACGGCCAACGGCATCATCCGCTGGCTTCTGAAGGCGGCCACGCCGACTTTGCACCGCGCACCGACCAGGAGATCGAGCTGTTGCGTTATCTGCGCGGCAAATGTGGCGGACACGTCAGCTATGAGCGCGTCCTCTCCGGCCCCGGATTTTACAACGTTTATTGCTTCCTGCGCGATAGCGGACACGCTCCCGAGCCGGCGTGGCTCACGCAGAAGCTCCAAGGAGGAGATCCAAACCCCATCATCACGCAAGCGGGCTTGGCCGGCGAGGACCCGCTCTGCGTCGCCACGGTGGAACTCTTTTCCACCCTGTACGGAGCCGAAGCGGGCAATCTGGCGCTCAAGTGTGTGGCCACCGGTGGCGTGTTCGTGGGCGGCGGCATCGCTCCGAAGATGCTATCGGTGCTTCAGGGCGGGAGCTTTATGCGCGGGTTCACGGACAAAGGGCGGTTCTCCGGGCTCATGAAGAGCATGGGGGTGAGCGTCGCCCTGAACCCGGCCGCTCCGCTGATCGGTGCGGCACACTACGCTCTGCAACTGTGAGGAAGTTGTCCCCTTTTCGGACTACGCGATGCGCACCTATGAAAACGACTGAGCACAAACGACTGCGCGAAATCGAGGATGAAAGTTTCGGCTGGCGCCGCTGGGGGCCCTACATCAGCGACCGCGCCTGGGCCACGGTTCGGGAGGATTACAGCGCGGACGGAAATGTCTGGGGATATTTGCCGCATGATCTGGCCCGCAGCAAAGCCTACCGCTGGGGAGAGGACGGCATTGCCGGGATTTGCGATCGCTTTCAAATCCTGGTCTGCGCGCCGGCATTCTGGAACGGCAAGGACCCCATTCTGAAGGAGCGACTCTTTGGTCTGACCCCGCAGGAGGGCAACCACGGGGAAGATGTCAAGGAGTATTATTTCTACCTGGACAATACGCCGACCCATTCGTACATGCGCTGCCTGTACAAGTATCCGCAGGCTGCCTTCCCCTATCGCCAGCTCATCGAGGAAAACCAACGCCGTGCCGGCCAAGGCTTCGAATACGAGCTGCTGGATACGGGCGTCTTCGACGAGGATCGCTATTTCGATATCGTCATCGAATACGCCAAGCTCAACCCGGAAGACATTTGCATCCGCATCGAAGCCTTCAACCGCGGCCCCGAGCCCGCGCCGTTGCACATTTTGCCCCACCTTTGGTTCCGCAACATCTGGGCGTGGGGCCAAGAGGCTGAGCCGGAACCGATGATCCGGCCCGGCCTCGAAGGATCAGACTTTCTGACGCTGGTGGCCGACGACGGCAAGCTTCGGATGCCTCCCGAAATTCCGGTTCACTATCGGCTCGGCCCGCGGACCCTGTATGCTTCTCGCGGAGGCACTCTCCTGTTCACGGATAACGAAACGAATGCACCGCGTGTCTATGGCCCAGGCGGCACGAGCCGAACCCCCTACGTCAAGGATGCCTTTCACCGCGCGGTCATCCACGGGGAAGCGTGTACCAATCCCAACCGCGTCGGCACCAAGGCGGCCATCCATTATTGCTTCGATGCGGTGCCCGCCGGTGGCTCGGTCAGCGTGCGGTTGCGCCTTTCCGACCGCGGCAACCTGCGGACACCCTTGGCCCGGGTGGATAAAGACATCGCCAAGCGGCGCTCCGAGGCGGACGAGTTTTATGCGAGCATCCATCCGCCCGAGGCGAATGCGGCGGAGTGCGCGGTCCAGCGCCAGGCCTTGGCCGGCCTGCTCTGGAGCAAGATGATCTACCTTTTCGACACGAACGCCTGGATGGATGGCGACAATCCGAACTGGCCCCCTCCAGAATCGCGGCAGACGATCCGCAACCAGCATTGGCGTCACCTCAATTCGATGCGGGTGATGACCATGCCCGACAAGTGGGAATATCCCTGGTTCGCGGCGTGGGACCTGGCGTTACAGTGTGTCGCCTTTGCCCTGGTTGATCCGCGCTATGCGAAAGAGCAGCTCTGGCTACTGCTCTTCGAACAATTCCAACACCCCAATGGCCAGATCCCGGCTTATGAGTGGGAGTTCTCCGATCTGAATCCGCCGGTGCATGCCTGGGCGGTCTGGCGGGTCTACAATCTGGACCGCATTCACAGCGGCAAGGCGGATCGGCTCTTTCTGGAGCGCTGTTTCCACAAGCTGCTCATCAACTTCGCCTGGTGGATCAACAAGGTCGATCGCCAAGGCAACAATATCTTCGAAGGCGGGTTCCTCGGCCTGGACAACATCACGGTCGTCGATCGCAGCGTCCGCACGGCGGATGGCTGTGTCCTGGAACAGGCGGACGCCACCGGCTGGATGGGGATGTACTGCCTGAACCTGATGCGGATTGCCCTGGAGCTGGCCAAGGAGGACTCGGCTTACGAGGGGCTGGCCACCAAGTTTTTCGAGCATTATGTCTACGTGGCGGCCGCGATGAAACGCATGGGCGGCCGGAACTACCAATTGTGGGATGAGCGGGATGGCTTTTTCTATGATGTGCTCCGCTATCCCGATGGCCAATTTCACAAGTTCCGCGTCCGCTCGTTGGTGGGGTTGATCCCGCTCTTCGCCGTCGAACGACTCGAAGTCGAGTGGATCAAGCCATTCAAGGAGTTCAGCGGTTACTTTGCCTGGTTCATGAAAAACCGCCGGGAGCTGGTCAAGGATGTCGTGCACCCGGTCGAACGGGATGGCGAAACGACGTACGTACTGACGATCGTCAATCAACTCCAACTCGTTCGCTTGCTCCAGCGCCTGTGGGATCCGGGCGAGTTTCTCTCGGCCTACGGCATTCGCAGCTTGTCCAAAGCTCACGAGGCCCATCCGTTCGAGCTCGATGGCCGATTCGTCGGCTACGAGCCGGCGGAGGCGGTCTCGAAGATCAAGGGGGGCAATTCCAACTGGCGGGGACCGATCTGGTTTCCGACCTGTTTTTTGTTGATTGAATCGCTGGGCAAGCTGGGGAAGGCTTATGGCACAACGTACACGGTGCCCCTTTCGGGACCCAACGGTCAGCAGATCACGTTTCCGCAGATGGCCAAGGAGATTGCCGATCGCCTGATCCGGATTTTCACACCCGACGGTTCCGGCCGGCGGCCGGTCTATGGCGGGACGCGAAAGTTTCAGGAAGACCCGCACTGGCGCGATCACATTCTGTTCTACGAGTACTTCCACGGCGATAATGGGGCGGGCCTGGGCGCGTCGCATCAAACGGGCTGGACGGCGCTGGTGGCTTCGCTCATCGATGAGTGGCGGAAATAGTGTCCGGGCCCTGCTCGGCAGCGATACGCCTTCCTAGCTTTCGCAGCCGCAGACCGAGCACGATCAAGACCACAGCCCAGGTGGCTCCAAACTCCAGCGGTGCCCATAGCAGGTCGGCGGCCATCGCGAAGGCAAGGCCAAGGAACGCCA
>Ga0070734_10004935_pt1 | contig 12177 bp, 6 predicted proteins | sample Coa_R1_8_FD_66444 | JGI IMG/M metagenome (GOLD analysis project Ga0070734, IMG submission 66444) | Surface soil microbial communities from Centralia Pennsylvania, which are recovering from an underground coalmine fire - Coalmine... | ecosystem: Environmental > Terrestrial > Soil > Unclassified ...
GCTGCTCCAGGCAGATACGCCGTTTCCAGGCGCACGGGCAGGAGAACGAGCGGCAGACCGGGATCGGCGGCGTGGATAGGATCGGCGAGCACCGCCGCCTGGTATGCGCTCTGCGCATTATTAAAATTCTGGGTTGCCGCCGCGACCACTCTTTCCTGCTGGATGGCCCTTCGCTGCAGTATCAGCCGGAATTGGGGAGGCAGGTCGGGCTGGCCGAGCTCATCTTCAAGCTGCGCCAGCGTTGCCTGATCGGCGGCCAGAGCCGCACTGGCAGCGCGCATCGCGGTTCGAAGAGCCAGAATATCCGCCATATCAAACACCCGAGAGAAGTTGGTCGGCGTGGTAACCGACTCGAAAGGGCCGCGCAAAAGCAATGCGGGCCGTATCGGCCGCATCATTATTCCATCGCGCAGCGCCGGGACCAGTCTCTTGTGCGGGTGGCGGGATGCCCAGGTCAGTTCCGGCCACGGCGAATCCGCGGACCTGTGGAACATTGCCCCAATCTAAATCGGACCAAAGTTTGAGAGGCGCAGTAGGCGTGTCGGCAAATCGGAATCGAGGGCCGGTGACCGGTTCGGAAAACACGAAGTAGTACCCTGCCTGGCCACTTGGAATGTCGCTCGCAATCGTGCTTCGAGAGAGAGGATAAGCGAAGACAGTCGTTCTGCTATCGAGCTTGATGAGGAACTGCGGCGTTGTCCAGGGCACATCGTTGTTCAACGTCAGGGCACCATTTGAGATGATCCCCGGCGCCGCGTAGACGATCGTGCTGGGATAGCGATGAAGAAGCTCGCCGCGAACCAGGAGCACCACCATATTTTCGATGTCGAATCCGTTGTTTGCGCCGTTGCTGCCGAGCGGAGTGTCGAGATTCCAGTTCGTGATGGGCGGAATATCGGAATTGCGATCGGGACGGGGCCAGAAATACCGGAACGGCGTGCCACGCTGGTCGGTGGGGTATTCACGCCATAGCAGCTCGCGATTCATCTCGTGATTGACGCCGGCCAGGAAGGCCTCAACGAACGCGCCATTTGTGAAAAGCACGGTAACGCGATCGTCAGGGAAGTTACCGAGCCCCGGCAGGAGCCACTCCAAATGGTTTTTCAAAAGTGCCATAGCCAACGGCGCCGTAAACTGTGGACATGCCATCACCGGAGCCGTTCCCGAGCTGCCTCCAAGGTTGATTGGGATTTGTACCCGCCCCCCGAAACGTTTCAGAATTCCGGCCGAGGGTTGGAGGGCGGCCGCGAGATTGGCAGCAAGCGTCGAAGCAGGCTGCGGAATTGGAAATATCGGCAGAGCTATTATAATGGGCGGGCCGGTATTGAGACCTTGGCCGTCCACGGGCGTTACCTTGCCGTTAACAGCGGTACGCACCGGCGTCAGATCGGGCGGCGGCGGAATCGCCTGCTCCGTCGTGGTGACATTCTGCCATCCAAGGAAGATTCTGCGCCCAGTGGCATCGGCCGGGAGCTGTGCGGCCGTGGGCGCGGCAACGAGCGAGGCAATACCATCCACTTGAACGGGAGGCCGCTCCGCCTGTACCGTTCCAGCAAGGCAGTTCTGGATAACAGTCGGTGTTTCGCCGTTGTAGGCGCGTTTTCCCAATGGACCGAGCGGACGGGAAAACCGGCTGAACGAGACTGATAAAGCGCCCGCCGGAAGCGAGGTAGAGGAAGTCGCCTGCAGGGTGTTGGGTCCCAGCAGAACCCGCGTGCGCGCGGGGGCGGCAATTGCAATCACCTCGGAGGGGCCCAATGGAGCGATGTGGCGTTGATGCATCCGGTCAGCAACCGTCGCTGCCAACTCGGCGAGGGCTTGCAACCTGTTGGCTTCCTGCACCGCACCGAGTTGGTCCCAAGCCTGCGCCATTAAGAATTCCTGATTCTCCTGGACGTATCGGGTTCCGAACGCCGCGGCAATGCGCCGCCGAGGATCGAGGTTGAGCGTCTGCAGCCACCCGGGATTGGACGGAACGGTATTGACCCCGGCGTGTCGACTTCCGTAGATTGGCGGCGCCACTGCAGACAATGTGGGATCGCCGCTGGAGGTGGCCGGCTGGAGTTGCGCGGGAAAATTGAGCAGTTTCGTAAGGCGCGGTTCGAAAGCCGCGCTCAAAGCCGGATCAATCGGAACATCCACTCCAATGCCCAGGGCGCCATCGAGCTGAATTGTCGCGCCGCCGCCGATCTCCGGGGGACCTTGCCAAGGCGCGGACATATCCACAGTTCTTGTCCCGAAGCCTTGAATGTCGGTGGCGCGCACGCCCTGTAACCGGAGAACCAGTGACTTGAAATCGCCATCGGCGCCCGTCGAGAATCGCCAGGAATAGTAAACGGGGAGCACGACATCCTGTCCCGCTCCGGCGGTCCAAGCCGGAGCGATCGCAGGACCGGAATCGAGAGGTAGCCCTAACCCGGCTTGAACTCCGGGAAGTGTCGAGGGCACGAGGCAGGCCAGGTAGCTGGTATCCCGCGCCAAGCGACGCGGACAAAGCCATCGCGAAACGGCGGAGCCTCCGGAGGCCGGAATGAGCGCCGCCGCTGCTGTTGCCGGGTCATCAACCGTGACTTGTGCATGGGCCCAAGCCCAGGAGTCATTCAGGTCCGGCAGGTCCGCGTCATTGACCGTGATTCGCGGTAACGGATGGCCGGGCTGCAGTTGAGTCACGGATGCATCCACCACCACCAGGACCAACCAGGGCCGGAGCCGGTTGTTCGAGCTCGGTTGCGCCGGAGTAAACATCCATGGCAGGTCCGGGCGCACCAGTTCAATCAGCGGCAGATAATTATCCTCGACCCCATGCGCGCCATGCGCGGGATCGGTCCGTACGATCGATTGGGAACTCAGTCCAATGACTGCTCCCGGGTCGAGGACCGTCACTTGCGGGCCGGCCATCTCCGGCTGAGGCGTGCCGTTCTGAGCGAGCGTGATAGAAGGCTGAAAGGTCGCCGGTCCGGGGTATGCTCCGGAAACCGGGTCGGGTTGCAGAATAGCGCCGGCCGCTCCGCGCCGAACCCATGACGTAAACAAACGCGTGCTCATGCGGCCACCTCCCAGTGTTCGACGATTTGCACCGGCGCGGCCTGTCCAACCGCGCCAAATCGCCCTTGAGCCGCCTGGAGCGTGGCTGTGAAACCACCGGGGGAGCTGAAGACCGGCCGTTCCGACATAGTATCGGTGGTCGCCACCGTGAAGGGCTGTTCCGGCAGCACGACCACATTCTGCTGTCCCGGAGGGCTCCACAAGGAAGTGGCGCGGTGCACATCTGTGATCGTCAGGAAGCTCTCCGCCAGGAAATTGACCGGCAGACCACGGACCAGACCGAGTTCGATATCGGGAACCAGCAGGACCTCAAAATCCGTATCCACAGGACGCAGGTCGGAACTCAACACCCCGGCGGGGCTCATGCTAACGCCCGAGTCCATTCGTTCGAACGCGGGCCGGGAGAGCTTCTGGTCTTCCGTGAGGTCCTGGAACGCGCCTGGCGGGAACTTGTCCTGGGTAACGTTGGCGAGCGCGGCCGGTACGGCAGGGGCCAATTGCGCGCTCACGATCGACCAGGTCTGTGGTGGAATCGGCTTGTTTTGGAAGCGCGAAATCTGGATATCGAAAGGCACCGTGCGCTCCCGAACCGTGACACCTCCCAGCGGATGGACGCTTTCGCCGCTCTGCACCAGCTTCTTGGCAGGCGATGAGAGATTCACCATGGATTCCTGGTCCGCTGGCGCAGCTCCAATCCAGGCTCCTGGACGAGCGAGAGCGGCTGCAAGCACTGGACCCAGATCCGGCGCGGGTGACAGATTCGGCGGCGCCGAACCCCAGGTCGCATCGAAATCGAGTGACGCGCTGAATAGGAACAGGCTGATGGAACCGGTTCCGTGAACGTGCCAAGGGGATGGTCCTTCCAGCGTAAGGTCGATGTTGATCCCCATCAGGGTTTGGCCGAGCACTTGTACGGCGACACCGGCCGAAGCTTCGATTGAGAACGAAAAAACGGGATCCCATTTGAATAGGGCGTCGAAACTAAACCAGCCATCCACGCCGCAGCCACTGATTTCGTCACAGAGCTCCAGCTTTGCGCCGAACTGGACGCTATTGGAAGTGACCGCGAAGTACGCTTCCGAACGCAGTCCCGGAAAACCGGGTGGCGTGATATCCAACTGCAGGCGCTTCAGTTTTCCCGGAACACCCTGCGGCGGGTTATAGCGCGGGTGAAAGCCGCCGGCGCTCAGCACAAACTCAGCGTCGTCGCCTCCCTGCAAAAGGAAAAACAGGTCACCGTTTAGAGACATTCCGGCGATCTCGGAACCATCCAGGCTCGCCAGCAGCGAAAAGCTCGGAATCGGGGAAACCTCGAACGCCCCGACAAGCGTGGCCTGTAAAAGGACCAGCGGCACGTCTGGATCCGGAAGCGCAACGATTATCCGGCCGATGATTACGAATTGGACGGGGTTCGGGAGGTCGATGACCACTCCCACCACGATCGACACAAGCCGTCCGCCCCAATCGACTTCCAACAGCGGCCCGACCACGACGTGGCCGTCTGCGGCCGGGAATACACGGCCCAGTGTCGCGATGATCGCCGGCGCGTGCGCCGCTGGGTCATCCGGAAACAGAAGTTGCTTAGCGGATCCATCGACTACTGCCGCCTGCAGAGCCGGCACGTCCAACCGCCGGTTAATGGCGACGATGCCACCGACGCCATTCAACGAAAAGCCGAAACCAAGTTCGATACCGGGCAGAGGGAACTCGACTGAAATGATGGCAACGAACGAGAGTGGCTGGCCGTCCACAGGGAGTTGCAGCAGGCCAAACGCATCGATACTGATATCGAGCAGATCCAGGCCCAGGACGCCGCCGTAGCCGCCGTTTCCCGTCGAGGCGACAAAACCGCCGCCGGAGACGACCGGGAGATCCAGATCGAGGCCGATTCCCGTGGGCATGGCCGCCTGAACCGCGGCAGGGTCCAGCCCAAGGCTCGTCGTCCCGGTCGATATAGGGAAGGCGGCTCCCAGTCCGTCAACTGTCAGCGTGATCGGAATTTCGGGAATTCCACCCGTGAAGGTAATTCCAAGGTCGAACTCCGCACCCTCCGCGGAAGAGGACACACCGATATCAACGGCGCTGATATCGACCCCTGGGAGACTGATGTTGGCCGGCACGGAGGCCCTCACGCCGCCGCCTTTCAAGCTCAACCCCTGTTCCGGGTCGGCGGCCATTTCGAGGTCGATTGGCATCGACAAAGAATTGCCCAGAAGGATCGCGAGGACATCGGTGGCGAGTGAGAGCTGCGCATCAGAGGCCGAAATAGTAAAGGAGACCTTCGGATTGCCGCCGCCATCGGTACCGGTAGCCGCGCTGACATTGATCGTGGCCAGTGAGACGTTCGGTCCCGAGTTGGGCCCGAGTACAATGTTCCCACCGGAGGCACTATGCTGCAGAGTCAAGGTGACGCTAAGCGGCGCTAACCCGTCCAGAACCGAAGGAGTGCCGCCTCGAGGAAACTGAAGACGGCCGCCACCGCCCACGTTGCCGGAAAAAACCAGGGACCAGGAATTGGCTAACGGTAACGTCGTGGGGCCGAACACCCCGGAGCCGACCGCGTCAAATTCGAAAGCCAGGCCAGTCGGTCCCGCGCCTGTAAGGGCAATGGCAAAAGTGACAGCGGGCGCCGAGGTGGAGAAGACTACCGCAAGCCCGCGCGGCTGGCCTCCACCAGGATCGAAGCCGTGCAGCGTTACGGGAGGCTCCGTGCCGGAATCTTGAAGAACCTGGTTGAGTCCATGAATCAGCGCGGCCACTCCCGGATCACCGGCGGCGATGTCGGTAGCACGCACCGCCTGCAACAAACGCTGATCCAGCACTGTTCCGGTGAATCCCGGCTCAGGTATTAACCCCGCGAGCACGCCGCCGGCTTGCGTGCGATAACGTTCCAGCACGCTCCACAAGCCCGCGGTGATGTCACTGAAGATCTGTTGCCCCGGCGTTGCCATCGAATCCCCAGGTCGCACCTGCCATCGGCCAGAGTCGGCTGTTTTTCGCGGACCAACACTCAGCAGGGCGTCACATTAATAAGGAGAATCCCTGAAACAGGTCAACCCCACCATTATGGTTCTCGCCATGACCATAATCAGCGGAATCATTCGAATCAGACATCATTACGACTCGAGCTGATGCCGAGTCGCAATCAGTCTATACAAGAGCTGCCTCTATTTCAAGGTTCTTGAAGCATGACAATGCCAACCCGGTACTGGGGCTTTAGAGGGGACGGTCAGTTTCTTCGTTCAGTGCTATATCTATTCGAGTGGATGAACAGCTTCCTTTAGATGAGCGCTTCCCCCGATTGACTGAACTCCAGGTTCAACTTGGGTGTGAATGGTGCGCGATTCGGAAAGGTATCGCGGCAGCCACCAAGAAGTTATCCGAACTCGCCACGCTATTCGCTGATAGTAAGCAGACCTCAGCAGCGGGTACGAGTTTTGTTTGCTTCGGCTCACTCGCTCGCGGCGAGTGGACCTTCGCTAGCGATCTGGATTGGATCCTGCTCGTTAATGGCGACGAAGCCCAACGACATGGGGCCGCCTTACAGGCACTGAACCGAAAACTGAATGAGCGAAACGTCATCTCGCCTGCTGCGGGAGGTATGTTCGCCGCCATTGTCAATGGCCAAGAACTCATAGCGGGGATTCCGGGACACAGATCCGTAAGAAATCTCTCTTTGAGATCGCTGCTGCTGCTGGAATCCATAGCAATAGGCGACGACCTTCCTATGAGGAATGTGATCCGCAATATTTTGGCCGCCTACCTGGAAGAGGATTCGAGCTGGAACAGCAATCGTCGTGAAACGGTTCCCGAGTACCTGCTCCAGGATATAGCGGCTTTTGGCAGGACAATGGCTGTAGATCTCGACGATCAATTCCCTGACCAAACGGGACAGAAGTGGGGCCTGCGAAATGCAAAGCGCCGCTTTTCGCGGAAGCTAATCATCGCAACGGGTTCGTTGGCCTGTTGGAACTGGCGTCAACACTGTGCTGATCACCCACCTGCCGATGATGGGGCTGTCGCCGGCGGCGCCATTGAATATTTCAAAAATTATCTTGGCCGCCCTCCGCTGGAGATTCTGGCCGCCGAGCTTCTTAAGCATGATATTGCCCCGACCATTGCCGCACGGCTCTTCGGCGCGTACAACCGGTTTCTCGGTATCCTCGACGACACGGCCTCGCGGGAAGAGTTGGAACTGCTGAATCGCGAACTGGCCAGTACGAATATATTGTTTCAAGAGGTATGCGAATTCGGGCGCGAGTTTGACGCAGCACTGCGGAAATGTTTCCTTCTGATGCGGCCAGCCGCGTGCAACGCTGTGCCTCGTTAAATCACGTTTAGCCAATCGGCCACCAATGAACCAAACTCACCAAGAGGAACTTCTCATGGGAATGCTTGGCGCTGATCCGAGTGCCGTGCTGTTACAGATTATTAACACGCAGGCCGAGATCGCTCAAGTGTCTTTCGGTTCCCCTAGGGTAAATCCCCCATTGAGGAGTCGCCTAGAGGGCTCCGGTTCGGAGCTGCAGTTCGTGAATGAAGCTCTTAAGTGCCGTAGAGACCTCAATCTACCTGCCTGGGTCTTGTGTCTCTTATCCGCCACCGAGGCGCCGGATGGGATTTTAACGGCGGCTTCGTTTCACCAAGGAATCCAACAGACTCGGTTTTGGGTGAACGCAAAGGCGTTAACTGCTGGCGAAATTGCTGACCTCGCCAGGCGTGGGGGATCAGACAGCGTCTTCTCGATCTGTTCACAGGTAGAACTGAAAAACGGCTCAGTCAGACACATTCCCATGATGGACTTTCTATGCCGCAAAAGTTCTCGGGCTCTTGACCTTATCGTAAGAGTAGTTCCGAGATTCGGGGTCGGCCCGGGAGTTATCCTCGAAACCGATCGATCCTACCACTTTTATGGCTTCCAGTTGATCAGCCAGTTGGAATTGGCTCATTTTTTGGGCAAGGCCCTCTTGTTCGCGCCGATTGTGGATCAGGCTTGGATTGCCCATCAGTTGATTGATATGTGCTGCGCACTTCGGGCCGGCCCCCGGCTGGCAGGAGGAGGAGCACCAAAGGTGGTGGCCTTTGCCGGTTCGTCCAAAATGCCAGCTTGACAACAGAGTTGTAAAGGTTCACAATCCTGGAGATTCAGTCACCTTGTTTGAAGGAACTGGCTCATAGTTGAATGCACGAGAGCAACCGGATAGTCCACGGCCTATGGATCGGTAACCGGCTTTCCAAGCTGGAGCTGCTCACTCTTTTTTCTTTTCTCGACCACGGCCACAATTTTCATTTGTGGACCTATTCTGAGATACTTACGCCGTTGCCACGTCAAGTGATCATCGAGGATGCCGCGAACATCATTCCGCGGGATGAAGTCTTTCGTCGCGTTCAGATAGATGAAGAGACGGGGGTCGGCTACGGTAGCTTCGCTGGCTTTTCAGATCTTTTTCGTTATAAATTGCTCTACGAGAAAGGCGGCTACTGGGCCGATATGGATATAACTTGTCTGAAGCCGCTGGATTTTCCGGAACCGTACGTCTTCCGTTCTCATCGTGTTGGAGTCGTGGGCAATTTGATGAAGTGCCCGCCCCGGAGCGCTGTGATGCGCCTCACCTGGGAACGAGCCCGTCGCGACATGGACTCCGGCTGGCACTTTGGAAACCGTACGCTCGCCGCCACAATTATGGAATTAGGCATTGACCACTACATACGCAATGACATTTGCAATCCTGACTCTTGGTTCGATTTCGTCAAGCCGTTAGTAGAAGAAGACATGCCCGTGCCGGACCACTTATACGTAATTCACTGGGTAAATGAATTTTGGCGGACTATCTCGCAGGATCAAGGTTTTTATCGCGGCAAGAAAGTTGTCTCCTCCGTCCCTGACAAGAATAAGGCGAAGCCCGGTACTACTCTTGCGAGGCTCTATGCGAAATACAGCATGGACCAGATTGTCGAGGCATAATGCTAGTATCTGATGCCGAGTCGCCCGAAATCTCCTCACGCCTGGAATGCCGCGATCGAGAGGCCGGCCAGGTGGCCAACCCGGTCCATATTCTGGTTGTATCCTTGACTCTCGGGGGGGCGGAACGCACGGTATCGGAAGTTGCGACTGCCCTTGGAAAGCGCGGGAGTGCTGGAAATCTTTTTGTACTCTGGAAAGGGGCGCCCTCCTACGATGTGGCGGAACGTTCGTGTTTCCGCGTTTTTCATTCATCCGCCGCACAGCGCAAACAGAGTTTGGCGCAAATAGCGCGACAGGTCCTCGATTCCTCCGAGAACGTTTTATTTACCCATTTAATACCGGCTCGGGATCTGCAGGTCCTCTGGCAAAGCGGAGTTTACACCGTGCCAGTGATCCATAATTCTCGCTTGGGCTGGCTGGATGGCCCGGACGCGTTTGACCACCCAATGGTTCCTTTTATCGTTGCCGTTTCGACGCGGGTGGCGCGGGAATTGGCCGAAGACGGCTGCAAGAAGCCTGTGACTGTAGTTCGGCATGAACTTCAGCGCTGGTTTTCGCGGACGGAGCTCTTTAAAGATCGTGCCCGCACCCGGTCGCGGTATGGAGTTCCCGATGACGTTTTCCTGATCGGGATGGTCGGCAACTTCAAAGCGCAAAAAGCCTATCCGACCGCAGTTCGTGTGCTTCATCGAATTCTCCAATATCGGCCGGCCAAACTCATCATTGTTGGTTCCTGGGACCATTCCTACGGATATGGAAGAACAACGTATGAGGCCACACGCCACTTGGCCTCCGAGCTTGGGATAGAGCAAGATTTGATCTTGCCCGGCAGCGTCACTGACATGGACGCTCATTATCCTGCCTTCGATGCGTTCTTGTGTACCAGTATCTATGAAGGTCTGAGTATTGCCATGCTGGAAGCCCAGCAAGCCGGATGCCCTATTGTAACGGCTGATGCCGGTGGAAACATCGAAGGGCTCGGACCCGGCTCTCAGGTTGTGAACGATCCTTCCAATGTAGATGGGTACGTGGAAGCACTGCTGCGCGCCGGATTTGACCGCAACGAGCCTCCAGCGCGGCCGGCGTACCCGGATTTGATTCCATGTTTATGGCGTCAAATCGGTCTTTTTGGCACTGCCGGATCCAAAGGCGGCCCGGTATTGATGATCACCAACAACCTGAACCATGGCGGTGCGACGCGTTCGTTGGCCAATCTGCTAACTCGATTTCCACGGAAAGACCGAATCCATCTCTGCATTTTAGGCTCTGTGTTTTTTCCGGAGTGCCTCCACGAACTGGAACAAGCCGGAGTAAATGTGATTCGTTTTGAGTCCCCGGCCAACGTAGTGGATTGTGCCGAACGCGTGTTATGGCAGTTCAGACTGCTGCGCGCAGGAAGCATTTGTTTCTGGAACGTTGATGCTTGCGTGAAGCTCCTGATTAGCAAAGTGCTGGCTTGCGGACCAGCCCGCATTTTTGACGTAAGCCCCGGCCCCGCCTTCGCGGCCGAGTTGGATGATGCCGCCATTTTTCAGGACCGAATTGCGTTCACTGCTGACGACTACTTCTCGCGCCTTGACCGGCTCGTGGTGAAATCCCGGAATGCGACAGTACCTTTCGAGGCACGGCTTGGGCCCGGCAAGGTCGCCGTCGTTGCTAATGGCGTAGATGTGAACGGTATGCTCCAGGACGGCAATAATGCAACTTTTCCCGTGCATTTCGCAGAACCGTTCCGGGTTGTTGCGTGTAACCGGATCGTACCGGAGAAACGCGTCGAGTTCCTCATTGACGCAGTCGCGGATGTGTCCCGACGGGTTCCGGAAGTGTCTCTTGCCGTAGTAGGCGGCCCAGAGCGGGGAGACCATCGCTACTCCGCAGAACTGGGGGCACGAGCGTCGAACCGGGGTCTGGCCAATATCTGGTTTCCGGGCCGGCAAGCGCGCGTTGGGCCGTTTCTTGGCGCGGGGCGGATATTTGTCACGGCTTCTGCCTCCGATGGCTGCTCGAACGCGGTGCTTGAGGCAATGGCGGCGGGTTTGCCGGTGGTCGCGACTGAAACGCCGGCTGTCCGCGAGCAGGTCTTGGATGGCGTGACCGGCTTCATAGTGCCTCGGGACGACCCGAACGCAATGGGCGATCGAATTGAAGAGCTCCTTTTAGACCAGGAAAGGGCCAGGGCGTTTGGTGGCGCCGGACGCAGTCGCGTGTCGGAGAGCTTTACTGTTGACCGTATGGTCAGAGATTACATTGAGATCCTCCTTTGTGAACAAATTTAAAGCAGAAAGGGCAGACAGGTGCCGAAAATTAGAATCCAAGTTCCGCAGGATAGAAGCTACACGGGGACGCTCCGGGTCGAGGATGATGCGGGGAGATTAATCGCCGGGCCGTTCCCGGTTTGCGCCCGTGCAAACGATCTGGCAGCGAGCGAGCACTCCAATGGCCGGCGCAACCCTGCTCTGCCATACGGCGATACGCCTATCGGGACCTATAAGGTTTCTGCCATCGTTGCGACGGGCCGCGGAACTCCCTTCGATTCGAGCCAATTCGGTTCGGCGGGAATGGTGCTTTTGGAGCCTGTCTCGGGAGAAGCCGCCATTGCTTCTGCAAACGGGCGGTTCTTGTTCGCGATTCAAGGGGGCGCGGCTGGTTCCCGCGGTCGTCTCCGAACGACAAATGGTTCCATTCGGATGTACGATGGCGACCTGCGTACGTTGATCTCCGTGCTGGCTGGCGCCAGCGGATTCACCTGCGAGGTAAAGGAGGTCGCGCAATATCAAACTTCGATGCTCGTCACGATCGATTCAGATTATGACGAAGGTGACCCCATCGTGCTTGTGCCGGTTGCGCGTGAGGAACGTCCCAGCATCCACCTGGCAAAGGAAAGACCGAAGAAGCCTTTGAAGGAACGGCTGGTTGGCGCCCTGGATGCAGCCTACAGTAGCGACAGCAGTAGCGATTCCAGCGACAGCAGCAGTAGCGATTCCAGTGACAGCAGCAGCAGCGATTCCAGCGACAGCAGCAGCAGCGATTCCAGCGACAGCAGCAGTAGCGATTCCAGCGACAGCAGCAGCAGCGATTCCAGCGACAGCAGCAGCAGCGATTCCAGCGACAGCAGCAGCAGCGATTCCAGCGACAGCAGCAGCAGCGATTCCAGCGACAGCAGCAGC
>Ga0070734_10004936_pt1 | contig 12175 bp, 9 predicted proteins | sample Coa_R1_8_FD_66444 | JGI IMG/M metagenome (GOLD analysis project Ga0070734, IMG submission 66444) | Surface soil microbial communities from Centralia Pennsylvania, which are recovering from an underground coalmine fire - Coalmine... | ecosystem: Environmental > Terrestrial > Soil > Unclassified ...
TACTGTGCCGGGCGGTGCCCCCGGCGCGGAGGGCATCCCGCGGTCTGCAGGAGACGTCACCGCGGGGGCCGATCCCCGCGTTCACCCTGCCGCCGGAATCCGCGCCGCCACGCGGGTGACGCGCTGGATCGCGCGGCATGCCGGGCGCGCCCGCATCGTCGCGAACCGCCGCAGCAATTACGCTCTGTACGGCGAGCTGCTCGCGGATTTGCCCGGATGCCGGCCGCTGTATCCGCTGTTGCCGCCGCACACCGTGCCGTACGTGTTTCCGCTGCACGTTGACGACGCCGACGGCCTCTACGCCGCCCTGCGCCAAGCCTCGGCGCCGGTCGCCCGCTGGGACTACCGCTGGCCCGGCACCCCGTCGCTGCCTGGCGACTGCGGACATGCCTGGTCGCGCACCATCCTCCAGCTGGGTTGCCATCAGGACATGCGGGAAGACGACGTGCGGGCGGTCGCCGCCATCGTCCGCCGCCATGTCCATCGGCAGGTGGAGGGGCGATGAGACGTGTGCTCATGGTTGCCTTTCACTTTCCGCCCATGGCGTTGTCGAGCGGAATTCAGCGCACACTGCGCTTCGTGCAGCATCTGCCCCGCTTCGGCTGGGAACCGATCGTCCTGAGCGCCCATCCGCGCGCCTACGAGAAGACCGACGATCATCTGCTTCAGGATATTCCGCAGGGCGTCCTGGTGCACCGAGCCTACGCCGTCGACAGCGCCCGGCATCTGGCGTTTTTCGGGCGCTATCCCCGCTTCCTGGCTCGTCCGGATCGCTGGCTGCTCTGGCAGTGGGCTGCCGTCCATGATGGACTGCGTCTCATCGAGCGACTGCGGCCGGCCGCGCTGTGGTCCACTTTCCCTATCGCGTCTGCGCATGCCATCGGTGCGCGCTTGAGCCGCCGGACGGGCCTGCCGTGGATCGCCGATTTCCGCGATCCCATGGCGCAGGAGGGATATCCGGCGGATCCGCAGACTTGGCGCAGCTACCAGCGCATAGAGGAATATGCCCTCCGGCATGCCGCCCGCAGCGTGTTCGTCACCCGCGGAGCGGCGCGGGTGTATAGCGAGCGCTATCCGGACGTGCCGGAAACCCGCCTCGCCGTGATCGAGAACGGCTACGACGAAGAGAGCTTCGTTCAGGCGGAACGCGCGCTGGCCGCCACGGGGTCGGCACGGAGCCCGCTCAACCCGGGCAAGCTGACGCTGCTCCACAGCGGCATCGTTTATCCCTCCGAGCGCGACCCCGAGCCGCTGTTCCAGGCGCTCGGACAGATGGCACGCAGCGGCGCGATCGACCCGGGCCGGCTTTGCATCCGGTTCCGCGCGCCGGTTCACGTCGATTTATTGCGCGACCTGGCCGGGCGCTACGGCATCGCCGAGTTGATCGACATCGCGTCGCCCGTACCCTACCGTGACGCCCTGGCGGAGATGCTGCGTGCCGACGGACTGCTGGTCATGCAGGGATCCAACTGCGACGAGCAGATTCCGGCGAAGCTGTACGAATACCTGCGCGCGCGCCGACCGATACTGGGCCTGACAACCCCGGCCGGCGACACCGGCCTAGCCCTGCGCGATGCCGGCGTGACGAGCATCGCCCAGCTGGAATCCGCCGGCGCCATCGTACCGACCCTCAGCGCTTTTCTATCGGCGCTCGAAGACGGCGCCGCCCCCCTGCCGGCGCCGGGCTATGTGAAAGATTGCTCGCGGCTGCGGCGCAGCGAAGAGCTGGCCTTACTTCTCGAGGGCCTCGGCGCTCGCAGTGCGCGCCTGGAGCACTCGGCGGCGTAGCGCGCCGCCGAAGTGGCGCGCCAGCTGTACTGCGCCGCGCACGCTGCGTGGGTTGATGGCCATCAGGCCATGGCGTTCCCGACGCTCCGACATCCAGGCCCGCTTGTAGTCGTCGTCTCCGCTGAGGTAATCGACTATGGATACCCTGTCCACGGTCAGCACGTGGTTCATCAGATGAGCCGTCAGCACTGTCCCGGCGGACAGTTTGGCGAAGCGCTCGTCGTAGGCGATTTTGAATATCGAAGCCGTGTCGCGGTGGACCAGCCAGACCTGCGCCGCCGCCGGTTCGTTGTCCACGGAAGCGAGGCCCATGCGCAGCCATCCCTGCTGCGCAGCCGTGCGGATAAGGCCGGGCATGAAGCCCGGGTAGGGCTCGGGCACCTTCCAGCTCGCCCGATAGACGCGTTCGTAATGCTCAATGGCCCGTTCGAGCTCCGGCCCGCCTCCGGTGATCAGCTCCACCCGGCCGCCGGAGCGCTCCAGACGGCGGGTGTTGTAGGGAATGTTCTTCCTGAGCACGGAGCCCAGACCTGCCAGGTACTCCGCATAGCTGCGGCCCGCGACCTTGAGTACCCAGTTGCCGTGGCAGAAATAGGTTTCGGTGACTGCGCCGGCTGCGCGAAGAGCGCGCTCCAACGGGCCGAACCAGGAGGACTGGCGGTCGACGGGTTTCATATCGACAATGTCCCAGCACCCGCGATCCCGCCACAACGCGCCGGCCAGAGCGAAACAAACGCTCTCCAGGTCGCATCCCGCGGCGCCGACCAGCCCGAAGCGCGCACTGTAGTAGTTGGCGAGACCGTGGAGCCGGCGTGGTGAAAGGCGCCCGCCGGGCAGCGACCACAACGGCAGCACGGCGACCGGACGCCCTGACACGGCTTGCTCGACGCCATAGAAGCACAGCTTGCCGTCGTCCTGGGCGACCGTCGCTGCGAAGTTGCGGAACCAGGGTTCCGTCAGGAAAACGCTGTTCGCGGCGGCGAAAAGATCGCTGTAGGCATCGGGCAGCGCCGCCATCCCGATATAGCGGACCACCTTGAACAGCGCATCGCCGGCAGCCATGACTCCCCGCGGCAATGGCGACGGCGCGGTCACCCGTGCACAGCGCGGGCAGCGGAGTCGTCCAGATACCAGCCCAGCGCCGCATTGAGCCCAGCCTTGAAGTCGTGCGTCGGCGCATATCCGAGCACCGCTGAGGCGCGCGCGATGTCGGCCTGGGAATGCATCACATCGCCGGGCCGGAAGTCCTGGTGCACCGCCTCCACTGATTTCAACTCTGGGCGCCTGACGGCCAGGAGTTCCTTCAGCGCCGCGAACAGTGCATTCAGCGTGGTGCGGCCGCCGACCGCAATGTTGAACACCGTGCAGGCAGCCTGCGGATGGTCGCTCGCCGCAGCCAGCAGGTTCGCCTGCACGACGTTGGCAACGTAGCAGAAATCACGCGACGTCTCGCCATCGCCGTAGATGACCACCGGCTCGCCCTTCAGCATGGCGTCGATCCACCTGGGGATGACGGCGGCGTACGGGCCGTTCGGATCCTGCCGCGGTCCATACACATTGAAGTAGCGCAGGCCGATGGTCGCCAGCCCGTAGCATCGATGCGCCGCCTCTGCGTAGAGCTCGCACGTCCGCTTGCTCGCCGCATAGGGCGACAGCGGCGCGCCGGTGCGCTCTTCGCGCTTGGGGAGCGCCGGTTCGTCGCCGTAGACGGAGCTGGAGGACGCGTATACGAAGCGGCTGACGCCGGCCGCCTGCGAAGCGAACAGCAGGTTCAGCGTACCGGTCACATTGGCCGCGTTGGTTGCGAGCGGATCGCGAATCGAGCGGGGGACGGAGCCGAGCGCCGCCTGATGCAGCACCACGTCGCAGTCGGCGCAGGCGGCGCGGCAAAGCGCAGGGTCGGCGATATCGCCTTCGATGAAGCGGTGGCGCTGCCAGGCCGCCTCGCCGACCGCCTGGCGCACGAGCTCCAGGTTGCGCCGGCTGCCGGTGGCAAAATTGTCCACGCTGACGACGCGCTGACCGAGGCGCAGCAGCTGTTCCAGTATGTGCGAGCCGATGAACCCGGCGCTGCCGGTGACCAGCCACCGCCGGGGCGATTTCCGCAGCGCGTCCTGTACCTCTTCGAACGCCGTCACGGGTCAGAGCCGCCAGAGCGGCACGCCGCGGGCGCGCAGCGCCGGCGCATCGAGCACGCTCTTGACATCGATGACCACGCCGCCCGGCAGCAGCTTTTGGATGTACTGCTCCAGCGGGCGGGCCGTCAGCTCGCGATGCGCCACGGCCATGACGATGGCGGCGCTCGGCGGGAGCGCTTCCCACGACTTGAGCTCCACACCGTACTCGTGGCGCGCCTCCGCCGCATCGGCAGCCGGATCGTGCACGTGCACGTTGATGCCGTAGCTTTGCAGTTCCTGGATCACGTCGATCACCCGCGAATTGCGCAGATCGGGACAGTTCTCCTTGAAGGTGAGCCCCAGCACGATGACATTCTGGCCGTGCACCGGAAACCCGGCCTGCACGGTCTTCTTGACCGTCTGCTCGGCGATGTACAAGCCCATGCCGTCGTTGATGCGCCGGCCCGCCAGGATGACCTGGGGATGGTAGCCGTGCATCTCCGCCTTGTGCGTCAGGTAGTACGGATCGACGCCGATGCAGTGCCCGCCCACCAGCCCGGGACGAAACGGCAAAAAATTCCATTTTGTGCCGGCCGCGGCCAGCACTTCGGACGTATCGATGCCCACCCGATGGCAGATGATGGCCAGCTCGTTCATGAGGGCAATGTTCAGATCCCGCTGCGTATTCTCGATCACCTTGGCCGCCTCCGCCACCTTGATGCTGCTGGCCCGGTGGATGCCCGCCGCCACGACGCTGGCGTACAGGGCGGCGACTTTCTCCAGGGTCTCCGGCGTATCGCCGGACACCACCTTCAGAATCCTGGTGAAGCTGTGTTCCTTGTCGCCCGGGTTGATCCGCTCCGGCGAGTAGCCGACGAAGAAGTCTTTTCGCCATTGCATGCCCGAGACTTTCTCGATGACGGGCACGCACACCTCCTCGGTGGCGCCCGGGTACACCGTCGACTCGAACACGACGACCGCCCCCCGCTTCATGTGGCGGCCCACCGACTCGCTGGCACCCACCAATGGGGAGAAATCCGGCTGGTGCGCGACATCGACGGGCGTGGGGACGGCCACAATGATGAAGTCTGCCTCGGACAGGGCCGATCCATCGCTGGTGACGGTGAGGCGCGTCGCTGCGCGCAGCGCCTCCGTCCCGACTTCACGCGTCGGATCGCGGTGCTCGCGCAGCGCAGCGATCTTGTCGCGTGAGACATCGAAGCCGATGGTCCGGTACTTTTTGGCAAATTCGACGGCGAGCGGCAAGCCGACGTAGCCCAGACCCACCACACCAATCGTGGTATTAGCGTTCATTCTGATCATCCGATCCCTGGCAATCCAAACGAGAATCTACGCGGGAACACCCGACCCGGCAGAGCCGGGAGGCCCTGAACGTGACTGAATTCGCAGTCCCGCGCGCGGTCAGCGCGACCCGCGGGTGAAGATCACCACACGCACGGTCTCAAGCAGAATGATGACATCCAGGAGGAAGGAGTGGTTCTTGATGTAGTAAAGGTCGTACTCGAGCTTGCGCACGGAATCTTCTACCGAAGCGCCGTAGGGGAACCGCACTTGTGCCCACCCCGTGATCCCCGGCTTGACGCTATGCCGGGCGCCGTAGAACGGCACCTGCTGGTTCAGCTGCTCGACGAAAAAAGGCCGCTCCGGCCGCGGACCCACGAAGCTCATCTCGCCGCGAATGACATTGAAGAGCTGGGGCAGCTCGTCGATACGGGTCAGGCGGATGAATCGCCCGACGCGGGTGACGCGCGGATCCCGCGTGCTGGCCCATATCGGCTGGCCGTCCTTCTCGGCGTCCGTCCGCATGCTGCGGAATTTCAGCACATCGAACGGCCTGCCGCCGAATCCCACCCGCTGCTGGCGGTAGATCACCGGGCCGCGGCTTTCCAGCTTGATCGCCAGGGCGACGATGATCATCACCGGCAGAGCAAGCGCCAGGAGGATCAGCGATACGAGCACGTCGAAAACCCGCTTGCGCAGCTCGCGTCCGCCGCTGCGGTAGAAACCCTCTCCGAAGATGAAATAGCTCGCCTTCAGAAACGCCACCGGCACCTCGCCCCGGGTGCGCTCGTAGAACTGTGCGAGGTCGGTGATCCGCACGCCCTGGAGGCGGCAGTCGAGCAGCTCGGTGAGCGGCAGCGCCGCACCGCGCTGATCGCGCACCGCCACGATGATCTCATCCACCTGCTCCGCGGCGATCACCGCGCGCAGCGAGGTGCTGGTGCGTACGACCAGATCGTCCGGCACGGCGGACTCTTCATTCGATTCCACCGGAAAGTAGCCGACCAGCTTGACGGAGGATCCCTGCGCTTCCAGCAGAGATTTGCCGACGGCCTCGGCGGCGCACCCCTGTCCGACGATCAGGATGCGCCGGATGAACGGTCCGCGGTCGCACACGGCCACCACGAACTGGCGCACCGCGACCAGGACGATGGAGGCGAGGACAACCCGCGGCGTCAGCCATTCGGTGTTGTTGTGCGGGATGAGCGCGAACGCCAGGTACGCGATGGGCACGCCGATGAGCACCGCCGGAACAAGGCGCGACAGCATGCCGAGATAGCGAAAAGCTCCCGTGGGCTGATAGAGGCCCAGGGCCGTGCTGACGGTGGCGCTGCCGACGGCAAAGATGAGCGCAGGAATGATGAACTCGCTGAGACCGGGAACAGAAGCATCGACACCGGCGTGAAATCCGGCGGGGATCCCCTCGCCGAGGCTGAGGCGGATGAAGCTGTAGCTGATCACGAAGAAAAGCAGCGCTTCGAAAGCGATGCGGGGCAGCAGCGCAGGTGAACCGTCAGCGGAACCAGAAAAGGCCAAGACTCCTCCCATCAGCGTGCTGTCACATGAAGCGCTCTAAGCACAAGAGAAGCGGTACCGCTCTCAGCCGCTCCCCGGATGCCGACTTCGGGTGATCAAAGCTCTTGTCGTATCAACGAGGGCGCTATGATCGATTCGGCGCTCGTCCGCATGTGTGAATTGTTGTTACACGCATGTTCAAATTCGACGTTTTCATTGAAGTCGCCGGTGAACAGGCAAGACGTCCTGCATCTGCATTTTTTCCATTGCCGACGCGGCGACTCTATGCAGTATCCTTTTCCGCGATTTGACATTGAACAACTTTTTTGCAGATTAGATATATCGTCCGAATGGACTAAGCCTGGCCGACCGGGACCACGATGAACCGAGAAGTTTTTTTGCTGCACGAACTGCTTCTGGCGGCGGCTGAGCGGGCGCCGCACGCCGACGCGTTGACCGCCGGCTCGCAGACGTGGGGCTACGGAGACCTCTGCCGCGAGATGGAATCGTTCGCCGGCGGAGTGCGGGACGCCGGACTCCAACGCGGCGACCGTGTCGCGATATACATGGAGAAGCGCCGCGAGGCGGTGGTCGCTTCGTTCGGCGCTGCGGCGGGCGGCTGCGTGTTCGTGCCGATCAATCCGCTGCTGAAGCCGGCCCAGGTGGCCTACATCCTGAGCGACTGCAACGTACGTATGTTAGTCACCACTGCGGAGCGCTATGACACGCTGCGCGAGGCGATCGCCGGCTGCACTGACCTGCGCCACATCGTCATTGTCGGAGAAGAAGCAACGCTGCCGGCCGAATCCAGCCCGCAGACTCACAGCTGGGCGGCTCTGTGCTCGGGATCGGCTCGTTCCACGGCACCCTCGGTCGACGCCGACATGGCGGCAATTCTGTATACCTCCGGCAGCACCGGGAAGCCGAAAGGCGTCGTGCTGTCGCATCGGAACCTGGTGACGGGTGCGCGCAGCGTCTCCAGCTATCTGGACAACAATGCGGGAGACAGCATCCTCGCCGTGCTGCCGCTGTCGTTCGATGCCGGTTTCAGTCAGCTCACGACGGCGTTCCACGCCGGCGCGCGCGCCGTGCTGCTCAACTATCTACTGGCGAAGGATGCACTGAAGGTGGTGGTACGCGAGCGAATTACGGGAATCACCGGCGTGCCCCCGATCTGGTTCCAGCTGGCGCAGCTGGAGTGGCCGGCATCAGTGAGCGAACACTTGCGATACATCGCGAACACCGGCGGCCATATGCCGCATGAGACGCTCAAGACGCTGCGCGCGAAGCTGCCCCGTACGAAACCGTACCTGATGTACGGGCTCACCGAGGCTTTTCGTTCCACTTATCTTCCTCCCGAGGAGGTCGATCGGCGCCCCGATTCCATCGGCAAAGCGATTCCTGGGGCCGAGATCCTCGTCCTGCGCGAGGATGGCACGCCTTGCGCACCCGGCGAGCCGGGCGAGCTTGTCCACCGCGGCGCGCTCGTTTCCATGGGCTACTGGAACGACGCCGAGAAGACGGCGGCTCGATTCCGCATGCTGCCGCACCGCGAGCAAGGGCTTACACTGCCGGAGATCGCGGTTTTCTCCGGCGACACGGTGCGAAAAGACGAGGAGGGGTTTCTGTACTTCATCGGCCGGCGGGACGAGATGATCAAGACGTCCGGCTACCGGGTGAGCCCCACTGAAGTGGAAGAGGTGCTCTACGAGTCGCAGCTGGTCGGCGAGGCGGTTGCGTTCGGCATCCCGCATCCGGCGCTGGGGCAGGCCATCGTCGTCGTCGCCACGGTGCGCGAAGGCGCGGCGGCCTCGCGTGATACTGTTCTTGCCGAGTGCCGGCGCCGTCTGCCGGCCTACATGGTCCCTGCCGAGGTGCGCTTGAGAGCCGCTCCGTTGCCACGCAATCCCAACGGCAAGATCGACCGCAAGCAGCTCGCGGCCGAATTTCAGGACTTGTTCGAGCCAGTGGCGGACGCAGGGTCCTCATGAGCGAACTGGCGATGCCCGTCCATGCACCCATGGATCTGTTTCCGGTGCAGGATGACTGCCTGCTCGCAGGCGGCCTGCCGGTCACGCGTGTCGCGGATTGCATCGGCAGCACCCCGTTCTATGTGTACGACCGGCGCATCATCGACGAACGGGTCCGCGCCGTCCGGTCAGTGCTGCCGGGCGGGGTGAAGCTGCACTACGCGATCAAGGCGAATCCGATGCCGGCGCTGCTGGCGCACATGGCGGGAAAGGTCGATGGCCTGGACGTGGCGTCGGGACGGGAGCTGCTGGCGGCGCTCTCCAGCGGCGCCTCGCCGGGGGAGATCAGCTTCGCCGGGCCCGGCAAATCCGTGGGCGAGCTCGAGCAGGCGGTTGCCGCCGGCATCCTGCTCAACGTGGAGTCCCTGCGCGAGCTCCATGCGGTGGCTGAGATTTCGAAGCGGACCGGCCGTGCTCCCCGCGTCGCTTTGCGGGTCAATCCGGAATTCGAGCTCAAGAATTCGGGCATGCGCATGGGAGGCGGCGCCAAGCAGTTCGGCATCGACGTCGCCGAGGTCCCGGCGGCCCTGCGCGCCGTCCGCGAGCTGCGGCTGCCTTTCGAGGGATTTCATATCTATTCCGGATCGCAGAACCTGCGCGCGGAGTCGATCTGCGAAGCCCAGTGGCTCGCGGTGGAGCTCGCCATCAGGCTGGCGGCGGACGCCCCGGGTCCGCTTCGCACGGTGAACATCGGCGGGGGTTTCGGCATCCCGTACTTTCCCGGCGAAAAACATCTGGACCTGAATGCCGTCGGCGCGGGGCTGGCCCGGTGCGCTCGCCGGCTCGCCGAGGCGATGCCGCAGGCGCACCTTGTCATCGAGCTGGGCAGGTATCTGGTGGGCGAGGCGGGGCTGTATATCTGCCGGGTCATCGACCGGAAGGTCTCGCGCGGCCAGGTCTTCCTGGTGACCGATGGCGGCTTGCATCATCACCTTGCCGCCTCCGGCAACTTTGGCCAGGTGCTGCGGAAGAACTACCCCGTTGTCATCGCGAACAGGGTGCGTGGCGGACCGCGCGAGATCGCCAGCGTCGTCGGGCCGCTGTGCACTCCGCTCGACCTGCTCGCCGACCGGATGGAGCTCGCCGAAGCGCACCCGGGCGATCTGGTCGCCGTCTATCAGTCCGGAGCGTATGGGCTGACTGCCAGCCCCAGGGACTTCCTGAGCCACCCGCATCCAGCGGAAATCCTGCTTTGACGCAAGCCTAAGTTGACACAAAGCGGGCGGCTGCCGTTTGCCCGCTCTCCTGCAGCAGAAGTCTGACCGTCGCGATCAATCCAGGACGACGGTCTCGGGATCGAAATCGGGATAGCTGTTGTCGCGAGGATGGATGATGACCTCATTGACCGGCCATCGGATCCCGAAATACGAATCATTCCACCGCACCCCGGCAGACAATTCGGGGTTGAAATAATCCGACATCTGATACAACACTTCGGTGTCGTCCACCAGCGTTTGAAAGCCGTGGGCCACACCGTGAGGAATGAAAACGGCGCGGCGGCTTTCGGCATCGAGCTCCACCGCCGAATGACGCAGGTAAGTGGACGACTTCGGCCGCAGATCGATCAGGACGTCAAGAATCCGTCCCCGGATGCAACGGACAAGCTTGCTCTCTTCCGACGGCGCCTTCTGAAAATGCATGCCGCGGACGGTCCCGCGGCGCCGGTTCCAGGAAATGTTGGTCTGTACCATGCGGACGCCAACGCCCGCGTCGGCGAATTCCCGTTCGCAAAAGGCGCGCGCGAAAAATCCGCGCTCGTCCTCATGACGCTGCAGCTCGATCAGAAGCGCGCCTGCTATTTCAAAAGGTCTCAGCTGCAAGATGTCGCCACATGCCACCCCGGTGATGCCTTATGTACATGCGGGAAGCCCCCGCCGTCCACGCCAGCGGCGTCAACGGCGTGACATTTTGCAATCGTCTCACAAAAAGTCGTTCGCGGGAGGACAACCATGTCGTCCACCGCGATGCGCGGCGACTCACGCGGACCTAAGCGGAATATCGGCGATCGAGAGCAAATCACTTCACGAGTCCTTGCAATTCTGAAATACTGCCTGCATATACGCAGCCCGCTTCCGGGCCGCTCTCTGCAGCAACATGAACAAACTCCATGTGATCACCGGCGCCACCTCCGGCGTCGGACGAGCGGTGGCATCGCTCCTCGCTGAGAAAGGTGCTGAAGTGCTGGGTCTCGGCCGCAATGCCGCGGTCCTTGCCGATCTGGAAGAGCGCCATCCCGGCCGCTTTCGCGGCCGTCAGCTGGACCTGCTGGACGATGGCGCCATCGCAGAATTCGCCGGGGAATTGCGAGCGGGGGGCGCGGCCGTGCGCGCCCTGATCCTGTGTGCCGGGGTCTATTTTCCCGGAGCGCTGGCCAGCGCGCCCGCTGCCGAGTCAGATGCCATGTACCGGATCAACGTCAGGGCGCGCATGCTGCTCGCCCAGTACATGCTGCCCTCGCTCGAAGCCCCGGGCGCCTACCTGATCAGCATGAATTCGTCGGCCGGGCTGAACAGCCGTCCCGGACTGGGTGGATACGCTGCGAGCCATCACGCGATGCGCGCCCTCACCGACGCGTGGCGGCAGGAGCTGGGTCCCCGGGGCATCCGGGTCCTCAGCATACATCTCGGCCGCACCGCAACGCCGATGATCGAGAAGGCTTTCGCTCATGAGAGCCGCCCGTACGATCCCACACTGCTTCTGCAGCCCGAGGACGTCGCCCGCCTCGTCGCGTTCGTTCTGCAACAGCCGCAGTCACTCGAGATGACGGAGCTCTCAATGCGTTCGTCGGTCGCCTCGTACTGAGCCTTCATGCCACCGGACACCATGCTGACCTCCGATCGGACTCCGCACTCCGGCTCCCAGGCGGGCCGCCTCGGTTTGCGCAGCGGCGACTGGGTCGTGGTGCGCTCCAAGAACGAGATACTGGCCACGCTCGATGAGAACGGCGAGCTGGATCGTCTGCCGTTTCAACCGGAGATGCTGGCCTTCTGCGGGCGGCGCATGAGGGTTTTCAGAACCGCTCACAAGACCTGCGACACCATCAACAAGACGGGCGGGCGGCGCATGCGGGACGCCGTGCATCTGGAAAACGCTTATTGCGACGGCAGCGGCCACGGGGGCTGCCAGGCCGGCTGCCTGATGTTCTGGAAGGAAGCATGGCTGGAGCGGGCGCCAGCGGGCGAGCGGCAGCCGCCGGGGAGCCGCCTGGACGCCGTCGCGGCAGAAAACAAGGGCTGTTCAGAGGCTACCCTCGTGCAGAGGACGGCGTCCACTGTGGGCGGCGAAACGGTGTGGCGATGTCAGACCACGGCGCTGTACGAAGCAACCGAGCCGTTGCCGTGGTGGAGTCCCGGGCAATACATAAAGGATGTCACGGGCGGCAACCATACGGTGGGCAGCATTCTGGGAATCATGTGTCTTGCC
>Ga0070734_10004938_pt1 | contig 12173 bp, 8 predicted proteins | sample Coa_R1_8_FD_66444 | JGI IMG/M metagenome (GOLD analysis project Ga0070734, IMG submission 66444) | Surface soil microbial communities from Centralia Pennsylvania, which are recovering from an underground coalmine fire - Coalmine... | ecosystem: Environmental > Terrestrial > Soil > Unclassified ...
AATTGAAATACGTTGATCCGCTGTACCACCTGTTCGCCGCCGCCAAACTCCAACTGGTTGATGCTGCCTTTAAATCCGAAAAAGCGCGGAGAATTCGGACTCAGCGAGAAATCGGCTCGCACCGGACCGATGGGAGTGCGATAGCGAATGCCGAAACCGAAAGCCTGCACTCCGTAATCGAAATCCTGAAGACCGTTCTGGCGGAAGCGGAAGCTGATCCTGCTCGGGCTGGAATATACGTTACCCAGATCGTTGAACAGCGCACCGCCCAGATTGTCGCCGATCAGCGGGAACCGCAGCTCGAAGCTGTTGAATAACTCGGCCGTGCCGCCGATGGGAAATCCGGTCTTGAGGTCGCGCGGGCCCGCTTGAAAATCGGGAAAGGCGCGATCGGAATTCGATCCACCGCCAAACAACCGTTCGGCCAGCGGAATCTCGGGCAGACCGGCGTAGCGCTGGATAATTCCAAAATTCGTGGATCTAGCGAAAACCAGGCTCTTGGTCAATTGGTAGTAGCTGGAGTTCTGGACGATCACGCGTCCAAAGCCGGTCTGCGATCCGAAAGCGCCGGCGGCCAGGGCCAAATCAACCGTAGTGTAGACGCCATGATGCGCGTCCAGCGGATCGTCGCGCCGATCGTGGATCAATGTGGTGGAAAAAAATCCGACGCGCACCGGCTGCGAGAGCAACGGAATCAACTCAGGAGTCACCAGCGGGGTTCCGAGCACATTCACTTTGCGAAACGTGTAGCGATACTGAACGGAGAACGCGCGGGTAAATTTTTCGCCTAACTGCACGGATCCTTCCTTGCGCAGCGAGGAGAATGTGCGGACATCGTGCGAGCGCTCGAACAAAACCGAAAACTGGAGGTTCAGGTTCGGATTTCCTTCAAATTGTGGCGCGAGATAATTCGCGAGCACGCGCTGTTCGATAGTGGAGACCCGGGTTTGCAAGCTCACCGTGTGGCCCAACCCCAGGAAATTCAAGCGGCTCACGCCGAGCGAGATACGGGGACTGAAGCCAGTGACTCCGGCCGGTGAATCGAGCGATGAAAGGCCCCCACCGATGCGGCCGATCTCCGCGCCAAATCCGACGTTGGTCAAATACCGGCCGGCCTCTTCGAGCGAGTAGAGAACGTATTTGTTGGGCTCGTCCCCATCCGGATCCTGGAGCGCCGTATTCACTCGGGCGAAGATGCCGAGATCGTAGAGGCGTCTCTGGCTGGCGTTGATCTGGTTTTGGGAAATCGGGTCACCGGGCTGGAGAGTGATGCGGTTGCGAACCAGATCGCTGCGCGTTCTCTCAAGGCCGTTTATGAGGACATCACGCACGTAAACGCGCTCGCCCGGTGTGGCCACGAATTTCAGATTCACACGATCGGGTTCGGCGGCGGGCGCGGCGGTGAATTCGAACTTGGCGGCGGGATATCCGTTGTTGAAGTAATAGTCCAGAATCGCATCCCGATCCGACGCGATGTAGTAGTCGCTGTAAGGCTGGCCTTCGGTGGAGTAAAGAATCAAGCGCAATGCCTGTCGGTCGGCTTCGGAGATTCCTTCAATTTCCAATTTCGACACAAACCACTGCGGACCTTCTTTCACCTCGATGAAAATCGCAATGTGCCCCACTTGTCCCGCGAAGTCGTCGATTTCGCGCGAGGTCACTTCCACATCGCGGAAGCCGTTGGAGCGATACAATGCCCGGACCGCGTCCAAATCGCGTTCGAGGTATTGCCGGCTGTAACGTCCATGCCGGTAGCGCATCAGGGTGGCTGGAATGACGTTGATTCGTTCGCGGAGCGTAGCGTCGTCGAAATAATGATTGCCTTTGATCTCGAGCTTCACGAGTTTGTGATGAGGGCCGCGGTCCACGTCGTAATCGATCAATTCGTCGCCATTGGGAGGCAGCGCGAGGTGGTAGTTCACTCGGACGTCGAAATATCCGCGCGTCTGAAAATAGGCGGCCAGGTCTCGCGTGCCTTCGAGCAGCAGATCTTTGTCGACCGCGCGCTCTTCGTAAATGGGAAGCAGGTTGCGTAGCCGGCCGTCGGAAAGTTTGGCGCCGCGCACCCGCACGGTTATCTTGGGTCCGCTGTCGACCGCCAATTCCGGTGTGACGGTATTCGTGCTGGGATGATAATGCAATCTCACCAGCGCTACTTTGGCGGCCAGATAGTTGTGCTTCGGATACCAGGAGCGCACGTTGTCAATCCCGGATTCAGTGCGGCTCTCGGTAACTTGTCTCCAACCAAACCATCCGAACGGGCGCAACCAATGCGTGGATTTGATGATCTTTTCGATCGACCGGTTCATGGGACCGTTCGCGATCACGCCGTCGTATTTCGCACGCTTTTCCGCGTCAATCTCGAAATCGATTTTCACCTGTTGGGTGCCTTCTTCGAACGATGTTTGAGGCACTACCGTAGCGTTGTAAAACCCGTTGCGCCGCATTACATCCACCAGATAATCCACCGCGCGCTTCACCTGTTCCTCGGAAAAATCCGCGCCTAACTGAAGTTTCGTCGCAACGGTGAGTTGGCCCTGATTGGGGGGCTCGGGCACGCCAGTGACACGAACGTTGCCGATGAAATAGGCGGGCTTGGTAATGAATCTCAAGGTCACACCGTTCGCTGCATCCGTTGCGTCAACGGAAATGTCGGAGTACTCGCCGGTGGCGTACAGCCGTTGGATGGCTGCTCTCAGATCGTCGGCGCGCAGTGGTTGGCCGGTTTGCACCGGTAGCATCGCCTTAAGCTGGCCGGTCTCCAGGGGCTGCTTTTCGGGGTCGAACTGGATGTCGGCGATCGGCCTTCCTTCGTAGGGACTGGCTGCGTTCGCGTAAGGAATCCCGGTTAGAACGGCGAGCGCGGCCACACTAACCCGTAAGCCCAGCCGGGTTGACACTAGGGACCATCTTAACGTATCGGCTGCTACCATTCTGGTGTATGAATCCACGCGATCGGGAGCGTTACTCGCGGCAAATCCTGTTCCCAAGTGTGGGCGAAACGGGGCAGCTACGCTTGTTGGACGCGCGGGTAACCATAGTGGGTTGCGGGGCTTTGGGTAGTTTTCAGGCGGGCGCGCTGGCCCGGGCCGGCGTTGGATTTCTCCGAATCGTGGATCGCGATTATGTGGAGTTGAGCAACCTGCAAAGGCAGTGGCTGTTCGACCAATGCGACGTGGAGCAGGCGTTGCCAAAATCGGTGGCAGCGGCGCGGAAGCTGGCAGCGATCAATTCGGATATTCGAGTAGAGCCGGTGGTCGCCGACCTTACACCGTCTAACGTAGATGAGCTACTGGGAGAATCCGGTCTGATTCTGGATGGGACGGATAATTTCGAGACTCGCTACCTGATCAATGATTACGCTGTGAGTCGTGGGTTGCCGTGGATATATGGCGCAGCGGTGGGCAGCTACGGGATTTCGATGGCCGTGATTCCAGGAAAAACGGCTTGCCTGCGCTGCGTTTATCCGGATCCTCCGGCGGGAGCGCAGGCGACTTGCGAGACAGCAGGCGTGTTGGGGACGATTACTTCGCTGATCGCGAGTTTGCAGGTGAGCGAAGCGATCAAGATTCTGTGCAGCGGCGAAACGTCGCGTAAGCTCACCACCGTGGATGTCTGGACCGGAGAAATACGGCAAATTAGCGATCGTGGTACGCAGCCGGAGTGTCCGGCGTGCGGATTGCGCGAGTTTCCTTATCTGAACGGCGAGCATCGGGCGCCGGTGAGTTTGTGCGGTAGGAACGCAGTGCAGATCCATGAGCGCACGCGTCCGCTGGACCTGCGCGATCTGGCCGAGCGTTTAATGCCGCTCGGACCGGTTCGAGCGAACGAATTTGCGCTTCGATTTGAAGCCGGCCCGTATCTGCTAACGGTGTTTCCGGATGGTCGCGCGATTGTGAAAGGAACGACCGATGTGGGGATCGCGCGGAGTTTGTACGCCCGCTACATCGGTGCTTAGGTTTCTCGTTTTCTGGTTATTCGTGACGCAGGGCTTGCAATGGGTCGATGCGGCTGGCGCGCAGGGCCGGCAGACAGCAGGCGAGTAGCGCGATCAGGAGTAGCAACGCGGTTACGGCGGCGAACGTGAGCGTATCGGTCGGCGTCACGTTGTAGAGCAGCGTCGCAAGCGCGCGCGTGAGGCTGAAGGAGACGGCTAGTCCCACCAGAATGCCGCCAACGATCAGCGGCAAGCCTTGACCCACCACCAGGAACAACACTTGCGCCCGGTTCGCCCCCAACGCCATGCGGACGCCGATTTCCTGCGTCCTACGCGTGACCATGTAGGACATAACGCCGTAAATACCCACCACGGCAAGAAGCAGCGCGACACCCGCAAAGATCCCCATCAGCCAACCGGTGAACCGGTTGCGCGCGGTTTGTTTGCCGATGCGCTCATCCAACGTGGCGACGCTATACACAGGGATGCTCCGGTCAACGTCGTGGATCGCGTTCCGCACGGCGCCGGAAAGGCTGGCCGGGTCGAGCGGCGTCCGCACCAGCAGCAGGATGTCGCGTTCCAAATCCGGAAGTGGGCGGTAGATGTCCGGATCAGCGGTCGGATTCTCCGGCAGTCCTCGATATTTCATTTCGCCCACCACGCCGACAATGCGCCGCCAGGGGCTGGACGAGTCAGGGGCACCGCCCTTCATCCGTTTGTTAATTGGATCTTGTCCGGGCCAAAATCGTTTTGCGACGTTTTCGCTGACGATCACCACCCCCGAATCGTTTTCCATTTCTTCCGCGGAAAATGTCCGGCCGGCGACGAGCTTAGCGTGGAGCGCTTCGAAGAAGCCTGGCGTAATGCGATGAATGTAGGCGCGCGGCCTGTTCTTGTCGGTAACAGGCTGCTGTCCCTCCGCGGTGTAAAAAATTGCCGCGCCAGTCCCACTCAGTGGCACGTCCGTTGCGGCTTCCGCGCTTTGAACGGACGGCAGAGTGCGGATTCGATCGAGAATCTGCCGGATCGAAACTTTGGTTGGTGAGGGGGATCCGTCATCCGGCTGTGGTCCACGGTATCGGCTGATGGAAACGGTCAGCAAATGGCCCGGATCGAATCCTGGGTCGATCGTGGCAATTGCGCGGACGCTGCGGATCAATAAACCTGCCCCGATCAACAAGACTAAGGTGAGGGAGACTTCCGCAACGACCAGCGCGTTTCGAAAACGCCGCGTTGTCCTGCCCGCGCTGGTCCGCCCAGAAGACTCTTTGAATGCGGCGTGCAATCCGGCCAGGCGAGAATGGATCGCAGGCGCCAACCCCATGATCACACCGCAAAGAGCCGAGATCAACACCGTAAACAGAGCTACGGCCGGATCGATACCGGCGTGCACGAAACTGGGCAGCGTTACAGGGCTTGCGGCCATCAGAACGCGTAGGCCGAAAATGGCGAGCAACAATCCTGCGGCGGCGCCAAGGATGGCGAGCACACCGCTTTCCGTGAGTAACTGACGCCACAATCGAAGGCGTCCAGCGCCCAGCACAACGCGCAGCGCGATTTCTCTTTGCCGCGCTTCGGATCGTGCGAGCAGTAGGTTCGCCACGTTGGCGCACGCGATTAGCAGCACAAAAGTCACGGCTCCTAACAATGCGAGCGCAGCCGGTCGAATATCGCCGAAGATTTCTTTATCGAGCGGCGCAATCTCTACGCCACGTCCCTTATTTGTTCCTGGATATTGGCGCTCGAGCGCGCGGCAAATGGTATCGAGCTCGGCCTGCGCCTGTTTCAAAGGCACGCCGGGTTTGAGCCGGGCGAGAATCGCCATTCCGCGATCTCCACGCTCGGCCAGGTTTTCCGCCGTTCCGGACATCATAAACGGACGCCACAGCTCCGCGAGATCGGAAAGGCCGCGGAATCCGGCGGGCATCACGCCCACCACAGTGTAGGTGCGGGCGCTCATCTGGATGGTTTTGCCGATGATCGCAGGGTCCGCGCCATAACGCCGCTTCCACACGCCCTCGCTCAGCAGGATCACCTGGTCGCGCATCGGAACTTGGTCTTCGCTTGGCAGGAACGTGCGGCCTAGAATGGGCGAAACGCCGAGCAGGGAAAAATAGGATGCCGAGACGTACTCGGTGATGACACGTTCCGGCGCATCATCGCCGCCCATCAGGAAGGATCCGACGTCGCTGTAGGCCGCCATATCCACGAACGATTTGCTCTGCTTTCGCCAATCGACAAAATCCGGATAAGAGGCTCCCCGCCGTTCCACATTGGCGCGCCGCACGTTGCCCCACAACAGCACAAGCTGCGACGGATCGCGATATGGCAACGGCTTCAGCGCCACCGCGTTCACCACGCTGAATATCGCGATGTTGGCGCCAATGCCGAGTGCGAGCACGAAGATTGCTACGCCGGCGAATCCGGGGCTCTTCCGCAAAGCGCGCAGAGCATAGCGGATGTCCTGCCAAAGAATTTCGATGAAGCCGAGGGTCCACATTTCGCGGCATGCCTCCTGGAAAGATGCCCGGTTTCCGAAACGGCGGTTTGTAGGGTTTTTCTCATGGAGCAATTCCATGTGAAAGCGCAGCTCGTCTTCGAGATCGCGATCCAGGCGGCGGCGCAAGAACAGCGCTTTTATCCGGTGGAACAGGATGGACAGGCGCTCTCCCATAAATCGCTTATGGGAAGTGTATCACGATACACTCATGGCAGAGAAAGGCGCGCCCGATGCGTCGAATTTTACTCATCGCGTTAGCTTGTTCCTCGCTCGCGTTTTCAGCAGCGCGAGGCGGAGGGCATGGAGGCACTGCCGCCCACGCTGGAAGTTTCCACGGTGGTGGATCGCGCGGCGGCGGAGGCGTCCACACAGGCGGCGGATTCCGCAATGGCGGATTCAATCATCGGCCAGGTTTCCGCGCCGGCTTCGGATTCCAGCGCTTCCCGCGTGTGTATCCCTACTTCTGGAGCCCGTACTTCTACAGCGGCTACGGATACTACGATCCTTATTGGTATTCCTCGGCACCGGATTACTCGGATTCCGGTTATGGGGCCGATTACGGGTACCCGGCTCCTCAGCCGCCGCCTGTGATCGTCAACCAGGATTATCCAACGCAACCAGCGCCTCCGGCGATGGTTCAAGAATATACTGCTCCCGGTCCACCCGCTCCTTCTGCTAATCATCAGAAGTACGACACGCCACTCTATCTGCTCGCCTTCCACGGTGGTGAGATCCGTGCGGTGCTGGCGTATTGGGTGGATGGCGCATCGCTCCACTACGTGACCATGGAGCACGCGCAAAAGCAGGTCGCGCTCGCATCCGTCGATCGCGCCTTGAGTGAACGGTTGAACACCGAACGAAACGTCACGTTCCAATTGCCTCGCTGATTCTTTTGAGTACAATCGAGGGCATGACCAGACGCACGTTGATGGGCACGCTCGCGGCCGCTGCCGTTGCGCAAGCCGAAAAATCCCCGAAGGAATGGAAACCGAAGCTCGGAGTGTTGGGTCCGTTCACGGAAGCGAACGTGGAATTCGCCCGTCAGGAAGGTTTCACCAACATGATTCTGGGCACGGGCCCACGCTCGGAGCTGGACGCAGCCGTTATTACCGACGAAAAAATCGAGCACGTGAAAGCCACGCTGGCCAAAAATCAGATGCACGTTTCGGCATTGCAGTTGGCATGGAACCACATTTCGCCGGACGCAGACAAACGTGCGAAAGACAATAACTACTTTTTGAAAGCCATCGAACTGGCGGGCAAACTGGGCGTCCCTTACATCGGAACGTGCTCCGGTAAAGACGCGCAGAAACCGTTCCAAGCACAGGTGGATGAAATCGTCCGCGTGTACAACGAGAAGTATTTCGCGGCGTGCGAGAAGTATCATGTCAAAATTCTGTGGGAACCGTGGCCCGGTGGACCGAACATTGCCACGTGCCCGGCCGGATTTGAGGCGCTGTTCAAAGGCTTCGGATCTTCGCCGTACGTCGGATTGCAATACGATCCGTCGCACTTGGTGTGGCAGATGATGGACCCGATCCAAACCGCGCGCGAGTTCGTCGACAAGATCTACGACGTACATCTCAAGGACACCGAGATTCGCTGGGATGTGCTGCGGCGCAGCGGCATCAATCCGGTGAATCGGGCGCAATGGTGGGCTTATCGACTACCGGGGCTTGGTTCGATACAGTGGTCGGAATTCTTCAGCGTCTTGCAGCGCGCCGGATACACGGGTGCGATGAGCATCGAGCATGAAGACGATTTATATGGCGCAGATCATCCGGGTCCGGATTTCAGCGAAGATTTCAAGACGGGATTCAAAATGGGCCATCGGTATTTGCGGCAGTACGTGCCGGATTAAGGTAGCGCACGCACTTTGCGTGCCGCGTTCACACTCGTGTGAACGCCGTTAAACTGTTTAAATCCTGTGTTCGCAGGAGTGCGAACACGGCACGCAGAGTGCGTGCGCTACGTTAGCCCTGCGAGAATCTCTTCGAATACTTCCAGATCCTGCTCATTGTTATAAAAATGCGGCGAGACGCGCAGATTGCCGCGCCGGGCCGAGACTAATACGCCACGCTCCTTCATCGCCTTCGCGAGCGCGGAAACATCACGATTCTCGAAGCGCGCGGCTACGATCCCCGATCCGCACAAATCCACACGAGCGCTGTGGCGCCGGACAATCTCGCGAGTTTTTTCCGCAAGAGCGAGCACGCGTTGTTCGATCACCTCAGGACCGATTTCCAGAATAAGATCGAGCGCGGCTTCCATCGCATAAATCAGTGCGAACGCCACCGATCCGCCTTCATACTTTTCCGCGCTCTCCGCCAATTCGGGAACACCATGGTGCAGATTGTCCACGTTGCGCCAGTCGCGATGACTCCGCCAGCCGAGCACATTGGGACGAAGCCGCGCGCGCAGTTCCGGACTCACATACATGAATCCCGCGCCGTTGGGCGAGATCATCCACTTATAGGCGTGCACAGCCAGCATGTCAGGCTGAACTCGCGCCACGTCGAATTGCAGCGCGCCGACGCTCTGCGTGCCGTCGATGTAGAACATGACGCCGCGTTGCCGAAGAAAATCGGCGATCTCGGCGAGCGGCGGAGTGAATCCGGTGTTGTAGTTGACGGAGCTGAGGCAAACCAGACGCGTGCGCTCGTCCACCGAATCATAGAAGCGATCCCAGGAAGTCTCCACCATCACCACGCCCGCACGGTCCAGGAGTCCGGGCGCATAAAGATTGTTCGGAAACTCGTGTTCCAGCGTGAGGATCTTGTCGCCCGCGCGCCAATCGAGACCAGCCAGCAAAATTCCGAGCGCTGTGGACGCGTTGGCCACAAACGCGATGTCGTCGGCCTCGCAATGGATCAGCCGCGCGACCTTCCCGCGCACGCGCTGCATGTCGTCGAACCAGTTCAAGAAATCAGCACACGCCAATTCATCGCGATGTTCAAAATGTGCGGCCACCGCTTGGGTGCCGCGTCGCGGCAACTGGCCGAACGTGGCGGTATTCAGGAACGTCCGGTTCTGGAGCGCTGGAAATTCATTGCGAACGGCTTTCCAGTCCGTCATGCGGAGATTTTGGACGCCACGAACGCGGCGGCGTAGTCTTTATCCACATCTTCCGATTTCTTGGTGCTGCGCTCGGTAATTTCCACCTGACCTTGCGCCAGTTTTTTCCCGACGGTAATGCGATACGGAATGCCGATCAAGTCCGCATCCTTGAACTTAACGCCCGGCCGCTCATCGCGATCGTCGAGCACGGCATCCAGGTCCATCTTGAGGCAACTTTCGTAGACCTCCCGCGCGGCATCGCGCAGCGCGGCATCCGCGTTGTTCACCGGCGTCACGACAACCTGGAAAGGTGCGATTGCGGGAGGCAGCGCCATGCCGTCCTTATCGTGATAGAGCTCGATCGCGACGCTCAGGATGCGCTCCACGCCGATGCCGTACGACCCCATGATCACCTTGACCTCTTCACCCGCCTCGTTGAGCACGCGCAGTCCCATGGAATCCGAATAGCGATAGCCGAGCTTGAAGATGTGGCCGATCTCAACGCACTTAATCAACGCGATCTCGCCCCCGCATTTCACGCACGCGTCCCCGGCGGCCACTTGTCGTAGATCGAAATACTCCGGCTTAAAATCTTCGTCCGGAGTGACATGCCGCAAGTGGTAATCGTCTTTGTTCGAACCAGCGATCATGTTGCGCCGGCCCTTCAGCGCCTCATCCGCGATCACCCGCATGTTCTTGACGCCCACCGGACCCAGCGATCCCGCATCCGCCCCGAACAGTTGGCGGATTTCTTCCGGGTGTGCCGGCCGAAAATCCGTGGCCTTCACGGCTGAACTGAATTTGGTTTCGCTCAGCGAATGATCGCCGCGCACCAGTGCCAAAACCGGCTTTCCGTCGGCGATCAGAACCAAGCTTTTCATCTGCGACGACTCTGGCAGCTTGGTAAATGCAGAAAGCTGCTCAATGGTCTTTTGACCGGGCGTGTGGAACTCTTCCGGCGCAAAATCGCCCTCGGGATCCGGCGCGGAAGGGACCTTGGGATGCGCGGCCGCCTTTTCCAGATTCGCCGCATATCCGCAGGCGGCGCAGTTCACCACGTAATCCTCGCCCGCGTCCGACGCGACCATGAATTCGTGCGACTGTGAACCGCCCATGGCGCCCGAATGCGCTTCCACAACCATGTACTTCAATCCGCAGCGATCGAAAATCTTGCAATACGCGTCGTAATGCTTGTTGTAGGAAACATCTAACCCGGCGGCGTCGATATCGAAGGAATACGCATCCTTCATGATGAACTGGCGGACGCGCAGCAATCCGGATTTGGGACGCGGCTCATCGCGAAACTTGGTCTGAATCTGATACCAGATTTGGGGAAGCTGCTTATAGCTGCGCAGCTCGCCGCGCGCGATGGTGGTCATCACCTCCTCATGCGTCATGCCGAGGCACAGATCGCGGCCGAAGCGATCCTTCAGGCGAAACAAATTGTCGCCCATGATGTCCCAGCGCCCGGATTCCTGCCAGACTTCCGCCGGATTCAGAGCAGGCAGCAGCATTTCCTGGCCGCCCATGGCGTCCATCTCCTCGCGCACGATCTTAGTGATTTTAAGCAGCGATCGCTGGGCGAGAAACAGATAGCTATAAATACCGGCCGCCAACTGCCGGATGTAGCCGCCGCGCAGCAGCAATTGATGGCTGACAACCTCGGCTTCCGCGGGGTTTTCACGCAGAGTGGGAATGAAGAGTTTGCTCCAAAGCATGGAATTTTCAGTGTAGCGCAAGGTGTAAGATGAGCCATGGATTATCGATGGTTGGCCGCTTCTTTGTTGCTTTGCCGCGACGCTTTCGGCGCGGATCCGGATATTGCGAAGAAGCTGCAGGCCAGCGAACCGGCGGGATTGCGGCGCAACTAAATCCATGGCCAAGCGCTCCAAAGAAGATCCGCGATTGACGCGGCTCACCAAAATCTGTCTCGCGCTTCCGGAAACCACGCGGCAAACCCACGGCGCGCACGCCGGATTTCAAGTTCGTAAGAAATCCTTCGCCTGGTTCCTGAACGATCATCACGGCGATGGAATCGTCGGTATGTGCTGCAAAGTGATTGCTGGCGATAACACGGCGCTCGCCGCCGCGCAGCCGGATCGTTTCTACATCCCCGCCTACGTTGGTTCGAGAGGTTGGGTGGGGCTTCGTTTGGATAGGGGCAAGATCGATTGGGAGGAAGTGGCGGAGTTGATCCACGGGAGTTATCGCTTGACCGCTCCCAAACGATTGGCCGCGCTCGTCAAGTAATGCACAATAGAGCTTGAACGCCTCGATCGACCTGCACGAGCCGCTCCGCCGCTACTGGGGCTACGACGAATTCCGGCCCATGCAGGAGCGCATCATCCAAAGCATTCTCGCCGGCAAAGACACGGCAGTTGTGATGCCCACGGGCGGCGGAAAATCGCTGTGCTACCAACTACCGGCCGTGGTTTCAAACGGAACCGCCATCGTCATTTCGCCGTTGATCGCGTTGATGCAGGATCAAGCGGCGCAGCTTGCCGAGATGGGCATCTCCGCGGCCGTGCTCAACAGCTCAATCCCCTGGGCACAGCAATCGGAAACGATTTCCAAAGCCGCGCGCGGCGCCTATCGTTTGCTCTATCTTTCTCCGGAGCGTCTGGCGAAACCCGAAACAGTGGCGTGGCTATCGCGTGTTCCGATCGCATTCTTCGCCAT